>Ga0098040_1000038_pt1 | contig 76025 bp, 60 predicted proteins | sample 7_EtaG_FD_75065 | JGI IMG/M metagenome (GOLD analysis project Ga0098040, IMG submission 75065) | Marine viral communities from the Subarctic Pacific Ocean - 7_ETSP_OMZ_AT15161 metaG | ecosystem: Environmental > Aquatic > Marine > Oceanic | place: Pacific Ocean | collected 2015-01-08
TCATGCTTTCTTACCTGTCAGTTTAACCGTGGGGTTCACCAACCCGTACACTAGGTCCACCAGCGTGTTGGTGATCACAAAAATCAGGCCCACAACCATCAAGTAGGCAACGATAAGAGGAATATCACTGCGAGTGATGGCCTCCAAAAACATCAGCCCGACACCGGGCCACTGGAAAACGGTTTCTGTAAGAATCGTATAAGCCACCATCACGCCGATCTGCACACCACCTACAGTGATGACCGGCAGCATGGTGTTCTTGAGAGCGTGAAGAAAGTTAATCCGCACCGCACTCAAGCCTTTGGCCCGAGCGTAACGAATGTAGTCGCTTTGCAGCACTTCCATCATTTCTGCGCGAATCAGGCGGATAAACAGCGGCAACATGATGGAGGCCAGAGACACACAAGGCAGCACTAGGTGCATCAAGCCGCGGTTTGAGAAAAAGCCGGAGTTCCAGGTTCCAAACAGATGTGTGAGGTCATCACCGCGGCCATAGGACGGCAAACCGCCTTCGGTTGTCAACGCGCCGTTCAGCCACGAACCCCAACCGGTATCTGCGGGGAACCACTCGACGGTCACACCAATGGAATATATCTGGATGAGTACGATGGCTGTGAGAAATACCGGGATGGATATCCCAACAGTGCTCACACCCATAAAGAACTTGGATAACAAGGCCTGCGGCCGGATGGCGGCATAAACGCCGATAGGCACGGACAACAGCATGATGATCAAGCTGGCGCCGATCACTAACTCCAGCGTGGCCGGAAGGTGCTCCGCAATCACATCGAGAGTTGGCTTACCATAAAAATAGGAGTTGCCCAGATCCCCCTGAATCGCGTTGCCGGCAAAGCGCAGGTACTGAACCACCATGGAATCATTCAGCCCCAACTCATCGCGCAGGGCTTCCCGCTCCTCTTGGGAAACGGACATACCGACCATTTCCTGAAGCGGATCCCCCAGGCCATCCTGAATAGCAAACGCGATCACGCTGATCACGAACATGACCACCACTGCCTGGGATATTCGCTGAACCAAAAACGCTAACATGAAGAATTTACCGTTAATGAGTAATTAAAGCCTCTCTCCCCTTGCGGGAGAGAGGTTTGGAGAGAAGGGGTAAGTTCCCCCGTTACTCTATGACCAGATCACCCAGATAAGGGAAGTTCATCACGTTCAGAATCGGCTCAATCTTCACGTTTTTCTTGCTGGCCCACGCCAGATCCTGCCAATGCAACGGCACAAAAGCGGCATCGTCGTACAGGCGCTGTTCCACTTCCTGCAGCATGGCGGTGCGCTTATCCACATCGGTTTCAACGCTTGCCTTTTCAACCAGTGCGTCGATTTCCGGGTTGCAGTAGTTGCCGGCGTTATACTGGCCAGCGCCGCTGTCGGCATCCGGGCAGAAGGTCAGAAACTCATAGAAATTAGCGGAATCCTCGGTGTCTGCATGCCAGCCAATCAGCATTATGTCTCCCGAGCGGTTGTCGTACTCGGGCCAGTACTGCGCCTTGGGTAGTGTTTTGAGATCCACTTTGATGTTGATGCGGGCCAGCATGGCCGCTGCCGCCTGTGCGATCTTGTCGTCGTTCACGTAGCGGTTATTAGGCGCCATCATGGTGATGGTAAAACCATCCTCGTACCCGGCTTCTTTCATCAGCTGCTGGGCTTTTTTCACGTCATAGCGCAGTTTCAGGGATTCGTTGTGGCCCTGATAGCCAGCTGGTGACAACTGAGCCGCAGGCGTGGCAAAGCCTTTCATGATTTTGGCCGCAATGCCTTCCTGGTTGATGGCATAAGCAACGGCCTGGCGTACCTTCGGATCCTTGAAGGCTTCGACCTTATCCTGGTTTAAATGGAACAGGATAATGCGGGTGCCGCTCATGGTAACCAGATCCGAGTTCTTATCACGCTTGATGCGAGCCAAGTCCGTAGGCGGTACCGGGGCGATAAAGTCCACTCCGCCAGACAGCAGCGCAGACACGCGCGTGTTGTTTTCCTTGATGGGGGTTAGGACGATTTTCTTTACGTTGCCGGGGGAGTCTTCATCCCAGTAATCCGCAAAGCGCTCAAATTCCATGCGCACACCCTGCTGGCGCGACGTGACCGTGAAGGGGCCAGTGCCCGACAGGTGCTCGGAGGCAAATGAGTTTCCGTGCTTTTGAATGGCATCTTTCTTCTTGCCATCCTCTGTCTCGCCAGAATAAAACTCACTGTCCAGCGGGAAGATGTAAGTGGCGGTATTTAACAGCAATGGGAACGGCTCGCTGGTAGCCAGCTCAAAGGTGTAATCATCAATGACATTAATGCCACTGAACGGCTTGAAGATGGCCTTGAAATCCTGGCTTTCCTTCAGGCGATCGTAGGTGAACTTCACATCCTTGGCGGTAAGCTCGTTGCCCGAATGGAACTTGACCCCTTCACGGAGTTTGAAGCGCATGGTTTTGTCATCAACACGCTCCCAGCTTTCTGCCAAGCGGGCCTCAAAACCAAGATCTTTCGTCCACCGAACCAGTGGATCAAAGGACATATGGGACAACTGCAGAGTGCCCCCGGAGAGTTGCTCGTGAATATCGAGGGTAACCGGATCGGCGTCGAACGCCATTTTGAGCTCTTTTGTCGCCTCGGCAGACAGAGCAACAGGAGCCGTGGCCAGCGCCATAGTCCCGACGATAGCTGCAAGTAGTTTTTTCATTGTATTTTCCGTTGTTGTTTTGCGAGTTTTAACGGCACACCGAGGCTCAGGCGCCCCAGACGTCTTTAGTAGAAATTAGTCGCGGAAACTACTGACGGCAATCGAAATTACAACTTGCGGCTATTCGTGAACTGAATGACGGCTTGCCCAGGCGGCCCGGGCAAGCTTCTACAGACGAAACACCAGAGGCAATATAAGCGCGGTAAACACACCCGTAAGCCCCATGCCCAGAGAGGCAAAGGCGCCAGCGGTATGGCTGATCTCAAATGCCCTGGCCGTTCCGATGGCATGGCCATTCAGGCCAAGAGCAAACCCGAGGATGCGCTCATCTTCAACCGGCAGCCATTTCGCCAGCAGATCCACAAACAGAGTCGCAACCACGCCGGTTATCAACAGACCACCCATCAACAAGGGCACAGAACCACCCAGTTGGTTAGTGATGCCGATCGCAATCGGGGCGGTCACAGATTTGGGCGCCAGCGAGGCTAGCACCTCGGGTGTGGCGCCCAGCGCCCACGCAATCACCACTGCATAAACCGCTGCCAGCGTGGCCGCCAGAGGCAACGTAACAACGATCGGAAGCCACATGGCCCGTATGTGGTGAATTTGTTGATACAGAGGAATCCCCAGAGCCACCGTTGCCGGCCCAAGCAGCACGGTTATCCAGAAGGCACCCTCCTGATAACGAACGTAATCCACCGACAAAACCGCAATCACCACCGCCAGCATTACGGCAGAGAGCACCACCGGAGGCATCCACAAAGGCCTGCCAAAACGGGCAAACAGCCAGTTACCGGCAAAAAACGCGCTCAACGTTAACCCAATTGCGAACATTGGGCTGGTCGACAAAATGTCAGGGATGGCGATAAAGCGTTCAATAAGCTCAGTCATTTCCCTCGCTCCGCGCAGACAAACGCACCACGCTTTTCATTAGCAATAGAGTCGTAAGCACGCTCAGGAAAGTGCCCAATAGCAATGCAGCCGAAACAGCCAGCCACTGCCCAGAGAACTGCGAGGCCATAAAGAACACCCCAACCACACCCGGCATAATCAGCAATACCAGCACTGAGATCAGGGCCTGGCTGGCCGAGGCCAGCGCGTCACTTACCCTGCCTCGCAGCATCAGCGTAAACGTCATCAGGATCATACCTAGCACTCCGCCGCTGACCGGTATCAAAAACACCACCCGCAACGCTTCACCCAAAAGGAAAAATAAAACCAGTATTAAAAAACCGCGCAACATCGACATGTCGTCATGCTCATCACCCAGAGAATTGCATTACACTAGCTCAAACTCACATCTTGATACCAATGCAGGATCGCCATGGCGCTCAAAGCAACCATTTTCAAAGCTACGCTCAATATTGCCGATATGGACAGGCACTATTATGCGGATCATCAGCTCACCCTTGCCCAGCACCCGTCTGAAAACGACGAGCGCATGATGATACGCCTTCTGGCCTTTGCCCTGAACGCCCGCGAAGGACTAGAGTTTACCAAAGGCCTGAGCACAGACGACGAGCCCGAGCTCTGGCAAAAAAGCCTGAGTGATGAGATTGAGTTGTGGATTGAACTGGGCCTGCCCGACGAGAGTCGGCTACGCAAAGCCTGCAACCGTTCACGCCAGGTTATTCTTTACGCGTACGGTGCTCGCGCCGTGCCCGTATGGCTGGAAAAGCACAAAAACAAGCTGAGCCGCTTCCGTAACCTCAAGATTATTGAACTGCCCAGCGAATCCACAGAAGCTCTCGCTGAGCTAGTGGAGCGCAACATGAACTTCCAGGTATCCATTCAGGATGGCGAGGTATCCTTTAGCAATGAAGGTGCGCTGGTGAACATAACACCCACGGCCCTTTTCCCGTAACAACAGGCCGGGGCCATCAATGTGCCGGGGCTAGACAGAGTGCGTCCGCACACGTAAGATTGCGCACTCGAAATTGACGCACAGTCGCTAATCTCGAATGCGCCCATAGCTCAGCTGGATAGAGTACTGCCCTCCGAAGGCAGGGGTCGCAGGTTCGAATCCTGCTGGGCGCACCAAAAATTTCAGTAAAAACCGCCGCTTACGGGTCATGCCGAGTGGCGGTTTTTCGTTTTGGGCTGCTCTAGGTGACATATTAGGTGACACTCGGGGGAATCAACGGGCCATGTACGGGGCCACCAAATCCTTTCCAGCCAAATAAGGAAGAGTTCGGTAGTTGCGACAGCCTTAGTCTGAAATCATGGCTTTCGGTGGTAACCAACCTTGGTAACCTCTTTTGGTAACCAAGTTAATCCAACGGATTCTGTGGTTACCACTCTGGATACCCAGACCCTGGATACCAACTGTCCTCGGAAAAGTTTTTAGAAGCCCAGCCCCTAAACCCCCACCAAAACTCTGATTTCCGTGCGCACCAGGATGCGTACCAAGACAGTGCGTACCTCAGCTCTCCCTCCCAGATCGAGCAATATTAAGCCGAGCCCCACATCTTGAGACCGGAGGATGCCTTGCCCCGCCCCCGTCACCCACATAAACTGCAGGCAACCTATACATATACGCTAGCAACAAGGCGAAACAACTCGCCAGCCTTGCAGAGCCACCGCCTGCGATGAGACTAGGCGGCACCACTACTTCGTATTACAAGCCAGGCTGGCATGCCCACGGGAGGGCAGGTTTTGGAGATGATCGACAACATCAATCACCTACTGGGCGATGATCTAAAGGAAACGATCAAGCCGGGTACACGCCTTAAAATTGCCGCCTCTTGCTTTTCGATCTATGCCTTCGAGGCACTCAAGGCTGAATTGTCAGGAGTTGAGAGCCTGCAGTTCGTGTTTACTGCCCCTACTTTTGTGCCCAACGAAGTGACCGACCACCTGAGAAAGGAACGCCGGGAGTTCTTTATCCCTAAATCCCAGCGCGAAAGTACAATTTTCGGCACCGAGTTTGAAATCCAGCTGCGCAACAAACTCACTCAGCGTGCCGTAGCTCGTGAGTGCGCTCAGTGGATACGCCAAAAAGCCAGGTTTCGCTCCAACAAGACCAAGGCACCAATGCAACCCTTCATCCATGTGGCTAAAAGAGAAGGGGGCGTCGCCTACATGCCGGTCAATGGCTTTACAGCGGTGGACTTGGGCTACCAGCAAGGCAACGCCATGTCTAACTTTGTCACCCGCATGGACGAACCGACGCACGCGCAAACCTATCTACAACTGTTTGACCAGATCTGGAACGACCCTGAAAAAGTTGATGACGTCACTGCTGCAATTTGCGACCACATCGAATCGATTTATCAGGAAAACGCCCCCGAGCGGATCTACTTCATCATGCTCTACAACATTTTTCGGGACTTCCTGGAAGATGTTGATGAGGACGTACTGCCCAACGACCTCACGGGATATCGCGAGAGCCTGGTCTGGAACAAACTCTTCAATTACCAGCAGGATGCAGCGACCGGCATCATCAACAAGCTCGAAACTTACAACGGCTGCATCCTGGCCGACAGTGTGGGACTGGGCAAAACCTTCACGGCCCTGGCGGTCGTCAAATACTATGAACTGCGCAATAAATCGGTATTGGTGCTATGCCCGAAGAAACTGGCGGACAACTGGCGCAACTACAACAGCAACCTCACAACCAACATCTTCGCCAAAGACCGTTTCAATTATGACGTGCTGTGCCACACAGACCTTTCACGCACCTCGGGCGAATCCTTTGGTATTCCACTGAACCGAGTCAACTGGGGCAACTACGACCTGGTGGTGATCGACGAATCACACAACTTCCGCAACAACGACGTCTACAAAGACCGAGAAACGCGGTACCAGAAACTCATGAACAAAGTTGTCCGCGCTGGCGTAAAAACCAAAGTGCTGATGCTTTCCGCCACACCGGTTAACAACCGCTTCGCCGACCTGCGCAATCAACTGGCACTGGCCTATGAAGGGCAGTCCGAAACGCTCAGTAAACACCTGAAAACAGATAGCAGCGTAGAAGAAATTTTCCGCCGCGCCCAAAAGGCGTTTAATGACTGGTCTGCACTACCCCCAGAAGAGCGAACCGCCGCCTCGATTCTTCGGACGCTGGATTTCGATTTTTTCGAGCTGCTGGATTCAGTGACCATCGCCCGCTCACGCAAACACATACAGACCTTTTACGACACCACGGATATTGGCCCATTCCCGGAGCGGCGCAAGCCACTGTCGTTCCATTGCCCAATCACCGAGCGCGCGGACGTTGCAGAACTCAACCATATTTTTACCCAGTTGTCGGCGCTCAAGTTGGCCGTGTATGCGCCCATTAGCTACATCCTCCCAAGCCGCTTACGCAAATACGAAGAGCTGTACGACACCCATGTTGAGGGCGGCAGAGGTAAGCTTCGTCAGGCCGACCGCGAGCACAGCTTACAAGCACTGATGACCACCAACCTACTCAAACGGCTGGAAAGCTCGGTAGCGGCCTTCCGCCTCACGCTGGCTTCACTCAAAGGCAACATTGCCTGCACGCTGGAGGCCATTGAGTCGTTTGAATCTAATGGCCAGGCAACTCAGATCAAAGATTATTTAGACGATGCCAGTAGCTTTGACGGCGACGACGAAGACCTGAGTGGGCTGGATGAGTTTACGGTCGGAAAGAAAGTACAAATCAGCCTGGCTGACATGGATCTGCCCTCTTGGCGCCATGACTTAACCACCGACCTAATCCTGATCGACGACCTGCTCGAAGCCATGCGCAAAGTCACACCTGGCGATGATGCCAAGCTCCAGCACTTGCTTCAGCTAATCAATAGCAAACTCGAGCACCCCCTCAACCCAGGCAATCGCAAAGTACTGATCTTCACCGCCTTTGCAGACACCGCCAACTACCTGTACGACAACTTGGCCCCCATCGCCCGGAAACTGGGGCTACACGTTGGCAAAGTGACGGGGTCCGGGCCGCCCAAATCGACGCTGCACAAGAGCTACGATTTCCAAAGCCTACTCACCCTGTTCTCGCCGCTATCCAAGGAAAAAGCCACCGCACTCCCGAATGAGCCGGGCGAATTAGACATTCTAATCGGCACAGATTGCATCTCCGAAGGCCAGAACCTGCAGGACTGCGACTATCTGATCAATTACGACATTCACTGGAACCCAGTGCGCATTATCCAGCGTTTTGGCCGGATTGACCGCATAGGCTCACCCAATCAACAAATACAGCTGGTTAACTACTGGCCGGATATCAGCCTGGACGAGTACATCAACCTCAAAGAACGAGTGGAAAACCGCATGGTGATCGCGGACGTAACTGCCACCGGCGACGACAACGTACTCACGGCCAAGTCCAGCGAAATAGCCTACCGGAAGGAGCAGCTCAAACGCCTGCAAGACGAAGTCATTGAGCTGGAAGACGTCAAAGCGGGCGTCTCGATTACCGACCTGGGCCTCAACGATTTCCGAATGGACCTGCTCAATTACGTGAAAGAACATGGCGACCTGGAAAACGCCCCCCTTGGCATGCACGCGATTGTTCCCTCGCAATCACAGATGGGCCTGGAGCCAGGCGTGATATTCGTTCTGAAGAACATTCATCACAGCGTAAACGTTAACCAGCAAAACCGCCTGCACCCCTATTATCTGGTGTATGTTGACGACCACGGCGAGGTGATCGCAGACCACACAGAAGTGAAACGCCTGCTTGATCTGGTTCGTACCAGCTGCAAGGGCAAGGCCGAACCGATCCGCGACCTGTGTCGGCTGTTTAACCAGCGCACTCAGGACGGTCGCGACATGCAGCACTACTCCGACCTGCTAAACAAAGCCATTCGCAGCATGATCGACGTCAAGGACGAAAACGACATCGACAGCCTGTTTGGAGGCGGCCACACCACCGCCTTAACCACCACTATTAAGGGGCTGGATGATTTTGAGCTGATTGCATTCCTGGTGATCGAAGGGCCCGCTGCATGACCTTGTTTGCCTGGCCCAAGGCAGCCGCTTTTGGCCGTGTGATACCCAAAAGCAAGATCTACGAACATGCTTCCGCCAGCAGTGCGTTGAAAGAGCGCTTCGTGCAACAGGTGGAGCAGATCATTTGGGCCTACAAACTGGCTCCGGAGACCGTCAACTTGCCTGCCACGGCAACAGTGACGGAGATTCAAATCGTTCGGGTAACACTCAAAGGCAGCAGTCTTGACCAAGACCTACTAAAGGCCATCGACCGAGCCATACCCTTTCCGCTAATCTTCGAGCTGATTAACAACGGACGCACTAAACTGGCTGCAGCCTACAAACGCCCTAGCGATTCAGATGCCCACCGTTGGGTAGTGGGCAATTACTTCGAAACAGATTGGTTGGCCGAACAAACACCGCGCCACCCCCTGCCCATGGCACTGGATATGGCTGCGCTGTATGAACGCCTGCTGAGCCCGCTGGTCGATGCCCGGTTAGCCTATCCAGCACCAGCGACGGCAACAGGGTTTCCTGAAGTCAAAGATGCAGCCTCTACACCAGCGGATCATGCCGATGAATCAGAGCGGCTATCACTGGAACAGCGCATTGCACTGGCAGACACCCTCGCGGCTCAACATAAAGAAATCGAGCGAATCCAGTCGCGGCTGCGCCGTGAGAAACAATTCAACAAGCGCGTAGCCATCAATGCCGAGCTGCGCGAAGCCAGACAGACACTGAAGCGACTGACTCAACAACAGGTCGCTTCCGCCAGCTATTGAGAGAGATGTAATGGATAAACTGAAAATGCACAGCCCTGACCTGAGCCAGGACAACATTGCCAAAATTCGTGGGTTATTTCCTGGCTGTGTGACCGAGGCGCGGGATGAAGCAACAGGTAAGCTGAGACTGGCGGTGGATTTTGACAGCCTGCGGCAAGAGCTGAGTGATTCTATTGTGGAAGGGCCGCAGGAGCGTTATCGGTTGGACTGGCCGGGGAAGCGAGAAGCCCTAATGACCTCAAACGCTCCCATCGCAAAAACCTTGCGCCCCACACGCAATGAAAGCCTAGATTTTGACTCCACGCAAAACCTTTTCATCGAAGGCGATAACCTAGAAGCCCTAAAACTTTTGCAAGAAAACTACCTTGGAAAGGTCAAGCTGATTTACATCGACCCACCTTATAACACGGGCGGGGATTTTGTTTACGCTGACGATTTTGCGGAGAGTTCAGTAGAGTTTCAGCAAAGGTCTAATCAGAAGGATAATCTGGGCAATCGATTAGTTGCTAATTCAACAAGCAATGGTCGATTCCATTCCGACTGGTTGAGCATGATGCACGCTCGGCTTCAACTTTCACGGAACTTGCTGCGTGATGACGGCGTGATTTTCATCAGCATTGATGACAATGAACAAGCGAACCTGAAACGTATATGCGACGAGGTGTTTGGCAGTCAGAACTTTATCAATACGATTATTTGGGAAAAACGCTATAGCCCTCAGAATGCCGTGAAATGGTTCTCAGAATCCCACGATTTCTTATTGGTCTATGCCAAAGATAAGCTCAACTGGTATCCAAAGCTGTTGGAACGCACGGAGGCGATGAACGCTCGCTATAGAAATCTCGATAGTGACCCGCGTGGGGTTTGGAAGCCTGCAGATGCAACAGCCCAAGCTGGCCACGGAACAAAAAGCCAGTTCTATGAAGCAACTTCTCCCAACGGGAAAACGCATACTTTGCCTAATGGGCGCTGCTGGGTATACACGAAGGAAGTTTTCGAGAAGATGATTGCAGACAACCGAATTTGGTTCGGGGCTGATGGCAACAATGTACCCGCAGTAAAAAGGTTCCTCTCAGAGGTTAAGCAAGGAACGGCTTGCCAGACAATTTGGAAATACAGCGAAGTCGGACACAACCAAGAGGGCAAAAAGGAGATTAACGAGCTTTTTCCAGAAGCAGCGGTTTTTGATACACCCAAGCCGGTTCGGTTGTTGAAACGTGTGTTACACCTAGCAACTGAAGCGGACTCAATTGTCCTCGATTTTTTTGCTGGGTCTGCGACTACTACCCACGCTACATTGCAACTCAACGCTGAAGATGGCGGAAATCGAAAAACGATTACAATTCAGCTCCCAGAGGCCACTGATGAGGATTCAACTGCGTGGCAGGCTGGATACAAGAACATCGCTGAAATTTCCAAAGAACGCATTCGGCGCGCTGGAAAGAAGACCCTAGAGGGCGACTGTCACCCTGACTGGAACCGCGATGTTGGCTTCCGCGTACTCAAGGTGGACACCTCGAACATGAAGGACGTCTACTATCGCCCCGATGAGGTGTCACAAGCTGACCTGCTTGAAGCGGTGGACAATGTTAAACCCGACCGCACGCCAGAGGATTTGTTGTTCCAGGTACTGGTAGACTGGGGCGTGGATTTAACACTGCCGATTCGTCGTGAAGACATACAAGGCAAAACGGTGTTCTTTGTCGACGACAATGCGCTGGTGGCCTGCTTTGACAGCGGCGTGACTGAAGAGTTGGTTAAGGAGCTGGCACGGCACGAGCCGCTGCGCGTGGTGTTCCGCGACAATGGATTCGCCTCAGATGCCGTGAAGATCAACGTAGAGCAGGTTTTCCAGCAGCTGTCGCCCAGCACCGAAGTCAGAAGCCTCTAAGGAGCCGCAGCATGGAGCCGTTAGCCCTGAATACGCTACTTGAGGCCTTGATTCACGCCTGGGAAAACGAAGTTGTCGAGTTCAAGGAAGCCAGCAAAGACTACGACACCAGCAAGATTGGTGAATACTTTTCCGCCCTCAGCAATGAAGCCAATCTGCGCGGGCAGGAGCGTGCCTGGCTGGTGTTTGGCGTTAGCAATAAAACCCGTGGTGTAGTGGGAACAAACTATCGCGACGAACCCGAACGCCTGCATGGCCTGAAACAGCAAGTGGCGCAAAGCACCGAGCCCAGCATCACCTTCCGTGATATCCATGTATTGCAACACGCAGATGGCCGAGTTTTGTTGTTTGAAATACCCGCAGCCCCGCGGGGCATTCCCATTGCCTGGAAAGGGCACTACCACGCCCGCGCTGGTGAAAGCCTTGGCTCTCTTGGGCTGGATAAGCAGGACGAGATTCGTCAGCAAACCCTGGCGCAAGACTGGAGCGCGCAACTGGTGCCAGCCGCCAGCCTGGCTGACCTGGATGAGGCTGCACTGCGTAAAGCACGCGAGGCCTTCGCCCAGAAGTACGCCAATCGCTTCAGCACCGATGTTGTCATGGGCTGGCCGCTGCCAACCTTCCTTGATCGGGCGCGCATTACCCAGAACGGCAACGTTACACGGACAGCTCTATTACTATTGGGCAAGCCCGAGGCAGCTTGGCACTTGTCTCCGCACCCGGCACAGATGACCTGGAAACTGGAAGGCACCGAGCGTGCTTACCAACACTTTGCACCACCTTTTCTGCTGACGACAACGCTGCTATATCAGCGCATTCGCAATATCCAGTTGCGGCTGCTGCCGCAAGACGAGCTGCTGCCTATTGAAATATCCAAGTACGATCAAAAAATTGTGCTTGAAGCATTGCACAACTGCATTGCCCATCAGGATTACACGTGTAATGGCCGGGTGCTGGTAATCGAACAGCCAGACCGGTTGGTATTTGAAAATGAAGGTAACTTCTACGAGGGCGCACCGGGCGACTACATGGAGGGCAACCAGACACCCCGCCGCTATCGCAACCCCTTCCTGACTCAGGCCATGGCCGAACTGAATATGATCGACACCATGGGCTACGGAATACACGATATGTACGTTGGCCAGGCCCGGCGTTACTTCCCGTTGCCAGACTATGATTTACAAAGCCCAGACTCCGTAAAGCTGACCCTTTATGGTGGCGTTGTTGACCCAGCGTATAGCAGGCTGTTGATCCAGAAAACCGATCTGCCACTGGCGGATGTGCTGGCGCTGGACCGGGTTCAGAAAAAGCTGCCGATTCCCGATGAAGCTCTCACCCGCCTGCGGCGAGCAGGGCTGGTTGAGGGGCGCAAACCGAATGTAAGTGTATCTGCGAGTGTCGCCAAAGCCACTGCAGACAAGGTGGACTACATACGTAATCGCCCACAAGATGATGAATTCTACGCCAAGCTACTCACAGACTATTTGGAAAAGTTCGGGCAAGCCAGCCGTGCAGAAGTTAACAGGCTATTGCTAGACAAACTCAGCGACGCGCTTAGCGAAAAGCAGAAATACATAAAAGTCAGCACCTTATTAACAAAACTACGTCGCCGAAAGGTGATTGTGAATACGGGGTCAGACACGGCGTCATGTTGGGAATTAACAAAGAGAACTTAGAGTTCTGCAAAGAGAAGCCCACTCACACTCATACTAATCAACAACTTAAACCTCTTTGCAGCTATGGTTATGCAGAAAGCCTGCAAAGAGCAACATGACGTTGTGGAGCGCAAATGGCGTTTTGCACTCTATTAACTGCGATTTGGAGCTCAGAGGCTCCACAAATAATCAGGAGCACTGAGCGAATGAAGCTCAAATTCAAAACCCAGGCCTATCAAACCAATGCCGTTGAATCGGTAGTGGACTGCTTCGCCGGGCAACCCCTATTTGATGGCCTGACCTACCGCATTGACCCTGGCCAGAGCTCGCAAACCAGCGCCTTTGACGAAGACGGCTTCAAGAACGCCGATTTAGCCCTCAATGACACTCAGTTACTAGAAAACATACAATCGGTCCAGCGCCGCCAGAACCTGCCTGTGTCTCAGTCGCTCAGTGGTTTCACCACCTACGACAAAAAGGCCAACCGCGTGCCGGTTAAGGCTGCTTATAAAAAGGATGCCTTAGCCGCCACACGTATCCACCTGGATGTGGAGATGGAGACGGGTACCGGCAAAACCTACTGCTACATCAAAACCATCTTCGAGATGAACAAGCGCTATGGCTGGAGCAAGTTCATCATCATGGTGCCCTCCATCGCTATCCGCGAAGGGGTGTATAAGTCGCTGGACATTACAGCTGAGCATTTCACCGAGAGCTACGGCAAGAAGGCACGTTTCTTCATCTACAACTCCAAGCGCCTGCATGAGCTGGAGAGCTTTTCCTCTGACGCCGGCATTAACGTGATGGTGATGAACATTCAGGCGTTCAACGCCCGAGGCGCAGACAACCGGCGCATTAATATTGAGTTGGATGATTTTCAGTCGCGCAAGCCCATTGATGTGATTGCCGCCAATCGGCCAATCCTGATTCTGGATGAACCTCAAAAGATGGAAGGTAACGCCACCATGGAGGCCTTACCTCAGTTCAAGCCATTGGCGATTCTGCGCTACTCGGCGACCCACCGCACTCAGCACAATCGGATTCACCGTTTGGATGCGCTGGACGCCTACAACCAGAAGCTGGTCAAAAAAATCGCCGTGCGCGGCATTCAAACGCGCGGGCTGGCTGGCACCAATGCTTACCTGTTTCTGGAAGGCATCGACATATCCAAGCAGGCCCCGGTCGCACGAATCGAACTGGAAGTGCAGCTGAAATCCGGGGAAATAAAGCGTCAGGTGCGTCGTTTTTCGTTTCGGGATGATCTGTTCACAGTGTCCGGCGAGCTGGACCAATACCGTGACGGCTTTACCATCAGCCAAATCGACGCCACCACGGACACCGTAGAATTCACTAACGGATTGGTATTAAAAGCAGGTGAAGCCAGCGGTGATGTGTCTGAGCGGGATATTCGCCGCATCCAGATTCGCGAAACCATCAAGGCCCATTTGGACCGCGAGAAACAATTGTTCGTGCAGGGCATCAAGGTGCTGTCGTTGTTCTTTATCGACGAGGTGGTTAAGTACCGCGATTACGGCCAGGAAGATGAAAAGGGTGAATATGCCCGCATCTTCGAGGAAGAATATCAGTTGCTGAAGAACGAATACTTGTCTGAGCTGGCCATCGACAATCACGCTTACCGCACGTACCTGGAAGCTATTGAGCCGGCCGCGACGCACAACGGCTATTTTTCCATCGACAAAAAAACCAAGCGCCTGAAAGACCCGGTGGTAGGGGCCCGCGCGGTCGACTCCGACGACGTGAGTGCCTACGACTTAATCCTTAAAGACAAAGAGCGCCTGCTATCCTTTCAGGAACCAACACGATTCATCTTCTCTCACTCGGCGTTGCGCGAGGGCTGGGACAACCCCAATGTGTTTATCATGTGCATGCTCAAGCACAGCGACAACAGCATCTCGCGCCGGCAGGAAGTTGGCCGTGGCTTGCGCCTTTGTGTAGACCGGCATGGTGATCGGGTTGATCACCCGGCGGTGGTACATGACATCAACGTGCTGACTGTTATTGCCAGCGAGAGCTACAAGGATTTTGTTGCTGGCCTACAGCACGAAATAAGCGAAACACTGAGCGCACGCCCACGGCAAGCAACAGAAGCCTATTTCACGGGCAAGCAGCTGATTACCGAACAAGGCACTGTCGAAATAACACCCGCCATGGCTAAGCAGGTTTACCGCTACCTGGTAAAGAACGACTACACCGACGACACAGACCAGATTGCCGAGGCATACCACGAGGCCAAGTCACAAGGCGTTCTGGCCGACTTGCCAGAAGAGCTGAAGCCTTATGCGGATGAAGTATTCGCGCTGATTGATACGGTGTTCAGTGAAGCCCAACTGCCAAAAATCGAGGATGGCCGCAAGCCGAAGACCAACCTGCTCAATGCCAACTTCGACAAAAAAGAGTTCCAGGCTCTGTGGCAACGCATCAATCGCAAGGCGGTGTATCGGGTCGAGTTTAACTCTGAGGAGTTGGTGCACAAGTGCATCTCTGCGCTGGACAAGGAACTGCGCGTTACACCACTGCAGTACACCGTTCACAAAGGCATTCAACACGATGGCCTTACGGATGAGCAGTTGCGAACGGGCGGTGGCTTCAAGGTTGAGGAAACAGCCACCGAGTACGGTGATTCGGTTCGCTCCCTGGTGCGATATGACCTGCTGGGTAAGGTGAGTGAAAATACCCAACTGACCCGTGACACGGCGGCGCAGATTCTAAAGGGGATTCAGCCTGCGGTGTTTAATCAATTCCGGCAAAACCCGGAGCACTTCATTGCCGAGGCGTCCCGGCTAATCACCGAACAAAAAGCCGCCATGGTGATTGAGCGACTGGCCTACGATGAAGTCGATGAACGCTACGACGTGGATATCTTTACCGCCAGCCAAACCGGCCAGGACTTCTCACGCGCGACAGAGAAACTGAAGAACCACGTATACGACTATGCCATTACCGACTCCAAGGTTGAGCGCCTCTTTGTGCAAGAATTGGACACCAGCAGTGAAGTGGTGGTTTATGCCAAACTGCCGCGGGGCTTCCTGATTCCCACCCCTGTGGGCGATTACAACCCAGACTGGGCCATTTCTTTCCGTACTGGCAACGTCAAGCACATCTACTTTGTTGCCGAGACCAAAGGCACTATGTCGTCGATGAAGCTGCGGGAGATTGAAAAGACCAAAATCGAATGTGCGAGAAAGTTCTTTGATGAAATCAGTCAGCGGATTACTCAGGATAAAGTGAAGTATGACGTGGTAACGGACTACGCCAAGCTAATGGACGTTGTTGGGAAATCTGCCAACGCTGATTGAACCATTGCAGGACGCCGACATGAAAGCAGATACGCATCTCCGAACCCAGGCCTATCTTGTCGCACGGCATCACCATCCGGCTTGGAAGCTTTTGTCTGCAACAAGGGGGCCGCTTGTGCTGAGCTGCCTTCAAGCCCTGATGGAGCGGAACCAAGACGAGATTCTTCTCGAAGACGCACAGCAGATGCTGACAGACATCCTCACGGAGCACGCCAACAACGACGAGTTCGAGCTGCAAACTGACGATCCGGCAGGCGATGCGCGGCGCGAGTTGAGATCCTGGATTCGACGCGGGTTAATCGTGGAGCGTGAGGGACGACTGATTGCGACCGATGCGCTGCAAAAAGCCCTCAGCTTTGTGGAGAGCCTGGATGATCGAATCATGACGTCCACCGCTTCCCGTCTGGCGACCGTGCAGCGTGAGATCGAGAATCTCGAAACCCGCCTTAACCCGGACGCACAGAGCCGCGCCGATCATATTCGGAGAAACATAAAAGCTCTTGAAACAGAGTTGGCGGAGGTTGAAGCGGGTCAATTCAACGTTCTGGAAGGCGTTGAAGCCGCCGAGGGTATACGAGAGGTATTCAACCTGGCAACCAGTTTGCAGGCTGACTTCCGGCGAGTAGAGGACTCTTATCGGGCCGCAGACCGGCGCCTGCGCCAGTCTATTGTTAGCGAGCAACAGCATCGCGGGGACGTTGTGGATCGGTTGTTGGATGGTCACGACAGTTTACTGGAAACCTCCGAGGGCAAGGTCTTTCATGGGTTTCACGAGCAGCTAAGCCGCTCGACCGAGCTGGACAATATGAAACTCCGACTGCGAACAATATTACGCCATCCTTCGACGCGTCATGCTTTAACCAAACAGCAACAGGACGACCTTCGCTGGCTGGTGATCCGATTGATTCAAGAGTCGGCATCGGTTATCAAAGCCCGTGCGCGCAGTGAGCGTGACGTCAAAGGCTTTTTGAAGACGGGCCTTGCTGCAGAAAACCACAGGGTTGGCGCGTTGTTGAACGGCATACTCAATACAGCGCTTGCACTCGATTGGTCGAATCACCAACTGCGTAACAGTGACGCTCCCCTGCCCCCGATTGCCGTCGCCACGTCAAGCTTGCCTCTGGTGGAACGGCTGAGATTCAAATCTGCCGCGGAAGAAGAATCCAAAGATCTTGAGCTGGCTGAGCAGGGCGTCGACCTTGGTGATGTTGATGAGGAGTTCTGGCGCGCATTTGACGGTCTCGACCGGGAAGCGCTGTTCCGGGAGACGGTAGAATTACTGTCGGTAACCAATCAGCCTATGACAATGGCCAATCTTGCCAGCCATCTTCCGCCCACTCATGATTTGGAAACCCTGGCACTCTGGCTGAGCATGGCCCGTGAAGCGGAGGTGGCTATTTCCGAACATCAGGAAGTCGTTGACGTAACCGATACTCTGGGCAACACATTACGTTTTTACGTTCCGAAACTGGCACTAACGCGGGACGCGGTGCAATCCATAACGTGGGAGCTTTAATGCTATGTCTGATTTTTTCGGTCGTCTGACGGCCAAAACAGAAGAGACGCCCCCGAATGATCAAGTTCCAAACATCCCCGCGGAACCTGCCAATCCGGAGCAGTCGCTGGCTTCTACCGAGGCTGAATCAACCCAATACACGCCCAAAAACCTGAAAATAGCCGCGCAAGAACTCTTGAAATACGGGTTGCTCGAAGCGGACCGCAAGCCCAACCTTTACCAGATTGCCATCAATCAAACCTCGGCTATCGATCAAATCCTGGAGCCTTTGGACCTCCGCCTGAAGATTGATGACATCCGGGGCCTGGCTTTTCTGGTTGTATCCGCTCAGCTGTTCGCCGAGGAAGATGATGAGTGGTCGCACCCATTGATACGCCGTCAACGGCTCAATCTGGAGCAATCGCTGCTCATTGCTATCCTGCGCCAGCACTTTATTGCCCATGAACAGGAGGCAGGACTGGGCGCCGGCGAGGCGTCGATTGAGCTGGATGAGCTATTGCCACAGCTACAACTGTACTTGGGAGATACTGGCAGCGACGCTCGAGATCAAAAGCGGTTGCGCAACCTGCTGGAAAACCTTAAGAACCACGGTATTGTGTCGGAAGTCGATGCCAACAACCAAGTTGTGATCAGGCCTATCATCACCCATCTCGCCAACCCTGAAAACCTCCAGAACCTTTTGCAACACTTCCGAAAACTGACCGGTCAGCAACCGGGTGCTGAGGAGGACAAACCATGACACGGTCACAAGAGGAACTCTTTGCCACAGAAATTCTTCCCTTCTCAGCGTTCATCCTGACGCACTTGGATCTTTACAACTGGGGGCCGTTTGGTGGGCGCCACTGCGCGGAAATCGATTCCAAAGGCACCGCCATCATTGGCCCAACAGGGAGCGGAAAAACGACGCTTGTGGATGCCCTGATGACACTGCTAACCCATCAGCCGCGATATAATCTTGCGTCAACAGGTGGCCATGAGAGCGACCGCGACCTGATATCCTACATCCGTGGCGTGTCCGGCGCCGGTAACAATTCCGGAGACAACAGTCACGTTGCCCGGCCCGGCAAAACAATCACGGCGGTGAGTGCTCGATTTCACAACGGCGACAAAGCAATACGGATTGGTGCGATATTCTGGGTTGAAGGCAGCAGTTCTTCGGTTAGCGACCTGAAGCGCCTGTGGTTGTTCTCGGAACGGGATGACCAAAACCTGGATAATTGGCTGGCAATCCATCATGAGGGTGGCGCACGAGAACTGAAGCAACATGCCCGAGACGCTACCGGTATCCAGATCAACGACAGCAAAAAGGCATACCTGGCGCAGGTGAGGCGTTTTTTCGAAGTGGGCGAAAACGCCTTCACCCTGCTCAACCGAGCGGCCGGGCTCAAGCAACTGAACAGTATTGACGACATTTTCCGTGAGCTGGTTCTTGATGATCATTCCGCTTTTGAACGAGCAGGCGAAGTGGCCAGTGAGTTCGATGACCTGGCAACCATCCATGGGGAATTGGAAACGGCGCGCCGACAACACCAATCGCTACTGCCTATCTGCGAAACCTATCAGAAGTATCAGGCTACCAAAGAGACACTGGGTAAAACGCAAACCCTAAAAGATATATTGCCTGTCTGGTATGCGATGACCGGGTACCAACTGTGGACTGACCAGATCAATGAGCTTAAGGGGAAGCTTGAGGAAAGCAGCGCGAACAGTTTATCGCTGGATGCTGCGGTCTCAGCGCTAAAACATAAAGCAAACACGCTCAGTGACATTTATCTGCAAGCTGGCGGGGCCAGTATCGAGCAGCTCAAAGAGCAGATCTCACAACAGGAACGGTGGGTCCAGGAGCGACAAAACGATTCGGATAACTACCTTAAGCTGGCATCAAGGCTAGGGCTGGACGATACGCTCAGCGCTTCAGCCCTTATATCCAATCAACAGACATGCAAGGAAAAGCAACAGCAGCTTTCAGAATTGCAGGAAAACCAGGATCAAACGGTGCTGAAACGCGGCGTGGAATGTAGCAAGCTCGGGGATGCTATCAATGAACTCCGTGACGAGCTTGATCGCATTAAGGCGCGCCCGGCGTCGAACATCGATGGCCGGTTTCAGGAGTTTCGCAGTGAATTGGCAACGGCCCTACACCTAGAAGAAGAAAATCTGCCATTTGTGGCAGAACTGCTGGAAGTCAAAGAGGAAGAGAAAGCCTGGCGCGGCGCAATCGAACGTGCCATTGGCGGCCACCGATTGAGATTGTTGGTGCCGACAGCCGCAATGAAAACGGCGTTGGACTGGGTGAACCAGCGAGACAACCGCCTTCACGTTCGCCTGCTTGAAGCCGAGGCGCCGAAAAGCCAACCTCAGTTTATGGATGACGGCTTCACCCGCAAACTGAACTTCAAAGAGCACCCACACCGAGAGGCGCTAAAGAAGTTTCTGGCAGGCATCGACCGGCACTGCGTTCCGTCACCAGAAGCACTGCGCGAAAAGCCTCATGGCATGACCAGAGAAGGCCTGATGTCCGGCCAGCGTGGCTTTTTCGAAAAGCAGGATAACAAGCCACTCAACAGGGGCTGGATGACCGGCTTTGACAACCGTGATCGCTTAGCCGCTTTGACCGACGAGCTCACCGTGACTCAGCGCCAGACCGACGAGGCTGAGGCGAATTTAGAGTCTGCCCGTAAGGCGCTCACCGATACGCGAACCAGATATCAACTTTACTCCAGCTTGTCAGACATTAGTTTCCAGCAGATTGACCTTCCCGGCGCTGTATCCGAGCGAAAGGCGCTGCAAGAGCGATACAACGCTTTGACCGCCCCGGACTCTGACGTTGAAAAAGCTCGCAAACAATTCGAGGCAGTGGACAGCGAACTGTCGGTTACGCAACAGACGCTAGCTGACGAACGTTCTCATCAAGTAAGGTTGGAAGAGCGACGCACACGCGCCACCGAACGGGTTGCAGAAATGCTGGAACGGATTGGCGAAGGGCTGACCGACGACCAACTGGCCTTGGCCAACGACCACTTCAGCCCGCCGGACACCGGCCAACACGATAAGCTCGACCAGCTAGAACGGAAGCAGGGAGTCACGCTCGACGATGATATCAAGACTCTATCCCAGCGAGTGAGCGGGTTCGAACTCAGCCTGACCCAGCAGATGGGGAAAGCCAAGACGATCGATACGGGCGCGCTTTCAGAAATCGGTAGTGACATTCTCGATATACCAGAATACCTGGAACGACTGCGCATTCTCGAAGAAGAAGCCTTACCCGAAAAGCTGGAACGTTTCCTGAATTACCTGAACCATTCGTCAGATCAGGGCGTCACTCAGCTTCTCGCCCACATAAAAAACGAAGTGACGGTTATTGAGGAGCGTATAGCAGACCTCAATGCGACCCTGCAGCGGGTAGACTTCCAGCCCGGCCGGTATCTCAAGCTTGAGCCCAGGCGCGTTACCCATGAATCACTGCGCACTCTTGAACAGGCGCAACGTCAGTTACGCGCGGATGCGTTGAAGGGCGATCAGGGTGAGAGCCATTTCCGGGCCCTTGAAAATATGGTGAAACTGCTGCGGGATGCCAGCGACAACAAACGCACAGTAGGCGCTCGCGCCCTGCTCGACCCTCGCTACCGGCTGCAATTTGTCGTTTCGGTACTTGATCGAGAAACCGGCGTCGTCATTGAAACCAGAACCGGTTCCCAGGGCGGCAGTGGTGGCGAGAAAGAAATCATCGCAAGCTACATTCTGACGGCTTCCTTGAGCTATGCCCTGTGCCCTGACGGAGCCACCCAACCGCTTTTCGGCACCATTATTCTCGATGAGGCATTCTCCAAGAGCTCCCACGCCGTCGCTGGCCGAATCATTTCAGCGCTCAATGAATTTGGATTGCATCCGTTGTTCGTCACGCCCAATAAGGAGATGAGACTGCTACGGGACCACACTCGTTCGGCGATTCTTGTTCACCGCAAAGAGACGCGAGCAACGCTGACATCCCTGAGCTGGGAAGAGTTGGAAGCCCACGCAGAAAAAATGACCCGGAAACCTCATGAAATCCCCAGCTGAGTTGGCATTGAAGCTTGCCAGGCAATGGCAAAATGCTGATCTGAGAGAGCAGCGCCTGCTTAACCCTGACAGCTGGCCACTCAAAATTGCAATTGGTAAGCCATCCGGGCGCATTATTTCTGAGAACCTGGAAAGGGTTCGGAAACACTTTGATCTGTGGCGCGATGTGACAGTAGGGCAGGTGGACTGGACGTTCCAAACATTTCGCAGTGCTAGCAAGGACGTTCAGGTTCCCGAGTTTTGGGTGCTGAGTTCGCCTAGTGAGTGGATTGCGGCGACAAACAACAACGAGATCAACAAGGAGTACCAGACCCTATGCCGTCTAGTACCTGAAGTGGATGAGTGTTTTCGCCGTTTACTGATCCGAAAGTGCCGCCTGGTTCTGGACAAGCCCGAAAATGAAGTTATTCAGTCTGCAGAGACCTCTCGCCTTTTATCGCCAGGTTTTGCAGAGGGGAAACCGCTTCGAGCTTTGTCGGTAGGTGGAGTCGACACCAAGTTTTTCGAACGGAACCGACAGCTTCTTATCCAGATGCTGGATATTCTGTTTGCCGGCCAAGCGAGTGAACTTGGTTTGGAAGCCTTTCTTGGCGCAGATGATGAGGGCCATCATTGGTTGTTGATTGTCGATCTGGACGGCGGGTTACTCCCATTTTCACAACTTCGGGTTCGTGCCCGCGAGCTATTAAAAACACCTTTACCCGGCGCATACGTTCTTATTATCGAAAACGAACGCTGCGTTCACCAGTTGCCTTACGCTCCTAACACGGTTGCGGTCTTGGGGGCTGGCCTGAATTTATCGTGGATGCGTGCTTGCTGGCTCGCTGAGAAAAAAGTGGCTTATTGGGGCGACATGGATACCTGGGGGCTAACCATGCTGGCTCGGGCCCGAGAGTTCCAACCCGCTTTACTGCCGTTACTCATGAACGAGGCTATTTTCAATTCCTTTGCCAGCGACAAAGCGGTGCAAGAGCCGCAACCAGCTGACTCTATGCCCGTGGCCGGCCTCACACCTGAAGAGCGAGTATTTTATATCGAGCTGCTACGGCGAGAAAAAGGACGATTGGAACAAGAATTTCTGCCGGATAACCTTGTCCATACTTCCGTGTCTCATTGGTTGGAGAGGTTCTAAGATACGGAACAGGCTATTACATCCAAATCAGATCCCACACTTTTGACGGCGGGCTGACCGCCGCTGCAGCTATGGCGAGATATCGACTTGCCTCTCATGCAGTGACCAAACTTGGTTGAACACCACAAAAGGTGGCTCAGGTTGCGAAAACCAGCGCCTTCAACGAATCGATGATCGTCACCGGGCGGTTAGTCTTACACAGACCGATCCACTGGCTTCAAAACGGAAGCCAGGCAAAAGGGTTGGGTTTTGGCCTGGCTATCGTCCGGCGGATTTGCGAACTGCTTGATTACCCGCTCGACTTGCGATCTGTTGTGGGCAAAGGGTCGGTTTTCGGTATCCATATCCCTGTGGGTAGCGAAGCTCTGATTGAGTCAACCGAACAGGAAATTGATGCGCAGTCATGGAATCGGACCGGCCAGCATATCCTAGTAATCGATGACGACCGGGACATCCTTGCAGCCATGGAAATACTGCTTTCCCAGTGGCAGTACAAAGTTACCATGGCAGTATCACTGGTAGAAAGCATCGACTGCCTTGAGTCGTCGGGATTGATTCCTGACCTCATATTGTCCGATCTCTCATTGCGAGGCCAGAGTAACGGACTCGACGTTATTGATCAGTTGAGAGAACGATTCGGTCGCAATATTCCCTGCGCAATCATCTCCGGGACAACAAACAGCGAACATCTGCAACAGGTTGAAAAGAGCGGCCTGCGGCTCGTGCAAAAGCCCGTTCGTCCGATGGAGCTCCGCAGCGTTATTCACTATCACCTGGTGGCCGCGAAGGACCAAGGTAAGGCAACCTCAGCCTGATTTCTTCGCGTGGAATTCCGCTCAGCTATTCAAGACCACTGTTTCCCAGTGCGATTCTCATAAACATTCTTCTTAAAGCTAATTTTTAAAAAACCTAACTTCATTATTTTAAAGGACAATTTAAAAAACAGTATTTTGTATTTTGAAATTCAAGAACACTTGGCCTATGATTTTTCAGCGCATCGCCTTTCTTGCTTTTATAGCAAGATCGTTTCAAAAAAAACCGCAGCGAAGGAAATCTCACGATGATAAAAACAACACGTCTAACTCGTCACTGCACGACTTGGCTGATGGCCGCGGCACTCAGCACACCGCTGTTCGCCAGCGCCGAAAACCTGCGCTTTGGCGGTAACTTTCCCGAAGATCACTCCAGCAGCCAAGCCATGGAAATCTTCAAGAAAGAACTGGCCAGCCGCACCGATGGCGACGTTACCGCACAACTCTTTCCCAACATGCAGCTAGGCGGCGCAGGAGAGAACATCGATCAGGTGAGTTCCGGAGCAGTCATGGGCACCTGGGTGGGCATCGCTTACCTGTCGCGAATAGTGCCGGAATTTGAGGCTCTAAGCCTGCCGTTCGCTTTCGACAATCGCGAAGACGCCTTCCGCGTCATCGACGGCGAAGTGGGCGATATGCTCAACGAGAAGTTGGCCGAAAAGGGATTCACCGCCCTCGGCTATATGGAGCTTGGCTTTCGCAATGTCACCAACAATGTGCGTCCGATTGAATCTAAAGCAGATTTTGACGGGCTCAAGATTCGTCTTCAACCCAACCAGACCCACCTCGATACTTTCCGAGCCCTGGGTGCCAATCCCGTTTCCATGGGCATAAAGGAAGTTTACGGTGCGCTCCAGCAGGGCGTAATTGACGGTCAGGAAAACCCGTATAGCGTCATCGCCACGCGGCGTCTCGACGAGGTGCAAAAATATCTGTCCGATAGCCGTCACTTCTACGACTATATTGTCATCGTTGCCAACCTGAAGAAGTTCGAGTCCCTCAGCAAAGAACAGCAGCAAGCCGTCAAGGACGCCATGGATGTCGCCGTCAAGTGGCAGCGCGGCAAAGCAGCCGAGGAAGCCGACACTGCTCGCCAAACGCTGATTGATCGGGGCATGGAATTCACCTCCCTTTCCCCTGAGACTCGCGAAGAGCTGAGACAAGCAACCCAGAGCGTTGTCGATGATCTGAAAGACAAAATCGATCCGGCAATAGTCGAAAGCGTGCAGGCGGTTTTGAAAAAATGAAACCTGGAACGCCGTGGTTGGAAGCGCATTCTTCCAGTCCGGCGCAACGTCGCTTTCTGGTGGCAATACTGGCGATCGATCGCACATCCTATTATGCGATCATTCTGGCCATGGGTCTGATGACGCTACTGGTATCGGCCCAGGTTTTTGCTCGCTTTGTGTTATCCACTTCCATTGACTCAGCGGATGAGCTGTCGCGCTTGTTCTTCGTCTGGGCGATCTTTCTAGCCATTCCACATGGCATCAAAGTCGGCATACACGTAGGTATTGACGCGGTCGCCAGCTTATTTTCCGAGACGTTTCAGCGGCACTTGGCTCGTTTAATGGCCTTAGCCAGTGCCCTTTTGATGGTGGCCTTGGTGTGGCTGTCTCTGGGCGCGGTGGGAGATAAATGGCAGCAGCTAATGCCCACGGTTCCAGTGACCGCCGCCGTTTTCTATATAGCCGTGTTGATTAGTGCCGGACATAGCCTGCTGCACCTGATCGCGCAGGTTTTCGAGATCGAACCACTTCCCAGCGCTCCCGCAGCGAGTAAGGAAGGAGAGACCTCATGACGTTAGCTATTGTTTTCACTTTCCTGATTTTCGCCTTGCTGCGCATGCCGCTCGCCTTTGCCCTCGGCCTGGCTTCGCTGGTCGGACTCTTCGTCGGCGATATGGATTTTTCGATCATGCCCCAGCGCATGATGCACTCCATCGACAACTTCCCATTAATGGCTATCCCGCTATTTATGCTGGCCGGTGAATTGATGGTCGCCGCAGGCATTCTGCAACGCCTGGTCGATTTCGCCAACTCGCTGGTCGGTCGCGTGCATGGAGGCCTGGCCCATGTGGCGATTCTCGCCGGCATGGTGCTCGCCGCCGTCAGCGGCGCTGCTGTAGCCAGCGCCAGTGCATTGGGAAGCGCCCTGATACCCTCTATGCGCGAGAAATATGGCACCGGATACAGCAGTGCGGTGGTGGCCTCTGCCGCCAACCTTGGAGCCATTATTCCGCCCAGCAACGCCATGATCGTCTATGCGTTGATGGCAGGCTCCAGTGTTTCCGTCGGCGGACTCTTCATGGCCGGTGTGGTACCGGGCATCATTCTGGCGATTGGTTTCATGGGGCTTGCCTCGTTCATTTCGGCACGTCGGCGCTACCCCCTGACCGAAGGCAGCATCGGGCTGAAGCAAACCCTGATCCAGACCTGGCGCGCCCTGCCCATCCTTTTGATGCCCGTCGTGATCGTCGGCGGTATCGTCGCGGGCGCGTTTACCGCTACCGAAGGCGCAGCAATTGCCGTGGTCTACGCGCTGTTGATGGGATTTTTCGTCACACGCCAGCTACGACTTTCCGATCTGCCCAAGGCCATGTTCAGAGCTGCAATAACCGCTGCCATGGTGGGTGCCCTGATTGCCTTTGCCTCCACCATGACCTTCGCCTTCACCATCGACTTGATACCGATGCAGTTGGCCAGTTGGTTGCAGGACTTCACCTCCGATCCGATGACTTTCATGCTATTGGTTATGGGTCTGTTGATCTTGGTGGGCATGTTCATCGAATCAAACGCCGCATTCATCATGCTGGTACCGCTGCTGTCACCAATCGCCCTGTCGTACGGCATTGACCCTTTGTTATTCGGCTTCCTGTTCGTGATGAATCTGGTGGTCGGCATGATGACACCACCGGTAGGCGTACTGCTGTTCGTGATGTGCGGCATTTCGCAGATCAGCCTCAATGAACTAATGAAGAGCGCCTGGCCTTTTATTGTTTTCCAGTATGTGGTGCTGGCCGCATGCTTGATCTTCCCCGGCATCGTCACTTGGTTGCCCAGAGCGCTTGGCTATTGAGCCAAGCCCGACGCCCTCATTATAAAAAGCAAAGAGCTTGCCATGAAACTGCTAGTCATCAATCCTAATATTTCCCAAGACGTGACTCGCCTGATCGAGAATGAAGCCTCTCGCAGCATTCGTTCAGCAACCGAATTGACCATGGCCACCGCCCGTTTTGGCGTGGCCTATATAGAGACCCGAGCAGAAGCCTTGATCGGCGGCTATGCCTCCATGCAAATCGCAGCGGAACATTATGAACAGCACGACGCCATCGTGGTCGCCGCTTTCGGCGATCCTGGGCTTAACGCCTTGCGCGAGATCATGCCGATCCCTGTGGTGGGCATGACCGAGGCAGCCCTGATGAGTGCGTGCCAGCACGGTGGGCGCTTCTCGGTCATTGCTATTTCGCAACGTATCCAGGCCTGGTACCGCGAATGCATCGCATCTCACGGCCTCGAAGGGCGACTGGCGAGCATTCGCGCCCTGGACGAGCCGTTGCAGCATATTGGCCGGGTACAGGAAAATCAGGGCGAGCGCCTGATTGAACTAGGCCGCCGCGCGGTAAAAGAGGATGGCGCAGACGTGCTGATCCTCGCTGGTGCGCCTCTTGCCGGCTTGGCTCGCTCAGTGTCCGACCGGATGCCGGTACCGACCATCGACGGTGTAACCTGCGCCTTGATTCAGGCTCAGGCCATGGTCGACATGGCAGCCAGGACGCCCTCTGCCGGCAGCTATACTCAGCCCCCGACCAAGCCATGCCAAGGCCTCGGCTCTGCGCTTGCTGCTTTGGTGGGCCGCCAGCCGATGGATGAACCACTTACTTGATCACCAAGCGTTTATGCTAAGTGCTACCGCAGCAAGCCTCTTCAGGGACTTGTTTCACTATTTATCAGGAGGTTTTGCGCATGAGCACAACGAACAACACTCTCCTAACATCTGACACCGCTGAAACGATGCCTCATCCGCGTCGCATTCAGTTCACTTCTCTGGCACAGGAAGCCTACAAGGTACTACAGCAGATGATCGTTCACGGCGAGTTGGCACCAGGTGCACGCATCGTTGAGCCTGAGCTGTGCGAACAACTTCAGATTTCCCGAACCCCGCTGCGCGAAGCAATCCGCATGCTGTCTAGTGACGGTCTGGTCGCTAGACGGCACAACCGAAACGCTGTGGTGACACTTATCGATTCCCGGGAGCTCGAACATCTGTTTGAGGCCGAAGCCGGTATTGAGGGTCTTGCCGCGGGGTTAGCCGCAAGCCGAATGACCAACACTGACCTCAAACAGCTGGAAACACTGCAGGAGCGTCTAGAGAAGCTTCAGGCGAAAGGCGACCGCGCCGCTTATTTTGCGCTCAACCAACGTATCCATGCCCTGCTGGTGGCGGGAGCCAAGAATCCTGTGCTGGAGGAAACCCATCGGCGCTTGCTCGGTCGCCTTGAGCGGGCCCGTTATCTGGCTCTGGATAGCATTGACCGCTGGCAAGAGTCTACCGACGAACACCGTGCCATTCTGGAGGCGCTCAAGGATCGCAACGGCGAACTCGCTCAACGCCTGTTATCTGATCACGTTCGGCACACCGGTGAAGCCATTACTGATAGCAATCGTTAATGTGAAGACAACCCGTAGAGACCTGGAATGATCGGGCCGCGACCCGCTACAACTAAAACGATAACAACAAGAGGACTGCCGCATGGACAACACAAACAACACCTCAGCATCGCGGGATAGTCTCCAGCCGGTGGCGGAGGCACAACGGCCGATGACTCAGAGCAGCTATGCCCTGGTCTTCTGGTCGTCGGGCATCATCGTCCAGATCATGGTGATCGGGCTGTACTTGTTGCATCCGGTAGGCGCTCTGAATTTCGTTCAGGTCATTGTGGCGGGGGTGGTTGCCAGTATATTGGTCGCCCTGTTGATGACGCTACAGGGGCATGCCGGCATGCGATACGGCATTCCGTTCATCGTTCAGGGGCGAACGGCATTCGGCACTCAAGGTACCAAGGTCGTCGCCAGCTTGAGATGCATACCGGCTATTGCCTGGAACGGCATCGGCACTTGGATTGGTGCCCTTGCCCTGGAGCAGGTCACAACGAGTTTGTTCGAGCTCGGCAATGTCTGGGTTTATTTCTTCTTTCTATTGATCCTGCAGAGTTTGCTGGCCTATCGCGGCGTGGGTACGATCACCCGATTCAATGGCGCGATGTCGCTGATCATTTTCGCCATGCTGTTGTATTTCTTCTATATAGTATTTGCAGAAGGTAACATCGATTTTTCAACTGCCTCGGAAGTACCCGGGTCCTGGGGGCTGCTGTGGATCGCCGGCATGATGGCGGCCTTCGCCAACTGGACGACCGTTATTCTCAACAGCTCTGACTTGACCCGCCAGGTCAATCCGCGGGGGCGTTCTATTTTGCGCGTCAGCGCAATTGCCAACTTCTTCGGCGTCATCCCTCCATGGCTATTCATGATTCTGTCCGGAATGCTGATCGGTCTGGCAACCGGTAGCACCGATCCGATCGCCGGTCTCGTCGAACTGGCACCTAATCCGGTGTTTGGCATTGTGCTGCTGGTGTTCATCATCCTGGCGCAGATTACCTCGAACCTCACCCTCAATATTTTGCCGCCGGCACTTGCCTTCCAGGACATCTTCAAGATTTCCTGGCATGCCGGAATTATTTTGGTCGCCGTGCTCTCGGTGGTGACGGCCCCCTGGCATTTGTTCTCCAGTGATTACTTCTTCAAGTTCCAGAACTTCTATGCGAGTTTTTTAGGGCCGGCCACCGCCATCATGCTGGCGGACTATTTCATCATCCGCAGAACTCAGCTCGATGTGGAAAAGCTCTACGATAACAAAACCTATCGCTATTCACGTGGATTCAGTCTACCAGGCATGCTGTCTCTGGTAGCCGGCGCGGTGGCGTCCTTCGTGTTTCTCGACTATTCATGGCTGGTGGGCTTTCCCTTTACCCTGGTGCTCTTTCTGGTCGTCAAGAAAATCGGATCGAATGGATAGATGCCGTGATGAAAGAAGACGATTTCAAAGTACGCATGTTCGTGAATGGTCAGGCGCTGGCTGGCGGTTCCATAAACTTCGCTCTGGAAGGCGCCGCGTTTCTGGGCAGGGTCAGGACTGCGGGTAAATATCGTTTCTATTCCGTTCGAGACGAATTTCCCGGGCTTTTGTCGGTGTTGAATGACGGGCAGAAGATACCGGGTGAGCTCTATGAGGTCTCCTACGCCCAGCTACGCGAAAGCCTGTTGCCGAATGAGCCCGCGGAGCTGGAACTCACGGTCATAGAGCTGGAAGACGGATCCGGTTCACTAAGCATGTGCTTGAGAGAGTCGGCAGTCAGGCTGCCGGCGGTAGTGGATATCACGGCAAGTGGGGGTTGGCTTGCCTATTTGGAAAGTCGGCAGTCGAAGCGCTGAAAGAGAAACAGGGTGTGCCGCAGGCCAGCATCCACAACGAATATAAAGGTAACAACGTCATGAACTTCGATACATTGATTAAAAACGGCCGGATCATTACCGCTGTAGACTGTTACTACGCCGATATCGCCATCAAGGCGGGGCGCATCGTGGCACTCGGTCATGAGCTGGGCGCGGCGACTGAGGTCATCGATGCTGAAGGATTATGGGTATTGCCCGGCGGCATCGACGCGCATTGCCATCTGGATCAACCACTCGGCGACGGTGCGGTAATGGCCGACGGCTTTTACAGCGGTACCCGTTCCGCGGCTTGCGGTGGCACCACCACCGTGATGCCCTTTGCTGCCCAGCAAAAGGGCCAAAGCTTGCGTGCCGCGGTGGACGATTATCATCGCCGCAGCGATGGCCAGGCTTTCATTGACTACGCTTTCCACATGATCGTTTGCGATCCTACCGAAACGGTGTTGAAGGAGGAGCTCCCAGCGCTGATCAAAGAGGGCTATACCTCTTTCAAGATCTACATGACCTACGATGATCTCAAACTCAACGATCGGGAGATTCTCAATGTTCTGGCGCTGGCGCGACGCGAGGGCGCTATGGTCATGGTGCACGCGGAAAACGCTGACTGCATCGCCTACTTGACCGAGCTTCTCACTGAGAGCGGCAACACTGGGCCTTATTATCATGGCGTAGCACATTCGAGCATTGGCGAGCGTGAGGCGTCCCATCGCGCGATTTCGCTGGCCGAGCTGGTCGACGTGCCGGTTCTGATCGTGCATGTTTCCGGCACTGAAACCATCGAGCAGATTCGTTGGGCACAGAACCGTGGGTTACGCGTCTATGGTGAGACCTGCCCTCAGTATCTGATGCTCACGGCCAAGGATCTGGATCGTGACGGGTTCGAAGGTGCCAAGTATGTCTGCAGCCCGCCGCCCCGGGATCCGGCAGCCCAAGAGGCGGTTTGGCAAGGGCTCGAATCCGGCGTTTTTCAGGTGTTCTCCTCGGACCATGCACCGTTTCGCTTCGAGGATGACAAGGGCAAGAAGCTGCACGGCGAACACGCCCATTTTGAACACATCCCCAACGGCATTCCCGGGCTTGAGACGCGTCTGCCGATTCTGTTTTCTGAAGGGGTGGTCAAAGAGCGTATCGACGTTACCCGTTTCGTCGCGCTGACCGCGACCAACCCCGCCAAAATCTATGGGCTATATCCACGCAAAGGCACCATTGCTATCGGCAGTGACGCCGACCTGACGTTATGGGACCCGACGGCAAAAAGCACCATACGCAACGCCGAGTTGCATCACGCCGTGGACTATACCCCTTACGAGGGGCTTGAGCTGACCGGCCGCCCCATGCTTACGCTATGCCGCGGTCGGGTAGTATCTCGCGCCGGCAAGCCCGAGAGCGAGGCCGGTTACGGTGAGTTTCTAAAGTGCGACAAACCCCGGCCGGCGCGCCCGCGCGGCAACGCCAAAGGCTTCTGATCATGACCCCAGACGAGATCGTAACCGCCGGCGCTCAGCGCTTGGTCGACGCCTACGAACGGCACACGCAGATTCCGCTGCCCGAGGATATTTCACTGACCGAAGCGCAGGACGCCTATGCCATTCAGGAGCGGGTATCGGCGCATTTGGGTACGCCCTCGGGCTGGAAACTCGGTGGAATTATCAAGGGCGAGGTGCCACGTTTCTCGCGGTTGTTCAGTGAACGGAGCCGCCACTCACCGGCGCGGCTAGCGCGGAATGACTACCATAGGGTGTTTCTCGAACCGGAACTGGCCGTAGTGTTGGGAGGCGACTTACCAGCACGGGACACACCCTACACATTGGAGGAGATAGCCGCTCAAGTCGCCAGTCTGCACGCGGCGATCGAGGTGGTCGATAGCCGGTTTAAAAGCTGGCCCGAGGTGCCGCCATTGTGGCAACTCGCCGATGGTTTGAGTCATGGCAGTTTCGTGTTGGGCAGCGGTGTCGATGGCGGAAATTTGCGGCAAATGAAAGACGCCGCCTATCGCTTGACGCTAAACGGTGACGTCGCCTTGTCGGGCCGTGGTGGTCACCCCGGCGGCGATCCCGCGCTGCTGTTGATGCAGATGATCAACACCCGTATTGCCGCCAGTGGTGTGGGGTTTCAAGCAGGTGAAGTGATCACCACCGGCACCTTCAATGGCGTACTGGAAATGCAACGCGGCCATAATGCTCGATTGGTGTTCGAAGAGATAGGCGAGGTGGAGTTGATCTTGGATTAGCGAAAGCAGGTAATAGAGGCTGCGAATGTTCTAATCGCCTCCGGCAAACCATGGACCTTACTCCCTCTGGAAGCACCCAATGCGCATAACCTTTTTGGGAAAAGTCGCTGCTGGCGGAATACCACTTTACGGTTGTGGTTGCGCGACCTTTGCGCGAGAGCCCTGCTTCGCCCTGATCGAATCCGGAACCACCCGCATTCTGATTGATAGCGGTAGGATCTGCACAAACGCTTGGCTCCCGGCGAGCTGGACGCCATTGTGCTAACGCATTTTCACCCTCATCCTGTACAGGGCCTGTTTCGCCTGTGCTGGAGCAAGAAGCCAAATATCCCGGTGTTCACTCCGCCTGACCCTGACGGCTGCGCCGATCTATTCCACAGTCACTATCGCTTCAATGAGTAACCATTGCCAAATTAGCTTTGACACTGATCGTATACGAACGACGGCACTTTCAACGCCTGTCGGTTGTCTAGAAGCCCTGAAACGATTCAGCTATCAACTACCCTTGCCTACCTCATTAAAGAGGCTTTATGACATCTAACATTCCACCATTAAGGGTTGGTTTCATTCTGCTCCCACGGTTCACGCTCAATGCATTCGCCGGGTTCATAGATTCCCTGCGTCTCGCCGCAGATCAAGGTGGGCGAAGCCGTAAGATTCATTGCAGCTGGGAAATCATGGGAACGAAGCCAGTAACGTCAAGCTGCGGGATTGAGGTTCTTCCGAGGGTGCCGTATCAGGATGTAGGCGACTTCACCCATATCGCTATTTGTGGTGGTAATAGCTATTTAGATCTCGAAGAAGACAAGGATTTAAGCTTGTACCTAAAAAAAGCCAGTCGTTCAGGGGTCAAGTTGGTTGGGGTTTGCACGGGCACCTTTGCCATAGCGCGCGCCGATCTTCTGAAGGGGGAGCGTGTCTGTGTTCACTGGAATGTAATCAACGAGTTTCGTCAGCAGTTTCCACATATTGATGCTACACCTGATCGTATTTTCCTGCAGTCGGCACGTGTCATTACATGCGCAGGCTCCTCCGGTGCCACGGATATGGCCCTACATCTAATACGCCAGTTCTGCGGTTCAGAAAAAGCACAGCAAGCAATTCGGCATATGATCCTCACCGGTGTGCGTATGTCCAACTCACCACAAACTCATTTTTTCGAGGCCATCCATGACATCCGTGACGAGCGGGTACGCGTAGCCGTACTAACCATGGAGCAATCCCTTAACAGCAAACTCAATATTGACAGCCTAGCGGCACATCTCAACATAGGACCACGTCAACTCAATCGTTTATTTCTCCATGAGATGAACATGACAGCCATGCGTTATTTCCGGATTATGCGGCTGCGCTATGCCGATTGGCTGCTACGCCACACCAATAGCTCCATCGCCGAAATTGCTGCAGATTGTGGCTTCTCCGATGCGGCTCATTTGTCACGCGATTTCACCGCCCACTACGCGAAGAATCCAAGCCTTGCACGGCATACTGATACGGCCAAACTGCCCACTAGTGCTCCGACTGATTAACCCGCATATCCACTATGAGTGTCTATTTTTAGCTGACCGCACCCCAACGCTAACTAGCCATGCCTAAACGCTCTTAAACACCCAGCCATGTCCTGAATATTCAAAATCACGTCCTAAATATTCTATCCCAGCCATGGGCGGACACCCTATATTGGCTTCCTAGAATAATAAAACCGACACCAATTCTCTAAAAACAAATCGGAGTGTCTCTGATGAAACACAATAGATCTATACAAGTTCTTGCCACTGCAGTTATAGGTTTTACCTTATCTTCCGTGTCCTCAGCTGCCGATATTGAGTTACGCGCAGCGACTGTAGGCAATCCAGGGGGTATTCAGGTAGCTGGGCTGAACGCGCTATCTGATCACGTCTCTGAAGCTACCAATGGCAGCGTCAATGTGAAGTTGTTTCCTTCCGGCGCTCTGGGAGGGCAAGTTGCTAATATTGAGTCGCTTGATTCGCACACCCTAGACATTGTCGCCATAGAAACAGCCATTACGACGATTAATAACGATTTAGGCCTCCTCTCCCTGCCCTATTTATTTCGTGATCGCAGTCACGTGAATAGCGCGTTAAATGGCGGGGCTGGTGAAGAAATCCGTCAATGGCTACGCGATGATGGTTACCGTGTTCTAGGCTTCTACGAAGGCGGCTTCCGACACATCACAAACAATCGTAAACCTATCGTTGAACCCAAAGACCTAGACAGTTTGCGCATTCGAACCCCAGCCAGTCGTCAGCGTGTGATGATGCTAAATGCGTGGGGGGCCAACGCTTCACCACTTCCCTACCCAGAGCTCTACTCTGCGCTTCAAACTGGCGTTTTCGATGGGCAGGAAAACCCCCTGGTCGAAGTGAGAGCTAGCCGTTTCTACGAAGTTCAAGATTACCTCTCCCTTACCGGTCACGTTTACACCACCGGCTTTCTGCTCATGAACGAGACCCGCTTCCAGGCCCTACCCGAGCAAGTACAACAGGCGTTATTGGATGGCGGCGACAAAGTACTCGAAACAACAGTGGCTTTTGGCACTGAGGCTGATGAAAAGATCGTATCACTGGTCGAAGAGAACGGCGTGAAGATCAACCAAGTCGACACAGAGGCATTTGTAGAAGCGTCGCAGCCGCTTTGGAGTGTTTTTACCAAAAAAATGTCCAGCAAAGCCCGGGATCTTGTTAAACGAATATCCGAAATGCCGTGACCTAGGCCTTTAATGGCAAGTTCTCCAGATTAGGTTATCCCCAGGAAGACTCACTATGCTCGATCGTTTTTTCGAAGCAGTCGCTGCGCTATTGCTGTCAGCAATTACCCTGCTAGCGCTTGCCTCTGTGATGGCGCGCTACGTTCTCAACACTTCATTGGCATGGAGCAGCGAGATTCTCATCGGCCTGCTGGTCTACGCCACTTTTTTCTGCGGTTACCTGGCACTACGCCAAGGTGCTCACCTCAGGATCGATGTTCTTGTAGCTCGCCTGTCACGCCGTGCGCAGTGGAGCATCTTCTTTATCAACCAGGCTTTGATCGGCGTGGTCGCCCTAATCATGGTGATTTGGGGTATAGAGCAGTCGATCACCTTTTCTCAGCGCACGACGTTGATGTTAGAGGCGCCACGCTGGCTCTTCTACATAGCCGTACCCATCGCAGGAGTCGGCATGTTGGCGGAGTTAATTCGCCAATGTGTTCTCGCGGTTCGAGTCGGGAAAACACCTTATGAGGTCTCGACCGAGGAGATGTCGTCATGATCTTGATAGCTATTCTTTTGGCGTTACTGACTTTAATCGGGCTAGCCATGCCGATTGCCTTCGCGCTGGCACTTGTATCGATTGTCGTGCTTGCCTTCTCAGGTATCGACATGCTGGTTCTTGTTCAGCAGCTCTACCGAGGCACTGAGTCTTTCCCGTTACTTGCCGTGCCAATGTTCATTTTGGCAGGTCAAATCATGAACCACAGCGGCATTTCAGCGCGCCTGATCGATCTGGCGCGAGCGCTAGTTGGAGCGTTTCGCGGCGGTCTCGCAGCGGTCAATATTCTTACATCGATGCTTTTTGCTGGCATGAGCGGCACATCGATGTCTGATACCGCAGCTGTTGGCGGCGTGATGATCCCGCAAATGATCAAGCGTGGCTACGCCGCACCTTTCACGGCGGCCGTAACGGCGTCCTCTTCTACTATCGGCATTATCATTCCGCCCAGCGTTCCCATGGTTCTGTTAAGCGCCTATATGGGGCTCTCCACTGGAGCACTGTTCGCTGCGGGTCTGGTCGCAGGGGTGCTCATGGCCCTGGGGTTGATCACGACAGCTTGGTGGATCTCGGTAAAGCGTAACTACCCTGTCGAGGCCGCCTTTTCAATCGGCCACCTGGGTAGAACCTTCGTCAGCGCGTTTCCAGCGTTGTTAATGCCGGTAATCATTCTGGGCGGCATTCTCAGTGGCATATTCACGCCCACAGAGGCATCAGCCGTGGCTGTGGCTTACGGCGTAGTGGCTGGAATGCTGTTGTACCGATCGCTTTCTGCTCGGTCGCTTTATCGCGCGCTCGTAGAGAGCGCCGTGTTGACCGGAGCCGTAATGTTCGTCACTGCTGCCGCCCACACCCTAGGCTATACCTTCACCTACGAGAGCCTGGGCGAGCTGGTTCTACAGCCTTTGACACAGCTTGATATTGGCCCCATTGCGTTTCTATTGGTACTCAGCCTGATTCTAATCATAACTGGCACGTTCCTCGACGGTATCGCAATGATGTTCATCGTTGTGCCGCTCTTTCTTCCCAGTGTTCAACTGCTCGGAATCGAGCCGCTACAGTTCGCGATGGTCGTCATTATCTGCTGGGGTATTGGCCAGCAAACCCCACCCGTTGGCGCTGCGTTGTTTATCACTAGCGTGATATCCCGTGTCGACGTCATTCGTATCACCCGGGCCAACCTGCCCTTCATCGCCGTGATGTTCGCCGTTCTGCTCGCCGTTATTTTATGGCCTGAAGGCATCGTCATGAGCGTACCCCGCTTGCTTGGACTTTAATCCGGCCAGCATAAACTTCGATCGATCTTAAGGAATACCTATGAAAAACCAGCAATTTCTTGATGTCATTTATACCCATACCGAAGGTGAGCCTACTTGTATCGTTCATAGCGGCATCCCTTATCCGTACGGCGGCGACATCCTCTCCAAGCGCGAGTATCTCAAGGAAAATCACGATCACGTGCGTACCAGCCTGATGCGAGAGCCCCGAGGCCACCAGCATATGTTTGGTGTATTTCTGACCCCCCCTTCGGATGCCGACCACGATGCCGGCATGCTCTGGATGGATGGAGAGCAGTTTGTTGATATGTGCGGCCATGGCACGATCGCCCTTTCAATGTCCATGGTTGCTCATCGTCTGGCGCCAGCGCCTCAAGCTGACGGTCTAACCCGGATTCGTTTCGAAACCACAGCCGGTACTGTCGTCTCAGAGGTTAAGGCCGATGAAGAGCGCGTCCACTGGACACGGTTTGAAAACGTGCCGGCATTCGTGATGGAGCAGGATATTCCGGTAGAAGTGCCAGGGCTAGGCACACTGAAAGCTGATCTGGTATTCGGCGGCAACTTCTTTGCCATCATCCGTGTGCCGTCAGATGTACAGCCCATTTGTGCTGAAAACGGCAGCTATTTCTCCCAGGCAGGGGAAGCGGTAAAAGCAGAAATTAATCGACGCATGGAAGTACGCCACCCGACTCGCCCCCATATCAATGGGCTCAACTTTGTTACCTTTTGGCACGAAGGAACGCAGCCAGACTCTCTCTACCGTAACGTTCACGTTTTCTCCGGGGGAAAGTTGGATCGCTCTCCAGGCGGCACTGGAACCAGCGCTATGATGGCAATGTTCCATGCCCGAGGTGAGCTAGAGGTCGGCCGACCAATATATTCCGAGGGGCTACTTGGTAGCGGGCGCTTCACCGGCGAGATCCTAGGCGAGACCGAGATCGGCGGCTACAAAGCGATTCGTCCCAGCGTTCAAGGCACCGCCGAACTCGTTGGCTACGGCAAGTGGTTGATCGACGAGACAGACCCAGTGGGTCGTGGATTCGTCATTCGATAAACCCAACCAAGCATTAGACGGGTGTAAAGACCTCCCATTCAACTTGCTAACCAGCCAGGGTCACTAAACCTGCAATGTTGATTTGAGGAGGCCCATAGCTTTTCTACTCTTCAGAAACCTAGTCATTTCTGCGGCCGGCAGTGGCCGGCTTAGCAGGTACCCTTGAAGCTGGTCACACCCTTCCTTGGCTAGGTGAGCCGCTTGCTCCAGAGTTTCGACGCCCTCTGCGGTTGAGCGGAGCCCAAGGCTTTTGGCTATAAAAAGCACGGCAGAGACGATGGCTGCATCCTTGGGATCAACAAGCATATCTCGCACGAAGGATTTATCGATTTTGAGTTTGCTGATGGGCAATTCTTGCAGCAAGCTCAAGGATGAGTAGCCGGTACCAAAGTCATCCAGTGAAATAGTCACGCCTTTTTGGCGCATCGCGTCCAGATCGCCAATCACCTCCGGTCTGATCTTCATCAGGGCGGTTTCGGTAATTTCGAGCTCCAGTTGCCAAGGGGAAAGCCCGCTGTCTTTCAGCACTTGGCCAACAATAGAGACAAGATCCTGGCGTTGTAGCTGTATGGCAGAGACGTTGACCGAAACAAAAGCACCACTTAGCCCTGCAGCCTGCCAGACGCTTAATTGACGCCCAGCCTCACGTAAAACCCATTCACCAATGGGCAGAATCAAACCGCTATCCTCGGCAATGGGTATGAACCTGTCCGGGGGAATGACTCCCTCAACTGGATCATTCCAGCGCAGCAAGGCTTCTAGCCCAACGATCTTACCTGTTCTGGCCTGCACCAGCGGCTGATAATAAAGCTCTAACTCGCTATTACTCAACGCACGCCTTAGCCTGGATTCCAGCGAGATATGCTCTAATACCGCAAGATTGTAAGAGGCAGAATAAAACTGGAAATTATTACGCCCCTGCTCTTTTGCCTGATACATGGCAGCGTCTGCCCGCTTTATCAGATCATCCACCTCCGTGCCGTCATCGGGAAACAGCGAAACACCAATACTGCTCCCGCTATATATCTCTTCATGCCCAAAGTGGAACGGCACTTTCACGATATCGAGGATACGTGAGGCAACCTTAGCCGCATCCTGGGAGCCATTGACCTTAGGCAGCAAGATAACGAACTCGTCGCCGCCCAGGCGAGCTAGAACACCCGAGGTGTTCTGAGGGACTTCCTGGTGGATGACATCTTCCGCCCTGAGGAGGGATGTGAGGCGAGTTGCCGTTTCTTTAAGGAGTTGATCACCGACCTGATGGCCCAGGGTGTCGTTGACCCGTTTGAAGTTATCCAGATCCAGGAATAGCACGGCCATTTTCCCATTTTCGCGGCGAGCGAGAGATATCATTCGGCGCAGAGTCTCGTGGGCGCGAAACCGGTTGGGTAAGCCGGTCAGGCTATCATGATAGGCTAGATGTTCGATTTTGACGCGCGACTTTTCCAGGTTACCTGCCATCCCCTGAAAACTCCGCATTAACTGGCCAAGCTCGTCCCTGGACGATAACGCTATCTCTGGCGTCAGGTTGCCTTGACCAATCTCACTGATGGCGTTCATCAAGTGCCTCAATGGGCGGGTCATAAGAAAGCTCATGGCCACCAACAGAACAATAATCAACAGCAATACGGTACCCAGTACGACCCACGCAACGGCTTTCCCAAGACGTCCGCCTTCTTCGAGCAGCTCCGCTTCCGGCAGCACACCGATCAGCAATAAACCATCGTGCAAGCGTCGAGCTGACAATAAACTCTTCGAATCCAGATAAGACACCGACACAAGTTGTGTATCTTCCCCCGTTTTCAAAGCCCTATCCAACAGCGACGCGGGTAGTTGCTGGCCCAACTTGGAAGGATCCTGATGGAAAAGGATTTTGCCGGCTTCATTGACGATAAGCGTATGGCCGTTTGCCCCAACCCGGCTGGATGCTATCTGCTCTGCCATGAAGTTCAGCCGCATAGTAACCACCAGGTAGCCGCGTAACGTGGGTTTGCTGTTTAGCGGATCCTGAACGGCCAGGTCGATCAGTCGAATCGGTCGTGCGACTTGCAGCGATATTTCACTGCTCTCAGGGCGGGTAGACACTCGAGTAAATGTCTCGCCCTCGAAGCGAGCGAGCTCTTGAAAGAACGGCGTTTCGCCTTCCTCCTCGGTGACATTTGGTGTCGGCATAGATGTGGTGCGAGCGTCCTCGTAGCCATCCGGAAGCAGGAAGCGGATCTCGGAGTAGTCAGGGTAGGCACGCAGGTAGCTGGAAAACAACTTCAGCAGGGAAGGCAGCATCAGCACATACCGCTCTTCCTCGTCTTCTGTCAGTGCGTATGCACGCACCAGAGAGGCGTCGGCAAACAGCTTGACGTTCGCTTCGGCAACATCCTGGTGCATCTGAAAGTTGCGCGTCATTTGATCCATCAGCGCCGTCATCTGGCTAGAGCTGCGTTCAACCGCCGTGGTGCGTTGTTGGTCGTAGGCAAACCCGCCCAGGATCAATAGCGGAATTACCGCTAAGGGTACGACGACTAACAGAACCTTGGTATGAAGACGCATTGGCGTTTACAGGGCTCGGCTCATGAGGGGTGAAAAAAGCTGCTGCGCGGCGTTTTTGCGCGCGCGTACAGGCGGCGATAGGTTTCCGATTTCTCCAGTGCCTCCACGCCCGGGCCCATGTCATCCGACCAATTGAGGAGTACCAGCTCCACGGGTTCTGCAGCCTGCACCGGCTCACCGAGCACAATGAGAAGCACCACCAACCAGACGGCTTTATGTTTGCTAATGGGGGCTCTGTTTTTATTCATAGTAGCAGCCCATAAAATGGGTAACTGGTAGTCAGTAGACAATACGCGAGAAAATCGCCGCGCGATTTTTTTGTGCTCGGGGAGGCAAGCGCTGATAGGTTTCGAAATTCTTCAACGTCTCCTCACTGGGATAGATAACCGGATCGTTCCTGAAATCCTCCGGCAGCAATGCTTCAGCGGCCTTATTGGGGGTAGCATAATAAACGTACTGTGCCAGCCGCGCTGCGATCTCTGGTTCATTGAGGAAATTGATGAACCGTTTGGCGGCCGCCTTTTTCGGGGAAGCGCTAAGCACGCTCAAATAATCGATCCAGATATTGCCGCCCTCTTTGGGAAACACAAAGGCAATATTTTCGTTGTACTCCTGCAACATCCGGGTGTCGCCGTTGTACATCATGCTCATGGCCAGCTGGCCGGTTAACAGCGCAGAATTTTCGTTCAGTGAAATATATCGGTAGGTTTTGACCGCAGGAGCCTGCGCTTGTAGCAAGGACTCAGCTTCTCTAAGCTCCTGTGGCGCAGTGCTGTTGAGTGAATAGCCCAAGGCCTTGAGAGCCACGCCGATCATATCCGCGCTGTCGCCAATCATGCTGACTTTGCCATGAAGTTGCTTGACTGGCTGCAACAGATCCATCCAGCTTGTCACAGGAAAAGGAACCAGATCCTGACGATAGACAATACCGAGCGTACCCCAGAAATAGGGCACACCAAAATCTTCAGCTTTCTCAAACGCGGTACGAAAACGAGGATCCACGTGCTTAAGATTTGGGATGCTCAACTCATCAAGGGGCTCTAGCCAACCGCGTTTCGCCAGAATCCTGATTGAAGCGCCATTAATGAGCGCCACATCGAAGCCTTTACCTTCGGTCTCAAGCAGCAGTTCGCCCCTGGCAGTATCGGAATCAAAATAACTCTGTTTAATGGTAATACCGGTGCGCTGTTCAAACTCCTCAAGTATTTCCGGGTCCATGTAATCCGGCCAGCTAAGGAACACCAGCTCCTTCGGTTCCGCCGCTTTCGCAACAACGCTAGTAGCGAGCAAAAAAAACGCTACCAATAGAGTTTTGCTAACGGACATATTCTTTCCCATCAGTTACAGGCAACAATGCCTTCACGAAAGCGGCGGCATCACATCACTGATCTCGCGAATAGGTCGCCTTGTTAAGCCAGAGCACTGCCAGGGTGCTCGACGCACCGGATAGCAGATAGAGCGTCACCGAAGTAACGCCGAAGTGCGCCGACAGGCCCAGAGCCACCAAGGGTGCAAAGGCGGCTCCAAGCAGCCACGCCATATCAGCCGTCAAAGCAGCGCCCGTATATCGGAAGCGCGCCTCGAAGTTGGCCGTCACGGCACCAGACGCCTGGCCGTAAGACAACCCAAGCAGAATAAAACCAATGATAATGAACAGGTTTTCGCCAAGCTCACCCCCGCCCAGTAATGCGGGGATAAAGAGGCTGAAAACAGCGATCAGCGCTGCCAGGCTGCCTAACATGGTGCGCCGCCCAACTCGGTCAGCCAGTATTCCGGAGAGAACCACGCCTCCGATGGCGAAGAACGCGCCAATAATTTCGACCATGAGGATGTCGGTAATGGTGCGATCGGAATACAGGCTCAACCAAGATAGGGGGAAGACTGTGACCAAATGGAACAACGCGTAGCTGGCCAGCGCTGCCAAAGCACCAATCAGCACCTCTCGACCCTGATTTTTGGCGAGTTTCGAGACGCTGGAGGGCTGAAGCTCTCGTTGATCCAGTAGCTTGGCATAATCATCGGTTGCCACTAGGCGCAGACGAGCAAACAGCGCGACCACGTTGATGGCAAAAGCGACAAAGAAGGGATAGCGCCAGGCCCATTCAAAGAAATCTGTTTCTGACACGTTGGCCAGCATGTAGGCAAACAAACTGGCCGCGACAATAAACCCGACCGGCGTACCCAGCTGGCCCACCATCGCATACCAGCCTTTACGATGAGCCGGCGCGTTCAATGCCAGCAGCGACGGCAGACCGTCCCACGTACCGCCGAGCGCGACGCCCTGGCCCAGGCGAAACAGTGCCAGCAGGAAAATGGCGTAACCGCCGATATCGTCATAAGTCGGCAGGAAGGCGATACCGGCGGTGGTGGTGCCCAGCACAAACAGCGCCAGGGTTAACTTCGCCTCACGACCAAAACTTTCCTCCAGCTTCATAAACATCACAGTGCCGAACGGCCGGGCAATAAAGGCAAGCGAGAAAATCGCAAACGAATACAGCGTGCCGACCAGCTGCGACTCAAACGGGAAAAACAACGCGGGAAATACCAGCACTGAGGCAATCGCATACACAAAGAAGTCGAAATACTCAGACGCCCGGCCTATGCCGACACCCACCGCGATTTCACCCGGAGTGATCGGTGCCTGATGAGCCGACGTATCGGTAGGCATAGCTTCTCTATGGCCATGGGTAGGTGTCATAATATTCGATCCTCAATGCTGAGCATGTCAAACACAGTGTACGATGATTCTTTCGGATAGGGTACGGGGCAAACAGTGCAATCGCCAAGCGTATTCCCATTCTTTATAATGATTACCTTTCCATTTCTATATTGGTTTCGCCTACATGTCTTTTCCACGACTTAGATACGGACTCGCCCTCCTTCCGCTCACCTTGCTCGGTGGCTGTGGCATGGTGGTCATGGACCCCTCAGGGGATATTGCCTCCCAGCAGGCCGACCTGATCATCGTCTCAACCCTGCTGATGCTGATTGTGATCGTGCCGGTCATTTTTCTGACTTTCTACTTCGCCTGGCGCTATCGCAAGAACAACAAAACCGCCGCCTACCATCCGGAGTGGGACCACTCAACCAAGCTCGAGCTGGTGATCTGGGGCGTACCCCTGCTGATTATAATCGCCCTGGGCCTGATCACCTGGATCAGCACTCACAAGCTGGACCCTTATCGTCCGCTCGACCGGATTGATGCCGATCGCCCGCTGGCTGCGGACCATGAGCCGCTGAATGTTCAGGTGGTCTCACTGGACTGGAAATGGCTGTTTATCTACCCTGAGCAGGGCGTAGCGTCGATCAACGAGCTGGTGACCCCGGTGGATGTGCCGGTCCGTTTCCACATTACGTCTTCCTCCACCATGAATTCGTTCTACATTCCAGCATTGGCCGGCCAGATCTATTCCATGCCCGGCATGCAGACCACTCTAAATGCCGTTATCAACGAGCCGGGGGAATACCAAGGCTTTTCCGCCAATTACAGCGGCGCTGGTTTCTCTGACATGCGCTTCAAATACCTCGGCGTATCGGACGACAAGTTTGACGCCTGGGTACAAAAAGCCAAAAAGCAGGGCGGCACTCTCAACCGGTCCGAGTACCTGCAGCTGGCGCAACCCAGCACTGCCACGCCCGTCACCTACTACAGCACAGTGGCGCCAGATCTGTACCACGCGATTCTGAACCGATGCGTGGTAGAGGGGAAAATGTGCATGGACCAAATGATGATGATGGGTAAAGGCGACGGTGAGATGGCCGGCGGTGCCATTAAGCATGGCGACAAACAGAAAGGCGGCCACTCGTCGGCCCTAAATATGAATTCGGATGATATGGGCCGCAAGCAGACAAACGGTCAAGACGATGAATAGCCGTACAGACCGGCCTATTGCTTAATGCAGACGTAATGCAGCCGATGGCAGGCGCATCACCACAACCGATTTAAGAGACTGACAATGCAGGACAAGACAGATTTGACCAGCTTGATTTTCGGTCGACTTTCGCTGGAGTCGATCCCCTATCACGAGCCCATACTGGTTGTGACGTTTGCCATCGCCGCGCTCGCTGGCCTGGGACTGCTGGGATTCATCACTTATAAGCAGTTCTGGGGCACGCTATGGCACGATTGGATCACCAGCATCGACCATAAGAAAATCGGCATCATGTACATCATTTTGGCGTTCGTCATGTTGCTGCGAGGTTTCAGTGACGCATTGATGATGCGGGCGCAACAGGCGATGGCTTTTGCAGGCTCCGAGGGCTTCCTGCCCCCGGAACACTATGACCAGCTGTTTACCGTTCACGGCGTGATCATGATTTTCTTCGTCGCCATGCCGATGATCGTCGGCATTATGAACTTTGTTGTGCCGCTGCAACTGGGCACTCGGGATGTGGCGTTCCCGTTCCTGAACAACTTTAGCTTCTGGATGACCGCAGCCGGTGCAGGTTTGACCATGGTTTCGCTGTTTGTCGGCGAGTTCGGCAAAACCGGCTGGCTGGCGTTTCCGCCGCTGTCCGGCATCCAGGGCAGCCCGGGTGTCGGGGTAGATTATTATATATGGTCGTTACAAATAGCCGGCGTCGGCACCCTGCTATCAGGGATCAATTTCATGGTAACGATCATCAAAAACCGCGCGCCGGGCATGACACTGATGAAAATGCCCATCTTCACCTGGACCGCTCTGTGCACCAATATCCTGATTGTGGCGGCATTCCCTATCCTCACGGTCGTGCTAGCCATGCTCTCGATGGATCGCATGCTGGACACCCATTTCTTTACCAACGATATGGGTGGCAACATGATGATGTATGTCAACCTGATCTGGATCTGGGGCCATCCGGAAGTATACATTCTGATACTGCCCGCCTTCGGCGTGTTTTCCGAGGTGGTTGCGACCTTTAGTGGCAAGCGTTTGTTTGGCTATACCTCCATGGTCTACGCGACAATAGTCATTACCGTGCTGTCGTACCTGGTGTGGTTGCATCACTTTTTCACCATGGGGGCCGGGGCCAGCGTGAACGCTTTCTTCGGGATCACCACCATGATCATCTCGATTCCGACAGGCGCCAAGCTGTTCAACTGGCTGTTTACCATGTATCGCGGCCGTATCCGCTTCGAGTTGCCAATGATGTGGACGGTCTCATTCATGGTCACATTCACCATTGGCGGCATGACCGGTGTGTTACTGGCCGTGCCGCCGGCCGACTTCGTGCTGCACAACAGTCTGTTCCTGGTGGCGCACTTCCATAACGTGATTATAGGTGGCGTGCTATTCGGCATGTTCGCAGCAATCAATTATTGGTTCCCGAAAGCGTTCGGCTACAAGCTGGATGATTACTGGGGCAAATGGTCGTTCTGGCTCTGGACCATCGGCTTTTATGCGGCCTTCATGCCGCTGTACGTGCTGGGCCTGATGGGTGTAACTCGGCGCATGAATCACTTTGATGATTCGTCACTGCAGATCTGGTTTGTGATTGCGGCCATTGGCGCGCTGATGATCCTGGGCGGCATCGTCGCCTCAATCATCCAGTTTGTGGTCAGCTATCGCCGTCGAGATGAACTGCGTGACCACACTGGTGACATCTGGGATGGCCGCACTCTGGAGTGGTCTACCTCGTCGCCGCCGCCGCAGTATAACTTTGCGTTTACCCCGGTGGTCTACGACAACGATTCCTGGACCGACATGAAAAAGCACGGCTATGAGCGGCCACGGGACGGGTTCCTGCCGATCCACATGCCCAAGAACACCGCGGCTGGTTTTGTGCTGGCAATGCTCAGCGCCGCCTGTGGTTTTGGCTTGGTGTGGCACATGTGGCCGCTGGTGGGCGTCTCGTTTGTGGCGCTAATCGGCGGATTTATTATTCACACCTTCAATTACAACCGTGACTATCACATTCCGGCGGAAGACGTTACCCGCATCGAGAACGAACGGTCACAACAGCTGGATAGGTACGCCTGATATGACAACGAATGCGACCGAAGCCACACAAAACCTGCCCAGCTCGCACTTCTATGTTCGCGAGCACCATCCGGAACAGGGCACATTGCTGGGTTTTTGGCTTTATCTGATGAGCGACTGCCTGCTATTCGCAGGCCTGTTCGCCACCTATGCCGTGTTAAGTAACAGCTACGCGGGAGGGCCCTCCGGGGCTGATATTTTTGACCTGCCCCTGGTGGCACTGAACACCAGTTTCCTGCTGCTGTCATCCATCACTTACGGCTTTGCGATGCTGCAAATGCAGCTGAAACGCGTCAACGGCACCCTGTTATGGCTGGCGGTGACGGGCCTGCTTGGTGCGGCTTTTATTGGTTTGGAGCTCTACGAGTTTGCGCACCTGCTCAGTGAGGGCTACGGCCCACAGCGCAGCGCCTTTTTAACCGCGTTTTTTGCGCTGGTAGGAACCCACGGCCTGCACGTCAGTTTCGGCATTATCTGGCTGATCGTACTGATGGTGCAGGTCAAGCGTTTTGGTCTGAATGCAGAAAACGGCCGCCGCCTGATGTGTCTGTCGATGTTCTGGCACTTCCTTGACGTGGTCTGGATCGGTGTCTTCACCTTTGTCTACCTGATGGGAGTTCTATAATGAGCGAACATAACGCACAGCCGCCGTCCGGGGACAGCCATGATCACTACCAGGGGCATCACGGCGAAGAAACGCATCCCGGCCATAGCACGCTAAAAGGCTACATGACTGGGTTTGTGCTGTCGGTCATCCTGACCGCCATTCCCTTCTGGCTGGTGATGGCCAACGTTATTGAAAGCGCCGGACTCACCGCGCTGATCATACTGGCCTTCGCTGCGGCACAGATCTTTGTACACATGATCTACTTCCTGCACATGAGCCCGAAAGCCGAAGGCGGCTGGAACCTGTTGGCGCTGATCTTCACCCTGATTCTGGTGTTTATTGCCTTGGCGGGCTCGGTCTGGGTAATGTACAACCTCAATATCAACATGATGCCCGGTGTGATGTCAGAGCCAGTGCTGGAAATGCAGAGCCAGTGACCGGCAAGGCCGTCCATCGCGACGCTGGCTCGCCAACCAGAGTTCGCTCTGATGGAGAGCCAGCGTCGCGCCCCCGGTCAACCACCTTCCTTGTTATCTGGGCCCTGGTAGCGCTGTTGGCTTTTAGCGCATTCACCGCGCTGGGCATCTGGCAGGTGCAACGGCTCGATTGGAAACAGAATCTGATTGAGCGTGTTAACCAACGGGTTGCAGCGCCTGCCTCGCCAGCCCCCGGCCCGGATTCCTGGCCCGCCATCAATGAACGGGATGATGCTTACCGTCATGTACATGTAACCGGCCAGTTGCTCTATGAAAAAACCACAGCGGTACAGACATCGACTGATTTGGGCCAGGGTTTCTGGCTAATGACGCCGTTGCAACAGGCCGATGGCAGCCTGGTGATGATCAACCGGGGATTCGTGACCGAAACGCCCAACGAGAAGGCTACAAGACCGGCGGGCGATCAGCCGGTCACCGTTACGGGCCTGCTGCGGCTCAGTCAAACCGGGGGCGGCGTGCTGCGAGATAACGACCCGGCCACCGGCCGCTGGTACTCTCGCGACGTTGAGGCCATCGCAACCGCAAAGGCCCTGCCTGTTGCCCGGGTAGCCCCTTACTTTATCGACGCCGAGGCACGGGGAGAACCTCGGGCACCCCACTCACTGAAACAAACTTACCGGGATCCGGTGGGCGGCCTCACGGTGATTTCATTCTACAATCACCACCTGCAATACGCCCTGACCTGGTTTGCACTGGCCCTGATGGTCGGCGCAGGCGCGTTCTGGATCGGCCGCGAAGAGTGGCTAGTGCGCAAGAGTCATTGCCAAGCCCACAACCCCAACGTAAGCTAGCCCGCTTTTTGTGTACGGAAACACTATGGGAATCAAGAACGAAAGACTGCGCTGGCAACTGGTTTCCGGCGTATTGCAGGCCTTTCATCTGGAGCGCTTGGCAAACAAATATAGCCGGAGAACCGTCATGGCCGGCTTCAATCTTGTGAACGGCGGGCTGAGTATCGCCTTGGTTTCTTTCATTGCCCTGGTAACGCAGGAAGCCTTTATCTTTCCCTCTCTGGGCGCTACCGCTTTTATTCTTTTTTATGTGCCTATGGCCCAACCCGCCTCTCCTAAAAACACACTGTGCGGACATTTGATTGGCGCCTTGATGGGGCTATTAGCGTTGTATCTGTTCGGCTTACAAAATGCACCGTCTGCATTTGTTAGCCATGTGGATTTACCTCGCGTAGGTGCTGCGGCTGTATCCCTGGGGCTAACCAGCTGTCTGATGGTGTTGCTGAGAGTTGCTCACCCTCCCGCAGGTGCTACGGCACTGATTGTCTCTCTGGGCCTTATGCCAAACCCCTCTCAATTACCGATCTTGATGGCGGGTGTACTGGTGTTACTTGTTCATGCGTTTTTGATGAACCGTTTGTCGGGTATCCCCTACCCGCTCTGGTCGTCCAATACAGTCGGCCCATCGTTGCCGCTGAGCGGCGGAGACGATGGGTCAGGCGTCCAGAAAGCCTAAAAGACGCTGGCGCACAATCGAATCGGCCTCGGCCATAATGCGTCGAATCAGCTCATCGCAGGTCGGGATATCGTGAATCAGCCCTGCCACCATGCCGCAGCTCCACGCTGCTTCGTCCATTTTTCCTTCCTGGAGCACAAGACGGCCTTTGGCGCCGGTTACCAGGTGACGGATGTCATCGATGGTTTCAGCCTCGCCCTTCTCTTTTTCAATACGGACAATTTCCTCCACAGCGGCGTTATTCAACACTCTTTCCGTGTTGCGAAGGTTGCGCATGATAAGGCGAGTCTGAAGTTCATCAGCCTCCACAATCGCCTGTTTAACGTTATCGTGAATAGGGGCATCCTTGGTGGCGAGGAAGCGAGTGCCCATATTCATACCCTCTGCGCCCAGAGCCATGGCAGCCACAAGGCTACGGCCATCGGCCATACCGCCCGAAGCAACAAACGGGATTTTCAGTTCTTCTGCCGCCCGTGGTAGCAGGATAAAGTTCGGTATGTCGTCTTCACCCGGATGACCGCCGCACTCAAATCCATCAACACTGACCGCATCGCAGCCAATCTTTTCCGCCTTCAGGGCGTGGCGAACAGAGGTGCATTTGTGAATCACCTTGATGCCGGCAGCCTTGAGCTGAGGCATGTATTTTTCCGGGCTGCGGCCTGCTGTTTCAACGGCTTTCACACCGCCTTCAATAATAGCCTCGATGTACTCAGGGTAAGGAGGCGCACTGAAAGAAGGCAAGAAGGTGAGGTTCACGCCAAAAGGGCTGTCCGTCATCTGGTGGCACCGGGCGATCTCCCGCGCAAGGTCTTCTGGCGTGGGCTGGGTAAGCCCTGTAATTATCCCCAGGCCACCAGCATTGGAGACGGCAGAGGCCAACTCGGCATAGCCCACGTGATGCATGCCCCCTTGAATAATCGGATGGCGAATATTGAACATCTCAGTGATTCTGGTCTTCATGGCGGGCTTCCTGTTTTGTCGTTAGAACGAATTTAAATCCCGTAGAGGTTTCCGTGACTGCCAAGACAACAAGAGCAACACCCGCCAATGCGTTCAAACGGGCACGGCGCATGTGGCTCAAAGGTGAACGCATTCACTTAGCGTCGGTTTATACATCAGGATCCCGAGTATGCCTGTACCGCCGTGCGCATTCTGCTCGGCGGCAAGGCCCAAATATCCTGGGCTCCTTTAGGGCTCCATCACAATAACGCCACGGGCATTCTTGCCGGCCACCATGTCGTCAAAAGCCTGAGCAGCGTCTTCAATGGGATAGGTGCGTGTAACCAGCTCATCCAACTTCAGCTTGCCGGCTTTGTAGAGCCCGATAATACGAGGGAAATCATATTGCGGGCGCGCAGAGCCTAACCAGCTCCCCTTAAGGGTGCGTTCGTCTGCCGGCAAAGTCAGGGTGGTTATTGAGGTTTTATCTTTCGGGTCGGAAACGCCTACTACAACGGCGGTGCCACCACGGCCGAGGCTTTTATAGGCCTGCTCCACCACTGCGCCTGCACCTACGCATTCAAAGGCGTAATCTACGCCGCCGGTCAGCTTTTTCACGGCTTTGGCTGCATCCTCTACGTCGTTGATGTTGACCGTATGGGTGGCGCCAAACTCTTTTGCCATCTCCAGCTTTTTAGCATTGTTGTCTACGGCAACGATCATCTCTGCACCCGCCGTGGCGCAGCCCTGGATTGCGTTGAGGCCAACCCCACCAACCCCGAAAACAGCCGCACGGGAGCCAGGCTCCAACTGTGCGGTATTGAAAACGGCACCCACACCCGTCATTACGGCACAACCAACAAGAGCTGCGTTCTGCATGGGCACGGATTTGTCGATTTTCACGCAGTTGTCAACGTGCATAGTGGCGTATTCCGCCATCACGCCGCAGGCCCCGAAAACGTTAAGCGACTCGCCGTTGGCGCCTTTGGTTCTCACTGTGCCATCGGGCAAGGTGAACATGGCCTTGCGGGCATTCTCGCAAAGCACCGGGCGGCCACGCACACACTGTCGACACTTGCCACACATGGAAATAAAGGAGCTGACCACATGGTCGCCTTCCTGGAATTCGGTTACACCCTCGCCGACTTCAATGACCACACCCGCGGCTTCGTGGCCAAGTACAAGGGGTGGCGGGTATTGAATTTTGCCCGTCGTGGCAGAGAGATCGCTGTGGCATACACCGCAGGCAGCAATTTTCAGGGTGATTTCACCACGCTTGGGGCCTTCAACGGTGATCGTCTCTACCTGCACGGGCTGGCCCCATTCGCGGCAGACTACGGCTTTGGCTTTTCTGTCCATTGTCGATGCTTCCTGTTGGTGATCGGTTATACAACCTCAAACAGCCCCGCTGCGCCTTGGCCGCCGCCTATGCACATGGTGACAACAACGTACTTGGCGCCGCGGCGTTTACCTTCAATCAAGGCATGGCCCGCAAGGCGGGAACCGGTGACGCCGTATGGGTGACCGATAGAAATGGAGCCACCATTAACGTTCAATTTTTCCATGGGAATGCCCAAGCGATCACGGCAGTAAACCACTTGCGACGCAAAGGCTTCGTTCAGTTCCCACAGATCAATGTCGTCCATGGTCAGGCCGTTGCGTTCCAACAGGCGTGGAATGGCAAACACCGGGCCAATGCCCATCTCATCCGGCTCGCACCCAGCTACCGCAAAACCACGGAAGATACCCATGGGCTCGATGTTATTTTTCTCGGCATAGGTGCTGTTCATCACCGTGCAAACAGACGCCCCGTCAGACAGCTGGCTCGCATTGCCCGCCGTTACAAAATTGCCCTCACCGCGCACCGCGCTCAAGCCCTGCAGGCCTTCAAGCGTTGTATTCGGGCGATTGCACTCGTCGCTGTTAAGAGTGACGTCTTTCTTGCTGACTTCGCCGGTCTCTTTGTCCTTCACCAGCATCGTGGCATCAAAAGGCACAATCTCATCATCAAACCTGCCCGCTTCCTGCGCGGCAGCTGTGCGCTGCTGAGAGATCAGAGCGTATTCATCCTGGGACTCACGGCTAACGTTGTAACGCTGAGCTACGATATCCGCCGTTTCAATCATCGACATGTACAGCTCAGGCTTGTTCTTCATCAGCCATTCATTGGTTGCATGAAAACTGTTGAGCTTATCGTTCTGCACCAGGGAAATAGACTCCACACCACCGGCCACCATCGCCGGCACTTTCTCGGAAACCACACGCTGTGCAGCAATAGCGATCGACTGCAGACCGGAGCTGCAAAAACGGTTGATAGACATCCCCGCAGTGGTCACCGGCAAGCCAGCACGAATAGCCGCCAAACGAGCCATGTTCCTGCCCTGTGCACCTTCTTGAAAGCTTGCGCCGAGGATCACATCCTCAAAAATAGAAGGATCAATACCCGCACGGGCAACCGCGTGTTTAATCACATGTCCTGCAAGATCCACACTGTGGGTGTTGTTCAAAGCGCCCCGGTAAGACTTCCCAAGACCGGTGCGAGCGGTAGAAACAATAAGTGCGTCTGACATAAGAGTTACCTCGAAATAAAATGGGTATCTATCCCCAACCGGGATATAGCAAAGATCCAAAGCCGGCGCTCAAATCGGCTCGGTGTGGGTTGCTTTTTCTGCCGGAGAAAAAATGTCTGAGCGAAGCGAGTTGTTTTTTCCAGAAGAAAAAACCACCCACATCGGGCCAGCCCCTTAAGCATCAGACAAAAGAGGCCAGCCAACAACGGCCTTACAAATCGCCGAACTTCTTCCCGTCAGCAACCAGCTGTTTCAGCAGATCCGCAGGTTTCCACTGCTCACCGCCAACCTCAGAGTGGTACTTCTCCACCGCCGCCAGAATCGTATCCAAGCCAACCTGATCTGCCCAGAACATAGGGCCACCACGATAAGCCGGGAAGCCATAGCCATAAATCCAGACCACATCAATATCCAGAGCCCGGTCAGCAATGCCTTCTTCCAAAATCTTGGCCGCCTCGTTCACCATAACGTACATGCAGCGCTCAAGAATCTCCTGATCCGAAATCTCACGGGAAGCAATGCCCTGCTCCTTACGGAAATCCTCAATAATCCGTTCCACCTCAGGATCCGGAATAGGCTTGCGGCTGCCCTCTTCGTACTTGTAAACCCCCGCCATGGTCTTCTGGCCAAAACGCTTCTGCTCGGCAAGCTTATCCATCCAACTGGGCGCGACCTGCTCACCCGCATTGCGAAGCTCTTCACGGATGCGATAACCCACATCAATACCGGCCAGATCCGACATGGCAAACTGCCCCATGGGATACCCCAGATCCGTCAGCACCTTATCTACCTGCTGCGGAGTGGCACCTTCATTGACCAGAGCCATGGCTTCGGCGCCACGCTTGTGCAACATGCGATTGCCGACAAAACCGTGGCAGTTGCCAACCAGCACACCCACCTTCTTAATCTTCTTGGCTACAGCCATCACCGTGGCTTTCACCTCATCAGAGGTCTTGCTGCCGCGAACGTTTTCCAGCAGCCTCATTACGTTGGCCGGGCTGAAGAAGTGCATACCCACAACGTCTTCCGGGCGCTTGGTGGCAGAGGCAATTTCGTCAATATCCAGGGTAGACGTGTTGGAGGCAAGAATGGCTCCAGACTTACAGACACTGTCGAGCTTGGCGAAGATCTCTTTTTTGACCGCCATGTTTTCAAACACAGCTTCAATCACCAGATCCACGTCCTTGAAATCATCATAATCCAGGCTGCCCGTGATCAGGGCCATCCGGTCTTCTACTTGCTGCTGGGTGATACGCCCTTTCTTCGCAGAGCTTTCATAGTTCTTGCGGATAATGCCGAGCCCTTTGTCCAGGGCTTCCTGCTTCATCTCCACAATGGTGACCGGGATACCCACGTTGACAAAGTTCATGGCGATACCGCCGCCCATGGTGCCTGCGCCAATAATGCCGACGCTGTTCACACTTCGTACCGGTGTATCCTTCGACAGCCCTTTAACCTTGGACACTTCACGCTCAGCAAAAAACGAGTGAATCAGGCCATCGCGCTGGGGAGAATCCATACATTCCATAAACAGTTCGCGCTCGCGTTTCATGCCTTCAGCAAACGGCAAGTTAAACGCTGCTTCAATAGCATCTACACACTTGAACGGAGAAAACTGACCACGGGCCTTCTTTTGCAGCACAGCACGAAACTGATCAAACACGTCGCTGCCCTTATCAGCCGCAACCTTGTCCGTCAGATCCCGAACCCTGCGTACCGGCTTACCCTCATCTGCGATTTGCTTCGCATAGGCAAGGCCCGCGGCTTTTACATCATTGCCATCATCCACGACATCGATAATGCCCAGGGCCAGTGCATCTTTGGCACTCACAAACTCACCAGACGTGATCATCTCCAGCGCCTTTTGTGCACCAGCCAGACGAGGTAAACGCTGAGTACCACCGGCACCTGGCAGCAGGCCAAGCTTTACTTCCGGCAAGCCAACTTTGGCACTGCTCAAGGCAACCCGATAGTGACAACCAAGAGCTGTTTCCAGTCCGCCGCCCAACGCTGTTCCGTGGATCGCCGCAACAAGCGGTTTGTCGCTGTTTTCGTAGTGCTCCACCACCGCAGGTAGCCCTGGCTCTTGCATGGGTTTACCAAATTCACGGATGTCGGCACCCGCTATAAAGGTACGACCTTCGCACACAAGCAAAAGCACCTTGGCTTCGGGATCCTTCTGCCCCTGATCTAACGCAGCGACCAGCCCGGAACGCACCGCGTGGCTGAGGGCATTGACTGGCGGGTAGTTCACAGTAATCACGCCAATACTGCCTTCACGACTGTAAGTTACGACCTCAGACATATTCTCTCCCTCGCTATATATGGAATGTAGTTTTATTAAGCGAAACATAAGTACGATTTAATACAAGTTCTCTTCGGATTTCAACCACCGTTTAAAACCGAGCATAAAAAAACCGCAGAACGAATCCTGCGGTTTTCTGTGAAGCCCGGGGGGTAAAAACCGGCGGGCATGGCGCTCCGGAACCAGATTAAACGCCCAGTGTCTCAATGTCACTCGCCAGCATGGCAAGCTGGTGGGCAATAGAGCCGCGAAGCTTTTCAGCCGAAACCAAATAGGAAGGTGCGGCACAAGTCAATGTCATAATAGTGCCGTCCTGCAGATGAACAGGCACACCGGCAGAGTTAATATTGCGATCCCACTCGCCGATGGAAAGACAGAAGCCATACTGCTTGAAATCCTCCATGGCACGATCCAGCCCTTCCTTTTTCTCGGGCCAGGATTCTGGGCCGTACTTTAACTCCATTGCATCTTCAATAACCTTACGCCCTTTATCAGAAACCGAGCAGTAATAAGCCCGGCCTGCTGATGTGGTCGACATGGGCAGCTTGATACCAATATCCATACGCAGCAAAGAAGCTTCCGGAGGCAGACGATTTTCTACATAGATCATGTGAAGCCGGTCACGACAAGTCAGGCCGACAGACATGTTAGTCTGGCGCGCAAATTCATCCATGTAAGGCTTGGCTAACTGGCGGACTTTCAAGTTCGATACGTAAGCATAACCCAATGCCAGCACACCAGAGCTGAGCTGATATTTTTCCAGTTGAGTGCTGTAGCTTAGATACCCCAGCTTGGTCAGGGTGTATGTCATACGAGAAATTGTTGGCTTGGGCAGCCCGGTAAGCCGGGCAATATCCTGATTACCGAGAATGACCGAGCCCTGACTGAAAGCACGTAACACATCCAGACCACGGGACAGTGCTTCGACGAACTTCCGATCCTTCTCCGGCTTCACCGGCTCGCCGTCATCGGAAGCAGCCATCAAGTCCAGTGAAGTAGTTTTTGCTTTTGACATAATGTGGCGTCCTCCAACAACGTCGCCTGCCCCATGTTCCGGGCTCTAAGTTCTGTGTATATAAAGAATGCAGCATTTTAATCGTTGATGAATGCAAGTACCACAAACTCCGGCCAAAACTACCATCAAAATGAAACATCTGCTTTTAAAATCGCACCCTAAAGCTCGAAAACTGCCAGCCTTGAGTAAAAATTGGTATGTAGTTTTGCCTGACTGCCTATTCTGAACACCCCACCCAGGCGAGCGTTAGCAGTCATTCCGGCTCCGATCCCACTGCGTCTTCACGTTACCAGGTGCTTGACCGGGCTACGGCTTACCGGGAACGCAAGCATGGCGATCTCCCGTTCGCAAAACTGTGACAAAAAAACCGGGCAGCCTCTATTGAGGCGTACCCGGCGCATTGGCTTGCTGGCTTAGAGGTACCCGAGATCTGTCCGGTAGCTATTCAGCATGTCCAGAGCTTTCTGAGTTCTTTCGCTGCGCTTGCCCTCTTCTTTCCACATGCGCTGGGCGGTTTTCACCAAGCGCTCCCGGACGTCATCGGGCAAGGTATTAATCTTGACACCGTCTTCGGCAATCGCTTTAGCGAGAGCAACGCGCTCTTGATACAAGTACTCATTGGTGCGCGCCCAAAAAATCTCTTTCAACGCCTGCTTGACGATCTGTTGCATGTCTTCCGGCAGCTTATCCAGGGCTTTCTGGTTGACGAGAAAGGCATCAGTGCCGGCAATGGTCAAGCTCGGCTTGACGTGGTACTTGGCTACTTCATAAAGCCCCATGCTCGCAGCACCCTGCGCTGCGCCCCAGTGAGCACCGTCCAAAACACCGGTATCCAGCGCGGTATAGAGTTCACCGCCGGAAACATAGGACGCCGCCGCACCGGCTTCCGACAGGAACCTCTGCAGTGAGCCGGTGGAGCGAATCTTCAGGCGAGTAAAGTCCTCCCAGCTATTAATAGGTTTCTTGATCACCATCTCGGTCGGATAGGCCTTTTCGGTAGCCCAGTAAACGCCGTGTTCCGCTGCTTCGTCCCGCAACATCTGCTCGAATCCGAGGTTCTCGTGGAAATAAACGGCTTCCCAGACATTCTGGAAAGCAAACGGCAGACCTGCAGCAATGGCAGCAAGGCTGACTGAATCCTGAGCATACGACGCGTTGATGGTACCCATTTCAATAATGCCACGACTGACGGCTTTAAACGTCTCCCGGGCCTTGAACAGTGCGCCTGATTCGTAAAGCCTGAGCTTCAGGCGGCCATCTGTGCGCTCCTCAAGTACATCCTTCAGACGTACAAGGCTATCCTGATACGAGACGCTGGAGCTGGGATAGTGAGACTGCACCTTCCAGGTGAAGGTCTCTTGTGCGGCAGCGGGGCTCACAACCAGAGCACCTGCAACGCCGAGTGTAATGGCGGAGGCATAAATAACGAGTTTTTTGCGATAGTGAGTAAGGATTTTCATAGTATTACCTCTTGTTATTGTATCTGTTGTGTTGTTGTCGTTTTCGTCCGCAGTGCGGTATTGAGGACCGCGAAGCGAACTATTGTTTTTTTAGTCTAGCATGTGATGGTCTTTTTTCAATATTTAGCAGATACCTACTGTTTCAGGTAGGCAGCCCGCAACTTCCGTTTCAATACTTTGCCAACAGTGTTCGGGCGTAGATCCTCCCGGAATCCAACTGCCGAGAGGAGCAACGGTGCCGTATTCACCCTCAAGACCTCAAACCTGGCTGACCTTAGCTATTCGTTGGCTCAGAAGCGCTTCCCGAGCACACTGAATAGCCCGGATATATTGTTGAGCAACTGTTTTGATCGATATGACTCTCAAGCGCGGCACGATTGTCGTGCAATGCATGAGCGGGTAAGCTGGGCTCGCCACGGGGCTTTTCCAAAGGCTGCAGCCAATGACTTCACCTTTGTGGCTGGTTAGTTCACCGCGAGCGATCGTTATTGTTTCCTTTATTTCGCTTACGCGAGATACAAGAGAGTCCTAAGTTTCATGTTTTTTTCAAGCACCCGCTCTCATGGTGCAACCATCGGAGTAACAAATGGATAAAAATCAACAGTATATACTCGCCAAGCGCCCAATCGGCATGCCTGACGAGCATAGCCTGAAGCTGCAGGACAGCGCTTTGCCCGAGCCCGGGGAGGGTCAGGCTCTGTTGAAGACGATTTATCTATCGCTGGACCCCTATATGCGCGGGCGCATGAACGATGCCGCCTCCTATGCCAAGAGCGTTGAGCTCGGTGAGGTGATGGGAGGGCAGACCATCAGTGAAGTTGTGATCAGCAACAGTACGGCGGTGAGTGCCGGCGACTACGTGCTTAGCAGCAATGGCTGGCAGCGCTATGCCGTAGCCAACGCGGATACACTGGTAAAGCTTGACCCGGCTCAGGCACCGATCAGTACCGGGGTCGGCGTATTGGGTATGCCCGGCTTCACTGCGTACGTGGGATTGCTGCTTTTTGGCCAGCCCAAGCAGGGTGATACGGTTGTGGTATCCGCCGCCGCTGGTGCCGTTGGCCAGGTGGTCGGACAGATCGCCAAGATGCGGGGCTGTCGTGTTGTTGGCGTCGCAGGGGCACCGGACAAGTGCGACCATGTGGTCCGGGAATATGGTTTTGATGCTTGCGTCAATTACAAAGACGACGATTTCGAAGCCCAGCTGGAGAAGGCCTGCCCCGATGGCATCGACATCTATTTCGAGAATGTCGGTGGTCGGGTGTTTGATGCAGTGATGACGCTGGTCAACGACTTTGCCCGCATTCCGATCTGCGGCCGTATCGCTCACTACAATCAGACGTCGTTACCAGAGGGGCCGGATCGATTGGTGCCGTTCATGGGCAAGATTCTGGTCAAGCGGTTAATGTTGCGTGGTTTCATCCAGTCGGATCATCTCGAACACCTGGCGGATTTTCGCCGCGACATGAGCCAGTGGATTCAGGACGGCAATATCCATTATCAGGAGGACATCGTCGACGGTTTAGAGAATGCCGTTAGCGCCTTCCAAGGTTTGTTGCAGGGTAAAAACCGCGGCAAGATGCTGGTGCGGGTTGCGCCAGATCCGACGCGGTAATCCAGCAAAAGGATCGGTGCCGCACCAGTATGTGGGAGAGCGTCTGGTACAGATCCACGTCCGGCCGCGAAAGGTCGCCTGAACACGCACTGACAGAGTAAAAAACTTCTGGAAGCGTCCCTTACTGAATAACTGGCAAGACAACGATCTCGAAAGCGAGAAGCGCCAGCAACAGTGGCACTGCCATCAATACAAACACGCCATTCCAGCGGAACGCCACCACCATACGAGGCACCTGACCAAAGCGGGACAGCAGCATCACAGCCGGCCCGAAGGGTGAGAGCATCATCGCCAAAGAAAAGCCGATAACCAAGGCTATGGATATCAGAATCGGATCCATGCCTTCCGCAATAAGCTGCGGTAGCAGGCCAGCCAAAACGCTCAGCACCGTAATCGGAATAATCCCAATGGCTGATAGCAGCGGCAGGCTGAGCATGCCAGCGGCTGCGAGCACCCACATTCCGCCAGCGGAGTTCACAAGGCCACTTAGGGCATCCTCGGGAATCACGCTGGAGACTGACACTCCCAGAATGGCCGACGCGGCAAAAATCGCCATTTCATTATTCATGGAGGAAACCTGAGTCACGCTCTCCTTGAGCACAATCCCAAGCGATCGATCCTGCCACGCCATATACAGAAGTGTAACGGATGGCACTGCCATCATGGCAGCGACTGACACTTTGAAGTTAGTCAAAGCAACGATAACCGCCATAACGGTAAATACAGTTAAGACCAGCCCTAGTAGCCGCAAAGTGCCTGGTGGCCACTGCTCCAAAATCACACGCTCGCTGCTGACCTGCCGAAAACGACGTTGCTCCAGCAACCAGCCAACCGCAATCAGGACCACGGACGCCGCAAGTCCGTAGGGCAAAAGCATAGACCAGCTTAACTGAGGCAGTTCACGGGTCAGTATGGCCACGGCGACACTGGTTGGCGCCACCAGGGGAACAAGAGCAAAACCGCGAAGCGCGCTTACCAGAACGCTACGCAGCCACTGCAGGCGGGATTCACCGGTAATTCCACGCTCCTGCAAGGTTTCCGAAAGGCTGCCACACAATAGATTCATCATGCCGAAACTCAACACTGAGGCAATGCCACAGCTAACCAGAGCGTACTTCGGATACAACCAGACCGCCGAACCACCCAACAAAACATCATGGATCCGGCGTAGCACTTCAAAGCGCCTGACCAGGCATTGCATCATCCCCAGGCTGGCAAGAAATGCGGCGTAAAACGCCGCATCAGCAGACGCTTTGATTAACCGGTCCATACCCAGCTGGCCACGAACAAAAAACCACGCAGTGACTACCAATGAAACCAACAACAAAATGCGAGAGTATGCCTGCAGGCGCCCCCCCGCCCACAAAAAACAGACAATGAACAACACGCCCGCAATTGCACCGAGCTGAGTGCTAGAAAAGCCTATAGCAATCAGTTCAATCAAAACCGCAAAAGGTAATAGCCAGCGATCGGCAGTACTCATGCCTGCCCTGCCTTTGTCAAGATCACGCTGACGGAGATGGTCTCTGCTTGCATTTCACACACACCCGGATTAGTCTTTTACTAACTCAATACAAAACTTAGTTTCGCTTAACGAAACGATACTAGCATAAACGACAAAACAGTCCTGAATCTTTTATTCCCGGCTATCTCCGGGCGCCCTTTACCAGGTTCTCTACTGAACCCGAACGTAAGAGGCATTACCGCTTTGATTGAGCAAGTTAACAACTGATTTTACTGAGGAGAAATAACATGGCTTCTGCACCTTGGGATGACCTTCTGCAGCTTGAAAAGCAACTGGATGAAACCGAGCGCCAGGTTCGGGACAGCATTCGCGGTTTCTGTGATCAACGTCTGATGCCAGGCATCATCGAGGCCAACCGCCATGAAAAGTTCGACCGCAATATCTTCAACGAGATGGGCGACCTGGGCATGCTCGGTGCCACCCTGCCAGAAGAATATGGCGGCCCTGGCCTCAATCACGTCTGTTACGGACTGATCGCCCGCGAAGTAGAGCGTGTCGATTCTGCATACCGTTCCGCTCTAAGCGTTCAGTCTTCACTGGTTATTCACCCGATTCATGCCTTTGGCCAGGAGGCCCTGAAGAAGCGCATCCTGCCTAAGCTGGCCTCTGGCGAGATGGTTGGCTGTTTCGGCCTGACCGAGCCTAACCACGGCTCCGATCCTGGAGGCATGGAAACCCGCGCCAAGAAAGTGGACGGCGGCTACCTGCTGAGCGGATCCAAAACCTGGATTACCAACTCGCCTATCGCCGATGTGTGTGTGGTTTGGGCCAAGCTGGATGGCAAAGTGAGCGGCTTTGTTATCGAGCGTGAAGGCGCCAAAGGCCTGGAAACCCCGAAAATTCCTGGCAAGTTTTCACTCCGCGCATCAGACACCGGCTCTATCTTTATGGATGAGGTATTTGTACCGGATGAAAACAAGCTGGAAGTAGAGGGTTTGAAAGGCCCCTTCAGTTGCCTGAACAAGGCCCGTTTCGGCATCAGCTGGGGCTCCCTGGGCGCTGCTGAATTTTGTTGGCACGCAGCCCGCAGCTACACCCTTGAGCGCAAGCAGTTCGGCAGGCCTCTGGCTGCCAACCAGCTGATCCAGAAGAAGCTGGTAGACATGCAGACCGAAATCGCTCTGGGCCTGCAGGCCGTTCTGCAGCTGGGCCGCATGATGGATTCCGGTGACGCCACTCCGGATGCGATCTCTCTGCTCAAGCGCAACAACTGCGGCAAGGCTCTGGACATCGCACGGGTTGCCCGTGACATGCATGGCGGTAACGGTATATCCGACGAATACCACGTAATCCGTCACGTCATGAACCTCGAAGCTGTGAATACCTACGAAGGCACTCATGACGTTCACGCCCTGATTCTTGGCCGTGGCCAAACGGGAATCGCAGCGTTTAGCTGATACCAAAAAGCCCAACACGACGAGGCTAATCATGAACATGAACTACACCGCCGAGGAGCTCGCTTTCCGCAACGAAGTGCGGGCATTCCTGGATGAGAAACTGCCGGCAGACCTTGCCGCCAAAGTGAAGGGCTTCCGTCATCTGTCCAAAGAGGACCACCAGCTCTGGCAGAAGATTCTCTGTAAGCAAGGTTGGTACGCCACGCACTGGCCGGAAGAGTACGGCGGTGTGAAATGGACACCGATTCAGAAGCACATCTGGGATGAAGAGTCCTGCCGCTACGGCGTGCCCCGCTCTATTCCATTCGGCGTTAACATGGTGGCGCCCGTTATCATCAAATTTGGTAACGAAGAACAGAAACAGACCTACCTACCCCGCATTCTCAGCGGCGAAGACTGGTGGTGCCAAGGCTATTCAGAACCAGGTGCGGGCTCCGATCTGGCATCACTGAAAACCCGCGCCGTGCGCCAAGGCGACCACTACATTGTGAGTGGTCAGAAAACCTGGACCACCCTTGGTCAGTACGCCAACATGATTTTTTGCCTGGTACGCACCAACACCGAGGTAAAGGCACAGGAAGGCATCTCCTTTCTGTTGATCGACATGAACACACCAGGCATCACCGTACGCCCGATCATCACCCTCGATGGCGAGCACGAAGTGAACGAAGTCTTTTTTGAAGATGTAAAAGTTCCGGTTGAAAACCTGGTGGGTGAAGAAGATAAAGGCTGGACCTACGCCAAGTTCCTGCTGACGTACGAGCGCACAGGCCTGGCCGGCATCGGCTTGTCCAAAGCCGCGCTGTCTCACTTGAAAGCGCTGGCATCACGCCGCATCAAGAATGGCCGCCCGCTGATTGAAGACACAACATTCAGCCAGCGCATTGCCAAGGTTGAGATCGATTTGATGGCCGCAACCACCAGCAACCTGCGCATCATTGCGGCGGTTGAAGGCGGCGGAGTTCCCGGCGCTGAGAGCTCTATGCTGAAGGTTAAAGGCACAGAAATTCGCCAGGCTATTAACGACCTGGCACGCCGAGCCATTGGGCCTTATGCCATCCCGTTTGTGGAAGAAGAGCTAAGCCTCGATTACAAAGGCGAGTTCCTTTCAGACGAGAACGCCGCCCCCCTTTCGGCACAGTATTTCAACAACCGTAAGCTCTCGATTTTCGGCGGATCCAACGAGATCCAAAAAAATATCGTGTCGAAAATGATTCTCGGGCTTTAAGGAGACGACCATGGATTTCCGACTCAATGAAGAGCAGCAGATGCTGCAGGACACCGTGGCCCGTCTGGTGCGCGGTGAATACAGTTTTGAAAAGCGCCTGGAATTCAGTGAAACCGATGCCGGTTTCAGCGTTGATTTCTGGAAGCAGCTCAGCGAACTGGGGCTGACAGCCGTGCCTTTCGCAGAAGAGCTGGGCGGCTTCGGCGGTGGCGGAGTAGAAGTACAGTCTGTCATGACCGAACTGGGCCGCGGCCTGTGCCTGGAGCCATACCTGCAGTCCATTATTTTTGCGGGGGGCCTGATCAACCAGGCGGGCAACGCTAGCCAGAAAGAAACCTGGTTGAGCGGCATCGCCAGCGGCGAACTGCAAGCGGCGGTTGCGCTTCAGGAGCCCCAAAGTTTCTACGATCTGAACGACGTGGAAACCCGCGCTGAGAAAAACGACTCAGGCTACGTGCTCAATGGCCGAAAGGCTGTGGTGATTGGCGGACACTGTGCCGATATCATGCTGATATCCGCTCGCACCTCGGGTGATAGCCGTGATGCCGAAGGCATCAGCCTGTTTGCACTTAAAGCGGATACCGTTGGAATAGAGCGCCGGGTTTATCCCACCATCGACGGATCCAAGGGTTGCGACGTTACCCTGAACAATGTTCAGGTAAGTGCTGACGCCCTGCTGGGCGAAGAAGGCAGTGCCGCCGAGGTGATTGAGTATCAATCAGGCCGCGCCATTGCAGCGCTGTGTGCGGAAGCTGTGGGGGTTATGGAAATTGCCAACGAGCTGACGCTGGATTACCTCAAACAGCGCAAGCAGTTTGGCGTACCCATCGGCAAGTTTCAGGTACTTCAGCACCGCATGGTAGACATGATGTCTGAACTGGAACAGGCCCGCTCTATGGCGATCTTGGCAGCCAGCGTGGCAGACGAAGAACAGAGTACTGACCGCCGCCGCGTGCTGGCCGCAGCAAAAAATGTCATCGGCCGCAGCGGGCAGTTTATTTCAGAACAGGGTATACAATCTCATGGCGGCATCGGCATGACGTGGGAATATAACTTCGCCCACTACGCCAAGCGTCTGATCATGATCAACCACCAACTGGGTGATGACGATTTTCACCTGGAGCGCTACGCCGCCCTTTTACAGGCAAGCTAAGCCCCTGATCAGTGAGTCGGAGACCTCTCTCTGATCAACCAGAGGTCTTTTTCGGGGGTGGCTTGCCACCCCCTTTTTTATGCAAAATCAGAAACAAGGTGAACAACATGACAACAAACACCTCCAGTACCGAAGCAAATACACTGAAAGACGCAGAATGGCAGGTTCGCAGTGAGCTGGCGGCAGCCTATCGTCTCGTTGCTCTGTTTGGGTGGGACGATCTGGTTTTCACGCACCTCTCTGCTCGGGTGCCTGGCCCCGAGCACCACTTCCTTATTAACCCCTACGGCCTACTTTTCCATGAGATTACCGCTTCGTCCCTGGTTAAAGTGGATAAAGATGGGCAGGTTGTGGCGGCCGGAGGGCTTGGCAGGGTGAACCCCGCCGGTTTTACCATCCACAGCGCCGTGCACATGGGTCGCGACGACGCAGGCGCCGTCATGCACCTTCATGCTCCCGATGGCGTGGCCGTGTCCGCTCACCGGGACGGTCTGTTGCCCCTGAGCCAGACGGCCATGCTTTGTCTTGACCACCTGAGCTACCACGATTACGAAGGCGTAGCACTGAATCTGGATGAGCGTGAGCGCCTGATACGAGATCTTGGCGACAAATCCATGATGATGCTGCGCAACCACGGCGTACTTACCGCAGGGAAAGACGTACCGGAAACCTTTACGTACCTGTACTTCTTGATGAAAGCCTGCGAGATACAGGTTAAAGCGCAAAGCTGTGGCCCTGTGTGGATGCCCTCCGAGCAAGCCATTCGTACAACTAAAGAACAGTCACAGTCCTTGGGCAGTGCCGCGAAGCTTACCTGGCCGGCACTGTTGCGCCTGCTGGACAGCAAAAGCCCAGGCTATGCAGTATAGGAAGGTTACAGTATGACTGAAATACATCTCGATGAACTGGACGGCCACAAAGGGCGTCTGTGTTGCTACAGCCCCTGGCTGACCATTACCCAGGAAATGGTCGGGGCATTTGCCGATGCTACGGGAGATCACCAGTGGATTCATGTGGACGTGGAGCGGGCAAAGCGGGAGTCTCCATGGAAAAGCCCGGTCGCCCATGGATATCTGACGGTATCGCTGATCGCCAGGCTCAACCCCCAAGCGCTGCGGGTAACGGGCACCAAGGCAACTATTAACTACGGAATGAACAAACTACGCTTTCCGGCGGCGGTGCCGGTGGGCTCGGACATCCGCACCAAGGTCGAACTGATAGGCGTTGAATCCGTGGGCGACAACAGAACACTGGCGATGTACAAAACCACGATAGAAATAGACGGCCAGGACAAACCGGCCTGCGTAGCAGAAAATCTTGCTATGTACGTAGTCTGAGCAAGGCTTTTGAGTGAGACCGCGTTATTCAGAGCCCGGCAAGCGGGCTCTGAATACTATCTGAATACCCTCTAAATACTATTCCCGACCTTCCAGGGCAGCACGCATCTTCAGAGTAACCAGCACCGTATTCAGGTGAGGTACTGCAATGCCACGGCGCTTGGCTAACGTCACCACGTTACCCAATACTGCCTCCCGCTCAATCGGGCGGTCGTTCAGATAATCCAGCGCCATACTGTTCTTGTAGGCAGGCATTTTGCGGGTGCCGTCGATGTTCTGATCAATCAACGCCTCATCCATGGGATAGCCTTCTGCCGCAGCTACCTCTATCACCTCACGCATCATGGCCCTGATCAGCTCTTCGCCGCCCGCTGTATCCAGAATGGTTCGAGTATCCGCACCGTTGGCAATAACAGACAAAGGGTTGAATGGGGTATTCCAGAGACACTTGCGCCAGCGCTCGCCTACAACACGTTCAGTCAGGTCGATCTTGATACCGCCGTCTATAAACAGTTGAGACAAAATGCGGCAGCTCTCATCAACACCTTCCGGATAACGCCCCATCACTAACTTGCCGTAAGCCTTATGCTCAACCACACCGGATTCTGTGCGGCTTGCGGCAATGAAGGCCAGGCAGCTTATAAGCGTGTTGTCCGGATAGGCATCGGCCAGCTCTTTTTCGATATCCAGACCGTTTTCGATCAGCACCAGACGGGTCTTCTCGCCCATCCAGGGCGCAACCAGTGCAACCCGATCCTCACCGGGCAGAACTTTCACGCACAGAATCAGAAAGTCTGGTGTTTCTTCAGGCAAGTCACCATCGCGGTATACATGATCCGGCTCGTAGGACAGGTCTCCGAGCGGGCTTGTGATACGAATACCCTGGGCTTTGACCGCATCATAATCTGAGCGCAACACAGTGCTCACGGAACAACCGGCTTGCTTCAGAATGGCACCGTAGAAGCTACCAATAGCTCCGGCACCTACAATCAGAATACTGGGTTTATTATTCATGATCAGTCCCTTCCTTTCCATTCTTCTTCCTGAAGCGCTCGCCACATCAATTTGCCCGTGGGGGACTTTGGCAAGGTACTCGAAAATTCAACTATGGTGGGTATTTTATAGGCCGCCATCTGTTCCTTGCACCACCCCGTAATATCCTCAACGCTGGTGTTGCCTTCCGCTTCAGGTGTGAGCACGATACAGGCCTTCACCGTCTCACCACGTTTGGGATCCGGGGCCGAAATAATGCACAGCTCCTGAATGGCAGGATGTCGATACATCAGGCTCTCAACTTCCGAAGGCCACACTTTGAATCCGGAGGCGTTGATCATTCGCTTAAGGCGATCAACCATGAAAAAGTAACCCTCTTCGTCGTAATACGCGAGATCGCCGGTGCGGAAGAAACGCTTGCCGTCAATTTCGATGAACGCCGCATCGGTTTCGGCCGGCCGATTCCAGTAGCCGATGGTCACCTGCGGGCCACAGGAAACGATCTCACCGGTTTCACCCGGCCCTTTCTCTTCCAGAGTATCCACATCAATAATCCGGCTATCCACATCAAACACGGGTATACCCAAACACTGGGCTTTGGGCATCGCGTTAGGGTTGATGTGGGTTGCGGCCATGGTTTCTGACAGACCATAGCCCTCAATGTAGTTGAGCCCCGTCAGCCTTTTGAGCTTTTCCGCAACGGCGCCGGGCATGGCGGCACCTCCGCCGCCAATCATCTTGAGGCTGGAGAGGTCGTACTTGTCGATATCCGGATTGGAAAGAAAGTCCACCGCCATGGTCACGATGTTGGTCCAGGCGGAGACCTTGTAGCGTTCAATGAGCCTTGATGCGGTGGTGCGATTCCAGCGCGTCATAATCACCGCTGTGGAGCCAGCAAAAATCGGCCCGTTCATGGAGCCGGTCATGCCGGTTACATGGAAAAACGGCAGGGTGGCCAACTGCACGCTGTCGCAAGTGCTCAAGTTCCAGAACACACGGTGTACCGCCGTTGCCATCACCGAACGATGAGTGTGCATACAGCCTTTTGGTGCACCGGTTGTACCAGAGCTATAGGGGAAGACTGCCAGATCGTCCGGGCCTGCCGTATGTTCTTGAGGGCTAAGGCCTGCCGCCATAGCGTTCTCCCAGCTTATTAGGCCCGGAGCAGCGCCCGACCAGGCCGGGCTTGCGACTTCCGCAGGCAGATCCAGGTCGGTATCAGGCTTGATGTAGGTGCTGTAAGAGGCCACCACGATCTGTTCCAGATCGGTGTTCACCAGCAGCGGCGTAATGTATTCAGCCAGCTCCTGACCTGCCAGGCATACCGCCGAGCCCGTATCCGCAATATAGTGTTCCAGCTCTGCGGCCCGGTTCATCGGGTTTATCGGGATTACCACGGCATCTGCCCGCAGAATGGCGTAGTAGGAAATCACATACTGCGGCGAGTTCTGCATATACAGCAGCACCCGATCGCCTTTTTTCACACCCTGCGCCTGCAGGTAACCTGCCATGGCCTCCACTTCCGCCAGCAGCCGACGGTAGGTGATGAACGCATCGTAGAAAATGATGGCTGTGTGGTCGGGATAGCGCAGGGCCGAGATTTCCAGATTGGTGAAAACGCTGGTTTTCGGCAGAGTCATGGTCTTGGGCAACTCTTTAGGCCAGACCGCATAGTGGCGTGTGAACATGGACATTGTTCTCTCCAGGTTTAAATCAGTCTGTCTGCAGGGCAGACAAATCAAATTCTTTGGTATCCCCGGGGAGGGGGCCTTCGTGTCGCAGGGGTGTAATGGCAATCGCCCTATCTCTCAGCACGGCTACGTCGGAATCGGGCGCTACAATATGCAGGGAGCTGCGATCAAAACCCAGCCACCAGTAAGGCAAACTTCGGGCGTCCCTGCCTGCCTGCAGGCGGGCTTGCTGAATGGAACCGTTGGACTGTTTACACCAGCGAGCAGAGACAATTTCCCCGGCTTCGCAGGCCGGAAAATTCACGTTCCAGGCCCGTGTTTCACCCGGCTGCCACAGCCTGCGTATTATCGCTTCACCAAAGCGCTCGACGGGCGCCCATTGAATACCGTCTCTCGACAGAAAAGCCTGGCTCAGGGCAATAGCTGGAATGTTCATGTGCTGAGCGCTGAGTACCGCACCAACCGTGCCCGAATACTGCACCGAATCGCTGATATTGGCACCGCAGTTGACACCAGACAACACAAGATCCGGAGGCGTTTCATCAAACCAATGCGCAAGAGAATAAAGCACGCAGTCCGCCGGAGTGCCGGAAACCGCATAGCGCTTGTCCCCGGTTTCGTAAACACGTAAAGGATCATGTATGGAGATGCTCTGGCCCGCACCACTGCGGTCGTGCTCCGGAGCAACGATCCAGACTTCTTCTGCCAGATTGCGTGCAATCTTTTCCAGCCGCTCCAGTCCCGGGGCGTTAATGCCGTCGTCGTTGGTAATGAGGATGCGCCGAACAATGGGTGCTGTCATGTCTGTTCTCCTGCACTGGCTATTTTCCAGCCGGTTTCGGCCAGCAGGCTGGCACGCTTACCCACTTCCAGGGCATTGGCGTTGGCGGCGTTACCGTCCAGCGCGCGCTTGTAGACACCTTGGACGATAGAAGCTAACCGGAACAGCGAAAACGCAAGATACACGTGCCAGTCGGTAATGCCTTTACGGCCTGTTTTGGCGCAGTAACGAGCAATGGTTTCTTGCTCATCCGGGATGCCCAGTGCTTCAAGGTCTTCTCCCTGGAGTCCGCGCATACCCGGCATATCCGATGGCAGATGATAAGGCAGGCAGTAGTATGCCAGGTCCGCCAGCGGGTGCCCAAGCGTAGAAAGCTCCCAATCCAGAACGGCGATCACTTCGGGCTTGTCCGGAGCCAGCATCAGGTTGCCGAAGCGATAGTCACCGTGGGCGATGGCGCACTCATCGGTCGAAGGCAGGTTTTCGGGCAACCATGCCATTAGTTTGTCCATGGCGGGCATATCGTCGGTTTTGGCCGCCAGGTACTGTTTGCTCCAGCGCGAAACCTGGCGCGCCACATAGCCTTCCGGGCGACCGTAATCGCCAAGGCCAACGGCATTCACATCAACGGAATGCAGCTCTGCGAGTGTGTCGATGGCGGAGTGGTGAGCTGGCAACCTTTCCTGACGATTCAGCTCTCGCAGGGCGGAATGGCTGACAATGCGACCTTCCAGAAAATCCATTACGTAGAACGGAGTACCGATGATGTCGCTGTCTTCACACAGGACTCTGGCCTTGGGCACCGGAAAGTTGGTGTTGTCTGAGAGTGCCCGGATTACCTTGTACTCTCTCTCGACCATGTGAGCAGAGGGCAGAGTTTTTCCGGGTGGTTTTTTGCGCAGGACGTAGCGGCCGCTGTCGGTGTCCAACAGATACGTGGGGTTGGACTGACCGCCCTGGAACTGTTTTACCTCAAGGCGGTTACCGAAGCCCGGCATGGCTTGCTGGAGCCAGGACAGGAGCCTGGCTTCGTCGAATTTGTGGGCTGGGAGGACGGTTACCAGCTCTGGGGTTATGCTCATTGTTTTTGTTGCCTTTAGTTATCAGGTGGCGGCCTTTGTTTGGGGGCAGCGGTCTGCGGGTGGTGAGGCTTTTCTTTCGGAAAAAACAACTCGCTGCGCTCAGACATTTTTTTCCTGCAGAAAAGCCTCACCACCCACAGCCCTTGGCGGAATTCAGTGCTTACTCGCTTAACAGATGGTTTCGCCGCCGTCGGCTACTATGGTTTGGCCAGTTATGTAGGCGCTGGCTTTGGTTGACAGGAATACAGCCAGGCCGGCGATGTCTACGGGGTCGCCGATTCTTCTTAGTGGGGTCTTATCTTCGGCACGTTTAACACGAACGGGGTCTTCCCAGAGTGCCTTGGCGAAGTCGGTTTTGATCAGGCCCGGGGCGATGCTGTTAATGCGGATGCCTTTTGGGCCCCATTCCACAGCTAGGTTTCTCGCCAGTGCGGCTTCTGCTGCTTTGGATACACCGTAGGTACCGATGGTGGTGTTACCACGAATTCCGGCGATGCTGGACAGCATCACAACGGCACCCTCGCCTTTCTCTGCCATCTGCGGCAGCACCATGTTGGTGAGCCAGAAGGAACCTTTAACGTTGGTGTCCATGATCTTGTCCCAGGCCTCGTCGGTCATTGCGGAGGTGGGGCCATAGACTGGATTGGTGGCAGCGTTGCATACGAGCACGTCGATACTGCCCCAGGCTTCGATGGTTTTGTTCACCAGGTTCTGCAGATCGTCTTTTTTGCCAACGTGGCAGGGTATCGCTATGGCTTCATAGCCTTGGGCTTTCAGTTCATCCGCCACCCGCTCGCAGGCCTCGGCCTTGCGGCTGGAGATAACAACTTTCGCGCCCAGGCGAGCCATTTCTTCGGCGATTGAAAGGCCGATGCCTTTAGTGGAACCCGTGATCAGGGCCACCTTACCGGTCATATCAAAAAGTGGGTTGTTCATCATCTGATCCTCATACTCAATGCTTGGGTCATTGAGGGAAGAGCTCTTCCCTCAATGACCTCGGTCTGATCAGCGGTACTGACGCAGTTCAATTTTGGCGACGGAATCCAGATGCACTTCATCCGGGCCATCCGCCAATCGCAAAGTCCGAACCTTGGCCCAGGCTGACGCGAGGAAGGTGTCCTGGCTCACACCGGCACCACCGTGCACCTGAATGGCACGGTCGAGCACTTTCAAAGCCATGCTCGGAGCAATCACCTTGATCATGGCGATTTCCTGACGGGCTACCTTATTACCCACGGTATCCATCATGTGCGCTGCTTTCAGCGTCAACAGTCGCGCCTGCTCGATCTCGATGCGACTACGGGCAATGTCCTTACGGATAGAATCAAAGCTGGACAGCGGCTTGCCGAATGCCTCGCGCTCGTTGGCACGCTTACACATCAGCTCCAACGCACGCTCAGCCACACCAATAGTGCGCATGCAGTGGTGAATGCGACCTGGCCCAAGACGACCCTGGGCGATTTCAAAACCACGCCCTTCACCCAGTAGCATATTGGTAACAGGAACCCGCACGTTTTCGTAATGAACCTCTGCATGACCGTGAGGTGCGTGATCATAACCAAACACTGTCAGCGGGCGGACCAGCTTCACGCCGGGCGCATCCAACGGCACCAGAATCATGGATTGCTGCTGATGCTTGGGCGCTGTCGGATCGGTCTTGCCCATTACGATGGCAATTTTTGCCGAGGTCGTCATGGCACCTGAGGACCACCACTTTTTGCCGTTGATCACATATTCATCGCCTTCGCGCCGAATTTCACAGGCAATATTGGTGGCATCAGAGGAGGCCACATCCGGCTCGGTCATGGAGAAACATGAACGGATTTCACCCGCCAGCAAAGGCTTAAGCCACTGCTCCTGCTGCTCTTCATTACCGTACCGGGCGATGGTTTCCATGTTACCGGTATCCGGTGCGGAGCAATTGAACACTTCCGGGGCCATTTCAGAACGGCCCATGATTTCGCATAGATGGGCGTATTCAAAGTTGGTCAGACCCGCTCCCAGATCGCTCTCCGGCAGGAACAGGTTCCAAAGGCCTTCGGCCTTCGCCTTCGCCTTCAGTTCTTCGGTGATCGGAACCGGTGCCCATCGGTTCTCTGCCTTTTCAACCTGTTCGTGATGTGTGGACTCGTTCGGATAAATGTACGCATCCATGAACTCGATCAACTGCGCCTGCAGTTTTTTTGCTTTGTCAGACAACTCGAACATGTCGATTTCCTCTTGGACATTGAATCGTTAACCGGCCTTTGCAGCCGATCTGTTTTTTTGTTCTATGCATTGAAAATCAAATAGGGACGCCTTCGGGCTTGTCACTGCCAGATCGGATCCGGAACGTACCTTCGGCGATGGCAAGCAGGTTGCCTTTGTCGTCATGAACTTCACCGGTACTGTTGAAAATTCGCGTACCACCGGCCCGCTTGCGCCCGGTCACACGAATGGCTCCGCTGGAGCACTGGCCGGTGAACGTAGTGGTCAAAGACAATGTGATGGCTTTACGCATCCGCCCCGGAAAGGGGCAGTATGTGCCGGCTTGGGCCATAGCTATATCAAGCAGCGACGTAAGCACACCTCCGTGAATGACACCACCAAGGTTAAGATGCCGTGGCTGAAGCTCCAGTTTAATAACCGCTTCGTTTTCCTCCCAGAAAGCCTGACGGTATCCGAGCAGGTTATGAAAGCCTGGCAGTTCTGTACCATCGACGTATGCACCATCAACATCAGGGGATTCTTGCTTACTCATTACACTTTCATTCCTGGCAGATTCAAAGACGCGGTATTTCCGCCATCCACAGGCAGCGCCTGACCGGTGATATAGCTGGCATCGTCACTGGCAAAAAACAGAATAGCCGCTGCGATCTCTTCCGGCTCGCCGTAACGGCGCAGTTCGCAGCGACCGCCTAGCTTGTGGGCTTTTTCATGAGCTCGAGCGTAATCAAACACCACTCGTGTCATACCGGTCTCAACCAGGCCCGGGCAGACAGCGTTTACCCGGATATTGTGATCGCCAAGATCACACGCAGCGGTCATAGTGAGGTTGATCACGCCAGCCTTAGAGGCGCTATAGGCATTGCCTCCTGCGCCGGAGCGGATACCGGCAACCGAAGCTGTATTGACAATGGAACCGAGTTTGCGAGCCTGCATGTGCGGCGCGACATGCTTAATGAGCAGCATGGTGCCAACCAGATTAACCGACAACACCTTGTCCCACTCGTCTCGCTCGTTTTCGGTTACCGGTGGATAGCCTTTCCCTGTACTGGCGATACCAGCGATGTTGCACAGGATGTCAATTTTCCCGAACGCCTCTATGGCTTCGCTTACCAGGTCTTTCACCTGAGCCTCATCCGCAACGTTGACGAGGCGACGGAGGTGCTCAGCCCCTTCGGGCATTAGATTCCCGGTTTCAATCAGGCCCGATTCGGACGTATCCGCCATAACCACCTGGGCACCCTCACGCGCCAGTCGCAAGGCAGTCGCCCGACCTATCCCGCTGCCTGCTCCGGTGACAATAGCCACCCGACCATCAAATCGACTCATCCCGCTACTCCTTGTGCATCAGTTGTGTATCTGGTTTTATTATTACGCTGGCGGTTTTGCTTTCACATTAATTTGTCATGACTTCCGCTTTTGAGTCAATATAATCGGAAGTAAATTTCACTAGTCAAAACACAATAGCAGCATAAGGCACAAAAATGAAAAGTAACCTTAGCGAAATGCCGGTGTACGCACCCATAACCCAAAATGAACCCATGGAGGCCATCGGCCACCGGATACAAGGGTTTGCAATCACTCGCGCGGATCACCCCGCGTTGATCAGTGAACAAGGCAGCGTAAGCTGGCGGGCTCTACTGAATCAGGCCAACCAGATCGCCAATCGCCTGCGAGATGCCGGCCTACAACCTGGTGACTCAGTTGCAGCCCTATCGGAAAACAACACGAATTACATCGCCCTGTATCTTGGCGTACTGACCGCAGGCGGCTGCATGGTACCCCTTTCAGGTATGGCCAGCGCCGAAGCACTGGGCCTGATGCTGTCCGATTGCAGTGCACAATTTCTATTTGTGTCGCAGAAAAACCGGGATCTCCTTCACAGCTTTCGGGCCGGGCTGCAGGATCTATCGGACGACCGTATTGTTGCCATGGATGACGACAGTAAAGGGATTGGCCAGACACTGAGAGACTGGCTTGGCCATGCCTCAGCTGAGGCCCGCCCAGCAGACGTATCGCTGGATGACGCTTTTAACATCATCTATAGCTCCGGCACCACCGGCACGCCAAAAGGTATCCTTCACGATTACAGATTCCGCCAGCGGCAGATGGAACGCATGAGCCGCTACGGGCTGGATGGCGATGCCATTAATCTGGTCTCAACGCCACTCTATTCCAACACCACACTGGTTTCGGTGTTGCCCACGCTGTTCCACGGCGGCACTCTGGTGGTGATGGCGAAGTTTGACGCCCGGCGGTTTCTGCAGCTGGCTGAAACGCATCGTGTGACCCACGCTATGCTGGTACCGGTGCAGTACCAGAGGATTCTGGCTGACGCGGAATTTGACCGCTTTGATCTTTCCAATTTCAAGCTGAAACTTTGCACCAGCGCACCCCTGAGGCCGGAAGTGATAGCCGATGCTATCGCACGCTGGCCCGGCAACCTACGGGAGGTTTACGGCCTCACGGAGGGCGGGATTTCCACCAGCCTCGATTGTGCCGCGCACCCGGACAAATGGAGCTCGGTAGGCATACCGACTGAAGGCGCGGAAGTGCGCGTGATCGACGAAGATGGCTGCGAGCTGTCGAAAGGCGAAACCGGAGAGCTCGTTGGCCGTGCGATTTCCATGATGCGGGGCTACGTGAACCGGCCTGAGCAAACTCAGGAAATGCTTTGGGAAAGTCCTGAGGGCGACATGTTCTATCGCAGCGGAGATATGGGGCGAATCGACGAGGACGGTTTTATCCATATTCTCGATCGTCGCAAGGACATGATTATTTCTGGTGGGTTCAACATTTACGCGGTCGATCTTGAAAAGGTGCTATTGGCGCATCCTGCGGTGGACGATGCGGCGGTTATCGGCATTCCAAGCGAACAATGGGGTGAAACTCCTCTGGGCCTGGTCGTTCTCAAGCCCGGGCACCAGGATTCCGGGCCTATGATACTCGAATGGGCCAACGGGCAGCTGGGCAAAAGCCAGCGCATTTCCACTATCGAGCTCCGGGAGGAACTCCCCCGCTCCACGATAGGTAAGGTTCTGAAGCGAGAGCTGCGCGCCCCTTACTGGCAAACGATCACGCATTAATCCCGGTCAGCGCCGGGTCAGCTTATCCAGAGCGGCCCGGCAATCCTCCGATCGAAGCCGCTCAGAAAACACCTCACGCTCCCGCTCTAACGCTTGTTTTATCTGCTCACGCCAAGGAGCACGGATCAGTCGCTTGCTGGCTCGCAGAGCTTCACGAGGTTTGTTTGCCAAGCTTGCGGCAAGTGCCAGCGCTTCAACCAATGCCTGCCCATCATCCACAACCCGGCTTACTAGCCCGCATTCTTTGGCATCGTTGCCATTGATTACCACGCCCAACAACAGTAAATCAGTGGCTCTGCGGGATCCGAGGTGCAAGGGCATGGTTACCGTCGATGCGGCCTCCGGAACCAACCCGAGATCCACAAACGCCGTTTTGAATTTCGCACTCTGTGCAGCTACCACAACATCCACGTGCAACAGCAAAGTGGTGCCAATACCGATAGCCAAACCTTCA
>Ga0098040_1000039_pt1 | contig 75533 bp, 68 predicted proteins | sample 7_EtaG_FD_75065 | JGI IMG/M metagenome (GOLD analysis project Ga0098040, IMG submission 75065) | Marine viral communities from the Subarctic Pacific Ocean - 7_ETSP_OMZ_AT15161 metaG | ecosystem: Environmental > Aquatic > Marine > Oceanic | place: Pacific Ocean | collected 2015-01-08
AACGGCCCAACATGGCTCTCGGAGGCATTACCCCACAACAGAAATTGGCCATGGTGGCCTGAACTCTACTTTTGATGCCCTCTTAAAATGGGGGGATTACCGTTCATCAGCTCAAATAACGGGTTTTCACCAAACTTTCGGACTTTCCCCGCTCAAAGAACAAGATCGTAAAGATGCCTGGTGTCCGAGAGTAAGCCGGATCCAAACCTTGCTCACCTCACAACTACTTAACTTCAATGCCTTCTGGCGAACTGGGTGGCGAAAACCTACTATCTTTCAGTCTCGGCGGGAGATCTGAACGAATTACTACGTCGTCTATTGCGTACCAGTCTTCATAACGCTCCGAGTTCGAATACAGTCTAAAAGCATCATTTCCTCCTATGCCAACTGTGTTCCACTTCACCATATCGAAACCGTCTCTAATCCACGGGATAGAAGTAGTATGCAAAACTCGCTCGTCATTGATAAACTGCATTAGCTCTCCATTTGCCACTCCGGGAGCACTGTTCATTTTGACATAGAAAGCAATCTTTACCCACTGATCTTGATCTCCAAAGAGCTGGTCTATATGAATTGGGCCAGAAGTTATTACACCGCCGGTCTTATAGTCTTGAAGTTTGGGGCTTTTACCGCCTACCCCCATACCGCCAGTAGCTGAGCTTGAATACCAAAGAGATACATCTCCCGACCCCTGCATCGAAGCACCTTTCGGCAGTCCTTTAACAAACCGACCTATATCATTTTTTCCGCGAGCTAAATAAGCTTGGAAATTTCGAATCCCGTATTTTGTTGAACCTGATATATCCCAATTAAAGCTTGGTTTATTTTCATCACCAAAGTAGTCGAATACCGAATTTTCATTTCCATTAAAATGATAAACTCTAAATATTTTGGACTGACCTACAGTGCCTTGATAATACGAATTTATCATTTCGTCCGATAATGTAATCCAAAACTCGGCATATAGTTCGTCATAACCCCCGGGGAAATATTTAAGAATAAGACCGTCTGAGTTAAACTTAACCCAATCTCCTGGCGGGGCATAAGATTCACGCCAAGCTACAAAGGACTTTCCAGATTTATTCCTCGCCTTGTCCCAATTGGTACTTAATATCTCTGCGGTGGCGTGCTTTGACTGAAATTTTGTCGCTGGCGACCAAACAGGGTCACTTCGACCCGCATACCAATCTTTAGGCGCAGAAAATATGCTTCGTATTAAACGGTCTGCAGTCCAATCTGGCTGTTCATTAAAATTTTCCTCAAAAATAATTTCAGCACTAGCATCAACGACTGCAGTGCTTAACGCAAATGCAATGCCCAACAAGCACATCTTCGGAAATGTTTTAAATTTCATAACTTCCTCAATTTAAAAAATTTTTCAAAAGAAATGTAAAAAATACGATAAGATCTAATAGAAAATCGGCCTTTTAAACTATTTAATTTAGAAATACAAAGACAAGAGTAGATAATTTATCAAAAAAAATTAATTATTCAACTAAAAATTACTTCCTAAGACGATCCAAATCGAGATAATCATATGCCGAGTATGCCAGCTGAAATAAAATTTCTTTAAAATCAGTACGCTCGAAGTCATAAAACTCATTTCTAAACCTTCTAGCCACAGTCGAATCCATTGACCGAAAGCCTTGTTTGACATGACGACGAAGCATCAGACTAGTCCACATCAACACTGCAATCTTTTTATCACCAACAAAAAAGCCTTCAGCTCGACTTTCGATACTTGCCAGCCCCGTATCAAAAGGTACCGGGTGACGGCACTTCAGAAACGACCAATTGAAGATGGCGTCTCCTCTACTGCCTAACCACTCAACCCTTGACTTTTCTGCCGTAACTAAATGATTTATCAGGCATTGCTCTCCATCTGAGAACCAATAAGAACCCTTATCTTCGGGCCAGCTTTTCCTTTCTTCTACCATATTGATGAGAATTTCTATATCTCTCTTATCTGGAGTATAGAATAAACCACCTATCGCAAAACTTTCTCCCTTTACCCTTAACCCTCCACCGCAATCAAACACCTCATGATCATCACAAGATCCGTGTGAAACAACACTGATGTTTTGAGGATTAATATATTCGTTCAGATCAGATAAAACTAATGAGTCGGAATCGATCCAGCATATACCGGAGCCAGAAACTTTGTGAGCTTCCAACATCAGTGAAAATTTGAATGATGTTCTGGAAAAAAAACTACCATCGCCATTCATAATTGTTTGGAAAATGCACGAAGGAATGATATGAATTTCACAATTTTCGGGCACCCACCATTCAGGTATCTTATCCACATATACTAAAATTTTACTCTTGGGGTTATATTTCGAGAAACTATAGAGCAAACCTTTCAGAGCAACTTCTCGATAAAAAATACCATATGCTGCAGTTATATATGTAATCATATTATACTCTCAATATTTTTAAGCCAAAAAGCTTTAAAACAAACAACTCGAAAAAACAATTTGATAATAAATAGTTATCATTTAAAAAACTAACTCTTATTACCAATCAACATGAAATATATAAAAAATGCATCGACATTATAGCATTATTTAATACATCATAATGGTAAGCCCCACCCTGCTCATAAGTCTCTATTACTTTAATGGAACTTTTCTATTCGCTTCGAGCCGATATTTTTGTTAGATATAAATCGGCCGACTTTTATAAAAGGTTTTTCAATGAATCGATAAGAAAACAGTGAGAAAGCATAGGTTAGTAACACAGTAGAAAAGAAAAGATATAACAACCTCACTGAAGAGTCATATATTCCAAAAAACTGTATACCTATTACTAAGAATCCAATAACAAGGTTATGATACAAATATGTGCTATAAGAAATTTCTCCATAGTGATTCATGATCTTCTCTAATCTTGAAGGCAATCTTATTTCCGAGAACGTAGCGAGTGTTACTAACGCAACGGCCGAAAGTCCAAAAAAAACCCATTCACTCGGAATGATTCTATAGATATAAAGAGGAACTATGTCATTGACCAATAAAATATTCATTGCGAGGATCGCTAGGCTGACAACGGAAAAAAGCAAAGTACTAAAATGAAAATTCAGTTTCTGATATAGAGCGCCGATACATACGCCAGAGCAAAACGTGAAAGCGAAAACAAAAATAAGGTTGCTATTAAGGCTAACCATACCACTTCGGTAAAGAAGATATGAAAAAATACCTATAATTATTGGACCCGCAATCCCAAGCCAGTTGAACATTAAAATAAGGAAAGGAAAAATCAGGTAGTACTGAAATTCAACGGGCAAACTCCAGAATGCATTATTGAACAAACCACCTGGGCCAGAGAAGTTAAAGACAAGCAGTGAATACAGTGCAACGTCTGAGCCAGAATAATCTTTCATGAACTGCTCAGCCACCCAAAGTTCTGGATCGCCAACGTACCACTCTCTGAATAAAAAGCCTGCGATTATATATATCAGCAATGCAACAAAGTATGCGGGCCAGATTCTGAAAAAACGCTTGATATAGAATCGTATAGGGGATTCAGTTGAAATTTCCCTATTGCTGACAAAAAGCGTAACTCCGCTGAGCGTAAAAAAAAGTGCAACACCCAATGTTCCCAAATCCAAAGCAGAGAGAATAAAGCTATTGGATGGGTTATCTTTTGGAGTATACCCGACCTCCGCCGCACGGTTTACATGTGAGCAAATTACCCAGAAAGCAGCTAGGCCACGCAACCATGTGAGTTGCGCAAGATTAATTTTCTGTGTTGCCATCGTTCAAGCTCTTTCGTTATCGGATGCATCTATCGCATCATTTCTGTTGAGAGCACTTCCGCCCATTCGCGATTGGCGGCCGAATTCAGGTGCAAGCCATCGCCAATATGAAAGCTTTCCGGAAGAGAACCTTGGGCTGCGAGGGCCCCGTACGTATCAACAATCACCACGTTCTCGTGACTCGCGGGCAGTTCTGATAGTAGTTCATTTATTTGTCTCACCTTTCGATTAATTTTTTGAGCGCCCGCGCGGCTTGCTGCTAATGGCAATACAGTATGTACGTAGACCGTATCTGCGAACGTGAGAGCGTCAACAGTTGCCACAATATTATTATAGAGGCCTCCAATATCCACCCTTCGGCCAAGATCATTTATCCCTATAGCAATGGCATAGCCGGAAAACTTCCGATATTGAAGATCTTCTCGGACCCTGTTCAGGAGGTTTGCTGAATGATCATGCCCAATTCCGAAGTTCTCCAACAACGAGCTCGCCCGGCGCACAGCAAGCCCGTGTACCAGGCTGTCACCGTAGAAGGGAATGGCGGTTTCCGGAAGGTCTTTTAGCTGTCGACGCTGAGCGATTTCTGTATTTTTAAGAAAGTAGGCGACCTTTCCATCCTGCGCTGCCCAATCTTCATAAATCTGGTACCCCTGATACCCTAAAGCCGATAGTAAAAACAGGGAGATCAACAGATTGACCTTAAACCAGCTTGTTATCATTGCTCACCTCGGATACCAGTCTAAGATACTCTGGAGCGATTATTACCCAGTCAAACCGCTTTTCAGCGTAGGATCTGCGCCTAGCATTACCGCTTTTATCGAGAGCTGCAGAGGCGTAATAATTGATTGCTGCGAGCCACTCGGTGACATTCAAAGTCTTTATAAGACAGCCTTGACTATCCGATTCAAGGATATCTATCGGGCCAGCGGTTTTTGTACTTACCACGGGTGTACCGAAAAAAAGCGACTCAGCTACTACCATTCCATAGATTTCATAATCACTTGGTAGAATAAACACATCCGCCTGCTCATATAAATCAGGTAGTTCTTGCTGGGTCAACTGTCCAACCAAATGTAGATTACGCCGGTTGCCTTCCTTCTGGACGGCTTCAAGTTCCGCCCGACAAGGTCCATTACCCACCATCACAAAATGTTGATCTGCCCTTGCCTCACGCGCTAATTCAGCAATGAATAGCGGGTTCCGACGTTTCTCAAGACTTCCAACGTACAAAACTAGCTGGTCTTTCGCTCCAATGTTTAGATGGGCTCTCCAATCTCGGTCCTTTCGAATCTCGAATTTCGAAAAATCCAGCCCTACTGGCACTACATGCGTATTTCGATAACCTTTCGAATTCAAAAAACTCATTGCGTTGGAGGTCTTACAAAACGCACCAACCGAATGCTTTCGAAGCATCGGGCGAAAAAGCTTGTGATGGATCGCTTCGTATAGAGACCATTTTCGGCCAGACAAAATTCGATACATTCCCTGGTATATACCGAACCTGAGACCCTCTTTATGGCAAACCCGAGCTATAAGGTAAGACGCGAAATTACCTTCTTCGTTTACCTGTACATAGTCGTACTGCTCTCGCCTTAAAAGCTTTCCAGCCGTCAGGTATACGGGTTCGTTTAAAACTGGAATCCTCCGAAAAGGAAGCTCAATAACCCTTATCGCCCCACTGGATCCATCAACCGTCTTTTCGCTGTACCGGCCAGTGGACGAGGCCATAATTATGTCCACAGCGTGCCCAAGCTGCTGAAAACCTCTAGCCAGACCCATTTCCTGTGAATTATATGAAGCGGGATCCTGCGTCGAGGAATCAGTCCGAAAGATTGCGATTTTCATGGAGTTCCTTTCATTCAATTCGGTGGGCGTTAATTTTTCTGCGCAGCAGGCTAAAAAATTTCAGGCTATATTCATATATTTGAGCCCAAATCGAGCTGCGTTTTGAGAGAAGGCGCGCCAACCCCAACGTTATGCTCCCATAAAACAAGAAAAACGCGACACCATTAAGAAGCAGTGATAAAAAGCTGTACTGAAAAATTATGGCATTTACCAACCACACTGCGGAAAAAGCCATTAATAGAGGTGTCACCAGAAGAAATATCTGGTTTGTAAATCGTGCACCTATTAGCCGACAGCAAACGTAAAGAAAGAGGATAACGGCAACGAGGCCAATGAAGCTTCTTAACCAGATGAAATTGATGAGAGCAAGATTCTGCGCTGCCAATAAAATTCCGAAAATGAGCCCTAAAGACAATGCATCGTACCAAAAGACAATTTTGACCTTCGCTAGCGCAAAGCAAATATTATTAAGAATTCCTCCAAGAGCAAAAGCAAACAGGAGCGGCGTCATCGCTTGCATGAGTGGAGCGGCGTCAAGCCATCGTTCGCCTAGAAGATAGAAAACAATTGGCTCATAAAACTGGTAAATAAAAGCAACGAACGGAGCAGTGAATATTGAGATCACCAGTAGTGCGAGGGAGACCTGTTGAACCAATTTTTGGTGATCGGTACGTACGCTGGAAAAGGTTGCCAATAAGGGTTCTACTGAAGGCTGAATGATTTCATTTGCTGGCATAATCGTAAATTCGCGAGCGATATTGAATTTTCCTAGCTGCGCAAGCGAGTAAAATTGAGAAATTAGCAGTGTGTCGGCCTGTGCTCGGAGGTATCCGATACTACCTCTTGCAAGCATCCATTTGGAAAAAGCCCACTGCCTACCAATATTTTGCATTGATAACCGAGGTCGCCTGGCGCAGTATAAATAGCTCAGCGCAACACTCGTCAGACTTGCAACAATATCTCCAGCAATGATTGCCCAGAAAGACTTAGTCAGTAATGCAACGGCTACAACAACAACAAAGCTAATGAGCTTTGAGATTACTCCAATTCTAAAAATCACTCCATAATTGAGTTCACGGCGCTGTACATAAAGTTCGGGATTAACTAAGGATCTTATAAAAATGACTGGAATAAGAATCCCTACGGCATAAATAATATTCGGATCTTCATAGAACCAACTGATACCTGGCAGTAATAAGTAGAGAAGCACACAAACAGCCGATTTTAAAAGCAAGTTCAGCGTCCATGCGGTATTAACTGTCTCGTCACTGGCCTCGTCTGCTTGGACAAGATACTGCTGAATTCCTGTATTCGAAAGAACGTCGGAAAAATGAATGATCAGTGCCGAAACGGCAACAATTCCGAAATCTGCAGGCGTAAGCAGCCTCGCAAGGATTAGTGTGCTTATAAGGCCAAGTGAGCGTTGAAAAAAACGAATCCCAACTAATAGTGCGGAACTTTGGAATAATTTTTTTACAGTGCTCATTGGTTATTCATACCGGTCGTCCCGTCGTAACAATAGGCGAAAATGTTTATTATTATATCCTGAGATAACATCTCTGCAACGTACTTACTTAATTATACAAACAAATGCCAGCTATATTATTGTAAAAAAGTTATTAACCTATAAAAAAACATAAACGTGTAAATATTTTATGCATCCGCTCAGCACACCTTAAACTCGAATCACTTTCGATGCCATTAAACTAACTTATTTAATTAAAAGTTAACCTACCTCTGATCGAAATTTTCACTTACAACCTACGCACATCGAAGTCTTCTTGTTTTTATTTTTTAGGCTCCGCATAAACGGAACGCAGATAGTAAATATTTGAGGCTACTGCGATAAATAGTATAAGCCAGTAGAACATCTCGGATCTGGCGCGATCGATAAAACTGACTGCCACTAAAAAGGTTAACAAAGCTCCCTCCAGTGCCAACACTTTAAAATATGCATCGTAATTTTCTATACCAACCAAGTACCGCTTGGTTGCCCGAGAAATTTTGAACGTTGACACAAGGAGTGCCAGCATAATAAATAAGCCGACCCAGCCAATTTCGGAAAGAACCTGAAACCAAGTAGAGTGAGTTGCCTTGCCTCGTTCTCTACCTTGGAAATAATGCTCGGGTAGATAATTGGGGCTCAGTTCAATGAAACCTTGGATGCCTACGCCTAGGGGATAGTCGTGCAATACATCAAACGTTGCCATCCAAAAATCTATCCGGTGAGATCCGCTTTTCCCCCCGTCATCAACGTCTTGGAGTGTCTCCATTCGCGACCAGAACGCTTCGTCGGCAACATAGATTGAGCCGGAAAGTGCCACCAAAATGATTAAAATTGCAGTGCCTCTTTGCCCTTTTCGCTGATGCCCCGAAAAAAGCATATAAAATAGAAAAAATAACGCACCGACTACCACCCCAAGAAACGCACCTCGACTATTAATCAGAACAATACCATTAGCAATAAACGCACCGCAAAAAACAGCTAACACCCTGATTTTTTTATTACCCAGCCAAGCCATATAGGCCAGAATAACCAATGCCGGTGCCATTGCTGCAGCAGTCATATTTCCATCACCTCCGGTATCCACCATACCGATGCCCTCGACGCGCCCATCATCGCCTCTACCTACAGAATACGCAACGTAGCCGACGTACGTAGCACCAAAGATATAGAGCCACAGACAGGCATTCAAAGCCCTCTCTGAATTAATCAACTTATAAGAAGAATAAATAATGATTACAAGTTTTGCAAAATCGTATGTGAACGTTTTATGAACTTTAGGGGCGATCGCAAAGTGGATCATAAGGCCATACATAATCAGCAACGCAACCATCCATTTAAATATCGGCTGTTTTTTCCATGGAGCTTGAATTGATAGTTCTCTATACCTGACTACCAAAACTATTAAGATAACCAAAGCTGAGATGAAAGAGTACGGCAGGCCGGGGATACTGGCTGCCCACCATCGGCTGTCGGGATTTACAAAATAGACCAGCTGGTAAACGAGTACTGATGAGACAGGCGCGATAAATAGAGCCGCGAAAATACCCGCCATAAATAGAAATAGAAATAGAAGCGCGAACTTGCCCATGCGTTAGTCGATCCGTGCTTGAAGTGGAACCTGTGGATGCGCCTTGTGTTCACCGTAAATGTTTTTGTACTGATAGACCATCACACTTGCACTAAACCGTCCATCAAATCGCTGGCGCGCCGCCTTCCCCATGCTCTGCTTGAGAACCGGGTCCTGATGCAGTTTTTCGAGAGCGACCGAAAATGCTGAAGCCATGTTTGGCTCTATAAGCATCCCGGTCACGCCATCTACGATAATTTCCGGATTACCTCCCACTCGTGTCGCTACTGTGGGTATTTCCAGACTCATCGCCTCTAACAAGGTCATCGATGTGCCCTCAGTATGGGATGACAGAAGGAATACATCGATAGCTGAAAGATAGTGCCTGGGATTATTAATAAAACCTGTGAAAACCGTTCGCTTACTAATCCCGCACTCATTAGCTAGCAACACCAGCTTTTCTTTGTCTGGGCCATCTCCGACCATCAGTAAATAAGCTTCTGGGTAGCTTTTGGAAAACTCTTTAAAAGCCTGAAGCATCATGCTCTGGTTTTTCACTGGATCGAGACGGGAAACCGTGCCGACAACAAAAGCGCAGTTTGGAATCCCCAGATTAGCTCGTACCTTTTGCGCCTCCTGATCGTTGCGACTCAGCGGCAAAACACCATTGTAAATAACCTTAATTTTTTTTCTCGGTATAAATTCAAATCTCACGAGAGCATCTTTAGTGGCTTCTGAAATAGCAACAACGGCGTGCGATAACAAGGCGATCAATGGATTAATTAGCATCGCTTTATAGCGATACCGATCCGGGTAGAACCGGCCATGCTCAGTAAATACAACCTTTGTGTTGGTTCGCAAAGCCCCGAGCCAGCCATAAATCCAGGGCGTATACTGATGGCAGTGCACCACATCAAACCGCCCTTCCCTTAGGCGCTTTCGTATTGCCGCAGTAAGCGACCAGTCAAAACCCTGCTTTCTGGCGACTTTGTGAACAGGCACGCCTAACTGCTGGAGCGCGCCTCCGACCGGCCCAATATGACCATCAATGCAGAGAATTTCAGACTCGACCCATTCAGGCGCCATACCCTGAACAAGCTGCCGGATAACCTGCTCCGTACCACCGATTCCCATATTGAAGGTAAGGTGCAGAACCCTCAGTGGCTTTTGAGGTGGCAGAGTTTCTATTTTGCCTGCGTCGCCCATTATGCATTCACCTGATACTGCTGCCACCAGAGCTCAAAGGCCAGTAGCGACCATAGTTCCTGTGTGAACTGGTCATTCCCTGCCAAGTGTTTTTGCCAGAGCTTGCGGATACCAGCCGGTTCAAAGAAGTTGGCCACACCGCTATTTGAAGACAACAAAAGTTGCTCAACGGTATGCCTCAGTTCATGGCGCAACCAATGCGCCAAAGGAACCGAGAACCCCATTTTTTTTCGGTACAGTATGTCTTCCGGCAACATGCGCTCAAAGGCCTTTTTCAGAACATACTTCTTCTCTTTGCCGTGAAGCTTTAGTGCCGCAGGTATCTGCGCAGCATATTCCACTACTCTGTAATCGAGCAGAGGAGCGCGGGTTTCCAGTGAATTGGCCATGCTCATGCGGTCTACCTTCACCAGAATATCTCCGGGAAGGTAGGTTTTGATGTCTGTATAGAGAATACTGGAGAGGTGGTCGTCCGTGTCTGCATTTTTGAAATGGGCGCGGGTAATGTCTGCAGGATCGTAGTCGCGGGTTTCCCGTTTCAGCTCTCCTGTAACGAGATCATTCCACACATCTTTATTGAAGAAGCTGTTTGTGACAAAAAATGCCTCATCTGGCTCCAGGGCCAGTGTTCCCAAGAGTGACTTGGCTTTGCGCGTAGGGCCGGTATTTACCTTGCCTGCCAGGCGGGCAAGCCCGGGGAACAGGTTATGGCGAATTCCCGCGGGGAACAGGCCCCGTAATCGGTTTTCAACGTGATCTGTGTAGTATTTGCTATAACCTGCAAAATTCTCATCGCCGCCGTCCCCTGCCAGTGCCACGGTCACTTTTTGGCGCGCAAGCTGAGAAACAAAATACGTGGGAACAAATGATGGGTCTGCAAAAGGCTCATCAAAAAAGCGCGCAATGCCGCTAAGGCTTTCTGCAACATTGTCTTTCACGGTGAATTCGTGATGATCTGTTTTGAATTGCTCTGCAACTTTTTTTGCCCAGTGCACTTCGTCAAACCGCTTTGAATCGAACCCGATGGCACAGGTTGTCACCGGTTTGCTGGTGTGCCCAGCCATTAATCCGACGACGGCACTGGAATCAATCCCACCACTCAGGAATGCCCCAAGAGGAACATCGCTGACCATACGCAGGCGAACCGCATCATCAATTAGGTTGTAAAGGCCATCCTCCAGTTCACCCAGGCTGGCACTTGAGGGAGCCCCGAATGACACGTCCCAATACTGTTCCTGATGAGTATGGGTGCCGTCTGTCTCCAGCCAATAGCCGGGGGCCAGTTTGTGAACGTTTTTGTAGATGGTTTTTGGATCGGGGACGTACTGGTAAGCAAAAAAATCTTTGATTGCGTCGTGGCGCAGCTCGGTTTTAACAAAGGGTGCTGGCGTTAGAGCTTTGAGCTCAGAGGCGAATGCGAACTGCCCATCGGCTTCGTAAAAGTACAAGGGCTTTTTACCAAGGCGATCCCTTGCTAAAAACAGCTTCCGGGCGGTGCGATCCCAGATGGCCAATGCGAACATGCCATTCAGTAGTTGGAGGCACTCTGGGCCATGAATCTCGTAGAGTGCGAGTAGAACCTCTGTGTCGGTTCCTGTGCGAAAGCTATGGCCCTGGCTGATGAGATCGTCACGCAGTTCCTGGAAGTTGTAGATTTCGCCGTTATAGGCAATAACGTAGCGGGTGGAGGCGGACACCATGGGCTGGGTTCCCGCATCGCTGAGGTCAAGTATGCTCAGCCTGCGATGTACCAGCCCTACTTCGTCATCTAGCCAGGTTGAACCTGCATCTGGGCCGCGATGCAGGATTGCCTGCCCCATGTTATCGAGCCAACGCTGGTGCGCTTCCCTGTCTGGCGTTGTGGTGGTACGTAGAAAGCCGGCGAATCCACACATTAACCAAGCTCCCTCTGTGCCGAGGATTCGGTTTTCGCTTTGCCTGTCAGCTCTCGGAACAACGCCTCGTATTCGTCTGCCATGCGAGCGGCAGAGTAACGAGCATTGACCAGCTCCCGGGCATTGTGGCTGAGCGCTGCAGCCAGATCGGGATTACCTAGAACCTGTTCACAACATGCCGCCAACGCGGCTTTGTCACCAAAAGGTGCAAGCAAACCGGTTTTGCCATGCTCTACCAGCTGGTCAACACCGGGAATATCATAGGCAACCACGGGAACACCTACTGCCATGGCCTCCATCATGCACCGGGGAATGCCTTCCAGTGACGAAGTCATAACAAACAGGCTGAACTTTGAGAGTAGTTCCAGTCGATCACTACGAAAACCCAAAAACTCAACTGCGTTAGCACTACTCAGTTCTGCGGCCTGGCGCTCCAACTCGGGCCTTTGGCTACCATCGCCAAGCAACTGCAATCGGAACTCTGGTTCCTGTTGATAAAGCTGGTCAAAAACCTCTATAAGATCAGGGATGCCCTTGCGGGGAATCATCTGACCAATAAAGCCGATAATTCGTGACTCTTTATCGGCTTTACTATCTTGAGGCAGGCTAGCCAGGGCTGCATCAATTTCCGTGAGATCGACGCCGTTGCGGATAAATGACGTTTTGGCTTCTGGCACCTTGAATCGCTTCATGTCATCCATCAGCTCCTCAGAAAGAGGAACCACCCGGTCGAAGTAGCGAAGCATGTGAGTGCCAATGCGAATAAATGTGGCAAGTTTGAAACCGACATCGCCCGAGAAACCATGCGGTGTGCTCACACAAGCAATGCCCGCCCGTTTGGCCGCGAGCAGCCCCAATATGTCTGACTTGTATCCGTGGGTGTGGATAACGTCGATCTGGTTGTCGCGTATAACTTCGCACAACCTGCTAACCACCCGAAAATCGAAACGCCCGTGCATGTCCAGGTAATGAACCTTTTGGCCGTCGGTGCGAGGATAGTATTCGGCAACCGAAAGATCTTGATCTGGGGATTCCCGGGTTACTGCGAGATCACAAATAACGTCGTCACGGTTAATGTTGTTGGCCAGCGCAAGAACCCAACGTTCTGCCCCGTAAAAACCCGCTGGGGTAATGAACTGAAGTACTCGTAGCTTGCTCACTGGTCTGACACTCCGGAATTCCTTGTTTCGGTGTTTCTTGCACTGCTCCACGTTACCTGAGTCTGCCCCTGAAGCGCTTTCACAATGCCGCGAACTGCATAACCATTAACCATCACAAAGTAATAAGGTGTAGCAATCCAAGCGGGTAGTTTGTTTCGATTACTGGACAGATGACCTGCCAGCGTAAGGGCCAGCATCAGCAGGGTTCCTGCGGTGATCAATTGAAACAGGCCAAACCCTGCAAAAGCCAGCAGTACACTGCCTGCCACACCTGCAAGTAGGAACAAGGGGATCAGCCAGCGTAGTAATTTATGGGAGACAACCTCAAAGGCAAACACACCTGAGTTCGCGGGGTTCAGTACCTGCCCTACCCGCATCAGCCCACGAATACTGCGGTTTACGATGCGCTCTTTGCGGGCTACTTCCCGGTCGAAATCGCCAGCGGTTTCTTCAAAGCACTTTGCTTCCGCATCGAACACGCCCCGGTAGCCTTTGGCGATGATTTGCAGAGGGTTCACGAAATCGTTGATGTCCTGTTGCTGTAGCGGTTCCCAAAGCTTTGTGCGAATAGCATAAATTGCGCCGTCTCCGCCCACTACGGAATGTAGGCGGGATTCCATGGCTTTGATGGCTAGTTCATAGCGCCAGTAGAGGTTTTCGTTGCGAGCGCTGGCGCCCTCGTTGCCGTCGGTATAAAGGGCCGCACCCACCACGTAACCCACATCCAGATCTGCAAAGTTGCGTACCAGCTTGCTGATAGCATCGCTGGCGTACATGGCGTTGGCGTCGCTGAACACGGTGATGTCGGCTTTCACCTTCTCCATGGCAAGGTTGATGCCCATGGTTTTACCCAATCGGCCTTCCTGGCGAATCAACAGGATTCGGTCGCCCTCAAACTCTTTTACTGCCTCATCTGTGCCATCGTCTGAGCCGTCTGACACTACAAGGATTTGGAGTAGCTCTTGCGGGTAGTCCAGCTCCAGCGCATTTTGTAATTTCTCACGGATCACATCTTCTTCGTTGTAGCAGGAAATAATCAGTGCAACAGACGGTTTTTGCTCACCCCGACGGTGCGTAATGTCTGGCAGGCCCCGGGTAAGCAGCCACAGTGTGGCTGGGTATCCAAAATACACGTATACGGGAACGGCAAGGCACAGCAGTGTTAACAACAGTACAAATGTCATAAGGTGATGTATCGCCTCAATTTTGGACCAAGCCAGTTGGTAAATGGCAACGGCAGCCGTCGCCAGACGTTTTCAATAAGGGGCCGGAGCCGGGATGCAGCGGATACCCCGGTGCCGCTGGAATCCAAGCTGGTCGAGTGCTGTGCATCGCTGCGGTATTCGGACCAAATTAGCTCATAGGGTTGAGCACCCCACTGTTTTTTGAAGCGATAGGTGCCTTCATTCAGGGTGGAACGGCCAAAGTCGAACCGGGTGTAACCCAGATCACACACATGGCTCAACAACGTCCAATACAGCAGCATATTAGGTGCGAGCCGGTTGTACTCTTCCAACGTAGACGCCCAGGGAATGCATGCTTCTTTGCCACCCAGCAACACAATGCCCGCGCCCACCGGCTTATCACTCTGGAATACCAAGCCAATTAACATGTAATCGCCGTACGCAGTTTTCAAACCCTCAAACCACTGCAGACTGTGCACGGGCGAGCCAAGCCTTCGCATGTTCTGGGTGAACACGTCGTAAAACAGGTGTACGGCATCGGCTTCTGTGCGCAACTCCGCCCTTAGCCCGTTTTTCTCGGCCTTGCGAATCTGGCTGCGTAGCTTCGGCTTGTAGCTTTTAAACAGGGCTTCGCTGTTTTCTGGTAAGTCACACAGCATTCGTACTTTTGTGTTGCCAGGCAGCGCTTTGATTCTCTGTTCATTTTGTTCAATTGTGGCATCTTTTTGGGCGTTTAATGCCGCGCCGCCCTCTCGTATGTTCAGGGCTTTAATTCGGTTTGTCTTCGCCAGTGTTCGAGCTTCAGAAATCAGCTGCTGGCGGATTTCTACGCTGTCTGCCAGCGCTCCGCCCAAGTCGCAAAATGGTAGTGAAACCAGGCGCCCCGCACCGATTGGCGGCTTTACTTCCACCAGAGGCAGCACACCGCACAATTTTTCGTTGTGGTGTACGCTGATAAGCCAACCCGTATGGCCATAAGCTCGCTCTGTAGCCTGCAGCCAGGCACCGCTGTGATAAGGCGTTGCATTAGGGTGCCCTGCAACATACCGGTTGTATTCGTCTGCCGGGAAAACGTTAAATCTGGAGGCCCGGGTTTGCAGTTCAGTGCTCATTGTTGGCACTTGCCTCCCCAAGCCAGCGGTTTCTTGCCCGCCTTGCTACGTCTTCAAGCTTCAGTTTGAAGCGAGGGCGCTGTAAGGCGATTTGAACCAGGTTGCGATGAAAATGGCCGAGATTGGATTTATAACGCTCATCTCCGCCCATAAAATCGTAATAATGAAAGCCGTGGTGGCGGTAATCTTCAATGCACAGGCTATGGCCGAGCAATCCAGGTTTGAGTCGGTTATCAGTTTCAACGGCCATGCCGCCAAGGTAGAAGTAAACTACCTGGTTGTGCAGCAGGTTATAAAAGCAGGCAATCTCTTCATCACCGGCCATTACAGAAACCAGATCAACGCCCCCTTCGGGCCATTGCGCACGGATAAGCTCCCGGTGAAAACGCACAAAATCCGGGTTGGCAAATCCGCTCTGGTCGGGGCCATTGCCCCACCGTTCAAGGTGCTTTGGGCCAATGCGACCAAATGCCGCCAACGCTTCCTCTACTGAGTCCGGGCGCACCAGTTTTACTTCGCCACGCTCGCCGTATAGCCGGTGAGCACGGTTGATCTGGTAACGGGTATTGCGTGAAAGCGTGTCGAGATAATGCCCGCCGCTTCGGCGCAGGCCATCCAGATCCACCCCAAAACAGGGTGCTTCCCAGCGCAGATGCTTGAATAGGCCGGTAATTCGGGCATAGCGATCTGCTTCATCGGCATCAATGGCGCCCAGAATGAACTCATCCCAACCCGGCATAGCAACGCACAAGTGTTCCAGACAGGCTTTCGCTACGGCATCTTCTTTGCCGCGTTCAGCCAGGAACCCGTTGTACTCTATCCAGATTTGATCAAGCAGCTTGTGGCCGGTTTGGTGTAAGCGCAGGCAGCGAGATTTCAAGACACCATGGCGGCGCTCATCGGTTTCTACCACCAACCCTAAACCAACCAGCCGTTCCCCCTCGGATACGCGAAGCACTAGCGCATCTGGCTGGTACACGTGCAGCCAGTGCCCAAGCCATTGCCAGGAAAGAAACACCGTGGGTTGTGCACGGTGCTCCAGATCCAGCCAGTCGTTGCGCAAGGTTGCGCTCACGGCGGCTGGCTCTGTTGTCACGGTCAGCATTCCAGCTGTCATGGCGTTACATCCGTTACCAGATCAGTGCCCCGGGTTCGGGTGTTTTACCAGGAATGGCCCTATCGCAAGATAATCCAGTGCACCTTGAATGAAGGCTCGTACACCGTCCTCCGGAGAGTTGACGATGGGCTCCTCATGCATGTTGAAACTGGTGTTGATCAGGCTTGGAATACCACTGAGTTTTTCATATTCACTCAAGATATCGTAGTAGCCAGGGTTGGTTTCGCGCCGGATAAGTTGCGGCCTTGCTGTGCCATCTACGTGTACGGCAGCCGGGCAGCTTTCTCTCATGAATTCGGTACAGTCAAAGGTAACGGTCATGAATTCGGCAGCGTGCTCTGCGCCCTTGATGTTGTGATAACACTTTTCCCGGGCTTCGTAGAGGGTAACCGGGGCAAACGGCATGAACTCAGTGCGACCAAGGCGTTTGTTCAGCCACTGGTTAACCTCTGGCTCACGGGCATGGTAAAGAATGGAACGATTGCCCAGTGCCCTGGGGCCGTATTCCATGCGGCCATCGAACCGTGCAACCACTTCTCCGCTGTGAATTAGCGCAGCAACTTCTGCAGCGAGGTTTTCCGGGCGGCGGTATTGAAGGTTTTCAGCCTTCAGTGCCTTTTCCAGTTCCGCTTCGGAATAGTCTGGCCCCATGTAGCTGTTGGTAATGGAAGGTTTAACCCCACCCGGCCAGCTGTGATAAAGCGCAGCGCCCGTACCGCAGCCACCGTCGCCCATATTCGGGTATACGAATATGTTGTTAACGCCTTCGATCTCAAAAATGCGCTGGTTGAGCTTTACGTTAGCCGTTACACCACCCGAGAGTACGATAGTGTCGATCCCGGTTTTCTCTACCCAGTAGCGGATATAGTTGGTCGCGACTTTCTCAAGCACATACTGGTAGGCCGCAGCCACGTCGATCTTTGGAAATTTTGAGGCCAAGTAACGGGAGAAGAACACATTGTTGGCTTCGTATATGCGGAAGTCACCCGGTGTTTGCTCGATGCGTGAGAGGAGAATTTCCCCCAGAATTTCAGGGTCTCCGTACGAAGCTAGGCCTACAATTTTGCCTTCGTGGCGGCTGGGCTTAAACCCCAGGCTGGAGGTAACGTGTTCGTATAGCGTACCGAGGGAGTTCGGATATGGCAGCCCGTGCAGGCGGTGAATTTTGCCATCCCGCCCTTCGCTTACGGAGCCAGCAAGCCCAGAGCCATAGCCATCGAGAGTCACACACAGAGCCCGCTCATAGCCGCTGCACAAAAAGCTGTTCGCAGCGTGTGACAGGTGGTGATCCATGCGCTTAACCGGCCCGGTCCAGCCCATGTCGCTCAACCCCTGAGTCAGGTCGCTCTCCCATTGCTTGAAAGATTCTGAAGCACCCTCACCCCAGTGCTTGGAGGATTTCAGCGCCGCGTTGTTAGACGCCAGCTTCTGCACCCCTGCCATGTTGTAATAGGAGTTATGGAGAAAGCCCTTTTCCATAATGGCGTTAGGGTGCTCAAGGCCGTGAATGGGCTGATTACGATCAGGCACCCGGCTCTGTGCATCTTTAATCTGGGGGCCCAGATCCTTAGGCTGGAAAGCCTTGATAAAGGCTTTCTCATCTTCCAGGTTTTTTGTGAAGAGTTTTTGCTCATTCTCCCAAGTGAGGAATGGGTAGCACACCAGGTCTATATCGCTCATAGAGAGACCGGTGTATGCGAGCGCTTTTTCCAATGCCAGGCGTGGGAAGCCTGATTGCTGTTTGTTCCTGGAAAAACGTTCTTCGCCGGCGGCAAAGAGAATGTTGCCATCTTCAACGATTGAGACCGTTGAATCCTTGTCTAGCGGGGATATCCCGAGCACCTTCATGCCATACTCTCCATATACTTGCGAATGCGGGTAGGCGACGACGCCCGCCCGCCTAATTCATTGAAAAAGAAGTCGAAAAACTGCCTAAAGCTGTCCAGAAATGCCTTCAGTTGGGCTTCATTCTGTACGTATGTGGTATTGCCCGGCACGACGCTGGGGCTGTGAAAGCTCCAGGTAAATGTGCGCACGCCCTGTTTGTAGAGCGCTTTAGTGAGCTTGATGTGCTCCGCTGGCGTATAGCCTTCCGGGGACAACATGAGCCTGTCTACAGCACCCAGGCGAGACAAAATGCCCGGCGCCTTGAATTTGCGCAGGCGCTGCGCTGTCTCGAACAGGGGAATGGCCATAGGCTGAGCCCAGCCGATGAACCCGCCGGTACAAGGGACTTCCAGAATGGGCTTGTCGGAGCCACCAAACCAGAACGGGTGAGCGTCAAACCTGCGATAATCCGGCCCGCCGTCTTCCCGGGAATCCAGAGGCGGGCAAACCGACAAATCAATAATGAACCCCAGCTCCTGAAGAATGCCTGTGGTGTTCGGCCCGAAGCCGTATCGTCCTGCTTTGTAGGCAACCGGTGCCTGGCCGAAGTTCTGCTGAATGGTGTCGCGCAGCACGCGGAGTTTTTCCCGCTCCAGCGCTTCGGGCAGGTTGCCTGGGTACATATTCGACCGGGATAGAACCTCCTCCTGAGGAGGGTTTACCCAGGGGTGGAGGTGCGCGCCAATTTCGCATTGGCCTTTCTCGGCAAATTGCCGCAGTAATCCATAGCCCTGAGGTTGGCTGGCTACTGGATAATCGATTACGTAACAGGGGCGAATGCCATATTCGTTGAAGATGGTCTGGGCGCGATCTATGTGAGCCATGGCCGAAACCCGGTTGGCCTTGGCATCTGGCTCGGCGCGCCAGTCAAACTCCTCTTCGGTATCAATCACCACTATCAATTGTGGTGGAGTCTCCGGAAGAAGTCGTATGTCCGTCTTTTGTTCAAACATGATTCCGTTCCTGACGTTCGTGTTGCCGTGCTGTCCATTTTGCCCGGCTATCAACGTTGCCCGCTCAACGCGAAACCGCGGCTCAGCACAAACCGAAGTACAAACTGATCCTGATCGTTTCTGGCCAAACGGGAGCGCAGATACGATTGGTTGAACTCAACACCAAAGGTTGTATATTCGGCAAGCTGGCGTGTCCAGCTTGTGGTAATGCGGTGAATTTGATCGACAATCACTCCCGCATCTTCATCTGCATCACCTTGCCAGCCGTATCCCACATTGAGCCTTTGAAGCGTGGTTAGCTGATACCCAAGGTTAATGCCCGCGCGGTATTCGTGGGTGGTTGCGCCGGATATTTGCGATTCCAGTAAGGCGCCCTCTGCGTATACCCCAAGGTTACAAGCATCACACACTCGTTGGTTGTTATGTGTGATTAGCACAGAGTCACTAACCACCAAATCCCGAATTCGAACCGTATCGGGCAGAAACGAAAACACAGGCGGCCGGTTTAGAGAAAGGTCCGTGGCGCTGTCAGACAGTCGGCGGTTATATTGCACCGAACTACTCCAGTCATTGAATACCCAGGTGCGCGCTAAAAAACCTGTTACGGCTTCACTTTCGCTTGTGCTTCCACCGGTAAATTCTGTATCGGCTCTGCTGCCACCCAACCCTATACCGAAAGAGCCGTTTTCTGTTTGGCGGTTGTAAGCCAGCTGTGCGGAATCAATGGTGATATCTACGTTCGCCTCGTTCGTCCAGCTTCGGCTGGCGTTTAGGCTGCCCGTGGAACGTTCACTCAGCCTTCTTGAAAAATCACTGCTGACGGTAGCAGACTCTTGGTCATTAAGGTCATCTTCACCAAAGCTACGCCCGGCTTGGCCAGAAAAACGCAGCGTTGACAGCTCACCTGGATAAAAGCGCAAGCCGGCGCCGGCACTCAGGGTATTTTGGGTATCGTAGCTGGTGGGATTAACCACAAACCCCGTGTCGTTGCGTACGGAGCTGACCGTGTGGCCCAAATTGAAATCCAAACGGCTGCCGGGATCAAAATAGGTATAGCGGGACGCACCCCTGATTGAACTATTCCCGCCCTGCTCACCATTGGCTGAGTCCCGGCTTGTGCGCAGAGTGCCTCCATACTGCAACTCCAGAGCGTTCGCGCCTTTCTCCAATGTGCCACCCACTCGACCAGACACCCCAAGCCCTGGCTCCGTGTTGGTGTCGGTGGTGTTGCCCCTATCCGTTCGGGTATGAGTGACATCGGTAAACACCGAGGCCGAACCCGAAAGTTCAGTGACATCATCACTCAGGCTTTGGGCGTTTACAGTAATACTCGACGCAACGCAGCAGGAACCAACCAATAAAGTGGCTAGGCGGTAGTTGCTTGCGCTCCTTGCTCTGCGATCCATCATAGGGCTACTCCTGAAAAATCAGGCCGGAGAATTTATCGGACCCGAGGGCATCCACGGAATCTTCAATGATTTCTCCAGTGACTTCTCCAAACGGAACACCGAAGACGATCTGATCTGCAAAACGCTCAATAATCCGTGCTTCTGTGTTCTCCCGGAAAGGCGGCGCATTCAGCACAATACAGCGATCCGGATAGCGGGCTTTCAGCTCGGTAATCAATTCTCGCATTCGTACCGCAGAGAACAGCTCAACCGCCGAGGAGGCCTGCTTGCCTGCGGGAATTACCGTAAGGCGCTCTACACCACTGGGATATAAAATGGATTTAATGGTCATCGAGCGATCGCCAACAAAGTCCGTAACGCCAGCGCCCATAGGGCTGGAAACCAGGCCGTTCAGCTCATTGCTATACGGGTCGCAATCCACAAGCAACGCAGAGGTTTGCGAATCCAGAGCGAAGGCCGCCGCCAGGTTAAACGCCGTTAACAGCCCTCCGGGGCCACTGCCCAGACTGCTGAACATAATCGTGAAGTTGCCCTCACCGGCTCGGTTGCGCAGCTGTATGCGCAGCTCCCGGTATGCATCCATCACTTCTTTGTCGGGCATGCCAGAAAAGATAATTTTCCGTTCCCGTAACTGTTCACGGCTCCAGGGCTTGGGGTTGCCAATTAGCCCCAGAGACATCGACGAATCATAGATCGTTGGGGGGTTCTCGTTCTCGTTCGTTTCTACCCGGGGTTGATTTAGCCTTTCCCGTTCAGATCCCGCATAGGGGCGTTCCTTACGGAAATTGTCTTCGGCTTTAGCCTCGCCACGATCGTACTCAAGCCGGCGACGCTCATCTTGGCTTTTCAGAAGTGCGTTGTAGAGCTTGTTGTCGTCCATCAGTTACTCCCTTCCCCAACGCCAAGCCCGAGTATTTCGCTAGCTTTATTGATCAGTTGTTCGGGGGTAATGCCCATAACACTGAAAACCAGAACGCCGAGGTAAGCCGCCATAAATATCGCCAGCACAATCAAAATAGAGAACACATCCTTGCGCAGTAGGCGATCCTTCCAGGTACTGCGGTAATGGGGAATAGTCGTCAGCAAAGGAATGCCTTCCGGCAGCGCCAGTTGCAGTGCTCGGGGCGAGCGCACGCGCTGATCAAACATAACCAGCATAACCAGCAAGCCCAACACCATGGCACTTCCCAGGAAAGGGCCTGCAAGGCCGACTTGGTAAAGCTGAAGGCCGTCCCATTGAGTAGGGTAAGTTGCCGGCTCTTGGATTTTGTAGCTTACGCCCTCTCCCTGAACGTCGAGAGTCATAGACAACCGTGCTTTTTCCCGGCGCTGAAGCATGTCTTCGTATACGCCACGGGTAACGTCGTAATCCCGCGTAAGCTCTGAAAGCTGCGCCTGGTTCTCTGCCACTCTCTGGGAGCGTTCGAACGATTCCTCAAGAAGCCTTTCCAGCGATGCCAAACGGTTTTTTTGCACGGTTAGCCGTGTTGTCATGTCGGACAGTTGGATTTTAAGGTTTTCATAAACCGGGTTTTCCATGACCTCGGTAACGCCACCGTCGCGGTCATCGTCGGTTTGTGTGGAAACGCGTGTTTTAAGATCGGCAATCTGACTCTGAATGCTGACCACATCTGGATGGCGCTCGTGATAACGCAACAGCAGCGAATCAAGTTCTTGGTGCATGGCGACCAGCCTACGCTCTGCGGAAGACTTGCCAGGGTCTACAGTAATGCGACGTACCGGCTGCTCGTTATTGAGTTGGCGGCGAGTAAGTGTAACTTCTGAGTCGGTTTGCTGAATTTCCAGTTTGAGGTTCTCGATATCCCGGCGCAGGTTTTCGATTCTTGCCAGCACACTGCTTTCAGTGCCGTCCTGGTTGGCAGATTTGAACTCTTTCAGCCGCTCATCAGCATCTTCAAGCTGGCGTTGGTAAGATTTAACCTGAGAATCAATAAACTCAAACGCCCCTTGGCTCTCAGAACGCTTTTTACGAACGGTACGCTCGATAAAGCGATTCAGCACCGCACTGAGAACCTGAAAAGACTCGCCTGGGCTTCCACTGGTGTAGTTTAGTTCCAGAAAATTCCGGTTGGATACGCGAATGCCGACTTGCTTGCGCAGGCTGCTGATCTTTGCGTTACGCAGAGCATCCGTTTCACCGCCTGTGATCAACCCGGTATCCAGAGCGATCTGCTCCAGAAAAGAACGGCTTTGCATCATCTCCCGGGCTTCGTTGATGCGATCCAGCTGAGTCAACTCAGCTTTACCCTGAAGCAGCGGCTGAAGAATGTTGGACTGGTCTGCGTACAAAACAGCGTGAGAGGTATAGCTCTTCGGTGTTACATAGCCCAGCGTCAAAACCCCTGCCGTTACGGTCATGAATATGATGACCGCTGCAAGCCTGTGCCGATAAAGCTCAAGCTTCACCGCACGAAGGGTATCGAGAATGAACTGTATATCCATCAGAGCTCGCCCCGGAAGAGTTGTTTGCGGGGCACGCTGATTACGTCGCCCGGCTGCAGAGCGTGATTTGTTCGCATGTCGCCATCTATAAGAATGGCCTCAAGATCCAACCCAAAGCTTTGATATTCGCCGTTTATTTGGCGATGCAAAACCGCTCGACTGTCGGCAGCAAAGTCGGTAATGCCACCGGCCATCAGCACAACGTCTAGCACCGTCATGCCTGGCTGAAAGGCAACAGATTGCGGCGAAGCTACCTGACCCGTAACGCGAATCCGGTTACGAAATTCTTTACTGAGCGGGTTAGTGACCATCACCGTTACTTCTGGCGTACGGATGAACTCGCCAAGCGTAGTACTAATTTCAGACGCCAACACTTCTGGCTTTTTGCCTTCGGCTTTTACATCACCCATCAAAGGCATCGAGATAAAGCCGTCCGGGCGAACCACGATGGACTGACCCAGTTCTGGGTTGCGCCATACGTGAATGGAAACCGTATCCCCTACCCCAATCTCATAAGGCTCCGGCTCAAGATCAGATGCCGGGGGCATTTCCGATGATGATGGCAGGCCAGTGCATGCCGTTATAAGCAGGCCCAAAATTGCAACCAAGCCAGCCCGCACTAACGTGATAGTAGTCATAAACGCCCTCCAACCCTTTGTTGTTCCATATTTCTGTGTGACGGAATAATTACCGAACGCCTTTGCCCAGGAGAATCACTTCCACGGTTTGGATCATGATCAGAAAATCCATCAAAAGGCTGTAATTTTTGGAGTAATAAAGATCGTACTCCAGCTTGCCCCGGGCATCCTCAACAGATGCACCATAAGGGTATTTAAGTTGTGCCCAGCCCATTAATCCAGGCTTTACGTAGTGCCGGGTATCGTAAAACGGAATCTTTTCTTTTAGCTCTGAGACAAACTCTGGCCTTTCGGGACGCGGCCCCACAATGCTCATTTCGCCTTTGATCACATTGTAGATCTGCGGCAATTCATCCAGCCGGGTGTTGCGTATAAAAGCACCCACTCGTGTGATCCGGTTGTCGTTGGCAGAAGCCCAGCGTGCTTTGCCGTCTTTCTCTGCATCTTGTCGCATGCTGCGGAACTTGTAGATGCGAAACTCCTTACCCAGCATTCCAATGCGGGTTTGGCTGTACAGCACGGGGCGCCCAGTTTCAACAAAAACGGCAACGGCCGTAAAGATAATGAACGGCAACATAACGACCAGCAGCGAAAGGCTAATTAGCAGATCCAGTACGCGTTTGGCAGAATCTCGGGTTTTTGACGCTTTGAACCCTTCGGAAAACACAATCCAGGAGGGGTGCACCATATCCAGCTTGGCCTTTTTGAGTTCGCGCTCATAAAAATCGATGCCATTGGTTATGGCGATACCGCGAAGTTTGCACTCCATCAAATCTGGCACCGGCAGCCAGCCGCCTTCGTTACGACGGCGCTCCTGCTGTGCGATAACTATTTCTGACACCCGGTTTTGCCGGCAAAACTGATAAAGGTCGTAGGGTGTAGGCAGCAGATTATCGGCGCCCACAGCGCTGGCCGGGCTTTCGGAGATGCAGCCAATGATACGCACGCCCAGAGCGCGCATGTTGCGCTCATATTCATCGAGCAGGTTAGCGGCGAAATCGCCTGCACCAAAAATCACGACTCGGCGCACGAGCGTTTCTGAATCGACAATTCGGAGAAAGATAAGCCGCAGAAGAATCACGATGAAGGACGCGAGAATAACGGCCCAGAATAAATTTGTGCTGCCTGGGTCTGCCGATGGCAGGATCAAATAGAGTAATTTAAGCCCAATGCCACCTACAAAGCAGTAAGCGACCAAGGTGCGAAAAAACAGTGCGGACACATTCTCGTGAACCATGGCGAGATAGCCGCCCATGGCAAGGGTTCCACAACTTAAAACCAGCGCGAAGAGACTGGCTGACAAGATGTCTGTCTCAACAGACGGATAACCCACGCCTGCGATCGACAGTAGCAGCGCCAGAAACGTGAAAATTGCATACAGCACGACAAATTCCAGTGCAGCAAGCACCAGATACGGAATGTGAAGATAGTGTTTTCTAAAACGTATATACGACACGCCGAACTTCCTTGTCGCCTGCACAACAGCTAGTGGCAGACCTACATCAGATTCTCCGGCAGTGCACGCTCAGCAGGACTGAGAGCGACCCCTTACCGCCGGTTCCTTTTTTTATCTTATAGCCCATTTTGCTCTGACCAAGATGTAATCACAACATATTGTATCTTTAGGTAACATAGTTTTACATTGTTTTTCTTGGTGACCCATAATTGCCAGCATCAAGAATTGTATTTGCACGGTCAGTAGGTGAAAATCTGGCCATCGGTATCATTGGGAAGGAGAGCCCATGCCAGCTAGCCCGGATAGATCCCCCCCCTTGCATGCCATGAGTATAGACGTAGAAGACTACTTTCACGTTGCAGCTCTTTCCGGGGTAATCCGCCCTGACCAGTGGGACTCGTTGCCGTCGCGCGTTGAACAGAACACAGAGCGTTTGTTATCTCTGTTTGAAAAACATGAGGTGAAAGCGACGTTCTTTGTGCTGGGCTGGGTTGCTGACAGGTTTCCTGCGCTGATTCGTAAGTTATCGGACCACGGACATGAAATTGCCTCTCACGGTTACAGCCATCAGCTGATTTATAATCAATCTCAGGATGTGTTCCGGGAAGAAACCATTCGCTCCAAGGCGTTGCTCGAAGATATTACTGGCAAAGCCATAGAAGGTTACCGAGCGGCCAGCTACTCCATAACCCGAGATTCCCTTTGGGCGCTGGATATTCTGAGTGACGTGGGCTTTACTTGGGATTCGAGCATTTTCCCGATTCGGCATGACAACTACGGCATACCCAATTCACCTTCTGCGCCCTACTCCATCGAAACCGCCAGCGGCGCCATTATTCGTGAATTTCCTCTAACCACGGCCAAGATTATGGGGCTTTCAATACCGGCAGCCGGGGGCGGGTATTTTCGCCAGTTCCCGTACCCGGTATTTCGGCACCTGTTTCGCAATGCCTCGGGCTTTGGGGCCCGGCCGCAGATGTTTTACCTGCACCCTTGGGAGATAGATCCCAAGCAGCCGCGCTACAATAACGCAAGCTGGTTTTCCCGCTTCCGCCACTACACCAACCTGGACCAGTGTTACGGTCGCCTCGAACGCTTGCTCGGGGATTTCAGGTTTGGAACCGTAAGCGAAAGCTATAATGCCTATGAACCAGACAAAACCCTGCTGCGCAGCGATCAGTTGATCCGCCTCGCCTGATTCAGGGACAGGACACGAATATGTATTTGGAATTTTTCGGTCTCCACAGACATCCCTTTCGCATTACGCCGGAAGACGATTTTATTTACATGAGCCAGCAGCATTCCCGGGCTTACGTATACATGTCTTCGGCAATCTGGAGCTCTGAAGGATTTGTGGTTATCAGCGGTGAGATTGGTTCGGGCAAGACAACGTTGCTTAAAAAGACCATCCGCAACCTTGAGGGCAACTTGAAGCTGCTCAACATCGCCTACACCAACCTGGAATCCAGGGATTTGTTCGGCCTGATTCTTCGCAAGGCGGGAATGAAGGTGGAGGATGACAGCAAGGTAGCCATGCTGTTCCAGATTACGGACTACCTCGAAAAAATGGCCACTGCGGGTACTCCGGTGGTGCTGACCATTGACGAAGCCCAGAATCTCACCCGCGAAAACCTTGAAGACGTCCGTATGTTGGCGGGCATGGAAAGCATGGGCGGACCTTCAATGCGGGTTATCCTGCTTGGCCAACCAGAACTGAAACAGGCTGTTCTGGATATCCCTCAGCTTGCTCAACGGGTAAAGCTGTTCTTCCACCTGGAAGGGCTCACCTATGCCGAAACCGCAGAATATGTCGACTACCGGCTACTGGTCTCTGGCCACGGTGGAAACAAGCTTTTTGATGGCGACACCGTTCGGGAGATACACAAGCTAAGCAAGGGCATCCCACGGCTGGTAAACAAACTATGCGACGGCATGATGATGTGCGCCTATGCCGAAGATCGGCCGTTTATCGACCCTCACGATCTGAAAGCCATTCGCAAAGATATACTGGGAGATGCTCGGCCTGAAGCGGCGCAGCGACCAACAGAACTGAGAAAACAAAACACTGCCCCCGAGCAAAGCGGACAGAACACAGGTGATTTAGCGGGCGTGGCAAGCGCGCTGTTGCGGATGGCAGAAGCGCTGGAGCGGATTGACAGCCGCCTGGCCGTAATTGCTCCGGATGCAAAGCCTACCCGCCGGGAAGGCAAAGGCGCGCCCGACAACGTGAAACCTTTGTCGCCGGGCCGGAAATAAAAGCAATTTTCAGTTTTAGATAACGAACATTTCCACGAACTCGTGAACCGGGGTTTGCTCCAGCCCCTTTTGTTCCTTGCACACATCTACAATCTGCTGGCAGCGTTGCACGGGGAATCGGGTTGCCAGATTCGCCCTGAACTTGTCCTCCAACAGCGGAATGCCTTCTTTTCTGCGCCTGTGGTGGCCTATGGGGTACTCTACGGCAACCTGTTCGGTGCTTGAGCCATCTTTGAAAAACACCTGAATGGCGTTGGCGATGGAGCGTTTGTCTGCCTCCAGATACTCTTGGGTGTAGCGTGCATCCTCAACCACTTCCATCTTTTCCCGGAGCGTGTCGATCTCGGGATGAGCCTCGTGAAAGTCGTCTTCGTAATGCTCGGCGTTGAGCTGCCCGAAGATCAGTGGCACAGCCGCCATATACTGCAGGCAGTGGTCGCGGTCTGCCGCGTTTGCCAGCTTGCCCACTTTGGAGATAATCCGTATTGCTGATTCGTGAGTGGTGATCACGATTTTGTCGATCTCATCAAGCCGGTCTTTCACCTGCGGATGAAGCGTTACAGCCGCCTCAGCTGCGGTTTGGGCATGAAACTCCGCGGGGAAGGAAATCTTGAACAGTATGTTCTCCATCACGTAGGAGCCGAACTCTTGGGGTAGAGAAAACTGACGTTCACCTTCTGGCTTCACTGTCTGGTCTTTATTGGTTTTGCTGAACAGTACGTCGTAAAACCCCCACTGTGGGGCTGTCAGCGCGCTGGGAATGCCCATTTCGCCGCGCATGGCAATATCGGCAAGGCGCACGGCCCGGGAGGTGGCGTCACCAGCGGCCCAGGATTTACGGGAGCCGGCATTGGGTGCATGGCGGTAGGTTCGCAGCGCTTGGCCGTCTACCCAGGCGTGGGAGAGCGCCGAGAGCAACTGTTCGCGCGTGGCGCCCATTAGCTTGGCCGTGACGGCTGTGGAGGCAACTTTTACCAGTAAAACGTGATCCAGCCCTACTCGGTTAAAGGAGTTTTCCAAGGCCAGCACGCCCTGGATTTCATGGGCCATGATCATGGCTTCCAGAACCGTGCGCATGGTGAGCGGTTCCTTGCCTTCTGCAGCGCGCTTCTGTGACAAATGATCTGCCACCGCCAGAACCCCCCCCAAATTATCCGAAGGGTGCCCCCACTCAGCCGCCAGCCAGGTATCGTTATAATCGAGCCAACGCACGATACAACCGATATCCCAGGCCGCTTTCACGGGGTCAAGACGAAACGACGTGCCAGGCACTCGGGCGCCATGGGGGACCATCGTTCCCTCTACAATCGGCCCCAGATGCTTGGTGCATTCCGGGAAGCGCAATGCCAGCAGGCCGCAGCCAAGAGTGTCCATCAGGCAGTGGCGGGCGGTGTTCCAGGCTTCTTTATTCTTCACCCGATACGTCAGAACGTAGTCTGCAATCCGCTGCAGAACGTCGTCGTAATCAGGTCGTTCGTTGAGATCGAATGTTGCAGACATCTTAATTCTCCTTTCGGGGTTAACGTTTTAAATGGAATTTTAAGGTTCAGGCCTCATCTGGTATGCGTACCCACCCTTCCATCAGTATGCGTGCACTTCGGCTCATAATGGCTTTGGTGGCTGTCCACCGGCCATTCACTTCTTTTGCTTCTGCACCCACCTGCAGGGTTCCGGAAGGATGACCAAAGGTGACTGAAGTACGATCATCGCCGCCAGCCGCCAGGTTCACCAGCGTTCCGGGAATGGCCGCTGCGGTCGCGATAGCTACTGCTGCGGTACCCATCATGGCGTGGTGTAGCTTGCCCATAGACAGCGCACGTACCAGCACGTCAATATCACTTGCGTTAATTTTCTTGCCACTGGATGCAGTGTAGCCTGCCGGTGGCGCTACAAAAGCGACTTTTGGCGTGTGTTGCCTAGCGGCGGCTTCTTCAATGTTCTGGATCAACCCCATTTTTACCGCGCCGTGGGCACGGATGCTTTCAAACATCGCCAGGGCCTTGGGATCGCTGTTAATGTCGTCCTGTAGCTCGGTGCCGTTATAACCGACTGCCTCTGCATTGATGAACACCGTGGGAATGCCTGCATTGATCATGGTGGCTTTCAAGGTACCAACACCCGGCACTTCAAGTTCATCCATGAGGTTCCCCGTTGGGAACATAGAGCCTTCGCCGTCTGCAGGATCCATAAACTCCACCTGCACTTCCGCTGCGGGAAAAGTTACTCCGTCGAGCTCAAAGTCGCCGGTTTCCTGAACTTCACCGTTGGTTATGGGTACGTTCGCGATGATGGTTTTACGGATATTGGCCTGCCATATCCGCACAACCGCTGTGCCGTTTTCCGGGATGCGGTCTTTTGGAACATAGCCACTGTTGATGGCAAAGGCCCCCACGGCGGCGGTGAGGTTGCCGCAGTTTCCGCTCCAGTCTACGAAGGGTTTATCTATGCTGACTTGCCCAAACAGGTAATCCACATCGTGATCTGGCTGGGTGCTTTTGCTCAGGATAACAGTTTTGCTGGTGCTGGATGTGGCGCCGCCCATACCGTCGGTTTGCTTTTGGTAGGGGTCGGGGCTGCCGATGACTCGCAGCAGTATGTTGTCCCGCGTTGGGCCGGGGCTTTGGGCTTTTTCTGGGAGGTCGCTCAGGCGGAAGAATACGCCTTTGCTGGTGCCGCCACGCATGTAGGTGGCGGGGATTTTGATTTGGGGTTTGCTGGGCATGTGGGGACCTTTTGGGTTTGTGTGGGGTTGTGGCTAATCGCGGTTTTGGTGCTGGAGTTGAAAGGCTGCCCCCTCTCCCCCTGCCCCTCTCCCGCGAGGGGAGAGGGGAGCTAAAGGATGACACTGGTGCAACCCCTCACCCGTTGGAGTTGGGCGGGGTAGCACTATGTATCCCTCTCTCCCTGCAGGGTAGCACTATGTATCCCCTCTCCCCCTGCGGGAGAGGGCTAGGGAGAGGGGCAGTCCTTTTCCCTAAACAGCACCTTCCGACTGAAGAAAGTCCTCAGCAAACCGCTGCAGCACACCGCCTGCGGAGTAAATTGACAACTCTTCTGCCGTATCCAACCGACAAATCACCGGCACCCGCTCAGAGCTTCCATCTTTACGATGCATGATCAGCGTCAGCTTCGCACCGGGCGCAGCTGTACCTTCCACATCAAAGGTTTCAGTGCCGTCGATTTTCAGGGTTTTCCGCGTGGTGCCTTCTTCAAATTGCAGCGGCATAACACCCATACCTACCAGGTTGGTGCGGTGAATGCGCTCAAAGCCTTCAGCTGCAATGGCTTCAACACCCGCCAGCGCGACGCCTTTTGCCGCCCAGTCACGGGACGAGCCCTGACCGTAATCAGCGCCGGCAATAATGATCAACGGCTGCTTACGCTCCATGTAGGTTTCGATGGCTTCCCACATGCGGGTAACCTTGCCCTCTGGCTCAATACGGGCCAGGGAACCTTGCTTCACTTTGCCGTTTTCATCCAGCACCATTTCATTGAACAACTTGGGGTTGGCAAAGGTAGCGCGCTGGGCGGTCAGGTGATCGCCACGGTGGGTTGCATAGGAGTTGAAATCCACCTCTGGCACGCCCATTTTGTGCAGGTATTCACCGGCGGCGCTGTCCATCATGATGGCGTTGGATGGCGACAGGTGATCAGTGGTGATGTTGTCTGGCAGAACCGCCAGCGGGCGCATCCCTTTGAGCTGCTTCTCGCCAACCATGCCACCTTCCCAGTATGGCGGGCGGCGGATATAGGTGCTCATTTCGCGCCAGTCATACAACGGATTGGTGTTGGCCTGGGCATCGCGAGTGATGTCGAACATCGGAATGTAGACGCTGCGGAACTGTTCCGGCTTCACCGACTTTTTCACGATGGCATCGATTTCTGCGTCATCCGGCCAGATGTCTTTCAGGGTGACCGGGTTACCGTCTTTGTCGGAGCCCAGCGCATCTTTTTCGATATCGAAGCGGATGGTTCCAGCAATTGCGTAAGCGACTACCAAAGGCGGTGAGGCAAGGAATGCCTGTTTGGCGTATGGATGAATCCGGCCATCGAAGTTACGGTTACCGGAAAGCACCGCCGTTGCGTATAAATCACGCTCAACGACCTCTTTCTCGATGACGGGATCCAGCGCACCGCTCATGCCGTTACATGTGGTGCATGCGAAGCCCACCACACCAAAGCCTAGATCTTCCAACTCGGGCAGCAGCTCGGCGTCTTCCAGGTACATTTGCACGGTTTTTGAACCCGGTGCCAAGGACGACTTCACCCAGGGCTTGCGGGTAAGGCCTAGCTTGTTGGCCTTCCGTGCAATCAGGCCTGCAGCCACCATGTTGCGGGGGTTGCTGGTGTTGGTACAGCTGGTGATGGCGGCGATGATAACTGCGCCATCTGGCATTTTGCCTTCTTCCTGAACCCATTCACCCGCTATACCACGCTCAGTCAACTCAGATGTTGGCAGGTGTGCGTGGGGGTTAGACGGGCCCGCAAGTGTGCGGTGAACTGAGGACAAGTCGAACTTCAGAACACGCTCGTATTCGGCAGTTTTGAGATCCTCTGCCCACAGGCCGGTGTGCTTGGCGAAGGTCTCTACCAGTGCCACCTGCTCGTCTTCACGGCCGGTAAGCTTTAAATAGTCGATGGTTTGGCCATCAATGTAGAACATGGCTGCGGTAGCGCCGTATTCCGGTGTCATATTAGAGATAGTGGCACGGTCGCCTACGGTCAGGCTGTCTGCGCCTTCGCCGTAGAACTCTAAATAAGCACCAACTACACGCTCTTTACGCAAGAACTCAGTCAGGGCAAGCACCATATCTGTGCTGGTAATGCCTGGCTGCAGCTTGCCGGTGAGCTCCACACCTACGATATCAGGCAGGCGCATCATGGAGGCGCGGCCAAGCATGACGCTCTCGGCCTCCAGACCGCCGACACCTACTGAAATAACGCCTAGGGCATCTACCATAGGCGTGTGGCTGTCTGTGCCTACACAGGTGTCCGGGAAAGCAACGCGCTTGCCTTCACCATCGGCACGGGCCTGCACCACCGGAGACATTTTCTCCAGGTTGATCTGGTGCATGATGCCGTTGCCTGGCGGGATAACGTCCACGTTCTTAAACGCGGTTTTGGTCCAATTGATGAAGTGGAAGCGGTCGTCGTTGCGGCGGTCTTCAATGGCGCGGTTTTTCTCGAATGCTTCTTTATCAAAACCTGCGTGCTCAACGGCCAGGGAGTGATCCACGATCAATTGCGTGGGAACCACCGGGTTTACTTTGGCGGGGTCACCGCCCTTCTCGGCAATGGCGTCACGCAGGCCAGCAAGATCTACCAAAGCGGTTTGGCCCAGAATGTCGTGGCACACCACACGAGCCGGGTACCAGGGAAAATCGAGATCCCGTTTACGCTCTATGAGCTGTTTCAGGGAATCAGTCAGTGCTTCCGGGGCGCAGCGGCGAACAAGCTGCTCGGCCAGAATTCGGGAGGTGTACGGTAGCTTGCTGTAAGCGCCGGTCTGGATGTCTTCCACGGCCTGGCGGGTATCGAAATAGTCCAGGTCGGTGCCGGGTAGGGGTTTGCGATAGTTGGTGTTCATCAGGGGTACTCTTATTCAGTTTCCCCTCTCCCCTTGCGGGAGAGGGTTAGGGAGAGGGGGCGAAAGCTGGCTCTGAAATCGATTATGCCCGCTTATCAATCGGCAGCCACTCAGCAGCCTCAGGGCCGGTGTAATCCGCACTCGGGCGAATAATCCGGTTGTTGGCACGCTGCTCTTTCACGTGGGCTGTCCAGCCCGATACCCGAGACATCACAAAAATCGGCGTGAACAGTTCAGTGGGAATGCCCATGAAGTGATACGTGGAGGCATGGAAGAAGTCTGCGTTACAGAATAGCTTTTTCTCGCGCCACATGACTTCTTCACAGCGCACAGATACAGGGTACAGAACCGTGTCGCCCGCTTCTTTGGATAGCTTTTCAGACCACTTCTTGATGATCACATTGCGGGGATCAGACTCGGTATAGACTGCATGACCAAAGCCCATGATCTTTTCCTTGCGAGCCAGCATGCCCATCAAGCCTTCTTCTGCTTCATCCGCACTCTTGAACTTCTGAATCAGTTCCATAGCGGCTTCGTTGGCGCCACCGTGCAGTGGGCCGCGCAGGGTGCCGATGGCACCGGTCACGCAGCTGTGAATATCAGACAAGGTAGACGCACACACGCGCGCAGTGAAGGTGGAGGCGTTGAACTCATGCTCGGCGTACAGAATCAGGGATACGTTCATCACCCGCTCGTGCAATTCACTCGGCTTTTTGCCGTGGAGCAGTTCAAGAAAGTGGCCACCAATAGAGTCCACATCGCTGTCAGTTTCAATACGCACGCCTTCGTGGGCGAAGCGATACCAGTATGTGATGATGGACGGGAACAGAGCCAGCATGCGATCGATTTTGTCGTCCTGCTCGCTGAAGTCCTGCTCGGTTTCCAGGTTACCTAGCATGGAGGCACCGGTTCGCATGACGTCCATGGGGTGGGCGTTTTTCGGAATTTGCTCAAGAACTGTCTTCAGGGCGGCGGGTAATCCACGCAGGCCCTGGAGCTTTTTCTTGTAGGTGTCGAGTTCCTGCTGGTTTGGCAGCTTGCCGCGTAGCAGCAGGTACGCCACCTCTTCAAATTGGGCGTTGTCTGCCAGATCGCTTACGTCGTAACCGCGATAAGCCAAGCCAGTTCCGGTTTTACCAACCGTGCACAGTGCGGTTTCACCAGCTACTTGGCCGCGCAAACCTGCGCCACCTGATTTTTTTGCTTCAGCCATGGGAGCTTTCCCTCTCTATTTTATGATTGACCGGGCTTGGTTAAAAAAAACCGGTGGTCAAAATAATGTGTTATCAGGCTCAATAATCAGCCTTTAGACTGCTGGAACAACTGATCCAGCTTCTGCTCGAAGTCGTGGTAGTTGAGATAATCGTAGAGTTCCATACGGGTCTGCATCAGATCAACCACGTCTTTCTGGTCGCCCTTCTCCAGAATATTCTGGTAAACGGTAACCGCCGCTTTGTTCATGGCGCGGAAGGCGCTCAGCGGGTACAGCACCATGGCGGCTCCGGCGTCACCCAGCTCTTTGCGGTTATAAAGCGGTGTAGCGCCAAACTCGGTGATGTTAGCCAGAATGGGCACATCGCCAAGCGCTTTAGAAAACGCCTCATAGTGCTCCAGCTCGGTAACCGCTTCTGCAAAAATGCCATCGGCACCGGCTTCGATGCAGGCTTTGGCGCGATCGATAGCCGCCTCCAGCCCTTCTTTCTGAAACGAATCTGTACGGGCCATAATAAAGAAGTCTTTGTCTACCCGTGCGTCTACTGCTGCTTTAATGCGATCGACCATCTCCTCTTTGGAAACAATTTCCTTGTTCGGGCGATGTCCGCAACGTTTTTGGGCAACTTGATCTTCAATGTGGACAGCGGCAGCACCAGCGCGTTCCATTTCACGAATAGTGCGAGCAATGTTAAACGCCCCACCCCAACCGGTATCTATATCCACAAGCAACGGCAGGTCGGTTGCTGCAGTGATGCGGCGCACGTCTTCAACCACATCGCTCATGCTAGTCATGCCCAGATCTGGCAGGCCATAAGAAGCGTTAGCCACGCCACCACCGGAGAGGTAGATAGCTTGGTGCCCCACTTTCTCTGCCATCATGGCGGCGTAGGCGTTGACCGTTCCTACAATTTGCAGGGGGGTGTTGTCTTTCAGGGCTTTGCGGAAGCGTGCGCCCGGGGAGAGCTTGTTTGTCATGCCTATTCCTCTCTTATCAGATGGTTAAAACGCCTTCCTGGATTTTCTTCTCGATGTTTTTACGAGCGGCGTTGATATGTCTTTTCATCAGAAATTCTGCAAGTTCACCATCGCGCTGAGCAATGGCTTCAACGATGCGGCGGTGTTCACCGAGGGCACGATGGGGACGACCCGTGGAGGTGCTTAGCCGATAGCGGTACATGCGCACCATGTAATACAGATCGCCCAACAGCATCTGTGCCAGCTTTGTATTCCGGCTGCCGGTGGCGATGCGATGATGGAAATCGTAATCCCCTTCAGCCTGATAATAGGCCTGCCCACGAGCTTCGTCGATCATGGTTTCGTGGGTATCGAGAGTGGCTTGAAGGTCGGCGATTTCCTGATCGGTCATGCGTTCTGCAGCTTGGCGTGCTGCAAGACCTTCCATGACTTCTCGTATGCGATACAGCTCCACTAGCTCCGAGGCGCTCACAGAGACAACCTTTACACCTGCGTGGGGCCGACGAACCAGAAGTCCCCTGGATTCAAGGCGCCCGAGAGCTTCCCGGAGCGGGCCACGAGTCAGCTCGAAGCGCGAACAGAGTTCCAATTCACCGATTTTGTCGCCCGGTGCAAGATCGCCTTTCACGATTGCCGTTTGCAGACAATCAAAGGCTTCATCGGCTCGCGTGTAGGTTTGAGAAGTGATATCCAGCATAGTTTGTCGACAATGTAGACTTGATACTGTCGAAATCTACGCCGAATGCCAGGTATTGTCAACAATCCACGATTTATATTGTCAACAATCCGGCAAAAACGAACACCTGGGCTTCTAGCCTTCAGTAAAGCTTTCGCTCTGAAACCGGTGGCGGCGTGTACTGGTATACCCAGGTTTCCGTGATTGATTCATCGCCCAAACGCAAATACATACGAATGTTGATGGGCTCTTCAGATTCCCCCGGAACCAAATCAAACATCGCCCGGTACCCATCGATTGCAGACAATGGCCGCGCCGATGTTATTTCCACCTCGCCTCGGCTCACGGTAATAATCGGCTCCACCTCTGCGTTGTCCCCTAGCATGCTCAGTACACCTCCGGCAAAATCCACTGCGAAGCGCCAGGAGAAATACTCACGCTTCTGACCGATGACGCCGCCAAGCCCCGTGCGAGTTGCCTGCACAGTTGCAAGCTCTTGCGGACTAACTGGCGCATGCTCACCCCAATATAAGCGATAAGCGAACAAGTACTCCTGGCCTGGCTCAAGCGGCATCTCTGGGTGCCAGAACGCCACGATGTTATCGAAGGTTTCATCTACCGTAGGGATTTCGACCAGATCGATACTGCCCTTACCCCACTGGCCTTTCGGCTGCACCCATACACTGGGGCGGCGCTCATAGAACACGCCATCGTCCTGATAGTGGTCGAAGTTTCGATCACGCTGCAACAGGCCGAACCCCTGGGGGTTGTTATCACTGAAGCTGTTGAAACGCAGATTGGCCGGGTTTTCAAGCGGTCGCCACAGCCATTCGCCACTCCCGGAAAACATAGCCAGGCCGTCGGAATCGTGAATTTCCGGGCGCCAGTCGTAATCCATACGCCGGTTGTTCTCACCGACCTGATACATACTGGTCAGGGGCGCAATGCCGGCTCTTTTCATTTCAGTACGCGGATACAATGCAACATCGACATCCATCACCATATTGCTGCCGGGGTCCAGAACAAAAGCATAAGCTCCGGTGGTGCTGGGTGAGTCCAGCAAACCCCACACCCGCATTACCTGGCTCCCCGGTTGCGGTTTTTCCAGCCAATAGGCACTAAACCGCGGAAACTCTTCTTCGCCATTTACTGCAGTATCAATGGCAAGACCGCGGGCGGACATGCCGTACTGCATGTCTGAGCCTACTGCGCGGAAATAGCTGGCACCGAGAAACGCCGCAAGGTCGCGGGAAAAGTCGGTTTGATAATGAAGGCGGAAACCTGCGTAGCCGAGGTCACCAGGCAGGTCTCCGAGCGGCTGCTTGCCTTCGTAATCAAAAAACTCAGGGTTGTAGCGAAGCACCGTGGCCTTACCGTCAACCACTTCGTGAAGGGTAACCGGGGATTGAAAATACAGCCCTAGGTGAAACAGCTGCGCCTGAAAGGCGGAGTCGCTGTCGGCCCAAAGCGCATGATCCTTGCGAAACCCGATGGCCTGGTAATCGTCCCAGGATAGCTGTTTAAGGGTCTCGGGCAGCTCGCCCTCGTGGGAGACGTATGGGTGCCCGGCCAGCTTCCGGGCGTAGCCTTTCAGCCACGCATAGCTGAACGGCTTTTCACTGTGACTGCTAGCAAGTTCCGGCCCCGGCTCCTGCTCACGCGCCCACACCAAGGGTGCCAGTGGCAGCGCGCTGGCGCCAAGCCCTGCCACTAGAGTCTTCATAAGTGTACGTCGATCCATAGCTTCTCTCCTCCTGTATACCTCTGCCAACCTCTGCACCGGAAGCGGGCAGGTTCAGTGTATAGAATACGCTACGTGCCTTACGCTTGAGCACTCAGCCGAGCTATGGAGCGACCCCAGAAGCTGTCCGGGGAGGCTCGCCAGGCACCTTCATGCATCGCAATCAGCGATTGTCGGTCTCTGGCAATCTGGCTCATCTCAGAGCGCGAAAGCGCATCCGGGCCTTGCTCAAGACACCGTGCCACGCAAGATTCCAGCTCAGCCTTGCGCGAACCATGTCGATGATCCCAAGCCAATGCTTGGTGCAGACGGTTGTGATCCAGCCGCAATACAGCCTGTTCGAGTGGTGCAAGGGTTGAATTAGATGGCTTACAAGAGCGATACCTCACGGCGTCTTCGAGCAAGGCCATGGTCTTGCTTTCCTCGGGTATCAGCAGAAGGCGACCCTTCCTGAGAGCTTGCCCGAGCGAACTGCGGCTGAGGTATACGGCCGTAGGCGCAGCCAAAATCAAGGGCAAAGCGACAGGCAAAGACCAGAGGAAGAACATGGTATCTAAGCTCCAAGCAAACGTTGACCAGGCGCCCCCTACGAGCATACCGGGCAACTGAGTGATTAGGGCTTCCTGCCAGCCCGTTTCCTCGGTGCGGTTCTGCCCAGCCCATTGCAGCGAAACGTTCAACAACGCGGATACAACATAGCGACTGTGTGCCCACATACGAACCGGCGCCAACAGAACCGAGATGATGATTTCCAGCATCACATTACAGAAGAGGCGGAATAGGCCGCCGAATTCTTTGGTGAACCGGTGAATAATGGCGTCGATAATCGCCAGAAACTTTGGAAAAAACAGGAGTCCCAAGGTACTGAGGGCCAGTCCGAGCGCCCATTCCGGGCGCCACTCAGGCCACAGTGGAAACAATCCCTGGTGCCCATCAGGAAAGTATTCGATGGGCGACAAGGTCATATTGGCCGCGGCAATGGTGGTAAGGATCAGAAAACCGAGCCACAAAGGCGAGGCAACATAGGCCATGATCCCATTGAGAAAAGCCATCCGGTGAGCAAAGCGCAAGCCTGGCTCCCGCAGCATGACCCACAAATGTTGGAGGTTGCCTTTAGCCCAGCGGCTGTCCCGGGCAAGTTCGTCGGCAAGGGTTGGCGGTGATTCTTCATAACTCCCCCCTAACCCCGGTTCCAGCCAGACTTCGTAACCAGCACGCCCCATGAAGGCAGCCTCAACAAAATCGTGGCTCATGATAGGGCCGCCAAAAATCCCGAAACCTGGCAGCTTGCGCAACCCGCAATGCTTCATGAAGGGTTCAATCCGAAGGATGGCGTTATGCCCCCAGAATGCAGCGTCCCCCATCTGGATAGCGGCCAGTCCACTGGCAAACAGTGTGGAATAAAAACGGTTAGCAAACTGCTGAACCCGGGCAAATAAAGACTGGCCGTTTATGATATTCGGGTTGGTTTGAAGAATACCTACGCCCGGCTCACGCTGCATAAGCCGCACCATGCGGACAATAGTGCTACCGGTCATCAGGCTGTCTGCATCCAGTACCACCATATACTTGCAGCGCTTTCCCCAGCGGCGGAGAAAATCTGCCACGTTGCCGCTTTTGTAGTTAAGATTCACCGGCCGCCGGCGGTAGAACACTCTTCCCTCACCCCCAAGCTCTTTAGCCAGCTTGTTCCATGCAACCTGCTCTTCCAACCAGACGTCGGGGTCCCGGCTATCGGAGAGTATGTAAAACTCAAAGTGTTCAATTTGCCCTGTGCGCTCAATATCTCGATATACAGCCTTCAGCCCGCTAAGCGTCCAGTGTACAGGCTCATGATAGATGGGCAGCAAAACGGCGGTTTTCGCCAAGGGGGTTTCCAGTAATTCTGCATCCGTGTGGCGCTTGAGTATGGAGTGTCGATCACCTCCCATCAGCCTAATGACAAACCCGAACACAGCGGTCCAGAACCCAATGGCTATCCAAGCATAGAGAATGGCGAATAACACCAACATGCCGATTTCCAGAACGGTGCCTCCATGATATGGCAACACCCATAGCAAGTAATAACTTGCCACAGCGGTCTGGCCAAAAACCAACAGCATCAATACAGCGCGGCGCAAATTCGCAACCATACGCCATCGGTGCTTCACAGGGCCTTGAGTTGCAGCATTATCCACGGCGACTGTATCCGATACTGCCTCTGCACAGAGAAGGTGTTGGTGCGGGAATGCGTGCTTCGGGAAGTGTAAAATACTCCGGCAGCCTGTCCATGGCGTTCGCCAGCAGGCGGTGGCCTGCTAATGGCCGGGAGCCTGGCAACTCATCAGGAGCAGTGTGTGATTCAGCGCTTTCGCCAACCTGCGCCACAGCGTCGTCAATCAGCTGAAGTAACCGTCGGCAGCGCTCACTGGTCATTTCAACGCCAGCCTCGCACAGATAGTTATACACGCGACTGAAAATATGCTGGAAGGAAATATCCTCCATGTTGGACTCCCTGCCCGTTAATGACTGCCTGATCTCGTTAATGGTTTCTTATTGCGGATTTCCGCGGAGGTCTGTTTTAGGTCCCAACAAGTATGTCCACGTTTCTGTAATGGGCTCACCATCCTTATGCAGGACACCTCTCAGCGTGAGCGGCTGCTCTGCAGGAGGCTTTGCGAGAATCGACAGCCGCCACACATCGTTGGCTTCAATGTACTCAACAAAATGCTCCACTACTTCTACGCCCTCGCCACCGCTAACTTGGCTGACAACCGCTGCATCCGGGCGAAGCCCTGCGAGCTTCTCACCCTTAAAGTCAACAATCAGGCGTAAGGCCCCGCTGGATTCATCACCCGTATTACCTTTGCCAACAAACGTCCGCACAGCACGGGCATTTGGCTGCCCAGCGATGTCGGGCCCACCAAAGGTTACTGAGTATTTAAAGCGGCGACTTTCACCCACCTTCACCGATTGAGCTGGCTGGAAAAGGCAACAATGTTGTCGTTAGATTCTGCGCCCGAAGGGATTTCAACAAGCACGACCTCGCCCTCACCCCAGCCTTCATCGCTTTTTCCCTCAGGCTTAACCCACATACTTGGTCGGCGATCATAGCGAGCTTCGTTGTCTTGAAAGTCATTAAACTTTTGGTCCCGCTGAATCAGGCCAAAGCCATCAAGCCCTTGTACATGATGATAACTCAACTGCAGTTTGGCGGGATTTACGAGCGGGCGCCAGAGCCACTCGCCGGCTTTGCCGTCGTGGATCAGTAGGCCATCTGAATCATGTACCTGCGGGCGCCACTCTCCTCGCGGGCGAAGCGTATTGTCCCCATAGAAAAACATCGACGTTAGCGGTGCCTGCCCCAGTTGCTCGATATTGCTACGGAAAAACAATTCCGCTGTAACGTCCATTTTCGTGCTTTTGCCTGGATGGATTTCAAAGCGGTATGCCCCCGTGAGACTTGCACCATTAAGCAAGCCATACACCACCATGACATCGCTGTCTGCCTTCGGGCGCTCCATCCAGAATTCCGTGAATACTGGAAATTCTTCACCTGATGGTAGACCGGTATCTACTGCTATTCCCCGGCCAGAAAGCCCAAAGTTTTGGTTAGCTCCCACACCACGGAAATAACTCGCGCCACCGAACACCAAGAATTGGTTCTGAACGCCTTCTCCGGATAAAGGATAGGTTAACTTGAACCCCGCATAACCGAGGTCGGCCGGAATCCGTTTCGCCATCTCAGGGTTGGGGTAATCAAATTTGGTTTTATCAAACCCAATCGGGTGCGAGCCTTCGCTATCGACAACATGAAGTTGAACCGCATTAGAATAGAAGCTGCCCTGCGGAATCATCATCACCTGAAAGCGAGATTTTTCAGAGCGCCAAAGGCTACCTTCCGGATTAAAGCGGATCGACTGATAATCTGCGTAACCAAGATTTCTCAGGAAGTCGGGCGCCTGTACTGGCTTTTGAAAGGTTTCGCTGGCAAGAGCTTTAGCTTTGTCGGACACATCTTTAAAGCCGAAAGCCCGCGTGTAGCCGGGAATCGTCATCGTAATAATAAGAAAATAAAAAACCGCGGGCAGTCGTGACCCAGTCATCGCAAAACTCCATGAAAACCTAACCCCACATGTAACACCCGCAGCATGGGTTGCCTCAAGTGACATATTGGTAAGGAGAGCCGGCGACTAAATACCAACCGTAATAGAAAAAGAAAGATCGGGATGAGTAGGCATGAGAAGTGCCGTATTTGAAGCGTTAAGCATCTGCCCAAGACTCATGTCGGCGCGAAAGTCTCTGGAGTAGAGCTGGAGAGAAACTTCGCCAGTGCTGGTGCTGCCAAAACGATCAGACTGGGCGGCCGAATACGGCGCCCAGCCCTGCAGCAACGAAAACGTAATGGAAGAGTTAAGCTCAGATGCAAATGGCCAGTGATAGCCGGGGCTGCGCGCATTCATCCGCAGCCAGCCACCTTCAGCCACACGCACAGACTGGCCGTTAAAACCCCGCATCATACCAGGCCCGGCAATGACCAAATGCTCCGACGATGGCAAATCTCCCGGAGCGAACTGATATCGCCCGTTAAGCCCGAGGTTCCAGCTCAGCACTTCCCGGCTGAGAGAAGCTGCGACAGCCAATTTTTGAAAGCCATCAGCATCACTGCTGCTACCGGAAGCATTGAACACCTCTTCAGAATCGAGTCCGCCAACGACGGTTAGCGAAGTGGCTGCGTAAAACCCACCAACAAGCTTGCGCGACGCCTTGCCTTCAAGCCCGAAACTGGATAACTGATGAGCAGAATTTTCAACCCATACCGCGTCTTCAAAAGCGGTGCTGGTGCCGCTGGTATGAGAAAACACACTGTCTATTTCCATGCCCTGCCATGACCATAAAGATCGGTTGCCCGTCACTTTAAGGTTACGACGCTCCCCTCGCGTGTCGTAACGCTGCCCCGAACCGCTTACAGCGCCAGAATAATCCCTGTTTTCGAGATCAACCCGGATATCACTGCCCGCCAGTGGAAAAGAGTAACGCAGTGCAAGCGAGGTCGATTCGGCGCTGCCCTCACGGGCAACAGAGTCGCTGAAATCGAGGCCCAGTACATGCTGGGATCCGAGCAGATTGTTGCTAGTGAGGTGGATTCGCCCGTCTGCTCGGCTGTTCGTTTGGCTAGAGTCACCGGAAAGTTCAACATGGGACGCGACGTAACGGGTAACCGACTGAAGAAGGTCTGCAGGATACAGATCCCAAAAAGCCGACTCGGCAGGGGAACGCCCACTGTTCGCTGACACTTGGCCGGCAAGCGTGCCAAAAATCAGAGCTGCGAGCAAAATGCGCCCCACAGAAAAGCCTCTTTGAAGTGAAAAACAAGAATTACGGTTCATTTAAAAACGGCCAAGGGATTCTAAAAAAACTCGACGCCAGAATCTAGTGGCACTTTCTAAAAATTACAATTTTAACACATCTAAAAACAGTAGGTTATAGCGACATTTAAATGTGCTGCATGAGATATGACAGGCATATTGCCATAACAAGCATGACAAAACGAGCGATTACAAAGCGTAATGAATCCAGACAGGCCTCTCCACTTGAGCGGATAACTTGGTAAACTCGCGAAATTCGATGGAAACTGCCGGCCTGAAGAATCAGTCGTTCGGCTACGAATCCCGACCAAAGGACGAATGCGATGATCAAAAAATGCCTGTTCCCAGTTGCCGGTTACGGCACCCGCTTCCTGCCAGCTACAAAAGCGATGCCGAAAGAAATCCTGCCAGTGGTTAACAAGCCACTGGTGCAGTACGGCGTTGAGGAGGCGGCCGAAGCCGGGATTCATGAATTTGGTTTCGTAACAGGGCGCGGCAAGCGGGCAATTGAAGATCACTTTGACATCAGCTACGAGCTTGAGCACCAGATTGCAGGGTCAGGCAAAGAAGGACTGCTAACCTCCATTCGCGACCTGATCGACAACAACACCTTTGCATTTACTCGCCAGGTAGAGATGAAGGGGCTTGGTCACGCCATCCTGAGCGGCCGCAACCTGATGGGTGACAACCCGTTTGCTGTGGTATTGGCAGATGACTTTTGTGTTGGGCCAGGCGACGGCGAAGACGGCGTGCTTGCGCAGATGGTTAAGCTGTATAACCAGTTCCGATGCTCCATCGTTGCCATTGAAGAAGTGCCGGCAGACGAAACTCACAAGTACGGTGTCATAGCCGGCGAGTCTATGAAAGACGGCCTGTACCGCATTACCGACATGGTTGAAAAGCCGGCACCAGAAGATGCTCCGAGCAATATGGCAATCATTGGTCGTTATATTCTCACGCCCGATATTTTCGATATTCTTGAGCGTACACCTGCGGGCAAAAATGGAGAGATTCAGATTACCGATGCGCTGCTGGAACAGGCCAAAAATGGTTGCGTGCTTGCATATCAGTTCAAAGGCCGGCGCTTTGACTGCGGCAGTATTGACGGGTTTGTAGAAGCTACAAACTACGTATACGAAAACATTTATAAAAAAGCGAAATAACAGGTAGTCATAGCCACTTGGTACTCAGGCACCAAGAATCTGCAAAATCATGCGTCGGTTTTCAACAGTTGTTTTACGGAACCGGCGCAGTAGCTCTGCCTCTTCATCTGAGAGCTGAACCCGGCTTATCTCCTGCTCTAACTCCTGCAACGCACTGGTCAGTTCATCGCTGTTACTGAAAGCCAGCCCCGGTAGTTCAAGTTGCCCACCATCGCCCGGCGCACCCAGGTCGAGCAGACTTTCGAGCGGCGTTTCGGTTTTAATACAAAAATCCAGCAACGCCGATACATCGGGATAGGTTCGTTGCCGCGCGTCCGATGCTTCCCAACTTATAACCTGCGCTTCTTCAACGCCGCAGATCTCAGCCACATCCTGACAGGATAAACACTCTGCCTCACGCACTTGTCGTAATCGGCGGTTGAATGTCTGCAGGTAACGCATGGTGTTTGCCTCTGCAAGATTGGCTTGAAAAGAGAATTGATTCAGAAATGTAACTTACATGTAGCTTTTTGCCCAGCCTGCTTATGGAAGAGTCGCCTTTCTTTTTTAGTTCGCTAACTATACATTGTTGGGCTACTGCCTTTCTTAACCTCTGGTGAAGCCCTTAGCCAATGTCTGACGCCCACAAATCTGATTTGCTTCTTGTTACGGTAACCCTGCTGGCAGCCATTAGCTGGATATTTTCGAAAGAAGCCGTTTTGCTAATGCCTCCCTTGTTATTTATGGCGTTGCGGTTTCTGATTGCAGGTGGCTTTCTGGCCATAGTCGCCTGGCGTCCTTTGTCACGCCTGAGCCGGGATCAACTAAAACGCGGCGTAGGCGTTGGGCTAGTCTTCGGTGTTGCCATGAGCTTTTGGGTTATGGGGCTGTTTCATGGCACCAGCATGGGCGAAGGCGCCTTTCTTACCAGCCTTGGCGTGGTTATTGTGCCAGTCATCGCTCGCCTGGCTTTCAAAGAGATTCAGCCCGCCAGTACTTGGCTTGCCATTCCAGTGGCCGTAGCTGGGTTGGCCCTACTCTCCCTCCGCCATGGTTTTCAGCCAGAGCCTGGCCAGATATTTTTTGTAGCAGCCGCCACCATTTTTGCCCTGTACTTTACCTTGAACACCCGAGCCGCCAACCAGCGCACGGCAGTGGATCGTCAGGGCAAAACCATCGAAAAGCATCGCATTCCTGCGCTACCGTTAACGGCTATCGCGCTGGTTACCGTCGGGCTGGTCACCTTAGTTGAATCTCTGGTATTGGAGCCCTGGCAACCAACATTCAGCAGCCCCCCACCGCTCTTGATCTGGTGGGTTCTGGCCAGCGCTATCGTGGGAACAGCCGGGCGCTTTCTTGTACAAACCTACGCTCAAAGCCTCGCTACCCACAGCCACGGCGCCGTCATTCTGGTACTTGAACCGGTATGGGTATCTTTGTTTGCAGCTGGCTGGTTTGATGAAACCATGACCCCCGTGCAGCTAGCTGGCTGCGGGCTAATATTCACGGCATTGATCGTAAACCGTTGGGGCGCCCTGAGCAAAGCCCTCAGAGCATCACGTAGGAAACGACAAACCGGATAAAAGAGGTTGACCAAAAACTCTGGAATCAGTATATTTCGCCCCGTTGCAGTACATAGGACCATAGCTCAGTTGGTTAGAGCGCTACCTTGACATGGTAGAGGTCCCCAGTTCGAATCTGGGTGGTCCTACCAATTCTGCCTAAAAGTCAGTCACTTACGCACCTCGTGAGAACTGGCTTTTTTTATGTCTTCTCTCCGTGTTTTAGCTCTCATTTAGTGTTCGCCAATAGCCTCCCAAGGTTTACCGGATCTTTACAGGTTTTCGATGTAAACACGGCCTCAATTATGAAATCATTGGCTTAGGCTTATCGCTTTAGTTGTTTTCATAGATGAGAGAGGAATAAAAAAACCATGTGTAAATCAGGACTTTTTATGGCTTTGGCGTTGAGTGCTGCTGTAGCTACTCCGGCCTTAGCCCAAATGGATGTGGAAGATCAGATTGAAACCCGTCAGAGCGCGTTTACATTTGCTTCATGGAACATGGGGAAAATTAAAGCACAAGCCGTTGATGGTGATGTTGCTTTCAACCAGCAGCAAATGCTGGCTGCAGCCAATTCTATTGCAGCCGTAGCGAACTCGGGATTAGGCGGGCTGTTTGGCCCAGGTACTGCTCTAGACAAGAACGAGAACACCCGGCTTAAACCAGAATTTTTCGACAAACCTGAAAAGGCTCGCGAAGTAGCCATTGGCTTTGCAAAAGCCGCGAACAAACTCCAGGAGGTTGCCAGCACCGGAGACAAAGCCGCATTGGCAGCTCAGTTCAGCGAGGTTGGTAAATCTTGTAAGGCTTGCCACGACGCTTTCCGCGCCGAGTAAGCCTTACACAACCCGCACCTTCGCTGCTCACCAACCCAGATCAGGTGGTGGCGGCGGCGGAGGTGGCAAAACCCCGCCGCTAGCCAGCCAAACTGCAATTCCCGCGACAGCCAACCCAACGACCAACGCAATCCAACCACCACCTTCACGTTGGTAAGGCGCTGGCTCGCTCACCGCTTTACGCCCGGTAATCATTGGTGCGATGAGGTTGTCTTTTTTCACGAAGGTGTAGAAAACCACCGATGCAGTATGTAGCCCGATCAAACCGTAAATAAACCATTCCGTTAGCTTATGCCAAGATGTAATGGTGTCGTTCCAGCTAGATGAAACCGCGCGGTAAAGCGGCCCGTCAAAGGCGATGGCATCTGTGGCAAACAGCCCGGTAACCGCCTGAAACCCCAATAGTCCAAGCATAGCAATCACCGACAATGCGCCTAGCGGATTGTGCCCTAACCCCTGCCATTCGCCTTTGAGGTAAGCTGCAATAGAAGCGGGCGCTGGCACAAACTCAAAGAACCGGGCGTGTGTAGAACCAACCACACCCCATACCACTCGAAAACTGAGCAGACCTATAACAGTAAGCCCAAATCGTTCATGCCAAACCATCCAGGTACCACCAAGGTTTACGCTAACCAGTGAGCCGGTCACACTAAGTACCAGCAACCAATGAAACAACCGTGTGGGCAAATCCCAAAGGGAAATGGACGTCATCTAAAAGGGCCTCGTTTAATAGTCACTTGCAATCCATCGCGGCAGAATACCCGAACCATACCCGTTTTGCTTTATACTACCGCCCCTCTCTAATGCACCAACCTTAAAAAAGGCCTAGTTAATGCGACTGGTTATTCGTTATTTTTTCCGGACGTTACGTCTTATTTTGACGCCCTTTGTACTGCTAAGCGAGAAGCTTGGCGGCGGCAAGCCACTGGAGCGGAGTGCCGAAGAGCAACAAAAGGTCGACGCAGCCTGCGATCAACTGGCGCTTTATCAGTTCAAGACCTGCCCGTTTTGCGTCAAGGTGCGCAAACAAATAGCACGGCTTAACCTGACCATTGAAAAGCGCGATGCCCAGCACAACGAGACACACCGTGCTGATTTAGAGCAAGGCGGCGGCAACATTAAGGTACCTTGCTTGCGAATTAAAAATGAAGATGGCAGCGAACAATGGATGTACGAATCCGGCGACATCAACGCTTGGCTGGAACAACGCTTTGGAAAAGCTGGCTGAACCAATATTTCACGGAGGCCGGGTCGCCCTGATGCACCAGTATCGGCTCAAACAGCGGAACGGCTCCTGCTTGGCTAAGCTCTGCGGCGACCTCTAAGCCAAAACCGCAGAAACGCGGGTAGCTGCGATCTCCCAGGGCAAGCACTGCATAGGGGCAAGAAGAAAAGTTCTGGAGAAAGCCTCTGCTCTCTTGCCACTTGTCGCCCGTTCTTGGCGCGTCGCCGTTACCGGTGGTGCTGGCAATAATCAGCACAGCGCTTTCAGGCACTTGAGCGTTAGCCAAGTGGTTGAGCTCAACCATTGCGACCCGCAATCTTTTTTGTTGAAGCCTTTTACAGGTTTGCTTGGCGAGTTGCCGCGCCAAGCCTGTTTCAGTTGCGTAAGCCACCAAGTAGTCCGACTCTTTTGCCTTTTCGGAACCAGCTTTTATTACGCAGGCTTTGCGATACCGCAATAAAATAAGGGCATAGCCCGCCATCGCGGCGGCAGCAACCCATTTACGGTCAGCCTCCAGCCCATCCTGAAACAGCACCCACAGCACCCCACAAGACAAAGCTGCGACAGCAGGCTTCACCCACAATCTCACAGTGGCAATACCTCAAGCGTCGCGCTGTAGCTCATACGTCTTTTAGTGTTGTTGAGTAGTTTGCCTGCCTGCTCCAACTCGGCTTCGAGCCAGTACATCCCGGGCTCTTCCCACTCCACAAAAATGCTGCCTTGTGCATCGGTTTGTAGCTGAATTTCATCAACCTGATCGCGGTACCGAATTCCCCCACGAATCAGAACCACATCCAGATCGGTAGCTGGTTTGCCATCCACGAGGAACTGGAACTCTGATGTTTCATTGGTAAACAGATCATTCGGGTGCGTGACTGGAACCATTTCCAGGCCAACCCCTTCCGTTTGAAACGTTTCAGTCGTCGGAGCCCCTTTGGTTACGAAAACCTGCATGAGCCTATCCACTTCAAACAGGCGTATATCCTCTGCCTCGGCGGGGATTTCGCTCACCTCATCTACACTGCCTCTCCATCGGACGTTTTTGTCCTTAAGTTTGAACATCCCAAAGAGTCCCGAGTTGCGGATTTCGAAGGTATAGGTGCCATCTGTTGTAAGTTCCGCATCTAACACCGAGCGATACTTTCCTGTTGCCTCGTTTTGCGCCGCTATCAAGTCGCCCTTGGGATCAGTGATTTCCAACTGCTCAAAGCTCAAAGGGTGATGCTCGAAGTAGAACAAACTGTTCGAGACAGCGCCGTCCATGGTTACCCATGCGGTGTCGCCGGAGAGCACTGTGGCTGACGGCAGCATCCAGGCTCTATGGGCATGGGCCTGAGACGCAGCGCCAATACTTGCGGCTATTAAGGCCATTGCAGTTAGCTTTTTAATCTTCATTAAATCTCTCCAGAGTATTCAGGGTTGGACGGTGAGTCTTACGCGGCCAAGTTCGTTGCTGCCCTGCTGTAACGTTTCATTGCTTGATTCAGCGGGCCACTGAAATGGCAGTTTAAGTAGCTCCCGGCCCCCAACTTCTCGCGCCGCCTCCACAACCAACCGGTAATCTCCTGCAGGTAAGTCGAGGATAGCCGGTGAGTCGCTACCAAATACCAACTCATGAGTGCCGGCTGGGCGTGTGGCGCCACTAAACCCATCAACAGGGAAGCTCAGCTGCCGCCCGCTTCTTCGCCACCAGAGCCGAAGATCTTTAAGCCATTTTCCGCCCTCGTCATCACGCATGTCGTGGTCATACCAAAGTGAGAGATTCCGCTGGTGCTGTCCTTTGTTGTCCTCGATCCATATCGCCACATAGGGCTTATGGTATTCGGCTACATTCAGCGCCGGGATTTCAATCTGTAGCGCCAACTCTCCCGCCCCAGCGCAAGCGGAACCCAGCACCAATACCAGCGCGGGAAAGCTCCTTGTTAACGTCATAAATACTCCTTAGTGAACAAACAGAACGGCCAGCAATACCGGCACAAGCACTCCGGCCCCTACAACCGGCCAGATTTGTGCCCGTTCCCGGGAATGGATCCACAAAATCCCAAAACCGGTCACACAAAACACTATGCAAACAACCGCAAACAGATCGATAAACCAAACCCATGCTGCGCCTGTATTGCGACCTTTGTGCAGGTCATTCAGCCAGGCTACCCAGCCCCTGTCGGTTTCTTCGTAAATTAAGTCGCCGGTTTCAAAATCCACGCTCAGCCAGGCATCACCGCCGGGCCTTGGGCTGGATATATAGAGTTCGTATTCAGACCACTCGATCCCGCCCTCAATAAGGGAGATATCGTGCTCCGCCCCAAGCCATGCAGTTAGTGCCTCTGGGGCTTGCCCGTTCTCTTTGCCCTCAAAGCTGACTAGCTGCTGAACCAGTTGTTCTGGAAGGCGACCTTCGACCACGATCACTTCTGGACTCGATCCAATCTGGCCGGCGTGATTGAGAGTGATGCCGGTGATGGCGAACAACAGCATGCCGAATACCGCTAGCGCTGAACTGATCCAGTGCCACTGCAAGCAGAGCTTCAACCACCGATTTCGCTGCGGAATATGGAGACCACTCTCCTCTTCATCAAAGCTCTGGGTGGGCGCGGTATTAGTAATTTCGTTCATATTTAAAAGCGGCTCCGGCCTACCGTGTATCTGGAAGGCCCTAAGCTTTCAGGCGGCACTTCGCGAATAATTCAAGCGGAGATTATGTCAGTTCTCATTAGCTTTCAATTACCATTTACATTTAATTTACGTACTCATTTGAGAATCATTGCTATTGCGTTTAGTTAATATTTTACATATATTGCGTTCGCACTTAACTAGAAACCCCGTCAGATCAATACTTTGCAAAGGACTCTACTCTCGTGAAACATTTCACACCGACGTCGCTGGCCCTAGCGGTATCAGTATTTTCAAGTCAGACATTGGCACAAGACACGGTAGAACTGGCCCCGTTAGTGGTTAGTGCCTCAGGTATCGAGCAGAAAATAACTGATGCACCCGCCTCGATTACCGTTATCACAAAGAACGAACTCGACAAAAAGCCGTACGTAACACTGCTCGATGCAGTACGAGAGGTAGAGGGGGTCGATGTTGGTGAAACAACTGACAAAACCGGGCAAGGTGGCATTAGTATTCGGGGGATGGGTGCAGATTACACTCTGATTTTGATTGACGGAAAGCGCCAGAACAACATTGGCGATATTTACCCCAACAACTTTGGCGGCAACCAGTTCAATCATATTCCGCCCAAAGAGATGATTGAGCGCATCGAAATTATTCGAGGGCCGGCCTCCACTCTTTATGGCGCAGACGCTCTCGGCGGCGTTATCAACATAATCACCAAAAAAATCGGTGACACATGGAGTGGCTCGCTCTCTCACAGCCAAACCATCGAAAGTGACAGCGATTTTGGCAACGATGATACAACTGAGTTCACAGTTGCCGGGCCACTAATAAAGAACCGCCTGGGCCTGAGATTGCGGGGCAGCTTGTATAATCGCGACGCCTCAAACCCGCAGTACCAACCTGGAATTGACCCGAATGGAAACCAGGTGCCCCGGAGCTTGGGCTTTGGCAGCGGTGGCCGCACAGTAGATAACGAGAACACCAACCTGGGTGCCCGCGTTGATGTTCGACTAACAGACAAACAAGACCTTATTTTCGATTACGAAACATCGAGCCAGACGTACGACAATAAACCCCAAGACGGTAACAATCCGCTTGGCACGACAGACAGCGTAGACCGATTACCCCGAGCTGGTTACGCACTGAATCAGGAGTTCAACCGTGAGCAAGCCTCCATTCGCCATAAGGGGTCATGGGGATTTGCCAACAGTGATATTTCACTGCACTACATTGAAACCCGTAACGATGGGCGAACGCTTCCGCTTACCGCCCTTGAGCGTCTGGAATATGATCAACGGGTACTTGACGGTGCTACCGACCAGGAAATTGCAGACACCTTTCTGCCGCGGCCAAAACGAGTTCTGGAAACCCGGCAGACCACACTGGACTTGAAGTTCGATTCTCTGGTTGGAGACCACCTCCTTGTTTACGGCGGCCAGTACATGGATGCCAAAATGGAAGATGGTACTTTCGGGATGACTGGTCGCGGCTTCAGTGACGGCAAAACTCAGCCCCACCGACAGTGGGCTTTGTTTGCAGAGGATAACTGGGAGATCACAAGGAGCTTCTCGCTGACAGGAGGGGTTCGTTATGACCATCACAACATTTATGGAGGCAACACAAGCCCGCGCCTTTACGGCAACTGGGAGATCTCGCCGGAGTGGGCGTTAAAGGGTGGCTTGAGCACCGGCTACAAAGCACCCAAGGCAAGCGATCTATTTGAAGGCATTACCGGGTTTGGAGGGCAAGGCACCAGGCCCTTTGTTGGCACCCCAAGCCTTACGCCCGAGAAAAGCGTGAACTCCGAAATTGCGATTTACTACACCCACCCAGCTGGCCACAACTTCAACGTCACTGTTTTCTCCAATCAGTTCAAAGACAAGATAGAGAGTGGTGGCTCCATTCTGCACTGTGACGACCCGGGGGCTAGCCCTGGCAACTGCGTTGACCTTGCGCCGGAATGGAATCAGTTGCTGGGCGACGGTTACGAATTCGGCCAAAAGGTTAATATCGATAAAGCCGAGATCAATGGGCTTGAGTTCGCCGGCCGCTATTGGATAATCGACCCGCTTTCTATACGGGCTAACTACACCTTCACCGACGCAGAAATAAAAAGCGGTGACAACAAAGGGGACCCACTTAGCGGCACAGCCAAACATATGGCTAACGCGACGCTAGACTGGCAGGTAACACCTGCGTTCAATACGTACCTCACAGCGGAGTTCAGGTCCAAGCGTTACACCAGCACCCCCAGAGGGTGGGACAGTTCGATTGATTACCCGGAGTTCTACAAGGATTACACGATTTTTCATCTTGGAGCGAGCTACAGGGTTAATGAGCACCTAACCCTGAATGGGCGCATCAACAACTTGCTTGATGAAGACTTCACCAGCTACGAAACCGTATACACCACGGACGATGGTGGAGCCACCTATAATGCGAATTACATTGATGATTACAACGTAAAAGAAAAAGCCAGGAATTTTTGGCTGTCGGCTACGCTGAGTTTTTAAGGCGGGGAAAAACGGGTCTTATCGATACAAGCCCCTCTTTCGATAGAGGGGCTTGTGTCTGGCTGCATAGTTGAGGAATCAGACTTGGTAGAACTCGCGGTACCAGTCCACAAAGTTGGCCATGCCCTCCTCCACAGAAGTTTCAGGTTTATAACCCACATCGTTAATCAAGCCATCGATGTTGGCGTAGGTTGCCTGTACATCACCTGGTTGCATGGGTAGCAGGTTTTTTTGGGCTTTTTTACCCGTTCGTTCTTCAACAACTTCGATGAAGCGGGACAACTCTACGGGGTTGTTACTGCCAATGTTGTATATACGATACGGAGCCTTACTGGTACTTGGGTCGGGGGCTTCCCCACTCCACTCGCTATTGGCAAGAGCCACCTGATCGAGAGTACGGACAACACCTTCTACAATATCGTCGATATAAGTGAAATCTCGTTTGTGCTGGCCATGATTGAACACGTCAATCGGTTCGCCGGCAAGAATCTTTTTGGTGAAAATGAACGGCGCCATATCGGGGCGGCCCCAAGGGCCATAGACCGTAAAAAACCGCAGGCCAGTGGTCGGCAAGTCGTAAAGATGGCTGTACGTGTGCGCCATCAACTCATTGGCTTTTTTAGAGGCCGCATACAAGCTAAGAGGGTGATCGACGTTGTCGTGAACAGAAAATGGCATGGCTTCGTTAGCACCATAAACAGAGCTGCTTGAAGCGTATACCAGATGCTTCACCGTATTGTGGCGGCATCCCTCCAGGATATTCACAAAGCCAACTATATTGGCGTCCACATAAGCGTTGGGGTTTTCTATTGAATACCGCACACCCGCCTGAGCTGCAAGGTGTACGACACGCTCGGGGCGATGCTTTGCGAAGATATCAGCCATCACAGAGCGATCTGCAATGTCTTGGCGCACCTCGGTAAAACCTGGGTGGCCAATCAGGCGGGCAAGCCGAGCTTCCTTGAGACTGACATCGTAATAATCGTTAACGTTGTCAACGCCGATGACTTCGTCTCCCCGCTCAAGTAGCCGGTGCGCCAGCTGCGCACCGATGAACCCGGCAGTGCCCGTTACCAGAATCTTCAAGGCTTTCGCTCCCTTTTAAGTACCTTATCGGTTCGGTGCTTTAAAACGTAACGCCGGCACTGATAAACGGCCCATCAATTTTAACGTCGAATACGTCACTGCCGTCTTCATAATCTACAGCGATTTGACGGTAGCCTGCGCGCAGCTGAAGTAAAGAAATGCTGTACTGGCCATACACGCTGAAGTCGCGCATGGAATCGCCACTGTAGGCAATAAAGTTGCCTTCCCCGCCTACGGCTACGCCGGTTAGTGGCAAATCAAAGCGTGCGGATATATAGCCCAGAGGTAACACCGCATCGGCTTTGGTTTTGCTAGATTCCGAGGCGTTTGACCTATTTTGTACCTGAAGTTCACCCGAAAAATCGCGTATCGTCAGCCCCAAATCCAGGTTTACCCAGTTATCGAGTATTTCGTAATACAGGGTAAGATCCAGCTGCTCAAGGTCTAGGTCTGAGCGCACAGGTGCACCTGCACTCACCCCATCATAGGAACCGCCAAGCGTGCCGTTACCACTCTGCTGAATCAGGGTATAAGCCAAGCGAACGTTGGGCAGCACGGGTACCGGATGCTCAATATAAATACTGGCGTTGGCGTTACCATCGTCTTTCAGTCGCAGCTCATCATCCACATCAACCGCATTATTGCCATTGGCAACGTTACCGGACAAATCGGAATCCCAGTAGCTCACACTAGCACCCAGTCCAACAATATCAGCCTGGGCCAAGGGGGCGGCCAGAATCAAAGAACTGCCTACGGCAAGTGTCAGTTTACGCATAGTGCACCTGTATCGTTATTGTATGTTTGGATTTATCGCTATAAATCAGTTGAAGTTGATGCCAAGGCGGCGGCCAACTTCCTCATAGGTTTCGATAACGTCGCCCAGCCCTTGGCGGAAGCGATCCTTGTCCATTTTTTTCCGGGTTTCCTTATCCCATATACGGCAGCCGTCCGGGCTAAATTCATCGCCCAACACTATCTCTGAGCCGCTACGCCCGAATTCCAGTTTGTAATCCACCAGTAGCATTCCGGCTTCATCAAACAGGGTTTTCAGCACGTCGTTCACCTTGTAGGTAAGCTCTTTCATGCGCGCAAGTTCGGCTTCGTTCGCCCAGTTAAAGCTTACCGCCAGAGACTCGTTAACCATGGGATCGTGCAACGCGTCGTCTTTCAAAAATAACTCATAGGTTGGCGGGCTAAGCTCTTGCCCTTCTTCCACACCAAGCCGGCGGCACAAGCTTCCAGCTGACACGTTTCGCACCACACACTCTACTGGGATCATATCCAGTTTCTTGACGAGTGATTCGGTATCAGACAAAACGCCTTCGAAGTGTGTTGGCACGCCCGCAGCTTCCAACTTTTCCATGATGAACCCGTTAAAAAGGTTGTTCACCATTCCCTTACGATTCAGCTGTTCTTTCTTTTCGCCATCAAACGCCGAGGTATCATCCCGGAAGACGAGAACAAAGCGTTCTGGATCATCCGTGTAGAACACGGATTTTGCTTTGCCGGCATAAAGTTCTTCGCGTTTTTCCATTATAGTCTCCGAAACGGAGGCCCGCTTAGCGGGCACCCCTTCTGAATCAATATAGGTAGTCAAATAGCTGTGTCAGCAGATCCGCAGCACGCCTGTCACCGCTGTAGCCTTCGGCCTCTTCAGCAGTAACCTGCACCTGGCCGTCGCGCTCAACCAGGTTAATCGTGTGAGTGTGGCGAGCCTTGTCTTTATCGCTGAACCAACTGAACCACCCTGGGTCGCGCTCATCAGCGGTGCGGAAATCGACAAAAAACCAACCTTCGCTGCGATTCAAGTCAACTACCTCAATCTTCGATTCAAGGAGCGACCGGTTAACCTCGGCCCACGAGCGACCGTAATCGAGATCCATGCGGATGGCCTGAGCCTTATCATTCTCAGTTACAAGTTTAACCAACGGCTTGGCAACCATAACGGACGCAGCACGGGAGAACGACTTGCTCTCCTCGCTCGCTTTCAGGAAGTCACCAAGATCGGCGAGAAGGCGCTTTTGCAACGCCAGTTGCTCGGCTGAAGGTTCTGAAATGCCACGCCATGGAATCAACTCACTCGGCCACGGCGAGCTATCATCCGCTGTGTTCTCCGACGTAAGCTTGCGAACCTGGATTTCGGTTGTTTTACGGCGAACACCGGGGGCAATACGAACCTGTAGTAATGCTTTAGGCTCGGCAGCGGTCGCTTCGGCGGGCGCACTTGGAAGCTCAAGAAGCTCGCGGGCGCGCATACTGAAGTTAGCCAACTCACTTTGTAGAAGTCCCAGTTGCGGGTTGTCGTGGGCAACACCCAAGCTCTGCTCATTCATGTAGGCCGTTACGGCAGGCCAAATGCGACCAGGTACATCATTCACCAGCAACCAGACTCGGCCATCGAGCTCTTCAACCACGTAGTTCTCTTCAAGAATTTCCGAGGTCATGTCCGGTGGCTGGGGTATATCAGAGGGATACATTTTGCTGGCATCTGCCGAATTTATCTGGCGGACGGGCATTACCTGAGAAAACCGGGAATCATTTGCCGTTTCCGGCAGCTCCAAGGGGCTCCCCTCTTTGGCGTTCACGTAACGCTCGGAGCGATCTTCAATCAAACTACACCCGGACATCGCAACTGCAATCACTAGCCCGGATGCAATAGCCAGGCGGCGGAATGCAAAAAATTTACGGGTTCCTGTAAGAACCGGCATCGGCCTACTCTCTGTATGGGACTGTTTCGGGATTGGTGTCAGCAAACTCAGAGTACACCCGAGGCTTTCATTGCTTCTTCAACCTCGGCGTGGAACTTTTCACTGAACGGAGTCAGTGGCAGCCTTATACCTCCACCTATCATACCCATACGCTGAAGCGCCCATTTAACCGGAATGGGATTAGCTTCGAGGAACAGCTTGCGGTTCAAAGGCATCAGAAGCTCATTCAATCGTTCTGTTTCTTCCCGGTTGCCCGCAATGGCTGCGGCGCATAAGTCTGACATGCCCTTGGGCGCCACGTTTGCCGTAACGGAAACATTGCCCTGCCCGCCCGCGAGCATCAGCTCAGCGGCAGTGGCGTCATCTCCGGAATAGACCGCAAGGCGCCCGTCGAGTGCTTGTATCAGTTCTGCACCCCGGGGAATATTGCCGGTGGCATCCTTGATGGCAACAATGTTCGGGATATCGGCCAAGCGCAGAACTGTGTCGTTGAGCATGTCGCAGGCCGTGCGCCCAGGCACGTTATAGAGCATCTGGCTTATGCCGGGTACCGCTTCAGCAATGGTCTTGAAGTGCTGGTAAAGACCTTCCTGGGTTGGCTTGTTGTAATAAGGCACAACCAATAGGCAGGCGTCTGCACCGAGCTTGTGTGCTTCGGTTGTCAGATGGATGGCTTCGCGCGTGCTGTTACCACCAGTGCCGGCGATAACAGGAATCCGCCCGTTCACGCGTTTGATGATGTAACCAATTACCCGGCAGTGCTCTTTCTGATCGAGCGTTGCGGATTCACCGGTGGTTCCCACTGCAACGATACCGTCTGTACCGTTCTCCAGATGAAAGTCTACCAGCTTGTCCAGATCCTCCCAGTGAATGTCACCGTTTGGATGCATGGGCGTGACCAGTGCGACAAGGCTACCCGTAATCATAAAAGCTCCATCCGAATAAAATGGTAATGGTAATGTTGGTCACGAACTGACACAAGGGAATTAAATTACACTTGGCCTGAGGTCGTTGAAGGTAAAGGCCCCTTCACCGGCCAGGCGGAGAACACGGCTTTAAGCAGCGTGGCCAACGGGATCGCGAAGAAAACGCCCCACAGCCCCCAAATACCGCCAAAAAACAGCACCGAGATAATGATAACAACCGGGTGCAGGTTATTCACTTCTGAGAACAGCACAGGAACCAGCACGTTGCCGTCCAGGGCCTGAATAATTCCGTATATCACCATTACCCAAATGAAGTGGCTACCCCAGCCGAAGGCGAACAGCGCAATCACCGCAACCGGTATAGTAACCACGGCGGCACCTATGTACGGAATAACAACACTCAGGCCGATCAAAAGCGATAGCAACGCCGCGTAAGGCATACCCAAAAGCTTGAACGCAACGTAGGTTGTACCGCCAACGATCAGGATTTCTACGGCTTTCCCTCGAACATAATTGGCACACTGCCGATTCACTTCATGCCAGATTTGCAACATCATAGGGCGCTGAGGTGGCAGCAATCTGGAGATCGCACCCAACAGGACTTCTCGATCTTTCAGGAAAAAGAACACGAGAATCGGCACCAGCACCATATAAATCAACAGCGCCACCAAATCAGGAATGCTCGATAGTGAGAACGACACCAGCCACTGAGTGATATGTCCTACTTCCGTGTTCACCTGCTCGTAAAGACTGCTAACTGCCTGCACAGAGATAAGGTGCGGGTACTCATCGGGCAACAGCTCAAGATAGGATTGCAGCTCGCCGATAATACGGGGTGCTTCGCCTGCAAGGTTGCTGACCTGGGTCCAGATGAGCGGCAGCAGCCCAAAAATGAACCCCACGAGTACACCGAGAAACATCAGGAACACACTCAGGATGGCGATGCCCTCGGACACACCGAGAGCGTTAAGCCGAGTAACCAGACCCTGTAGAATAAATGCCACAATGAGAGAGGCGATGGCCGGTGCAAGCATGGCGCCGAACCAGATGACGAAAATTGTACCAATTACCAGTATCAGGAAAAGGATGACCGCTTCGTCGTCTGAAAAGTATTTGTGCGCAAGACCGCGTAAAATTCTGACCATTAAGAACTCCGGAAATTAGCCGCCGCACTCTATCACAAACCAGTACTGGCCATCAGTTTCCGACGAGTTCACCAAGCGGTGGCGGGACAACTCCAGAAAGGCCGGGATATCGCGAGCGGAGCCCGCGTCAGTAGCAATCACCTCAAGTTTTTCACCGGGCGCCATGCCATTAAGTTCCAGTTTTGTTTTCAGCAGAGGCATTGGACAACGAAGCCCAGACGTATCCAGTGTACGATCAGCCATAAAAAAGATGCACCATTACAAGACATGGAATTCGCAAGGCGGCATTATGCCCTCAGTGATACTGTATTGCATCACAATACCTGTTAATCAGCAGTTCCGGGAGTTTCACGGGAATTTCAACAGAAAATCGCTGTTGCAGGCAAGGTTCAAATCAGGAGCACACAACTTTACATGATTAACGTTCTTACAGAGTTTAGCGGTTACCGTAAGCTGTCAATTGCTATGGTATTTGCACTCTCATTTGCCTCAAGCCCTGTTTCGACAGCACAGGACACCCGGCTACCAAATATTGGAGGAACCGGGGGTGGTCTTATTTCGGGCCAACAAGAGAGCGATATTGGTCAGCAGGTTATGGTATCAATCCGGCGCTCTGCACCGCGCATAACGGACCCTCTCGTTTACGATTACCTGAGCTCCGTTATCTATCGACTGGTACCCTCTGCTCCGCTGGAGAATCGTGACCTCACCCTTGCACTGATTGATAGCCCGGCCATCAACGCTTTCGCGGTGCCCGGTGGCATTGTCGGTGTTAACGGCGGGCTATTTCTCAACGCTGCTACGGAGCAACAGTTTGCCTCTGTGCTTGCCCACGAGCTTGCCCACCTTAGCCAACGACACTTTGCACGCCGGCTTGAACAACAGGAAACCAGCGCGCCCCTCACCATTGCCGGAATGATTGCGGGCATTGTGCTTTCTGCGGTTACTCAATCTGATATAGGCATTGCAGCCATTGCCGGGACCCAAGCCTTGGCCATTCAGAACATGTTGGCTTATAGCCGCTCCCACGAACAGGAAGCCGACCGAGTGGGATTGGATATTCTGGCGACCGCCGGAATGGACCCACAGGGTATGCCCGAAATGTTCGAAATCATGATGCGGCAAAACCGGTTACAGGGAAACAACGTGCCGGAGTATCTCTCAACTCACCCCCTTACCCAGAGCCGGGTGGCCGATACCCGGAACCGTGCAGAACAGTATCCCAAAAAGTCGATTCAGGACACGCAGGAATACCACCTGATGCGCAACCGTCTGCAAGTCCACTATGCGGCCTCGCCCGAGGTAGCAGTAGACACATTCGAAAACTACCTGAATAAACCGGACGCGCAAAGCAATGAGGCGATCCGTTACGGGCTGGCAATTGCATACTTGAGCAACAACCAGTTTGAAAAGGCCGTCGATGTTATTAACGAGCTGTTGGCCAGCAATCCGGGGCGGATAACGTTTCAGGTAACACTGGCAGAGATACGAATCCAACAGAAAAAACTCGACGAGGCGCGCGCGCTGCTCAAAGGCGCCCTTAGTAGAAATCCCGGCAACTACCCTATTACCTCCACCCTGGCAGATGTGGAAATTGCAGCCAGCAATGGCCCGCAAGCCGCTGAATATCTCGGGCAACTGACCCGCAGAATGCCTCAACAGGAGCAGCTGTGGCTTCGCTTGGCAGAGGCGGAAGGCATGGCCAGGAACATCGTGGGGGTTCACCGTGCCCGAGCGGAATACGATGCACTGATGGGGGATCTGGAGTCGGCCCAGAGGCAGCTGAGGCAGGCTCAGGAGAAGTTGCCGGCAGGTTCAGCCCAACGCCAGGTGGTAAGCGAGCGGCTGAGCGAAATCACCAGCCGCCTTCAAATGCGCAAAAACAGCTAAGCTCAGGCGTTTCCAGCAGCTTTAAGGTTCATCCCTGCGGTGAAGTCCAACATGCGCCGCAGGGGCTTTAGGGCAGCCTCTCGCGTTTGTGCATCCACAAGTACTTCCTGATCGCCGTTCTCAATTACCTGAAGTAAGTTCTCCAAGCCGTTCATCGCCATCCACGGACACTGGGCACAGCTTCGGCATGTGGCGCCGTTGCCTGCCGTTGGCGCTTCAATGAGCGTTTTATTGGGCGCAAGCTGCTGCATTTTATAGAAAATGCCGTTATCCGTAGCAATAATAAATTGCTGGTTCGGCAACGTCTGCACTGCGTGAATCAGCTGCGATGTGGAACCGACCACATCTGCCATTTCAACCACCGCATCGGGAGACTCTGGGTGAACCAGAACAGCGGCATCCGGGTACAGAGCTTGAAGATCCCCCAAACCGCGGTGCTTAAACTCTTCATGCACGATGCACGAACCATCCCATAGCAGCATGTCTGCGCCGGTAGTCTTTTGTACATAGTGGCCAAGATGTTTGTCTGGAGCCCAGAGGATCTTCTCCCCTCGGGAATCCAGATCTTCTACGATAGCCTGAGCGCAACTGGACGTTACAACCCAATCCGCACGGGCTTTTACAGCAGCGGAGGTATTGGCATACACCACAACGGTACGGTCGCTGTGCTCATCGCAGAAGGCTTGGAATTCATCTGCCGGACACCCTACATCCAAAGAGCAGGTGGCCTCCAGAGTAGGCATCAAAACACGCTTTTCAGGGTTCAGTATCTTGGCGGTTTCCCCCATGAAACGAACGCCGGCCACAACCACAGTTGAGGCGGGATGCTGATTGCCAAAACGGGCCATTTCCAGTGAATCTGCCACACAGCCACCGGTTTCTTCCGCAAGACGCTGGATGTCCGGGTCTGTGTAATAGTGCGCCACAAGCACGGCGTCTTTTTCCTTGAGGGCAGCCTTGATACGGGCTTCAAGCCGCGCCTTCTCATCAGCGCTGAGCGGCTTGGGCTCCGCTGCATGGGCCAAGTGTTCCTGAACAAGGATTCGGTCTTCAGCTTTAGTCATGTACGGATACTCTCAATTACTTTGCCGTTACTTAGCACCAGTTACTTTCCACCAAATACGTCCTAGGCCCGAGTATATCATTTCAAACACGGGTAGCACTGTACGGACTATACCGAGTCTCACAACACACCCCTTTGGTCGTAGGTCCAACCAACACATAAAAAAAAAGGACTGCATCTCTGCAGCCCTTTAACTTTCACTTCATTAGCCGTTCAAATCTCTAAATATGGTGGGTCGTGATGGATTCGAACCATCGACCAATTGGTTAAAAGCCAACTGCTCTACCAACTGAGCTAACGACCCAAAACTTGTGACCAGTGCTTGGACCCTGATCGATTCCGTGGCGGCTTAGAAACTGCCCCGGAATATCGAATATGGTGGGTCGTGATGGATTCGAACCATCGACCAATTGGTTAAAAGCCAACTGCTCTACCAACTGAGCTAACGACCCAAGCGAGGCGCATATAGTAATGATTTTTCCCCGACGATCAACCCTTTCGCGCCATGTTTTTAATTATTTTTCTAATTCCCGGTTTTCAGCCCTGACCGGAACCCAGATATTTCTTGGCCAACTGGGCAGCTTCGCTTTTAGGATAATCATTAACAACCTGTTCCATTTGCCGGCGAGCCTCTGATTTCTCATCAAGCCGATCCAGTGTCACACCCAGCTTGTAGACCGCATCAGGCGCTTTGCGATGATCCGCGTAACGGGTTGCCACAATGGAGAACGCCTGACGCGCCTGCTCAAGCTGAGGCTTTACAAGATACACTTCACCTAGCCAGTAATAGGCATTCACTGTCAGGTCCCCTTCGGGGTACTTGTCGATAAATTCATAAAGCTGGCCAATGGCCTGATCGTATTTTTTCTGATTATGGATAAGATCCTGAATGGCCTTGTATGCCTTGCGCTCTTCAGCCTTAGGTTGCCGATACTCTCGTATTTCGGCCGAACTCCTATCCTCACCAGACTCTCCACCTGCAACTTCGGAAGCCTTGGGTTGCGCCGACACCTTCTCTGAAAGATCAAGAATGCGCTGATCCAGATCGATGTAACGATCTCTGCCCTGGTTCTGCAACCGCTCTATGAGGTGTCGTTGCTCTTCAGTTTCGCCCTTAAGCCGCCTGACTTCGCCCTGGAGCTGCTGAATCATATAGAAGAGCTCAGAGGTAGCCTGGTTAGTATTGGCCTTGCGCTGAACGTCTGAGGCACCGCCTTGGTATGCGGACGTAGATGACTGCGCCAGCGCAATTCCCGCCTGCCCGAGGGCAAGCGGAAAAATCACTGCCGCCATGAGCTGTTTTCTCATGGGTTTAACCTGATGTTGTGTGTGCGTTTACTCGAAAACGAGTTCCACACGGCGATTTTGTGCCCATGCACTCTCTGATGAGCCCATAACCGCCGGCTTCTCTTCACCATAGCTTACGGTTTCCATCTGGCCCCGTGAAGCACCATTCACAACCAGGAAGCGTTGAACAGCATTTGCACGACGCTCACCTATGGCCAGGTTGTATTCCTTGGAGCCGCGCTCATCGCCGTGGCCTTCAAGACGCACATTCTGGCCTGGGTTGTTGGACAGATAGCGAGCATGGGCCATCAGTACGTCGCGAGCTTCCGGCTTGATTTCCGAGGTGTCGAAATCAAAATAGAATGTGGTGATTTCGCGCAGGGCTTCCAGCTCAGCCTGCTGCTGAACTTCCATACGCTCTTCCTCAGTCATTGACGAGGAAGAGATACCATCTTGATCGCTACCGCCATAGACGGTAGAGCCCTGATCCTGATCGATGGGAGCAACGTCTGAGTCGTAACCTCCGTCGTCCATGTTTTCACCGGTAGTACTACAGCCCGCGAAAAGGCCTACAGAGAATAAAAGAGCAATAACTTTGGTTTGAGCTGACAACTTCATGGTTCATTCCTTTCCGTTGATTGACTTAATTTTTACCTTTCAGGTGAATGCTTTTGCACCCACCCATTACCGAACAATAGGCCCCCAGGCCGGGTCTCGGACGTCTCCCTCCGAGGCAGGAAGGCTATACGCAGCACCTCCATCAGCGGAGATAACCGTCAGTACGCTTTTACCGCTTTGCTTGGTGGCATAGATCAGCATGCGCCCATTTGGCGACACACTGGGGGACTCATCGGATTCTGTGCGAGTAAGAACGGTTTCCTCATCGTTTTTAAGATTGGTGCGTGCAATGAGAAATGCCCCATCGCGTTGATGTACGTAATACACATAGTCACCTTTGCTGTCTGGGCGCGGGCGGGCGTTATAACGGCTACCAAACGTGATGCGTCGTGGCTCAGCACCGGGCTTTGCCATGTAGTAAATCTGTGGGCCGCCCGAACGATCCGATGTAAAGAATACGCCGTCATCGGCACTGTCCCAGGCAGCTTCTGTATCAATCGCCCAGTGATTGGTAAGTTTTGTCACTTTCCGGGACTGAAGATTCATCTGATAGATCTCAGCGTTGCCATCTTTTGACAGAGTCATGAGTAGGGACTGCCCGTCTGAAGACCAAGTCGGTGCTGAGTTCAGCCCCGGAAAATCAGCCACTTTTGTACGTTGCCCGGAATTTAGCTCATGAATGAATATGGCCGGCTTACCGGATTCAAACGAAACGTAAGCCAGTTTTTTGCCATCTGGCGACCAAGCCGGCGACAAAATAGGCTCTTTGCTTTCAAGACGAACCCTGGCGCGTTTGCCATCTATATCACTCACCTGCAACCGATAACGGGGTTGCCCGCTTGTCCTATCAAGGGTTACGTAGGCAAGCTTGGTGGAGAAGGCTCCAGGAACACCCGTAATGGCCTCATACACCTTGTCACTGACGTGATGGGCCAGTGAACGAATATTCGACACGGGCGCAGCAGCCGTTTCGCCAAGAATTCGCTCTTCGCGGTTAACATCAAACAGTTCATAACGCGCTTGTACTCTGTCGCCATTGCGGGTGAGTTCACCCACCAGCACATAGCGTTGCCCAAGCATGCGCCAATCCCGGAAATATACGTCTGAGCGCTTTGATGGAAGGCTTAGCATTTTCTCAGGAGACAATGGGCGGAACTCGCCACTCATTGCCAAGTCCGCCTGAACAATGCTGCTCAATTTGTCACCTGCCGGCATGTTGCCGCTTTCTGAAAATGGCACCACAGATACGGGAATAGCTGAGTCTGCCCCTTCGGTAATACGAATCAGCAACTCGGCCTGTACGCTGGTAGCGGCTACAAGCATTAAGGCAGCCGCCGCGAAAACCATTTTTGATAGCCTGAACGATATTCTCTGTATCATGGAATTACTCGCTTCCTTATCTCAATCTGCGAGGATTGAATTCAATCGTAAACTGGCGGAAATAGGTTTCAAACGTGTCCCGCTCAGACGGCACCGGGTACCGGCTTAAAGACTTTACGGCGCCCAGTGCAGAGTTATCAAATGCTGTATTGCCGCTGCTTGCGACAAGTTTAACCCCGGCCAGCTCACCGGTTGGCAACAACGTAATTTGCAGCCGAGCAGTCATTTCTTCTGTGGCTGAAGAGGGCGGATACCAGGCCTGACTGAGGCGCTCACGGATCAACGCTTGGTACTTCTGGCTCTCCGACAGCATTTGGGATTCTCGAGCTTTGGCGGCAGCAGCTTGCTTTCTCCGCTGCGCCTCTTCTGCACGGGCCTTTCTCGCCTGGTCAGCTTGTGCCTCCAGCTGCTTTTCCTGAAGCTTGCGCTCAGCATCGAGCCGCTTACGCTCAGCTTCCTGACGTGCCTGCTCTTCCTGCTTTTTACGCTCGGCTTCTTCGCGCTTGCGCTGTTCTTCCTGGCGCTGCTTTTCCTCTTCAGCTTTGCGCTTGGCTTCTTCCTGCTTTTTTTCGGCTTCGGCTTTACGGCGTTCTCGCTCTTTCGCTTCCGCTTCGGCTTTCTGGCGCGCGGCTTCTGCTTCCCGGGCTTTTTCAACCTTACGCTCTTCCGCCTTGGCCTGCTCGCGCTTCTGTTCCTCAGCTTTTTGCTTGGCGTCTTCGCGCTTCTTCTGCTCTGCCGCCTTACGAGCCTCTTCTTCTTTCTGGCGCTTTTGCGCTTGCGCCTGCTTTTGCTTCTCCAGCTCCTTTTGCTCTTCCTCTCGATCCGGCTGGTCTACCGGCTCAACAACAGGGCTTGGCTCGGGCTTCTGCTGGGTGATCAGGCGAGCAGAAACACTGCTGGGAGGAGGTTCCTGGATAGCCGAAGACCACGACCAGCCTGCAAGGGCCACACCGGCGATAAGCAGGTGTAAAGCGAGCGACAGCGCGAATGGCGACTTCCAAGCCGGCACGCCAGTGCTCGTAAATTCCCGTTCCTGACCTGTCACAACAATTCCGCCTGCTCTCTTCTCACGTTTCGTCCGGGAGCGTATCGGTAATCAGACCGATGCTAGTTGCCCCCGCTCCCTGAAGCGCTGCCATCAACCTAACCACAGTGCCGTACTCCACATTCTCGTCACCGCGCACAAGTATGTCTCTGGATGTTCTCTGGGACAGGATTTTGGCCACCTGTGCACGAACCTCTGCAAGGGGCATGGGGTCACTGCCCTTGTCGCCAACCTCAACATAGTAAGCGCCGTTGGAATCCACCGATACAATGATGGATTCCACATTTTTATCGGCCTGAATAGGATCAGAAGCAGTCTCTGGGAGATCTACTTTCACACCCTGAGTAAGCATGGGTGCCGTGACCATGAAAATAACCAACAGCACCAGCATCACGTCGATGTATGGAACGACGTTAATTTCCGCCATCGGCTTGCGCCGATTTTCGGGCATCATCCCCATACCTTTCATAGCGCTGCACTCCGGCTGTTAACGGGAAACATCATCACGCCGCGCCCTTGTCGGCACTGTGAACACGACGGTGCAGAATGCTGGAGAACTCATCAGCAAAGGTTTCGTAATTCTTCAGAAGCGCATCCGACTTTGAAGCAAACCGGTTGTACGCGATGACCGCAGGGATAGCAGCAAACAGGCCCATGGCTGTCGCGATCAGTGCTTCTGAAATACCGGGCGCCACCGTGGCCAGCGTGGCCTGCTGAACCTGCGCCAGACCACGAAACGAATTCATGATGCCCCACACGGTACCGAACAGGCCCACATACGGACTGGTTGAGCCTACTGTGGCAAGAAACGGAAGGTGGGCCTCAAGGCGCTCTTGCTCCCGGGAAAACGCAACTCGCATGGCTCGCTGAGTTCCTTCCATAACGGCATCTGCATCACGGCTTTGCTGGCGCAGCCGAGAAAACTCTTTGAAGCCGGCACGAAATAGCGATTCCATTCCTGAGAACGGCGTTGGCTCAGCGTTCACTTCACGATAGAGCTGACCCAGATCCATGCCGGACCAAAACCGCTCTTCAAACGCGAGCTGCGCCTGTCGAGCTTTGCGAAATACCTGAAAGCGCTGAAAAATAAGCGCCCAAGACATGACCGATGCGGCGGCAAGCAGCAACATAACCAGTTGCACCAACACACCGGCATTTGAAATCAGACTCCAGACCGACAGTTCCGAATCCACCACTTACTCCTGGATTATTTCGTGTTTTGTTTCAGGATATTGCTTGCTCTGTTCGAGCAGCTCCCGCATGTTTTCCGGCAAACGCCTTGGCCGCCCGCTATCGAGGGCTACGCAGGCAACTCTCACTTCTGCTTCACACAACTGCTTTCTATCTCGCACCCGCACGACCCGCTGCCGAAACGTCATCCATACCCGGCCAAACGCTACTGGCTCTGCGGTTACGGTGAGCTCGTCATCAAGCATGGCAGGCGCGGCATAGTGAATCGACAAGCGCTGCACAACATAACTAATGTTATCGGCCAGCCCCGCCCGGAGCCCCACGCCACAGCTGCGCACCCATTCTGTACGGGCGCGCTCCATGTAATGGAGATACCGGGCATGAAATACAATGCCGCCGGCGTCCGTATCTTCAATGTATACCCGCACTGGCCACGCGAACGTTGTCGGGCTTTGGCCGTCACTCAAGGGAGCCTCCTGCAGTATCCGGGTTCTCCCTTGCAATACCGAAGTGTTGATACGCATGGGAGGTCACCATACGGCCTCTAGGCGTACGCAACATGAAGCCTTGCTGAATGAGAAAGGGCTCCAGCACATCCTCAATCGTACCCCGCTCCTCGCTGATCGCGGCGGCAAGGCTTTCAACGCCTACCGGGCCGCCATCAAACTTTTCAATCATTGCCAACAGCAAACGCCGGTCCATATGATCGAAGCCTCGCCCATCAACCTTCAACATATTCAAGGCTTGGTCTGCAATTCCTGCATTAATGTGGCCGTCAGCCCGCACTTCCGCATAATCCCTAACCCGCCGCAACAGCCGATTGGCTATTCGAGGCGTCCCCCGGGAACGGCGAGCTATCTCGTGGGCACCTTCTTCATCAATATCAACGCCCGAAAGGCGCGCGGAACGCATAATAATATGCGTAAGATCCGCCGTATTGTAGAACTCCAGACGCTGCACAATGTCGAAACGATCCCGCAGAGGCGATGTCAGTAGACCGGCCCGGGTGGTTGCGCCAACCAAAGTAAAAGGTGGCAAATCCAGCTTGATCGAGCGTGCTGCAGGCCCTTCGCCGATCATAATATCCAGCTGATAGTCTTCCATCGCGGGATACAGGATTTCTTCCACCACGGCGCTCAGGCGGTGTATTTCATCAATGAAGAGAACGTCGCCCTCTTCAAGATTAGTCAGCATTGCTGCCAAATCACCGGCTTTCTCAAGCACCGGTCCGGAGGTGGTTTTTATGGCCACCCCCATTTCATTAGCAATAATGTTGGCAAGTGTGGTTTTACCCAGCCCTGGAGGGCCGAAAATCAGAACATGGTCCAGCGCTTCCTGGCGGCCGCGAGCCGCCGAAATAAAGATGTCCATCTGTTCCCGCACAGCGGGCTGTCCCACATACTCCGAAAGCAACGTGGGTCGGATAGCGCGATCCTGCACCTCTTCGTTGTCACCGGCCCGGGCTGAAATCAGTCGGTCGGATTCAATCATGTACTTATCCGCTTATCGGGAATCAATAGACTGCCACTTGAAACCACAAGTGACCCAATTGTACAAACAGTCACCTGCGTGTCACGTTACGCTCTCTACAGGTTTGGCGCTACACAGGCGACATATTAAAGTCACGTCATCAAGCAGGGATCATATTGCGCAGAGCCAAGCGAATCAGGGTTTCGCTGGACATACCCTCTTCCGACACCCTGGTAATGGCCCGTGCGGCCTCCTGAGGTTTGTACCCAAGGGCGATGAGCGCAGCTTCTGCTTCGTCGACGGGTTTGTGTGAGTGCGCCGAATCCTTGCGGCCTTCTATTCCAGAAACCTCTGAGTGCGAAGACCCAGGCACAAACTGCCCTTCCAGCTGTTTGATGCGGTCTGTCATCTCGATTAACAGGCGCTCCGCGGTCTTCTTGCCAACCCCCGGAAGCTTAACCAGAGAGTTGATATCTCGACCCTCCACACAGCGAATAAACTGCTGAGCGTCCAGACCAGACAGTATGCCGGTGGCCATTTTTGGGCCCACGCCGTTAACCTTGATCAGTAACCGAAACAGATCACGATCAAGCCGTGACGCAAACCCAAACAGGCTCTGAGCGTCTTCTCGGACCGCAAAATGTGTATGAAGGGTAACCTCCTGCCCGGCTTCTGGCAGGTGAAAGAAGGTGGTGTAAGGAATATCAACTTCGTAACCCAGGCCGCTGCATTCAACAAGCGCCTGCCCAGGTGTTTTTTCGACCAAAATACCTCGGATACGACCTATCAAGGATTGCCTCCTGCCGCTCCGCAGAGCAGTTTATTGTTGTCGCACGCGCCCGCTGCGGGCTTTACCCGCACCGCCTGCCACTTTCAAAATACTTTGATTCATGTGCGCGTGACACAGGGCGATAGCCAAGGCATCGGCTGCATCTTCTTGGGGTTTGCGAGAAAGTGATAGCAACACCTGCACCATATGCTGTACCTGGGATTTATCGGCTCCACCCTTGCCCACTACAGCCTGCTTTACCTGCCGAGCCGAGTATTCATGCACCACCAGCCCACTGGTGGCGGCACCTACAATAGCGGCGCCACGGGCTTGCCCAAGCTTGAGTGCGGAATCCGGGTTGCGGGCCATGAACACCTGCTCGATGGCAAATTCCTGCGGCCGGTATTCAGCAATCAAACTCACCAGGCCTTGAAAAATGATTTTCAGGCGCTCCGGCATGGGCTTTTCACCCATGCGGATACAGCCGCTGTCGATGTATTCTATGTGCCGGCCATCAACCCGGATAATCCCGTAACCGGTGATTCTTGAGCCGGGGTCGACACCCAGAATAATCGCCACATCAGTGCCTGCTTAGGTTTCTTCGGTTTCGGAAGCCTGGTTGTCAGCCACTTTTGCCGGTTTTTTGCGTAGGCGAATGTTCAGCTCACGTAGTTGCTTTTCGTCTACCTCACCCGGTGCCTGGGTCATCAGACAGGTTGCACTCTGGGTTTTCGGGAACGCAATTACATCACGGATGGAGCTTGCGCCAGTGAGCAGCATGATCAAGCGATCCAGGCCCAAGGCTAAACCACCGTGGGGTGGGCACCCGTATTTGAGGGCGTCGAGCAGGAACCCGAACTTGGCGCGGGATTCTTCTTCGCCAATGCCCAGAATGCGGAACACTTCCTGTTGCATCTGCTCACTGTGGATACGAATAGATCCGCCACCCAACTCGGTGCCATTAAGAACCATATCGTAAGCACGGGACAAAGCCGTTGCAGGGTTTGCAGCCAGCTCTTCCGGGCTGCAGCTAGGCGCTGTAAAGGGGTGGTGAATCGCCGTAAACCCGCCATCAGGCAGCTCTTCGAACATAGGAAAATCCACAACCCACATGGGCGCCCACTCAGAGGTCAGCAAGTTAAGATCGTGACCAACGCGAACACGCAGCGCGCCCAAAGCTTCGTTTACAACCGTGGTCTTGTCGGCGCCGAAGAACACGATGTCGCCGTCTTCAGCTTCCGTGCGTTCGATCACAGCCATGGCAACGTCATCACCAAGGAACTTGACGATGGGTGACTGCAGGCCTTCCACGCCCTTGGCCAGATCGTTCACCTTGATGTAAGCCAGACCTTTGGCGCCGTATATGCCAACAAATTTCGTGTATTCATCGATCTTCTTGCGGCTCAGCTCGCCACCTTTAGGGACACGCAGAGCGGCTACACGACCCTTCGGGTCCTTGGCAGGGCCAGCAAATACCTTGAAATCGACACCAGCAACCAGATCACCCACATCTTGAAGCTCAAGTGGAATACGCAGATCCGGCTTGTCACTGCCGAATCGATCCATAGCTTCAGAGTATGGCATGCGCGGGAATGCTGACAGTTCAACATTCATCACGTCTTTAAACAGAGCGCGGATCATGCCCTCGTTCAGGTTCATCAGGTCTTCTTCGTCTACAAACGACGCTTCGATATCCACCTGGGTAAACTCAGGCTGGCGATCTGCACGCAAATCTTCATCGCGAAAGCATTTTGCGATCTGGTAATAACGATCTACGCCAGACACCATCAGCATTTGCTTGAACAGCTGGGGCGACTGCGGCAACGCAAAGAACGAGCCTTCATGGGTACGGCTAGGCACCAGATAATCACGTGCGCCTTCAGGCGTGGCGCGGGTCAGGATGGGGGTTTCCACATCCATAAATCCGTTGCTGTCGAGATGGTTGCGGATATAGCTGGTTACCCGTGAGCGAAAGCGCAAACGGTTGAGCATTTCCGGGCGACGCAGATCAATGAAGCGATAGCGCAGGCGAACATCCTCACCTACATCTACATGCTCATCCAGCGGAAAAGGTGGCGTTGCTGCGGCGTTCAGGATGGAGACTTCCTTGCCCAGCACTTCAACCTGGCCCGTAGGCATGTTGCTGTTCTCAGTGCCTGTCGGACGACGACGCACAAGGCCTTTGATCTTAACCACGTATTCGCTGCGCACTTTTTCGGCAAGCGCAAAGCTTTCAGCAGTATCCGGGTCTACTACAACCTGAGATATGCCATCCCGATCTCGCAGATCCAGGAAGATAACCCCACCATGGTCACGGCGGCGGTGTACCCATCCGCAGAGTGTAACTTCCTGATCGATGTGGGATTCGTTGATCCCACCGCAATAATGACTGCGCATACCGGTTCCCGTAGTGTCTGGTGTCTGAGATTAATGTTGATGTCTGGCCCGCCAAATCAGGCAGAAACCATACTGGAAAAGCCCATCATTATAAACATAATGGCGCGGGAAATCAGGCGTGTTTACCCCCAAATGAAAGGGTTCGAGTGACTCCCGGTAGGCAGGTCGCTAGAATGCAGCGTCAATACGTCATTGGAGCCGCTATCTTGTCTACCAGAGCTGAGCAGAAACTTCTCACCCGGCGCTCCCTTATGGACTCCGCCCTCGCCCAATTAAGCGCGGATCGCGGATTTGGGAGCCTGAGCCTGCGAGAAGTCGCCCGGGAGGCCGGTATCGCGCCAACGTCTTTCTACCGACATTTTGCGGATCTTGATGAGCTGGGGTTAGTGTTGGTAGATGAAGGGGGCGTGGCCTTACGGCAGCTTATGCGCCAGGCCCGCAAGCGAATCGCCCGAAATGGCAGTGCTATTTCTACCTCTGTAGAAACCTTTATGGAATACCTCGGCAACAACGCCAACCTGTTCCGGTTGATGCTCCGGGAGCGCACTGGTGGCTCCAAACCCTTCCGAACAGCGATTAAAGCCGAAATTGATCACTTCGTTACAGAGCTTGCGGACGATTTACGGCGTTTTGCAGAAGAGCAGCGGAAACCGCTTTCTGATGCACGGCTCGTTGCGGAGGCGATGGTCACTCTGGTGTTCAATCAAGGGGCAGACGCGCTGGATGCAACGCCGAAAGAGCGGGAAGAGCTGAAGATCAAGCTGAAAACAGAACTGAGGATGATCCTGATCGGCTCTCAGCGACTAGCCAAGCATTCGGCTCTCCGATAGCCAGCAATAGCAGATTACGCCGCTGAATCGTCGCCCAACCGGGACAATATCGGCGCGAGGGATCGTTTAACTTCCTCCAATTGCTCTTCATCGTAAGGAACCGGCGGCTGCTTTCCCCACACAGGGCCAGGCCAAGCCGGATCACCCTCAAAGCGGACAATGTGATGCAGATGCAACTGGGGAACCATGTTTCCCAGCGCAGCCACATTCATCTTGTCGCCACCAAATGCTTCCATCATGCCTCGACTGAGCGCCGAGGATTCCTGAATCAACAGGTGCTGTTGCTGCGGGCTTAACTCGTAGATTTCACGAATGCCGGCAAGTGCCGGCACCAGCAGAACCCAGGGCCAGGTCTGATCGTTCATCAGCCGGACGTCACATAAACGGCTATGGCCAAGACTGATGGTATCTGCCGCCAGCCGTTCGTGAAGACAGTATTCCTTGCCCTGCGTCATGGTCACACCTTGTTTTATTGATCAGGTATCGAACTGGTTACGGCCGCGCCCAATAGCGTAATAAATCAGGCCGTGACGTTTCAGCATGTCCGGCTCATAAAGATTTCTGCCATCAAACACCACGGGCTCACGCAAAGACGATGCAATCGCGGCAAAATCCGGTGAGCGGAACTCTTTCCATTCGGTACAGATGGTTAGCACATCTGCGCCGCGAAGCGTCTGCTCTTTGGTGCCGCAAAGCGTTAAGCCATCGTGGTCACCATAGATGCGCTGGGTTTCTTCCATGGCCTCTGGGTCAAACGCCTGCACCTTCGCGCCAGCCTTCCATAGGTTTTCCATGAGTGTGCGGGCAGAAGCTTCGCGCATGTCGTCGGTATTCGGCTTAAAGGCCAGCCCCCAGATAGCAACCACTTTACCTTTCAGATCCCCACCGAAATAGTGACTGATCTTATCGAACAGCACGTGCTTCTGAGCGTAGTTAACCGCCTCAACGGCATTCAGCAAGCGCGCATCATAGCCACAATCTGCCGCTGTGCGTGCCAGCGCCTGCACATCCTTGGGAAAGCAGGAACCGCCGTAACCACAACCAGGGTAAATAAAGTGATAACCGATTCGTGGATCTGAGCCAATGCCACGACGTACCGCTTCAATATCGGCACCCAGGCGTTCAGCCAGGTTAGCAATCTCATTCATGAAGCTGATCTTGGTGGCCAGCATGGAGTTGGCTGCGTACTTGGTCAGCTCCGCAGACCGGATGTCCATGAAGATCATGCGGTCGTGGTTGCGGTTAAACGGGTAATACACTTCCCGAAGTACATCTGCCGCTTTATCGCTGTCTGTGCCGATAATGATGCGATCCGGCTTCATGAAATCGTTGATCGCCGCGCCTTCCTTCAGGAACTCGGGGTTGGAGACCACATCAAACTCAAGCTCCAGGCCACGGCTATCGAGCTGGGCACGAACCGCTGCTTTGACCTTGTCTCCGGTGCCAACGGGCACTGTGGACTTGTCCACAATGACCTTATAGTCGTCCATGTACTGGCCGATAGATTTAGCGACAGCCGTTACATACTGAAGATCTGCCGAGCCGTCTTCGTCTGGTGGCGTACCAACCGCGATAAACTGGAGGGTACCGTGCTGAACGGCAGCCTTCACATCCGTGGTAAACGCCAGGCGCCCGGCTTCCACGGTGTGCTTTACGATGTTTTCAAGACCCGGCTCAAAGATGGGAATTTGCCCGTTTTTCAGCTTTTCAATCTTTGCCTGGTCAACATCCATGCAGAGTACATCATGGCCGACGTCGGCCAGACAAGCTCCGGTAACAAGCCCGACGTAACCGGTACCAAAAATCGTTATTTTCATCCGTTAAATCCCGACATTTTAATTTAAAAACAGTTTATTGCTGGCCAGCCGCATCTTTCTTCTTCTGCCAGATAGCTTCCCAGGCCAACGCAGTACCAACAATCGTTTCCAGATTGTCATAGGCAGGTTGCCAGCCAAGGGTCTTTTTAATCAGTGTATTATCTGCCATCAACGCAGCTGGATCACCGGCCCTGCGGCCTGCCTCAGTTACCGGGAAATCGACACCGGATTGCTTGCGCACCACATCAATGACTTCACGTACGGTAAACCCACGGCCATAGCCGCAGTTCATAACCTTCGACTCGCCACCACCGGCCATATAATCCAAAGCCATCACATGGGCACTGGCGAGATCTTCCACGTGAATATAATCGCGCACGCAGGTGCCATCGCTGGTGTCATAGTCGGTGCCAAACACACTCATGCCATCACGCTGCCCGGTTACACACTCACAAGCCACCTTGATCAGGTGAGTGGCTTCCGGTGTCGCCTGGCCCAGCAAGCCGTCAGGGTTAGCACCGGCCACGTTAAAGTATCGCAGGACAACGTAATTAAGATCGGAAGCAGCTGCGAGATCCATGATCATCCGCTCGCTCATCATTTTGGATGCGCCATAGGGATTGATTGGATCAAGAGGGAGATCCTCCGCGAGCACCGTCTGCTCGGGCATGCCGTAAACCGCAGCCGTTGAGGAAAACACCATATATGGCACTGTGTACTTATCGACGGCCTTGAGCAGATTCAATGTATTGCGGGTGTTATTGCTGTAATACTTCAGGGGATTGGCAACAGATTCTGGCACGACTATGTTGGCGGCAAAGTGCAAAACTGCTTCAAACCGGTGATTGGAGAACACCTGATCGATTTCGGCTTCGTTCGCCAGGTCTCCCACCGCCAACTCGCCAGCCGTCACGGCCCAACGGTAACCTGTGGAGAGATTGTCGAAAACGACAATGTCGTGCCCTGCTTCAGCCAATTGACGAACAACATGGCTACCGATATATCCGGCGCCGCCGGTTACCAATACTTTCATGCAGAATTACTCCTTCCCTGAATCTTG
>Ga0098040_1000047_pt1 | contig 66362 bp, 64 predicted proteins | sample 7_EtaG_FD_75065 | JGI IMG/M metagenome (GOLD analysis project Ga0098040, IMG submission 75065) | Marine viral communities from the Subarctic Pacific Ocean - 7_ETSP_OMZ_AT15161 metaG | ecosystem: Environmental > Aquatic > Marine > Oceanic | place: Pacific Ocean | collected 2015-01-08
TATCTTCCGGTAGCTACTCATGGGATCAAATATGTCGATCTTGGTCCAGCCCCCGGACGAACCAGCGGTGGCGGTACGATGGTGGATAATGGAGAGGTATCAGTAAAGGTAGGTGCGTTTTCTGTACGAACAACGGGCGGTATCTACTTCCAACCGAGCGCGTCAGTGCAAATCAAACTGATTCAGTCTTTCGATATTGAAGACGTAGAAGAAGGTGCTACAGAACAAGAGTTCGACACTACCGCAGGCGGTGGTACGGACACAGCAGAAGAAGCCGTTGAGAAGACCACGGAAGAGGCTACACAGCACGAAGAAGAGCACCACCAAGGGGTCAAGACCACGGGACCGACAGACGCCCGTGTAGAGGTGCATTTTGAGGCTGGTGAGGGTATCCGAATCCTGAACACAGAATACGGGGATCTCAATTACCTACGAAAGGTCGGAAAAAAGTTCGGCCTACGATGGTCGAAAAAACAAGGGTTCTGGTTCTGGCCTAAGTCTAGGCGGTGGGACTCTGAGGACCACAGGGCAGAGAAAGTCCACGAGATAGCCTCTGAACTCACAGGACATGGTTTACCTGCCAAAGGTGTTCAGGTTCTTGCTCACTCTAATGAGGACAAAGCAGAAGAGACCACCTTTACAGATGTCGTCGAAGAGGCTTTGGAAGAAGCTGTAGAAGAAGCTGTAGAAGAAGCTGTAGAAGAAGCTGTAGAAGAACAAGAGTTCGACACTACAGCAGGCGGCGGCACGCTTACCGAAGTGGTCGAAGAGGCTACAGAGGAAACGCAAGAGAACATTGACGCTGGTTGGGAGCGTATGCCCAAAGCCCACCACGAACTTGTAAATGCCGTGATGGTCTTGATGGAGCAGGCGGCAGAGGTAGGCGTAGAACATGATGTGTTGGAGACACTGATTGACAAGATCAACGCAGTCGTAAGCGCATACGCAGGAGAGAAAGACCCGGCTGCTGCTGTAAGTGCGTTACAGGCAGACCTTGTGTCTCTGTACCAAGCCATTGAGCAACATCATGCTGTAGAAGAACCCACAGAAGAGCTAGACACAGCAGAGGAAGAAGCTACCGATACAGGTGGCTCGACTCTTACAGAGGTTGTCGAAGAAGCTGTTGAGGAGAATCGTCCAGACATTACCGAATGGGATTGGTCTTCCGCTCCTCAAAAAGCACAAGAAGGAACCATCCGAGAAGCGTCCGAGATAGCCACAGCGGCAGGTGCTCCTATTATATCCATAAACGAAGACACCGACATGGACACTGTGAAGAAGATTCTATCTTCTGCTTTGGGATATAAAGAAGGGGACGACATAGGCCACTACGCCAGGGTGGTGCTGGAAAACAACCCCACAGGGGTTGTCATCCATATTGGAGACATCGGTTCTTTCTCAGGAGAGGCGCACACCAAGGTCGCGGCGAAGATCAATACCTTGAGGAACTGGTTGTTCCGCTACGCCAACAATGTTGGGCGCAAAGAAGAAAACAAGGAAGGAATCAAACCTATCCGGGTTCTGTATTCCACACCTAAAGCGATAGAGAACAGCCCTCTTCAATCTATGGCGGAGGCTATTAGGGCCAAAGAACTGGCTTCTGAGTTGAACAGACCTCTGAAAGATACGCTGACTTATCTAGGCCTCTATGTAGACGAATCCCAGGAAGAAGAGATTGATACCGAGGGTATGTCCGAAGAAGAGCTAGTGGCTCTTCGAGAAAAGATGGAGGAGGATCGAGCGAATGTCCGGGCGGCTATGGCAGAAGAGAAGACACGTATTGAAGAAGAGAAACGTCTTCGGAAGATAGAATCAGACGCTGCCGGTGAGGCGGCTCTTGAGCGTATAGCAAAGTCGAAAAAGCGAGAGACTCGTTTCGTGAAAGCATCCAGGGCTCTTGTTTCTGTGCGAGGCGAAGACGCTATCGACAATATGAGACGCGCTAACGGTGCCTGGACGGAGTGCATTGATCACGACAAATATATCACGGCGGCGACTCAATCAGACGACGCAGAAGACGCTCCTGCAATCGCTATCTTTACGGCGCGGGAACTCAAGAAGAAGTATGGAGACAAGTACCAGTTCATTACAGAAAAGAACGAAAACGGTCTTACGACTGTAATGGGCAGGTGGGTAGACGGGGACGACTTCGACAAGGAAGACTCGGAGCCTGAAGAGATCACAGAAAAAGAGAAGAAGAGCCGTAGGAGACACAAAGAAGTAGGAAAGCACGTCTACGGATCACGCTTAGATCAAGCGCGGAATATCACGGCGGAATCTCTCTTGGATATGTCTGAGGTAGAGCAGAAGAAGATAGTAACAAAGAAGAGCCTTGCTCCAAAGATGGACGCTACGGAGGCCCGTTTACAGGGGGAACGTCCCGATACATTCCTTATGAAAAAGTGGGTGTGGGGACTTGTAGGAAGCAAAGCACCCAATAGTTTAGAAGGGCGACAGAACTACATAGAGGGCATTGATCTTGTCACTAGGACGTTGGATATCTGCCACACTCCAGAGGATGTCCTTGCGGCTGTCCAAGACCTTGCGTTCCTTCGCTCTGGTTACGAATACACCGACTCCGTTCAAGCAACGCACGGGTACACGCCTGGAATACGTTCGCAGACTCCTGCCGGAATAAGCAGGTATCGCAGCGAGTCCTATAGTCACCACCAAGAAGAGCGTACCTATAAGACGGTCAGTAGTGAATACAGTACGCTGAAGACGGCTGCTGGAGAGATGAGCCGAAGCGATGTAAAGAGTAAGCTAGATAGTTTAGGGGATCGTTTCTATCGTGCCGTAGTACAGAGAAAGCGTTCCAAGAAGGATCTAAAAGACTTCGAGCAGATACGGTTGTGGGGCATCAGCGTAGTTGAAGCGGGCGTCCATGGCGGTCCTGGTGGGTTCATTGATACGACAACAGACCTTGACTGGGCTGACGCCAGAGCAGCTACAGGGTCAAACCTTCCAGAAGAAGAGATGTGGCGAGATCTTGGTGTTCGAGAAGAGGCTAGTCAGAAGGCCAAAGAGAAAGCCAAAGAGAACAAAACAGAGAAGCTCGCAAACCGATGGAGCAGAGAGGTTCCAGACGATGTTATGCGTAGCGGTAACGTCAAGAAGGTAGAGAAAGCCGACGCCAAAAAGATGGCGGAAGACTTCAACCTGACAAATGTACAGTTCGGTAAATACATTAGCGACTCTGACGCAGAGCACCACTTGAAGAACTGTCATGGTGCTTTGTATGATTTGGCTGAGATGATGGACGCCAAGGATACGGACATCTCCATGAAGGGTCGTTTGGCTATTGGTATCGGTGCTCGTGGGCGCGGACGCGCTGCCGCGCATTACGAACCTAGCCGGAAGATTATCAACCTGACAAAGTTTGCAGGTGGCGGAAGTCTCGCCCATGAATGGGGCCACTTCATGGACAACATTCTAGCAGAAGGCATGAACCTCAAAGGCGTGGATGCAAAGACTGCACCTAATGTAAGCGACTCAATGGCCAAGTATTTCGATACAGAGGTCATGATAAACAAATTCATGGCGAACAAGCCCGTGTCTGAGGTGGAGCGTATGCGTCCTGTTCTTGAGGCATTCCGCGAGGTGTGGGCAGCGATGCGCTACGATAGTGTAGAGACACGCAATAGATATATGTATGGCGAGGGTTATGTAGACGTGGAGGTAGGCGTTGGAGAGACCAAGTTTGCTACTCACTCTGACGCTATGGGTGACTATTGGTCACGACCTCACGAGATGTTTGCACGCGCTTTCGAGAGCTATATCTCGGACAAGCTGGAGGCCAAGGATCGAAGCAACTCGTACCTAGTCGCAGGAGTAAATACGGCCTACGCGGTAGCGGGGAAGATGGTCCAGCCCGATCCTGTGGCGATGGCAGCTTGGCGTACCCGAGAAAGAGAGCACAACGCGAAGCACAAAGCAGCACAAGCAGAGCATTTCAAAGAAGAGTTCACGAGAGCCGAAGAGGTACTACAAGCTGCTTGGGACGATTGGAATCAGGAATGCTCTATTCAAGCGCAGGCTATTCTCGCTACAGGGAAGCGGCGTTCAGAGAGTAAAGCAATGAGCGATGCTCGATACACGCCCGAGGCCCAGGCTAAGGGGAATGTTTGGCATACCCTCAACGCGCAGAAGAAAGCGATGCAGAAAGCAATGGATGAAGTAATGCCTCCTGTGCCTTTCCCGGAAGAGAGGCCCCAACCAGAAGCGGCGCAGCCTTATCCGATGGGAGAAGAGCGCAAGAAGATAAATGCCTCGTTCGACAAGTTGGTTGCTGTGTTGAAAGCAGCGGATGCGCTGTCCAAGGCTCTTCTACGAATACAACGTCTACAGACGTTCTCAGACTTGATCGGGGGTAAATAATGGCTTGGTATGATTTCATTCTTGGAAAGAAAACGGGCGCGTTAGAAGTTATCGAGAAGGGTAACTATAACGGAGCAAAGGCCTCGGAAGGGCCTGCTCCTCTTCCCAAGTCTTGGGAGATAGACGCGGGCGACTATGCTTTCTCTGAGATGCAAGCCGCTCTTGGGATTGATACGCAAGAGGGAGCAAACGGGCTCGATTTCAAGACACTCCGAACGATGTCTCGTATCCCTCTGATTAGCGCGATCATCAACACTCGAATCAATCAGGTCGCGGAGTTTTGCATACCGCAACAGACGCCCTATTCTTTGGGATATCGTATTGTCTTACGTGATCAGAAGGACGACCCAAGCCCTGCCGATGTCAAACGCATTGAAGAAATGACCCGTTGGGTTTCTACCTGTGGAGACACACGTCTTGGGTACGATAACCGCTTTGAGACTTTTATTCGTAAGGTTCTCCGTGACAGTCTTGTTTTTGATCAGGCTTGTTTCGAGGTGGTCAAGACGCGAGGGGGGAAGATTGCCGGGTTGCTTGCTGTGGATGCTAGTACCATTCGACGAGCTAAGTTGTCAGAAAAGGAAATAAAGTCCGGTCGGTACGATCCTGCGAAGACCGGGTATGTGCAGGTACTAAGCCAGAAGAAGGTCGCTGAGTTCGATAGTGACGAGTTGGTTTTCGGTGTACGGCGTCCACGGACGTGGATCAAAAGCAACGGCTACGGATATCCAGAGCTTGAAGAGCTTATCCGAGTTGTGACGAACCTGCTCAACGCAGAGAACTTCAACGCGAACAACTTTACTCACGGTATGCACGTCAGTGGTATCTTGGCTGTCAAGTCTAAGATGAACCCCCAGCTATTCCGTAGCTTCCGGCGTGAGTTCTACGCGATGCTTTCGGGCGCAGCAAATGCACACAGAACACCTATCATCCAGCTAGACCCGGAAAACAAGGAAGAGCTACAGCAGGTGAACATGAGCCAATCCAACAAGGATATGGAGTTCACTTCGTGGTTGAGTTTCTTGTTACGTCAAGCATGTATGGTGTACGGAATGGACGCGGCAGAGCTTGGTTACCAGTACGGTAACGAAAATCAGACCAGTTCCATGAACTCAGGCGGTCCCGGAGACCAACTGACGTATTCGCGAGAGCGTGGTCTACGCCCGATGCTTCGGTCAGTCCAATCGTGGATAAACAGCGGAGTCATCTGGAAGATTGATCCTGAACTCATGATCGAGTTCGTAGGTTTCGATTCGATGTCCGAGAGCCAGAAAGTAGACCTGGATATAAAGGCTTGCCAGAACTTCCGAACGATCAACGAGACCCGCGCCATGTACGACTTGGAGCCGTTGGAGTCTGCTGTTGGTGATATGATCATGAACGCCAGCTACATGAATACAGCTTCCATGATGGACGCGCAGGAAGGTGGCGACGAAGAAGGTGCAGGCTTTGAAGGTGGCGAAGGTGGCGACGAAGAAGGTGCAGGCTTTGAAGGTGGCGACGATGAAGGCGCGGACTTTGGAGGCGACGACGACTTCGACGTAGACAAACTATTGTCTGGGATAGGCGGAGAGACCGAGAAGGTCCAGAAGAGCCTGAAACGCAAGCCGAAGATAACATCGGTCACTGTGGAGGTAGAATGATGAGTAACCTTTTCTCAGATATAGTGAAGGGCGGCAAAGAAGGCGGGACATACACAAGCCGCAAGCGTGTCCTGAAGAAAGACCCAAAGACAGGTCGGATGTCCTGGGGTTGGGGGGATTACAAGTACACAGAGAAGAAGAAGAAGAAGAAGCAAAGCACCGCAAGTGATGGCGAGAAGTCTACGAAGAAGAAGACGAAGACCGTATCTGAAGGAGCTTCGGTAGATGAAGGCAAGACCTCTTTAGAGCTTGTACGTGAAGCGATGAAGGCTGCGGGACTGCATGAGCATGTCATACGCGCAAAGGTAAAGCACGAAGGCCAAACATTGGCAGATGTCGCTGCGGAAGCCAAAGAAGCGCGAAAGAAGATAGAAGACGAAAAAGCAGACAGAAGAGCAAAGCGGGAAGAGGCGCAGAAGAAGAAGCGAGAAGAACGGGCGAAAGAGTCTGTAGTAGATGCAGTAGAGGAAGATACAGCGGTAGAGGCTCTAAAGGATCAGGAAGAGGTTGTAGAGACCGTAGATACAACCGTGGACCCCGTAGAGATGGCGCAGAGAGGACTGGTCCGGTTGGTTCGTAAGAACAAAGACGGGATCGAAGTGGCTAAGTGGGTGACGGGACAGACATACCAATTCCACAAAGAGAACAAAACGGAGTTTTGGGACACGACCGATGCTCCTGTTTCTGAAGCCGGAAGTAAGGCGCGTCGAGAGGCAGGAGAGAAGCTAAGAAAAGAACAGACAGAAGAAGAGAGTAAGGTTCTCGCTGCCGAAGAGTTCGATATGGGTAACCTTGTTGAGCTAGAGGCTTTCAAGGTTTCGGAGAACAGACCTCCGAACTTCCTCGGACTTATTGCACAGGCGGGTGTAGAGGGAGATCCTCTCAGTCTTGAGCAGTACCGAAAAGGCCCGTTTACCAACTACCGAATAGACGCGACGGCTCTGCGTAATACAACCCTTCCTTCTGGAGAGTACAACATAAAAGACCTGACGCCTCTACAGCTACTCCTACACACAGGAATGCTGAACAGGCCCCCTGAAGGTCCACTAAATAACTTCCAGGAAGAGTTTTTCTTCACACTTGTAGGCAGGAAACAGAGGTACTCTCAGCTTTCTCCAGCGATGAAGAACATCTACGCGCCTATTGCTAGGAACCTAGCCGGTTGGTGGACGAACCTCACAGATACCGAGAGACAGGCGTTTTGGGACACCTTTGTGGACGAGGATTGGCAGACTACTGTCGGTAAGGTCGCAGACAAACGGCACGAGAACGCTGATATGCCTCTTCCAGAGGGTATGAACAAGTTCAAGGAGAAGGGATATAACTTCCATGAATACCAACGAAAAGCTGTAAACTTTGGCGACACAGCCGGACGTGCGATTTGGGCTATGGAGATGGGACTAGGAAAGACTCTCGCCGCTATCGGGCTCTTCCACCAACTCCGCCAACGTGGGGAGGCAGACCGTATGTTTGTTACCGCACCTCTTTCGGCACATGGTTCGTGGGAGGAGCACTTTCGAGACTTTTCCGACTTGGGGGACGACGCCGATAAAAAGACAGGCAGGTTGAAGAAGGGGAAAACAATCATCCTAACAGGAGCTTCCAAGAAGCAACGCCTAGCTGCTTACGAGGCTTGGGATAAAGGGGAGACCAAGGCCCTGGTTGTCTCTCCAGATACAGTCGCAAAAAGGTGGGTAGAGACTCCTGGGGGTCTAGCCCTCAATCCTGAAAAAGACCAGCACGATATACCGGGTAGGTGGGAAGAAGAAGAAGGGAAGAAAAGACCGAAGAGTCCTGAGGCCCAAACCGTAGAAGCGGAACGGAAACAGGCCCTGAAGGATTATCCCGATGGTACGTCTATCCGTATCACAGACTCCAGCGGCAAGCCGCGTCGGTACTTCAAGAAGCAGGGCGGGCAGTGGTACGCAGGGGACGCTTTCAAATACAAAGAAAACTCCTACAGGACAGTAACAATACAGGAAACTGAAGCTACCTATGCTCTTATAGAAGGACACGAGACAGACACAGAACAAGGTGTCATGGACGAGATGGAGAATCAGGTTCTTGCTTATCTCCGGGACTACAAAAACTCTCGTAATACTCGTGGCTTGAAAGAGCCTTCCATGGAAGTCATTCCTCCCGATTCTGATTATCAGATCATCAAGAACATGATGGAGAAGCACGGGGAGACTACTCTCCGAAACGCGGACGAGCTACACAAGTTCAAAGACCCGAAGAGTGCTCGTGGTTCTGGTTTCGTAGATGCCATATGCAGACCTCCCGGACGAGTGGTCGGTATGACAGGGACGCCCAAACCTAACGGGGCAGAAGACTTCTACCATATCGTAAATGCAATCGCTCCAGGCACACTTGGGGACACAGTAAACGATTTTGCTGACCGATACTGCTACACAGACGGCAAAGACAAGAAGATCCTCGGTTTCCGCCCGGAAGAGTTGGGCACTATGTACCGAGATTCTGGTTCTGCTTTCTTCGCACGAACTACGGCTGACCCGGATGTAGAGATCAATCTTCCAGAGCGTGTCGATCTATCTCCCCGTATCCCAATGGATGATGTGCAGGAGCAGATCTCCACACGCCTTGTCGAGTGGATGAAGATCCGAAACAAGATAGCTAAACTGAACGCCATGGCTCGGGGGAGCGGGGAGCGCGCAGAAGCGGCAGGAATGGAGGCAGAAGCCCTCCAAGATATGCTTGATAAAGCCCGTTCTGACGACAACGAAGATGCAATCGACAGGACAGCAGCGAGGGCTGCTCCATGGGATCACCAAGTGGCTATGATGAGGTGGCAACAGCTTGCTGTAGATCCTAGCCTCCTGGATACACAAGAAGGGTATTCCCGAAGGTTTTCCGACGACTATCCTGGGTACTTGAGCCCGAAACTCGATAACGTGACAGACGCCTGTATGACGCACCTTACGCAGAACCCGGATAAAGGGGCTGTGATTTTCTGCGAATACAACGGTGGGGTACGAGGAGCAAAGCAGGCACTCATTCAGAAGGGCCTGAAAGAGTCCGATATCGGTGTCTACACAGGAGCTACTTCGGCAACGAAAAGAAGACAGCTACAAGCGGACCTAAACGAAGGAAGAATCAAGGTTCTTGTTGGTAACACAGCAGCACTTGAGACCGGGGCAAACCTTCAGAAAAGAGCGAACTGGGTGGGTATGCTAAACACTCCTTGGGATCCTGCGCGTCTTACGCAGTCCATTGCGCGTGTTATGCGACAAGGACAGACAAGCAAGGTTATCGTCTACCGTCCTACTGGGTCGCACGTCGAAGAGCAGATCGAGAGGACAGTATCCAGGAAGATTCTGCAAGCGGCACAGGCCACAGGCAGGACAATGGAGGCGGACGACGCTATTGCGGGCTCTATGCGTAAACCAGGGAAAACCGGAACCTCTGCCGCCATTATCGCGGAGATTCTCGGAGTAGACCCTAGCGTATTCATGAAAGCCGACGAGAAGCCTCTCACTCTTGAAGAGATGGAAGAGAAGCAGCGTGAAGATGCCGATAGAGCACGCGAACGAGCAGCTAAGAAAGCGGCCAAAGAAAACGCAGAAGGAGAAAAGTAATGGACGCCTGGACTGCACGAGAACGTATTTTAGCGTTGACGCCTGTAAACGGTGTGAAGCCTGTGGACATAGGGGCCGATACACGTATCCGGCTATGCCGGGAGCTTCGCGACTACCTCGACAAGGAGCCTGATGCTTTTATTCCGACGTGGTTGTTGGAAGAGACAGAGCACAAGATGAACCGAAAGAAGAACCACGTTGTTCTTTCTGATGCTCAAATGGAGGCTGTCCAAGACCTAGATAAGGCTCTTCTGTACGAGGATATCATCGACTTGGTAAAGGACGCAGGCGGATGGGAAGCAGGTCCACGGGGAGGTACGCGAAGGAAACTACCTTCTGGAAAGTGGCAGTACAAACGTGGAAGTTCCGGTGGATCGGGTAAAGCAGAAAAGAAAGAAGATGGCGGTGAGGAACAGTCCTCCCACGGACAGCGATCCATGGAAGCTGTTGCGGAAGCCATGGATAAGCTACCGGACGGGTGGTCTGTCACTACAGAAGACGGAGTAAAGTTCACCAAGAAGGACGGCAAATGGTACCCCGAGGGTTCAGACGAGCCTATAGGAAGCGAGGAGTTCGTAGACAAGGAGACAGACAAGAACGGCGGGGACAAGGACAAAGCCAAGAAAGAGTTCAACGGAAGCAAGTTGAAACTAGCCCTGTGGGCATTCCTGGAAAACTTTATTCCGGGCAAGGACAAAGACTGGAAGATCCAGGTACAGGAGAGAGCAGGGCATACGGACGAGGACGAGAAGAAGGACGAGAAGAAGGACAAGAAGGGTACAGAAGAAGCGGAGAAAGCGGAAGAAGACAAAGCTGATGACTCCAAGGAAGAAGACAAAGCCGACGCCAAGGACGAGGACTCTAAGGAAAAAGACTACTACCGTTACCCTCTTGGTCGTCCAACCAAGGGATCCAAGGACAAGGACAAGAAGAAGACTGAACGGTATAAGCCGATGCGGGACAAGCTAGAGAGGCACCCCGACGCACCTAAAGGCTACGAGCCCGATCCGAAGAGTAGCAACAACGCCCATGTAGATAAGACAGGCAGAAAGTGGTATCCGCCTCCTCAGAAAAAGGAGACTGCCAAGAAGGAAAAGACGAAGAAAAGTCTTTCTTTTTCTGATGCTCTTCACGAGGCTTTTGTGCAGATGGAGGAGGCGAAGAAAAGACGATGAAAGTACGCATAGAAGAAAGCAGAGAAGGCGAGTTTGCAGAGTCAACCGCGCCAGAACTTCGAGAGAAAGCGTCTATGGCGGTAGGTCAGGTTCTGACCGAGCTAGGATACTGTGGCGACCTTTTATCTAAGGCCCTGCCTCGTGGCGGAGAGATCCAAGTGCTAGAGGAACTAACACAGATGACTGTACGCGCATACGAAAGCCGTATGGACCACCTTCGGAAAGCTATTGAGAGCAAGGTCAAAGAGGCCATAGAAGAAGGTATCGAAGACTAATGAAAAGGCGTGTCCTACAGGCTGCGATCAAAGAGATGATTCGGGCACACCACGAGGCGTTCGTCGTGGAGCTTTTCGGACATGACAGATTGGGTATGTCTGCCGAAGAAGTACAGCGTATGTGGGACAAGGATCTGTTTCCAGACACTAATATGCTGACTGGTGTAAAGATCTCTATTCCAGGGTTCCCCGATGAAATAAACCCTTTCGAGTACACAGCACTCGTCGCAGCAGCCACGAATAAAGCCACACAAGAGCAAAGAGAAGCGATGCGTAGCTGGGGTATCAATGAGTGGAACAAAGAGCTAGGCAAGGAGCTTGCCATAAGAGAGGGGGAGGAAGCGGCATACGCAGAAGAGAGGGCACGAAATATACCTAGACCCGAGAGCCAAGCTGTCGGAACTATCGATATGTCTCGCCCGTCTTCCGCAAGCACAGAGCCTCCCACAACACGGTTGCCGATAGCTCCAGAAGTACAGGTTCCAGAATGGATGAGTTCTCAGGAGGAGTATTCCTATAAACAGGCTATCACCTTCGCGGGGGACTTCTGCCGAGGGCTTGGTAACAAGGTATCCGATAAAGCAGACGAATGGCTTGTAGAGTCGTGGGATGGCGAACAGATAGTAGACGAGGTGGACCCCGAAAAACGAGCAGCCATTCTCGCGATAATAAGAGAGAAAGTAGCCGACGCGATAAAGTACCACTGGGACAGCGGCCAACTGTCACGGGAGTTGGCGAATGCTACCGGGAACTGGTCTCATAACTGGGAGATGATCGCTAGAACAGAACTACAGGCTGTCTATAACGAGGGCATGGTTCTAGGAGCAATCGAGGACTACGGCAAGGACGCCCGAATAGCAAGACTCCCAGAGACAGACGCTTGCAGACACTGCGAACGGTTGTTTTTGGATGGGGGAGGATTACGGATCTTCCCTGTACAGGAACTGATTGGTAACGGAACAAACGTAGGAAGACGCGCAGCATCTTGGGTTGCGACAATCTTTCCGGTTCACCCAAACTGTCGTTGTGATACTATCGCTGTGCCTCCGGGATTCACAGTGACCCGAGATGGCAGACTTAGGAGAGATTCCGAGCAGTCATGAAAACCTTCGACTCATTTAGCGTCTGGACGCCCTTTGTGGCCTTAGAGAAGTCCACAAGTAAGCCAGAGCCTATGACCGGGCGGATTGGCGGGATTATATCCACTGAGTCCAAGGATTTCCAAGGTGAGACCATCACGCAAGATGGCGTTGATTGGTCCTACTTCATGAAACACGGCTGGTTCAACTACGAACACCAGTCCGGTCCAGAGAATGTTCTAGGGCACCCCGAAAGAGTCACAACGCAAGGGGGACAAACCCGTGTCGAAGGAGTCCTTTATTTGGCAAAGTCCAAAGCAAAGGAAGTGTTCGAGACTGCTGTTGCTATGTCGAAGGCGGGCAATATGCGGACGTTGGGCTTTTCTGTCGAGGGACAGGTACTAGCCCGTGAGAAAAAAAGAATCTTAAAGGCGCGGGTTTTAAATGTTGCTGTGACAGCACATCCAGTCAACCCGGACGCCCGTTTAGAGGTGCTCTCCAAGGCGTTTGGTGCGTCTGTTGGGTACCAGACCCCTGCCGGAATGGGCGGCAATATCACGCCACTCATTCCGCAATCCCTTGAGTCGGTTCCAGCTATCGCTTCTTATGGAGTATATGCTATGAACCGCAAGAAGTTGACAACACAAGACCTAGCCCTGCTTTTGCACACTACGTTTCCGAAGTTGGGTCATGGAAAGGCGTTGTCTATAGCTGTAGAGATAGCCCGAGTCGTTGGAAGATGAAGGGCCTAACCCCAAAGTTACAGAGGAGATCTTCTGATGAATCAAGAGCTTTATGACCAACTGGTCAATGAAGGTATCTCTGAGGCCAAAGCCGAGCAGATCGCCAAGTCACACTTTTCGGGCACTCCCGAAGAGGTTGATGCGGAACGATTGACCAAGGCTCTTGAAGGCCTTCGGGAAACCATGGAAACACCCGTAGACAACAACCCACAGGTTGACTTCTCAGCACCGCCCGTTGCGGACTCTGATGATGTCATCGGTGCTATCACGAAAGGCGCAGATGCAATCTTGTTCCAAAACCGTGAGCACATCGAGCAACGTGCTTCCGCACAGGGCACCATTCTTGACCGACAAGACGCGCTTCTCAAAGGCGTTCTTGCACTAGGTGAGTCTGTTGCACGTATCGAAGAGCGTTTGGATGGTAAAATCGCCAAGGGTCTTAGCAATGTCGCTAACCAACTGGCGCAGCCTGCTGCACATCGTTCAGTACAGTCGGAACTTATCCCCACACCGGGCGATGTTTCGCGTACCCAGGACATGAGTCGTGCAGAGGTTATCTCCAAGGCTCTACACGAAATGGGCGGTACACAAGACTGGAGCCGTCGCGCTAGTCTTGGACAGGCCGTTTCTCTTCTCGAAAGTGGCGAAAATGTCGCTACTGTCGTGTCTAACTATAATATCACCACAACGGCCAGCTAAGGAGGCTCTAAGCCATGATCGACATTCCTCAGATCAACAGTATGGTGCCGGTCAGTGACCTGATGCAACTAAATGACGCTTTGCGAAAAGCGGCAAATGTTGGATATCAGACTCCTGCTGGCATGAGTTCGGGGAGCGTTTCTCCCCTTGTACCCCAATCCATCGAGGGAACGCTTGCAAGCGCGACCTATACGATGAAGGAACTGGTTCTCTGGCCAGCACTTGCCAAGCGCAATGTCGGACAGACGGTCCACGAGTTCACTCGTATCGAAGATCACGGTCTTGATTTGGACCCGTTTATCGCTGAAGGCGGTGGCGGAATTACCAATAAAAGCGTGTATTCTCGGGAGTTTGTGAAAGTCAAGTACCTTGCCGAACGTCGGGAAGTCAGCGATGTCGCGGCGATGGTAAATCCCATCATCGGGCCATCCCCCAACGTGCTCGCAGAGGAGACCACACGCGGTACTCTCCGTCTTCTTCAGAAGCTGGAGCGTGCTTTGTTCTATGCTGACAGCAGCCTGAATGACCAACAGTTTGATGGTCTTTTCAAGCAGCTTCAGACAGGTACTCCAGGCAACTTCTTCGACTTGAAGGGTGAAGGCCTTACGGTTGACTTCCTACAAGAGAAGTTGGGCGAGACTTACGGTGCTCCGAACTTCGGGCGCGTAGACACCATTTATGTGGAGCCTCGCGTACACCAAGACCTGATTCGTCAGACTGTTTCTTACGGTCGTCACGATCAGCTTCAGGTGTCGGATGCGTCTAGTCTTACTTTCGGAACTCGTAACCTGTCTATCATGGCTCCTTACGGTCCTGTTAGCATCAAGGCTGCTCCGTTCCTTCATAAGGCACACGCAGTACCTTCAGCGGGTTCTGGTACCTCTGATGCCCCGGCTGCTCCGACGTTGAACTCGGCGGCGCATAACGGCGGTAACTCAGATACTTCGGCTTGGGCTGCTTCGGATGTAGGCGACTACATTTGGTCGGTTGTTGCAGTAAACGACAAGGGCTTCTCTGCCCCTGCTGCTTCTAACCAACTTGGTGTATCTGCTGGACAGAAGATTGAGTTCTCAATCAATGACCATGCTGTTACAACAAAGGCCGATCCCGATCCAGCAAACGCTGTGAAGTATTACCGTATTTATCGTTCCGATAAGAACGGTGCTGCAAACACCGGAAAGTTGATCAAGGAGATTCCTGTCAACGCAGACGGTGCGACTTTTGCTGGAAATGCTGGAACGCTTGTCGCAGACTTGAATGGTGATGTTCAGAGCACATCCAATGTGTTGGCTCTGTCTCACGATCCAGGTGTTTGCGAAGTGGTACGGCTCTTGGATTTCATGCGTCGTCCGCTCGCGGAAGTTGCTACAACCAAGCCTTTCCTCTTGATGTTATTTTTGAGCCCGATTTTGAAGGTAAGTTCCAAGACTTTCGGGATAAAGAACGTAGGCATCGGTTAGCAGTCAGGCGTTTTTTGAGCGAGGCCGATTTCACCCCGGCCTCGCTCAAAGCCTTTCTAAAGTACCCAAAGTACCTATTAACTATGTGGTGATACAAACCTGGGAGAAGCGCATATGGCTTGGCACCACGATAACCTTAGAAACTGTTCATATTGCCTCGGCAATACGATGTTTGAAGTTGATGGAAAAGGACTCATGTCCCCTCAACCTTCTAAGGAAGACGTTGTGTCCCAGTGCCAGCAACATCCCCGGATTCTCTGGATTGAACCGGAGGCAAAGCCTGCGAAGAAAGTGCCTGCTGCCAAGGCGGTAGAGCCTGAGAAGAAGGCTGCGAAAAAACCTGCTGCAAAGAAAGCAGCTTCCAAGAAAACCCCGGCCAAGAAAGCCTCTTCTAAGAAGGCGAAATAAGGAGCAAAACCATGGCTGATCCTTTCGGAACAAATATGACAAGCAGGGCAGCGTCTATCGCAGATGTGTCGGACCCAAACTTTGCAAGCACCAAACTAGCGCAACGTGTTCGCCAGCTACGCACAGACGTAGATGCTGTAAATGCGGACGCTGCTTCGACTACGGCTGTTCTTGCGGCTCTAGCGGCTGCTGACGGCGATATTGCCGTGAACAAGCAGAAGCTGACCAATGTCAATCAGATCATCGGACGTGCTGATGCCGATCTGATTATCAATACAGGGGCTTCTGCACGGTCTGTCAAGATTCAGGGTGACGGCGTAAATCTAGTCGTAGCCAATGAGGGCAAGTTGGGTTTCTTCAATGAAACTCCAGTTGCTCAACAAGGGGATTGCGGCGTTGGCGGCAATGCCGCAGCAAACGCGGCTGCTATCGCTTTGGTCCGTACCTGTCTCCAAAACCTCGGTCTGATGGCGTAATAACGTAGGGGGTAGTTCATGGCGTCGATATTCGACGAGCTAACCCCCGGCTGGCTGAAGGACCGCTTTCTTGTAGGCGTTGACCTCACACTAGATGATGGCACGGCTTACCCGGAAGCGGTCTTCACACAGGCCGTCGCTGGGGCTGTTCGATACATTGAGCACGAACTAGGTATCGTGCTCGACCCGGTGAAGGTCACGAGCGAGAAACACGACGCCTTTGAACTCAATAGGTCGGGCTTCTGGCCGTTTCGCCTGGATATGCGTCCTGTGTGGACGGTTACGGGCTTTCGTATCAAATACGGTAGCTACGAACCTCTCTCCATACCTCTCTCTTGGATACACACGGTGTCTCCAATACATGGGCAGGTAAATCTTATTCCTTCGGAGGAATCGCTAGGAGGCTACCTGTACAGTTCCGGTATGCCGTTAATCCTCGGGGACGCTTTCCAACCCCTTATGTACGTTCCAGGCTACTTCGAGTTCGATTATACGGCAGGGTTTGCCACATTGAATGGCACAGCGACCTTTGCCGATGGGGTGGTAACAGCAACCGTTCCAGTTTCTCCGCAAGCACTCATGCCTAACTACGACGTTGAGTTGACTCTTGGGAGTCCTAATAACGGCGCAGCAGGACCAGTCGTAACCGAACGAACACGGGACAACTTCACGATCTCGCTAACGACTCCCCCCGAAGGCGGGAGCGCGTCCGTATCTTGGTCTTTGAGCGCAGTACCGGCGGACCTGAAGCAGGTTATCGGGCTGAAAGCTGCTGCTCTTCCTTTGGATATCGCGGGCGATCTCTTGGTTGGTGCGGGAATCGCTTCCACAAGTGTAGGCGCGGATGGGCTGCATATGTCCGTCAATACAACTTCTAGTGCAACCAACTGTCTACATGGTGATACCAAACTGCTTCTTTCTGATGGTACGACAGACACGATAAAGAGCCTAACCGAACAGCACGGAAGAGACGGGACTGTCTCCGTGAAGTGTCTTGATGCGAACGGGGCAGAGACTACGGGCACAGCTACCAACTTCCATGTGACAGGTAGCAGTGACAAGATGTACGACATCCTCTTGTCCAACAATATGCGGGTAGTGTGTACATACAACCATCCTTTCCGAATCGCTGCTTTCAATGCGAAAGACGGCACAGTCGTCCATAACTACTACAAGCACGCGGAAGAGCTTCAGGTAGGCGATGAACTCGCTACTGTTATGACTTCCAACGAAGGACTGCATCCCGACGATCCGCGTCGATATACGAACATCTATGTGAAGAAGATAGATCCCGCAATACCAGAAGACAGAGTGTACGATTGCACTGTAGCAACGCACCATAACTTTGCTCTGGATAGCGGTATTGTCGTTCACAACAGCGGATATGGTGCCCGCGTCTTGCAGTTTGAACGAGAACTAAAGGCACTGCTCCCAGCTTTGCGGGCTAAATACAAGTCTGTGAATATGGGAGTCATCTAATGTCCCTTACCCTCACCTCTCGTGTACCGACAAAACTCAAACCGAGAGTGGACTTCGATCCAGAGCAGTTTCGGAAGATGTTGTTCACTAAGGGGCTAAGGGTACGCTGGTCGATGGCTAGTGAGTGTCCGTGCAAACGAGAAGGAGAAAGCGACCTTGTGGCGACATCTCCATTGACAGATATCCTACGAGCTAACGCTTCTGCTAGGTCATCTACCGAAGAACCACGCCCGGACTGCGCTACCTGTAACGGAAACGGGTATTTCTACCATTCTACGCAAGACATATACGCCCTTGTGACGAGAGGCTTAGAAAACCCGCAGCAGTTTGCTGCCTACGGCGATTATGCCAAGGGTATGGCGTCCTTCACGTTTCTTCCAGAACACACACCTAGCGGGTTCGATAAGCTGGTCCTATTGGACAGCACCATCGTGTTTCGAGAGACCCGGCGTAAGACAGCCGATAGTACGCAGGCTATGCGGTATCCGATAGCAACAAAGAGCGTAGACCTTGCCTCAGGAAAGGCTAGTGTGGATGTACTTCACGTAGAGAAGGCTGTGATATCGGGAGATAGCCACACCACAAGTTCTTTGGTAAAAAACACAGACTACGCGGTGACGGCGGATGGAAAGATTGATTGGGCTCTTGGTGTAGCTGCTGGTACAGCACCTAGTACCGGAACTTTCTTCTCAGTTAGTTACTTCGCACACCCACATTTTGTGGTCGTAGACATTCCGCACTCATTTCGAGATACAATAGTGGCCACTAAGTTGCCTGCTCCGGTATTTTATCAGTTACCGACGCAAGCAACGGCACAACTGGACTTTTTGAACAGCCTGACTGGAGAATAGATTGCCGGGACGGACGCCAACAGATTTGAGTTTAGAGGACTTTGGGCTAGATCCAAGACAGGCTCGGTCCAAGATGGCGACGATTGCAGACGTTATCTTGAGCGAGTGGACTGCGGAAGCTACCAAACGGACAAGTCTGTCTTCTGCATATATCAAGTCCTTGCAGAAACATTCTGACAGCAAGGTTGCTCGTGTTCTTCTTCCGGGCGGTGGTGCTCGTAGCGGGGAAGCTGCGAAGGCTGCGATGCTGGCTCGAATGGTCGAGTTCGGTATGGGTCCAGGCGGTATCGGTACAGAAGGTGCCTATGATGTCCGTAAGTTCCTTCTCGGAGGTGGCGGCAAGGGAAAGAAGCACACAGGAAAGAACGGCATCTATGTGAATGTACCGTTCAAGCACTCTGCTGAGTCTATTGAGGCAGGCGGTGGAGAGCAGATCAGGAAGATTGTCGAGAACAAGAGCTTCGGACACAGCATAAATGTCGCTCCGAATGTCACCCAGTGGGGTAGGCGGGACGACAAGGAAAAGTCCAGAGCCTCCTTGACAGGAAAAGAAACAGCACACGTCAATCGTATTGTAAAAGGCAACAAGCAAGCGAAGGACGTAGTAGGAAAGACATACACGCGGTACGCGCACAAGACTAACCCTTTGCAGGGTCTTGTGAAGATGGGTACAACCCATAGTTCTGCATCGGGGAAAAAGACCAAAACCTCTGGATATATGACTTTCAGACGTGCCAGTTGGGCTGGAGATCCTTGGATGCACCCCGGCATAAAAGCGCGACACATAGCAAATATCATTAGGAAGAACCTTCCTAAGATCTTGCGGGAGCAGGGTTTGCTATGAGTGGTATCTTTGACCTACATACGACGCTTGCTCTACAGAATGGGTGGGAATGGTACAGGACTAACCAAGCGGGCTTTAGAAGCCTGTTTATGGGCCTTAGGGACGATGTTCTGAACGACTGGCACTCTGAGCTAGTAGCAAAGCCTCCTGTGTTCAGGACGCACGCTGCTGCCGGTGTGGGTGATTTTCCCGCCGTTATCGTGCAGCTTATGAACGAATCCCGGCTAGAAGAGCCTCTTGGTGGGTTTAGTCGTTCCTCCACAGGGATACCTATTTTCACCTCTGTTATCGAGCAGCGTATCAAGATCTCTATGTTGTCGAACAACGCTGAGATTACTCGTGCGCTCCACGTAGTCACCAGAGCAATAATGTTCGGGTCGCTTCATCGGTTTGTGGACCAAGGTTATATGGACCTCCAATACCTTGAAGCAGAAGAACTTGCCCCAGCAGAAGAACTTGTTGCCGAAGAGATGGGTATATTCCTTCGTCGGCAAGTGTGGAAGTCTACAGCGACGGTGGATTCTCCATCGTTTGAACAAATACCGCAAGAGAAGGCGTGGTTCGTTCAGGCAGAAGATATTGTAACGCAACCCACTACGGGAAGCGCATACGACGCGACTACGAAAACAGGGGACTGGCAACCCGCACCAATCGACCCCTCTTTGATCAATCCAGCAACAAACGAACCTTATCCGCCACAGAGAAAACCTGCGGACGAGGAGTATGGTAATCCTCCGTTTGACGGTGTTACCGGCGATGCCGGTGGCGTAAAGCCCAAGACATGAGGATGAGAACGAAAATGAAGGAGTTTTCTAATGCCTAGTTCAGTAAACATCAACGGCCTCCGAATCTACCGCCCAGGTATTTATGCCATTATTGACGCTTCTTCCCTCGGAGGGAAAGGCATATCCACAGGCAATGTCGCCATTGTCGGTGATTTTCCAGAGCTAGAGCATGGTGGTATGGGCGGAGCAGCGACCGACGTGAAGTCCTTGACTTTTAGTTCCGCGCCTGCTGTCAACCAGTTCAATCCAACAAAGAAATGGCTTGACATCTCTAAAATCGCCTTCAGCCCGTCTTCGGACGGACGTGTTCCAGGAGGAGCGGCGACACTTACTTTTGTAAACCAGATGCCGAACTCTCAGGCAAAGTCTGCTGGATACGGTGGTTTTCAGTCTATTCATTCTACTGAGGCTTTGGAGCTACAGAGTCGTCTTTGGGGTAAGACAGGAAACCGCGTATTCGTCGAAATGAAAACGAACGCGGATGACGCTAACCTCATTGACGCGACAATCAAGCTAGACGGCAAGTCGGAAGTCTTCTCTGCTCAAGGAAGTGGTCCTATTATGGACCTTTGGTATTCCGGCAGCGACCTTACGACTTCCTGGACTGAAGTAGGCCCGAAGCACCTCCATTGGTCCTGGACTAAGGCTCTTCCTCTTCCTTCAGCCTCTGATGCCGACGTTGTGTGGGAGCCTACGCACGTAGTATCTTCTGGAGCACCCCTAGAGGTCATGTACATGGACGGTGCCTCAGGGGCACAAACTTCCGCTAAGACGCTCAAGGTTGAAGGCCTGAACGCGGCAGGAATCGCTACTACAGAAGAGCTTTCGACAAACAGCGGCGCAAACACAAATCAAATCTATGCCTCCTCCGATATCGGTGGGACTCCTTTGTATCAGACGGCAACAAGTTGGAGCCGTATTGATAAGGTCACGGTTGACGGGTCTGCGGCAGCGAATGGTACTTGGACTCTATCCGGTACAGCCTTCGATATTGATATGACCGACTTCCTCACGCTTGGGGCAGTTGTCAGTTACATCAATAACAATAGTACCAAGGGGTTCAACGCGGAGTCGCAGCATGTACGGATCAACACGATTCCTGCTAAACCTTCGGCAGAATGGCCCTACGCGGGCGGACTAGATTCGTCGAATGGAAACACGCTAGGCGCGGGCAACAAGCTAACGGTTCGCGCAGATAACTGGGCTATCGTTTCTTCTTTGGATTCTTCTCAGTTTGTCAAATGCAAAGCCGCAACGCCTTCTACCACAAAGGCAGAGTGTATGTTCATCCTCAAGGACGTGGCGTCTTTGAACGGACAGAAGTTCACGTTGACGGACGGTACCAACACGCAAGAGTTCGAGTTCGATAACACGAAAAACGGCGTAGCAAACGGCACTATCGGCGTACAGGGCGAAGACCTCGAAGAGGTGGCGGATTCTATAGTGGCATCGATCAACGACGCCTCTATTACTCTGAACATTACGGCTACCTCTATGGGTGCAGCCGATGGCGAAGAGCGGATCCGACTGGTCATGGATGCAGGCGGAGAGGGCGGAAACCAGCTTATCAAGCTGGAAGAGGTATTCATTGTAGATTCTTTGTCTACCACCAACTTCTTTATTCCTCGCTTCTCAGGTGGTTCCACTCTCGGGTATCAACTTCCGCCTAAGCAGGCAGATGGCGGTGCTTCTTCCGATACATTCTTGTTCGGTGGTGGAGTAGGTTCCGTTACTAGCGCGTCAATCGATGAGGCGTATAAGGCAATCGAAGCGGCAGACATTCAGATTGTCGTTCCGATGCCCGGTAGTTATGCAGCCTCGGACTCCAATCTTGTGGACCACTACAAGAAGGCGGTCACGCACTGTGTAGACAGCGCAATCGCTGGATACGAGCGGAATGTTTGGGCAGGTGCGTCTGAGGGTAATACACCCAAAGAACTCTTCGACACCTTCACCAAGAAGCTGAACAGTCGGCATCTTGCTATGGTTGGACAAGAGATTCAAATCACCAACAGCAAAGGTAACCTTGAGTGGTTTAGTCCTCAGTATCTCGCTCTAATGTGCGCGTGTATGCAGGCGGGAAGCGTTGTAGCTACTCCTTTGACTTGGAAACGTCCGAGCGTTGTTGACGTTCGTCAAAAGTGGAATAGCTCACTTGACGCGGGGGAAGCGATAGCACGCGGTCTCTGTGTGTTGAGTGAGGACACCCTTGGATGGAAGATCGAACGCAGCGTGACGACCCATATGGAGGACGATAACCCGATCTATTCGGAAGTGTCTTCCATGGAGAGCGTGAACACTAGCGTTCGGGCTCTACGGAACCAACTGTTGATTCAGATCGGTAACCCGATCTATTCCAACACTGCCCCCAAGATGGCCAGCAAGGTGGATTCTGTACTGGATAGACAGGTACAGGATGGTATTATCAAAGCGTACCAGAATGTTGTACTCGAAGATCTCGGAGATACTATCCGAATCACTTACGAAGTGGCAGCAGTTGAGCCCTTGAACTTTATCATCATTGTGGCCAACGTGACTCGAATAGCATCGACCTAGTAGGAGGAACCCTCGATGGCAGAATACAGACCAATATCAGGAGCCCGCGCACGGCTCTACTTTAACTCTACGACACCAGCAGGGTGGGCTACTGGCGTCAATGCCTCAGAGAGCATCCAGCTTCAACGTGTGGATGTTCTAGGGGACATCGACTCGCAAGAGATCGAGGCCGTAGGGCGTTCGGTAACCATGACGGCGGATTTCGTTCGTATCTTGGGGGAAAGCCTCCAAAAACTAGGGTTTTGGCCCTCTGGCGGAACGGCGGACATTATCAACTTCCCCGAGATGACAGCCGAGATTTACGACGAAGTGGGCGAGAATATCATCTATCGACTCGTAGGCGTGAAGTGTGAAACACGTAACTGGCGGTTTGATCGCTCCGGTTTGATGACAGTAAACGCTACCTTTCAAGCCCGAAAGATGCTAGATGAACAAGGCTAGTATTTTTATGGGAGGTAGCAATGGATACACTCACAGGGGTAGCGGAACAGCTACAACCTCCGGGTAATAAAGAAGATAATCTTTCTAAGAGAGAAGAGTCCTTCACACTCGTTTACGATTCGCCAGACGGTCGGTGCGAAGATGTGATCCTATCTCGGATATTGGATTCGGACGAACGGTTTGAGGTGGCTCGAATATCCAGCACACTGGCGCGTCCAGTTGTGTTTGATCAAATGCCAGCCTCGCAGCAAGCGCGTCTTTGGGCGATTGCTTGGTGCGCGAAACAACTTCGAGATGTTCCGAACTGGTTAGACAAGTGGATTCTGCTTGATGACTCTTTGCTTTTCCAGCTTTTCGAGGTGCTACAAGACCACGAACAGCGGTTTTTTCGTTCAGGCGGTGGAGCGGGTACGGCGGATGCGTCGGCTTCAAGGGTGGACATTAGTCCAGTCAACGCTACCATCGCCTCCTCGAAGCAAACACGAACCCGGCAGAAGTAACTTATGTCCAGCAGATATACAGACATATTTCATGATGAAGATGACCGACGAAGAGTGGGCAGAGTTCGACGTACCGCTTATGCGAGACGGGGAGCCTGTAGAGACCGGAGATTCGTTGGTTGATGAATGGGAGAAGCAGCTTCAGGGCGACCTATCGGACGCGGACGAAGCACCTTGGTTTGAGCAAGTCAGAGAGGTATTAGGAGATGAGCCAACATAGAACATCAGTAACCGTTACGGTTGATGACGCACAGGCTCAAAAGTCTCTTGATTCTTTACTTGACAAGCTGAAAAAAGCTAAGGAGTTGGCCGATGGTATCCGCCTGCCTGGAGGTGGTGGTAGCGGTATCGCTGGAGGCACTGGTAGCACAGCAAGCGGCTCCGGTGGCGGTGGCGGCTCCGGTGGCGGTGCTGGTGCTGGTGCCCGTGGAGGCCTTCATCCAGGAATAGGTCTCGCAGCACGCGGTGGTTTTGCTGCCGGGACCTATTCTGCGAACATGGTAGGACAAGCGGCTGGAATGCGTAATGATCCGGCTGCTGCTGTCAAGATGACGGCAAAGATCCTCGGAGATGGTCTAAACGCTATCGCGGATGGTGTTGCAGGTGTTGCGGAGGCTCTTCCTTCAGGCGGCGGCTATGATACTCCATGGGGTGCTGCTGCAAGCGCAGCGCAAGCGGCTCTAAAACTAACCGCAGCAACGGCTGCTGCGTTCGGCAAAGTGATTTCAGAAGGAGTACAGGCTCGATACGAGCAGCTTGGGAAGTTCAAGTCCATAGAAGGACCGGGCGCGATGGCTTCCGCTACAGCGGGCTATGATAACCCTATGAGTGGGACGGGTTTCTCTGAAACAAGCGCAATGAAAGCAGGCCGGTCGTGGGGTTTTGGTGCTCAAGAGTCCCAAGGAATGCTTTCTTCTTACGGAAGAACAATCGGTGTCGCGGGCAGTGCTCGTGTCGCTCCTCTTCCTTTCCAGGCAGCACGTTCAGGTATCTCCACGGACCTAATGGCCCGGTACATTGGCCTTGGCGGTCAAGGTATGGGAGGCATCGGCGGCATTGGAGCACAGTCGCGAAACGTACAGGGAACTATTGCGTTTGCTGAAAGCCAGGGCCTACGAGGGGATAAGACCTCGGAGATGATGGCGAGGATCGCAGCGGCTACTACACAGATGGCGGAACAGGGCGTTGGCTTAGATGGCGGCGCAGTAAACCGATTTATGTCCGGCGTTTCTGGGATAGGAAAGAAACAGGGCGTGGGCGGAACCAACTTGTTTGGAGGCATGCAGGCGGCTCGAACGGCTACAACCCTTTCCGGCATGGGTATGGGTGCTGTGAACAAGATGCGGCAACCCTTCGGAGACATGGGCAATCAGCTATTGATGGCTCAAGCGTTTTCTGAATCGGACGATATGCTAGGCGCAGCGGCTCTTGTGGAGGATTGGTCCTCTGACCCGGAGAAAGTCCGTCAGAAGCTACGGCAGGCAGGTGGTGGGGACGCAGCGTCCTTTGCGATGTTCGGCGGTGGGATGGGCGCACGGCAGGCCGGTGCCCTCGGTAAGAGGTCTAGGCGTATTCGCGGCGGAGTGGGCAGCAGTACAGGCACAGCGTCGAAAGCCAACTTTGAGTATTCCCGCGCTTTTGCAAAGCAAGAGACGGAGCTAATGAATCAAGCCGGTGGTATGGCTAACAACAAGAAGTTTATCGAAACTATGACTTCTATGAGCACAGCCATAATGAGCACGTCTAAGCACGCTGAAAACATGGTGGACCTTCTCGATAAAATCTTGAAAAAAGATGTCTTTTAGGGGGGGTGTACTATGGGTGTAAAGGACGGAAAAGTTGAGCGTTTTCTCACGCCGGTAAAGATCCACGAAGATCCTCGAAGCAAAATAATGTCTAATGCGTATGACGGGTACGCGAAAAAGGGTCTTCCTATCGTCGAGTTCCACGGATACGCCTCCGAAGGACAGGCCTCTAACTCTTACGGAATGGGTAACCTTGAGTGGGCGCGGGATGTCACACAGTTTGTTACGAAGGTGTCTTGGACTACCTCCACACAGGCCCCGTGGGAGAACATGCAGATTACCATGAAACTCCCGTTAGATGCGTGGCAGACGATCATACCGGGAAAGACCTTCAAGTACCCTAAGATGGCGGGAAAAGATGGGTCACACCCAATCGATTCGGGGGTAGTAAAGACTCGTGTAGAACAGGGCGGGCTAGACGTAGTAAACAAATACAGCCCGACTAAGCTCGGTGCAGACAAGGGCTGGAAGACACACCCGAGGCGCATACCAGAAACAGGGTTTTGGGTAGTTCTGCGCGGGCCTGTTGAACCTACAAACGGAATACAAGATTGGGGTAACGGCTTCCCAGCGTATGCTTGGGGATATGCCACCATGGTAAACGCCTCCATTCGTGCCGGGGATGACCCGAAACAGCCTCCGATGGCCTCTGTGGATATCACGGTGAACTCTTGGGTATGGCTGTGCCAGAACTCCCGTATGGTGATGGCTCCTGCGAAAGCGGCATATGTTAGATCCGGGTTCTCCTTTGGTATCAAAGAGTGGAAGGACCATATGAGTACCTTCTTGAAATGGGCGTCCAAAGGAAACTATCCAGGTCAGACCTTCTCTCGAATGTGGGAGGGAAGTATCCCTCTCCATGTCCAGGGCAAGGCACCATTAGAGCGCGGGGACGGAATCTGCCAGATCTACCTACCGAACACCATCGCGAGTACCCAAGGCTTTGTTTATAGAGGCGATTTTGACCATAAGGCACTGAATAAGCTGTCTGGTGAAGACCAACTGAAAGCCGTAGAGAAAATAGGTAAGGCGGGGAAGGGGCCAAACGGGTATCACGAAGGATCTGGGTCGAACCTTAGTCATAAGTTCATGACGCACATGAAACCATATCGAATGGACGAATCTATTCCTGTTGTGTGGAATATGACAACTTGTGGCTACTTTGCTCCTAACAGACTTCCACAGATGCTACGTGTTCCAGGAAGAGCCCTGAACTCCTTCGGCAACTCTATGCCTCACAGTACGATATGGCAGTGGTTCTGTAGCACATTCGCTGCGGACAATCGCGTAGTAGAGATCTTTCCCTCATTGGAAACACCTCTTCCACACAAGAATCCGGGCTATAGGTGGGTAAAAGAAGGCAACATGGCTATGGGGGCTTCAGTTCTCGCTAATAACGATGCTGTTAGGACTGTACACGGAACTCCCTCTGGTATGATCCGAGGAGACACAAAGGGTACAACGACCACCCTCGATCACAAAACAGCCAATGTCACCGAGGCTCACGGCAGCGATCCAGGACTAGGTTCTCTCAACCCCGAGTCGCCTCTGGACCCAACAACACAACAGCCTAAGTACACAAAAGCGCAGTGGAAGTCTATCGTACAGCTTGCCAGACGCAAAGCCAAGCTCATCCAGGACGGGACAAGGTACGGGCTCTACACAGAAGGGTCCAAAGAAGAGTGGAAAAAATACATCGAAGAGAACTTCGACGATAGCTTTGTCAAGTCGTGGATGGCAGAAAGCGCAGATTGGGATTGGTGGAACCATGACGGGGAATGTCACGAAGACATAATCGCTCCTGGAAGGAACTACATGACCCCTTTCGCTAAAGGTCTTGGGGCACAGCCTGTAATCATGTACCGGATGCGTCCGAAGTTCTTCATTCCAAACACACAGTACGAGTGGACGAAGTACCTCAGGGACAGAGAGAAAACTAACACCAACATTCCAACAAAGACGTTGCTTAGTCTTGTGATCAGCGGAGTTACTCCAGCGGAGTACCTCTCTAGTATGATGGGCTACTATGCTGCTGATGCAGGGCTGCGTACTTGTAGCCCTTTGTCATACACGGAGTACGCAGCATCCGAGAACAAGAGTCGAGGAGCATTATATTCTTGGGCGAAGAGCGAGGTGATGTCTGTGAACCTTGTGTGGGACGAAAACACTCGCGTAAACGCGGTGTATATAAATACCCCGATCAATCCAGGCTCTCAGATGAAGATGTTTGGGCTCATGGGCAGGCCTGCGGTAGGGAACAGGGACGTAGGCATGCACGGCCTTCGTATGTACGAAGTCGATTGGCCTTATTACCCTATCCATGCCGGTCAGGTGGCAGCAAGGTCAGACGGCTTGGTGCTCAACATGCAACTAACGTCGATGATCGACATCGCGTATCAGATGATCGGGTCCGATAGTCAGTCGTGGTTCCATGCAGGGGCCTCTGTCTTATGTGAGTACAGGCCTCTCGTAAAAGCAGGTCACTGGTGTGAAATAGCTCTTCCTAGTTCCGGTACCTTTGTAGGCGCAACTATTCCGCAATCGGCTTTGGCCGACACCTATGATCAACACCTTCCAGATTCGTCGGGAGGGCCGAGATCGTTCTCGGCTGCACACGCATGGGACCGCGAGGCTTTCACAGGGTATATCACCTCTGTCACACACGAAGTTCAAGTCCACCCAGACGGTAAAGTAGTAGCCCGAACGTCGCTAAATCTACAGGATGTCACTTTGGGGGGTCGTGGGAACTTCCAGGTAGCCGTTCCTATAGACCGTAAGTGGGGACTAGGGTCCAAAGAGTTTATTATAACGAAATCGGGCTCGGTTCTCTTTGGAGAGTTCGACGCAGAGAAGCATGTGTTCGTGAGTACCGACGATCAAGGAAACAAAATCATAACGGACGTGGAAGGAAATCCTGTCGGCAAGGATGCCGTTCCTGGATCTACAGATCTAGGTGGGGAAGAGGTAAAGGTAGGCGACTGATGTTCATTCGAGGCGGAGCACACATAGACCCGATCAGAGAGACCGTAAAGAACTTCTATGGTGCGAAGAAAGCGGGCGGACAGGTGCGAGTGATGAAGGTAATCACTACCCGTATGGACAAAGGCATTCCTGTAGCCGACATCATCGACGCAGACGGGAATATGTTCCTCCAGTGCAGAATGATGGGCATAGGCGGAGGAGGAAAGGACGACTTTAGTTATACACCACCTTCTTCCGGTGACTGGAAGGGAGGCAAGGCAGGGCTGGACCATAGCGCGGCAGCGGAAGTCATTGTGGCCTATCCACAAGGACAAAGACCACATCCGTTTATTCTAGGTACGCTGTTCAACGCCAGAAATACCCGGCACCTCACTACCAAAAAGACAGGTAGTCGTCATTCTCCAGGAGGTTCTGGACCGAAGGGTGGGCAAAAGACGTGCAAGCCACTAACAGGCGGCGGTCCTATGCACAAGAAGCTGAACGGGAAGAAGTCAAACATGCTGTCGATGAAGCGAACAGATGGCGGGGGTGTTTCACGCATACTGGTCAACTACGAGGGCTTCATTGGGATAGATACACGCTTGAACCCCAAGGACGGATACATCAAGTTCGGATTAGGAAGAGAGGCTTGCATACGTGTATCTCACTCTTACCCAGGCGTAGGATCTGACCGTACTCCTGAAAAAGGCGGTAAGTACGGAAAAAAAGAAGTCTACGAGGACAACCAGTGGATCAAAGATATGTATCCGGTGAACGAGTATCTGTTGATGGCAGGTAAGTTCATGGCGCATTACCAGATGGTTGTTGAAGAACTAGATCGTTGTCGTGATTGGATCAAAGGTATTGCTTCTAGTCTGGCGTCAGCAGAAACAACGGCGCAAACGGCAAAAACCGCAGCGGAATCAGCAGCACCCGGTACCGGAAGTGTCGCCTACGGTGCTTCATGGGATACCTCGTTGCAGGGAGCACCTTGGACTGCTCACGGCGCGGGCAGCATGACGACAGGCGCACACGATGGCGGTGGTAGTCTTGAAGCCTACGACTACAACGTGAAGGCAAATAGCTGGAAAGGCGGAAAACTCGCTTACAAGGCCGAAGAGTTCAAGTCAGCGGCCTTCGTTATTTCCAACAAGAACGTATGTGACCCACATGATCCAACGTAAGGGAGCGAAGAGATGGCAAAGATAAAAAGTACAGGCTTGATCGATCCGTCGAGTCATCGGACTAAGGAAAGTTCGTGGATGGATGGTCCCTCTTTGCCGGGGGTAGGAAGCGGAGGATGGGGTGGCTATTTCGCAGATATCTTCAGGATCAAGATCGACTATATCCTGGAACTCCATGTACACGGTAGAATCGAGGCCAGTGTTTGTCTGCCCATTACCCCAAGCATGATATCGATAAAGAGACCTGCATCCACACTTGTTACGCACACATTCGGGACCACTCCTGTTCGAGAACACGCCTACAACAGACATCTCGAAATAGAGATAAGAGGCGTGTCGGGACATGCTCACAGGCAGGGCAACACGGCGGACGGAAAAACAGAGTTTATGGACGGCTACCATATCGTTCAGGAGTTCGATGCTTTCCTAGATAAGTATCAATCGAAGGCTGTGGAGGAGAACGGGAAGGCTTGGTTGGGAACAGAGCAGTTCCGAAATCGTAGAAACGCCTGCTATCTTGTTTTCCGTGCTTTGAACGAGAAACTTCACGTCCTGGTTGAGCCTACGATGTGGGAAGTGACTAGAGATGCTAAGAAGACGCGAGTTGGTTGTGATTGGATGCTTTCTCTACAGGCATACAAGGCGTTTGGCGCGAAAGAACCTATGGGGCTCCTGGGACCGTTGGAGGACTATGTAAACTACGCAACAAGGATGATTGACGCCGGGAACAACATGATAGCCTTTGCCAACAACTTCATGGCTTCTACGAACCAAGCGATAGATGTTTTGAGAGGTCCGGGCCGTGCTTTGACTCGAATGTCTCAACAAATACGCTATGTGATGGAGAGTGCGGGTTCGATTCACGCGAACGCCAGAGGTCTTCTCATGGACTACGCGGTAGCTGTTCAGGGCTTCTCTGCTGCTGTGAACGAAGCTAGGGATCTTGGGGATGCCGGACCTATGGCTGGTGAGGGTTCCGCTCTTTCGGATGCTTGGGATAGAATCTCTTGGGATGGGGAGAGATCGGCTATTCTTGCCCGTGATGCTATGGGTGCGATTGGTGCAGGGCCTATTCTGTTAGATGCTGCCGTTGAGTCGTATGAGGATGTTACTTCTACATGGAAAAGCGGTGAGAATACCACCTTGTATTCCTTTGTACCGGCAGAAAAGGGGTACGGTCCTGTTGCTAATCCGTTCATAATGGGCATAGCCATGGACCTATTCCTCATAGCGCAGGCTATCTATGGAAATAGCTCAGAATGGGAAACCATTGCTCATTTCAACGACATGCCGGACGCTTACACAAAGAGCGACGGTACGCTTCTTATGCCGGGGGATGTTATCTATCTACCGGATGTACCTCATGCCTCTCAGCCAATGGTCGCGGGGCCGTCTGGTAATCCTACAGATGTCTTCGGGGAGGATCTCCTGCTCGAAGACGGCGATTTAGTGATCAAAGCAGGTAAACTAGACGTAAAGACAGTGCGCGGACCTGCTCTTCTTGAACAGGCTCTTAGAAACCGCTTGTCTACGCCTCAGGGCACGTCCAAATCGTTTCCAGGATACGGGGTACCTGTCGTGCCCGGAGATACGATACAACCCAGCATGTTGGGGTATCTCGGAAGTCATTTTCGTGGGCAGGTACTTAGAGATTTACGGTTCAAAGATGTTGTCGATGTAAGCATAGCGGATGAGGGCGATACATTGAGCGTTTTTGTGGAAGCGATTCCTCATATGGCAAAACCCGTTTATACAGTAGTTCCTTTCAACTCGGAGTAGTGTTTACTGTAGCCAATCCGCAACAAATCCGATAAGATTCGGGCCGCAGGGAGTAGATAGAAATGGCATTCTCACCAAGAACTAGCACAGATGTACTCAAGACTTTAGCAGGTCGTGTGATCCAGCGTAGTTCTCTCTCTGATTTAGTGGAAGGATCTGTCCTTACACATATCTTGGCGTCGATTGCCGATGAGATAGTAAGCTACGAGCTACGGTTGTCTTCTCTACGTGACAGTTTTCACTTTACAAATACCACAGGCAACTACCTAGATATTCGGTGCGCGGAACTTCCTCCTAGAGGCATAGCAAGGAACGCTGCGTCTGTTGCTTCCGGTAGTGTTATGCAGATTACCAGGGAAGATCTCGACGAGACAGGAGATAACCCCTACCCGGCAGATCTCGCGATTCCAGCAGGAACAGAGTTCGAGAATCCCGATACTGGTGTAGCCTACATTACCGTAGGAGATAACACCATTCCAGCAGGTGCGCCTAGTCTGGATGGTGTCTATATTGTGTCCGTAACACCGGGCACAGCAGCCAATGCCGGTCTCGGAGAGATTACCGAAAAGACTGTTGGTCCAGAAGAGATTATAGCGGTCACCAACACGCTGCCTTTGGCGAACGCAACCAACCTAGAGTCTGACGGACACTTGCGGATGAGGGTAGCAAAATACCTCAGTTCGTTGGCGAGGTGTCAGCCAAAGGCTTTAGAATATGCCGCTTTGACTTTTCGATCTAGTTCCGGGCAGGTGGCTAAATGGGCCACTGTCTACGAAGATCCGATTCGTCCCGGTTATTCCGAGATCATTATCGACGACGGTTCCGCTCTTGTTGACCTACAACGCGACGGTGGAAAGTCTACAGGTGTTGTATCCTCTACAGGCGTATTCGCCATGTACTTCGAGAGGCCTGCGACAAAGAACATAGATAAAGTGGTCATCGTAACTCCTCCCGGACAGCCTGCCAAGGCTTCTCTCACCGAGGCGGGAAAAGATTATGTAAGCATTCCCGAACGCGGAGTCCTGTACCTCACAAAGCAAGGTCAGGAAAAACTGTCTCCTGGAGATACGTGGGTTATTGAGAACCAGAACGACGGAACTCCGTACCGTGTCTACACAGACCTTGTTGCTGAACTTCAGGGCTACCTGGAAGGTAGTGTGTCGGACCCAACAGGAAGGCCCGGTTTACGTGCTTCAGGTACACGAGTTCGTGTGAAGACACCTACGTTGGATAAGTTTGCTGTAGATATCTGGTTCGCTCCTGTTACGGGCGTAGCGCACGAAGACCTGAAGGGCCTTGTGGTAACATCGGTTGTCCAGTTCTGCCAGCAGTTGGCTCCTGGACAGTCCTTGATCGTGGCGCAGCTTATCGACTACCTAATGAATGAAGGTAGGTTGCAGAACATACGGCTCTATAAACCAGGCACTTTTACTCCTTTAGAGGACGTGGAGGTCCAAAACTACTGGTTCGCCTTGCGGGCAACCAGTGGCGACATCAACATTGTTGCTTCACCTGAGGGAGACTAAGCGATGCCTACAACTTACTGGTGGGACAACGTACTACAAGACGCTGTTCGTTTCGAGGCTCTTGAGCGTTTGGATCTTGTCGATGCGAACGCACTACAGAGACTCGTTCTCAAATATAATGAAGAACTTCTTGGCGGTTTGATGGGCCATGGTGCCGGGTGTCTCACTCGACCATGGGTCACATACGAGTACCCCTCTTCCTTGAAAGGAGGAATGAACGGGCCGTACTACGTGAACATCGGACCTTTCCAGATGTACTACAGCTACGAAGGTCGCAGGTCTGATGGTACGCCTATTGTAACAACCCCTCCCGCTAACGCCGTATTTGAAAACGGTTACTGGTCTTCTGGCGGCGATCCTACGAAGACCAATTCTATGGACGACGACGGTAAGGAATATACTACCATCTTCAACGGCACGCACTACATGCCTGCAACACCGGATAACTCAGGACAGTATCGCGGAATGGTGTTGAGCCATGACCCAGAGGACGCGGTACAACAAGCGCACAGCCGGGTAGACATCACAGCCGTCTTACAGAGCAACTACAATGATTTCAAAGATCCTGTATTCGGTAAGGCCTTCAAACACTTCTATATCTATGCACGCCCTGCCATTGTAGACTCGGAAGAAGACGCTAGACGAAAATGGTCGGTAACAGAGAACACAGAGGTTCCGACAACTATCAAGACCCGTAAGCGGACTAGGATACAGTTCACTGTAGCGCAGGACACGCCTTCTGTGCCTATCGACGGGGACGGATTCCCGACAGAACCTCCATGGGTCAAGGTTGCTACTTTCGGCACTGGTCAACTTGATATGACCTTTACGGGTGGTACCTCCCTAGCTCCTATCGATCCAAGCGTGTACTGGATATCCGCCTTTGACACAGAGAACAACTTCGAGTGGACGGGGGAGTTCCAGAATGGACAAGTGCCTTTCGGGGCACCTCGGGACAATGCTGGAGCCAGTAACCTGCTGTTCTTTGGTGGTTTAGATGCCGGGTACATTCAATCGGGTGTGTTCGGAGAGAAGAAAGATCTAGGCATAATCCGGTTGACCCATTTGATTCGTAGGCAGATACGAGCAATCTGCTTCGGGAATAGTCCCGGCGTAGAGCCTTGGTACGGAACTCCGAGTATTAGTCTCGCTTACATAAAGAAATGGATGAACCTCGTCTGGTTCGATTTTGACGGGCAAGAGGGTTCAGAGAATGGACTAGGGCCTTCGGTTAACTTCGACGAAGACGCAGGGCTTCTACCTTCTGCTCTTTCTTGGGGCAGGTATCTTATGCCCTTCGATGACCAATGGACTACGGGAGACACCAATGCTTTCTATCCTGAAACGTACCTACATGCTTGCGGTACCGTATTTCTGCACGGTTATGACGCGGACGAGTTCGGTACTGGACAAGGAATCTACAAAATAGGCTTCCGGGGTTTTGGGTTAGAGCATGTGGAAGGGTCTACGCTGTACACTTGGCACCAGGGTGGTGTTTGGTCCCCGTACTCCTTCATGTTTCGTCTAGCTACGAACAACCAGTACGAGCCGACTGAGGGTGTGAAATACGAGGGATATACGAACCACCACGAACATATCTTCGACGGACATTATCCTTTCGAGGTCATCGCGATTCACGCCACTCCTACGGGCAATCCGCACTATTGGCAGGGAGGAAATGCTCTTGGTTTCAAAGACCTTCTTCCTCCAAATGGAACAATGAACGAAGAAAGTGCTGCTAACCCGAACGGGGAGATGGACGGAACAACCAAGGGTAGAGACTGGTATAAAGGAAGCGCGAAACACGGGGTACATGGTGAAATTGACGGGATTCCTGCCGTAGGAACTCCTCATGTTATCTTTCCCCTCTACAACTCCGATGGTTCTTATGACCACAGAGATTTCCAGATTAGGACCATTTCTCACGTTATTGGGCCTGCTCTTTCGTCGGAGTTCCTCGCAATGGGTGAACACCTTGCTTCCGACTATTTCGCGGCAGGTGATGATTTTGGCGAGACACACACCCCCAATGGTCCGGCGCACAGCCATCCTGGGGATACGAAGAAAGACGTGTGGTCAGCCCTAAAGACATTCTTCAAGGGGTTCGGAACACAGGGGCAGCCAACTGCGGCAGGTGCTTGGCCGCACGATACTGGAATGACTACAGGTAGGCAGAAGTACCCATTTCATATGTATCCGCTCTGTTCGGTAAGCGTTTGGTGTCGTCGCAAATCTAAGGCGAAAAACTAATGAGGGGGTACTAGACCATGGCAATCACGACTATTGCGTCAGCAAACGCAGATCCTCAAAATAACCCAGCAGACGACTTGATCCTGTCGCTGTCGAACGACGCTCCTATGGTAACGCCTCAGGACATTGCAACACAGCAGTTGTATGGGTTCGCTACAGACAGCGGGGACGCGGGGGCTTCATGGGTTTACTCATGGAGTATCCTGTCTTCTCCTCCTTCGAGCACGGCGGCAATCATATCGGCTACAGCGCAGAACGTGCAGGTACAGAACTTCAATGCTTGGGGAAACATACGCTTGTTTCTTGTCGCCACGAACTCAAACACAGGACACTCTTCAGAAGCAGATCCTCTGAAAGCTCCATCGAGTTCCTTCGTAACGATACGGATGCGTTCACCTAAACACGGCATCCAGAAAATGGCAGGAGGAGAAAGAAACTGGATGGGTGCTGCCTGGGAATGGGCGGACGCCATTGAGAACATGCAGGCAGGCGTAGGCGACCACACAATAAACTTTCACTCAGATGTAAACAACGCTACAGGCGCGGACTTGGATGTTCTATCTCAGGGCGGGTATGCGATAGACCCGGACGGGTCTAACCCGATGAACCCGCAAGGATTCTCGCCTCTCCACAGACATATGGGTAGTGACGTAGATCCGGCCACAACGAGTTCCCTCGGTACCGTTGTACTGGCAGATACTCCGCTTGACGCAGCCAACCCGTTAGCATTGAGCCGGGAGTACATTACCTACACGGCCTCCGTAGATGTAATTTCGGGAGTAAAGGGATTATCTCCCTACGCCACAATACCTATGTCTGCCTTCCTTGGCGGTACTGTAAGTCCTATGATCGCTATCTGGGCGTGTCCGTGGGGGGGTATCGAGTATTACAAGTGGAGCGTGTTTATCTTGGATGGTGGCGGGACTTCAACACAGCCTTTCGAGTTTACGTTGCACTGGTGCTCTTCTCTTGCGGACGTTCTTGCCTCTAACTGGACGCAGGTACAAACAGCGACAGGGACAGACGTAAAAATGCAGTTCAACCAAGCAGGCAACAATCACGCTCCAATCGGTGGAGAGACAATCGAACTACCTCCGTGGGAGACAACAAAACGCGGATACATAGGCCTGGGAATGGCAAGGGAGCCTGCCGGGGTAGAGGTTGCTGCGGGCATTAGGGCCACTCTCATCTTGAAGAAGTAGGGGAAGATATGGGAAACAAGATAAACAACAGTCCTCCGTCGTACCGAGAAGGTTCAAGACCCTCCAACGTCAACTCTGGTACGCCTTACAGCGATGTACTTCTTCACGAAGACATCGTAGATGTAAAGGGCACAGGGGCAGCGGATGGTGCGGTAAAGTTGAACTACGTCGGTACGTTCTATAAGAACACCGGGGATATACACGCTTCGGGTTATACGAACCCTAGCCGGTTAGTTCTCCATGGTTCCTATCCTATGACCAAAACCATTGTCGTAGATGCGGTAAACGCCGCTGTAGGCTCTGGGAACACCTTTACTCTTACTATTGGGTGGCACGGTAGCAGTAACACCGATGTTCTTACTGTTACGGCGGGCGCGAATGCAAACGCTACAGCGGAAGCCATAAGGACAGCGATTGAAGCCGATGCCGTATGGCATGCCTACATTCATTGTTGGGTAGCTCCTGCTTCCTTATCTACTGTCCACTTTATTATTCGAGAAGATCGCTTTCGGAATATGACTATCGCGTCGAATGACGTGAAAGTCGTTTCTAATCTATCGGGCTACTACGAGACTGGGGGTGTTCAGCTTCTCGGAAACTACCTGTTTGATACAGAGTTCCAGTTTAGCCAACCTCCGCAAGGTCGGCAGGATGTCGTTATTCAAGGGGCTGCGTTTCGTCCTCCTCAATGGAGGGGTTACGGGGTCACATATGCAAATAGAGACACACGTAGACACTGGCCTGAAATAATAAGCGACGGGGTACCGCGCCTGAAAGTCCTTTGTCTGGATCACGATATGATCGACACAGAGTCAGCAGGTGTGAAGTACAAAGCACAAACAGTACAGGAATGGGTTGCTGCTAAAGGTACCTCTTTCGGAGAAGACTTCGACAACACGAAAGTACAGTTTATCCGGGATATCTGGATGCAGTCGAAAACCCCATGGACTAACGGGGCCTCTAACATAAGCTGGCACATTTCTGTTGGCAGAAAAGGGTCTAACCCGACAGCAGGCGGTACATACGCGCAACACAGCGCACATTACGACTTGATGGAGCCTGCTTGTGTGGGTGCTATCGACAGTGGCGGTAACCAACTTGTTGCAGCGAAACAGATACACGGTTCCGATGCAGACGGACAATTTGGGGACTTCCTCCATCCATTCGTCGGTGGTACCGCTTTGACTCAATCCACCAACTCCGGCCCTTCGGCTTCCGGGTCGCAGGTCTTCCAGGGTGTTGTTAGTGGGTCTTTTGCGGCAACAAATACCTATGCTACGTGGGGAGTGGCTCTTGCTACAGCCTCCGGGACACCATGTCCCGGTATTATGGTGCCAAGAACTAGCCGGTTGGTTGGTTTCACAGTGAAGTATATGGGCGCGGATGAGTTTGCCGCTGCTTCTGGAAGCAACAGTATCTCTTTCGAGGTCGGGTATATCCCGCTTGCGTCGGCTCCTACTACGGCCAACTTCACCTCTATAGATTATTTCGGTGCTGCTCCGTACAGCACCAACCAAGGAATCAAGGCAACCTTCTCAAACACACACGACAACACTTACCCACAAGTGTCGCTAGATTATACGAGCGAACTCAGTGCGGGAGGTGTCGGTATGATGGGACGGCCTCCGATTGTTCAAGGCGGTACGCTACTGGCTGTTCGATCTACAAAAGTAGGTTCTCCACAAGACAAGTCGGGGAACACGGACGCAGACTTTGTTGTGTCGCTTATTCTTGAGCCTGTGTGCGCGAAGGGCTCTTCTCTCAGAGAAGGGGCAACACCGTGGCTGAACCTTACCGATGGCGGTACAGGTCTCGCCTACCATAACGCAGAGATGGAAATCACTTTTGAGGGATATGATGCCGCTACTGGTCGGGTTGGGTCACCTCCCGATATCAATACCGTGACGGCTGGAGAGACCTGGATCTACGTCTTGTATGACGAACTCACTCCTGCGACGGCTTACTCTACAGCTTTCCTTACAGCGGACGCAGACACCGGGGGTAGATAATGGCTGTTGCTGTCTTCTTCTCTGAACGGTCCTATCTAGGCGACTCTAAGTCGGAAACGCTTCTTTCAGTAGAGAGAAGACGCAGCGACTACGGTTACAAGGAGGACGATGTTGTCTCTCTTGTTTATACTGCGCCTGCTAATAGAGGAACTGTCGTAGAAGGTGACAAGAGGGTTGTTTATCCAAGCCAGACCTCCCGTGCAACAGATAGCCGTCGAAGTTCCGAACTGCTTCACGCTCCTACCATCCGGGGAGATATCTTCCAAAGCGAGAGGCTTGAACGGGCAGCAGATGGCCGTGCCTTCCCTCACGAAGTGGTATCAGACAGGACGTTTGTCTCTGGGACCATGCACCTCTGTCCTAGTGGAAGGGCTACCGTCCATGTAACTGGACGTGTGCGTCCTTCGATGCACGGAGAGCGTTACTCGGAAAGAGCGGTACATCCGAGAGTGTCTGGTTCTACTGGTGAGAAAGTCCGTCTCACAAACCTCACAGCAACGGTAAGCGGGTCAAACAGGGTAGTCTTCGGCGTAGAGTGGACAAAAGGTACTGCTGTGTTCTCAAGCGGCGGTTGGTGCGTTTCTCCTACGTCATTCAGAGGACAAAACAACCTTGTCTACGGGGAAACTAGAGGTGGCGGAAATCCTACCTCGTTTCCCTTGGCTCTAGCTATGTTCTTTGAGGCTGACGAGGAAGATAAATACGATCTGGGATACTACGAGAGGCCTTTGCACAACACGTTGTATAAAGGTGTCCGGGGCAATGTCACAAGACGTTCTTGGGGGGCTCTACATCATGTATGGCCTGCCGATAGTGAAACATTCGAGATACGCGGCAGCAGAGATGCCGTTTCTCTGTCTCTAAGGAGCGTTCCTGTACCAAGTCCTACAACCTGTGTTCTCACACTAAGGGGTATGGAATCCCTTGCTGGAGATACAACGGCAGACACGCTTTATCTACATAGCGCGGACGGTTCTGCTACGCCATTTAGCACAGACGCCTCTGTGTCATATAGTGCAGGAAGGGCTTCCATTATAGGAACATCGGTAGCAGCGGCAGCGGCTACGGCTAAAATCATACTGCCAGCAGGGTCTACGAATACGAGGCTTGGAAAAGAGAAGGCAGCAGCTACCATTACGCTTAGAAAAGAGGCTACAGCGGCTCTTCTAGCGACAAAAACAATAACAGTCACGGACTCTTCTGGTACGTCGCAGAAGCTGACATTCAACAACACTACGACATCGAACGCTTCTGGTACTATCGGCATTCAAGGAGAGACACTAGCGCAGATGGCTAAGTCAGTCGTCGATTCGATCAACGCTCTTGGGAGTCTTGCGATAACGGCATCCCCTGCTACTCCGTCTGCGGACTCGAATGGTGACTATGTGGTCACACTTCTACAGGATGCGACAGGTGCGGAAGGAAATACACCTATCCAACACTCCTTTTATCAACAGCGTGCGGATACCTACCTTATCTCTGTTTCCTCCTCTTTCTCTGGTGGTGCTGTGAAGACTTTCTCTCTTGTCGATGGCAACAGCGAGAACCAGATATTCACGTTCGACAACACTACGACATCGAATGCTTCTGGTACTATCGGCATTCAAGGAGAGACACTGGCGCAGATGGCTAAGTCAGTCGTTGATTCGATCAACGCCTTGAGTAGTCTCGCAATAACGGCCTCTCCTGCTACTCCGTCTGCGGACTCGAATGGTGACTATGTGGTCACACTTACGCAGAACGCTGCGGGGCTTTCTGGAAATACTGTCATAACGAACAACTATTTCAACCGTGATATCGTCCAGTATTCGAGCGCATTTTCTGGAGGAACAGGGTCTTCTGGAAGTCTAATGACAGAGGCTCTGTACAAGACGCTGGAGTCGGCTATCTTTGCGGGCAGATTGAAAGGTACTCTATCGTCTTATACGGCGGGCCAAGACTCCTTTACTTTGACTCAAGATTCTCCGGGTACGCTGGGCAACGGAAAACCTTACGGGGCTTCTGTGACAAACGGGCACATTCGGTACACTCAGGTGGCTGGTGTGGATTCAAATGGGCAGGCTTCCATTACTCTTTCTTCGGCTGACCGGGTGGGGCACACAAGCATCGTTCCTGGATTACGGCCTGCCACAGCTACGTTCACTTTCTCGGACAAACCAAACGAGACTTCTACCATCTCTATCGTGGATTCTGACGGTACTGTCATAGTCTTTGAGGTAGACAACGAAAATAACGGTGCTGCTGGTAGCAATGTAGCTCTAAACGGCATTTCTGCGGCTGGAGGCGGCGCAACGGGGACTGCTGCGGACCTAACCGCCAAGATCAACGCACAAAGTGCTTTGGACATCGTAGCAACTAATCCTGCTGCCGGTCAGGTGGTGTTGACACAAGGCACTGCCGGTCAGGCAGGGAACACAACGATCACAACGAACAACGCTACCCATTGGGACAGTGTGTGTAGCGTCAATGTGCCTACTCGCTTTAGCGAAGGAACGAACCTTTCGGACGGGCAGACCATAGTCGTCGATTCTACTGATGGAGGTAGGCGGACCTTTCGCGGCATGTACACAGGAACTAACGGTAACAGGAACACCGATGGTTCTATTCAGTTTGTCGTTGTTAGTTCCAGCTATGTGACAACGAAGGACAACCTACAGGCTGCGATTGTCTCTGCTAACGGGCACAGTGGACGTATTACCGCTTCTTCTGTTCCTGGTGTGACTGCTTACGCGACCTTCACTTTCTCCGACAAGCCGAACGAGACTTCTACCATCACCCTCGTAGATTCTGACGGTACTACCGTCGTCTTTGAGGTGGACAACGAGAACAACGGCGTAACAGGAAGCAATGTGGCTCTGAATGGCATTGCGGCGGCTGGAGGCGGTGCAACGGGGACTGCTGCGGACCTAACCGCCAAGATCAACGCACAAAGTGCCCTCGATATCGTCGCTAAAAACCCTTCTCCGGGCAAGGTGGTGCTGCTTCAGGGCACAGACGGCACAGACGGGAACACAACGATCACAACGAACAACGCTACCCATTGGAACAGTGTGTGTAGTGTCGATGTGCCTAGTGCGTTTCGGAACGGTATGGACAGCCTAAAACCCGGCACCATAGCCCTTCGTCAAGTGGTGGGCGGTGCTGGAAGCAACAAAGGTATTACGGAAGGCTTATCTGGTACTACATTCACCTCCTTTAGCGGTGGAAAGGGTGGCGGGCTTGTTCCGGGAGACCATACTTATTACGCGGTAGCGTTCGCAGATGGACGTGTGTGCAGCAATGAGTTGCAAGTCACCTTCACTGTTGCAGATGCAACATGGACACGGGGGGATTAGTTTATGTGGGGATTTGGCTCACCTCATGCATTTGGTCTACCAGACACTCCTACCACTACGGGAACTCCTGGAGCACAGGGAGTTTTTCCTGTAGATACCCCCGATTACGATTGGGGTTTCGGTGACCCTCTGCCGAACAACTTTAGTTCTAGTCCGTCCGAAGAATGGGGTTTTGGGGAACCAGATCCTCCCAAGTTTACCGCCTTTATGGCCAGTGGGTCAGTCGTTGCCGACGATGGGGGTGAGATTGTTCGTCTGGTTGGAGAGTGGCCTATCGTGGGTCCGTACCGTGTTCAGCTTGTACACGCCACTACTGCTGAAGTCTTTCCTGATACAGGCAAGGCTTGGGGAACAACTGCTGTCATTCGGACAGACTCGTTTATGCGGGTAAAGACACGGACACAGCCTTATTTCAACTACACCAACTATTCTCAGAAAAAGGATGGAGATACTACTCTCCTTGTTCCTGGTAAATACCTCTCTATGACGCTTCCGCAAGTCCCTCCGGGAATATATGATGTGCGGATTCGATGGGGCCAAGACGCTCTAGCGGACGCTGAGTTTGCAGAAGATCCTTTAGTCCCGTCCGAGTTAGCTAAGTTCGGACAGCATTGGGCTGCTGCGATGGTCGAAGAGGTCGTTATCCCTAAAGCACTCCATGTTGTTTACAGGAACAGGGATCTGGCCACTTGGCATGTAAGAAGTTCCTTCCCTCCTGTTTTCGACCCTGGACCACGTACCATCCGGCTAGAGAATCCTTTTGGTACATTAGAGGACGACTACGATGGCTAGTGTGACAGGCGTTACAGTAATAGATCAAAGAACCCTTCGGGTTGGCTTCAGTGCGGCGATCACGTTGTCTAAGTTCACTCCGTGGAAATGTCGCCTTCGTCCAACCTCTGCGGGTGGTATCGACTGTATTGTGAACAACGTGAGGGGTGTCGGTACTTCCGGTACGGGCAACTTCACGCAGTTTGATCTAAACTGTGAACCTGGACTGACACCAAACGTCGATTACTCTCTTCACATAGGTATAGGGGGGCTCGAAGATGTTGCGGGTGCTAATACGATTAGCACTCCGGTTGTCGCTATTCCACTGGCTAACGTACCAACCTCAAAGGAATGGGACCATCCGCCGTTGCGGACTCTTACTAGGGCTTTCGGACAGGGGCTCGCTGAGATAGGCGGCATTCCGACCACTATACTTGTACGTGACTGGAACCCAGGAGATCCTGTTTTATACGTCGAAAGTACCCTGGCCTTTGATAAAGGCCCTTTGTTCGATGTATCGCGGAAACTAATCGAATACTACCACACAGGCGCGGCTCCAGCGCAGAAGGCTACATGGCCACCGAAGACCGGCGTTTCTGCCGTAATGGTGGGCTCTCGTCGCTTCTTCTATACGTGGATAGACCCGAGTTTCTGTGCGTTCCAGAGCATTCGTCCAGAGCCTTCGCAAGGATCTGCCCAATCTCTGGCTGCTGGTACTGTCGTATATCAGGACTATTTCTGGTCAAGTCGGCCTTTCAATCTGAACTACCCGATGTTTTGGTAGGTGGAGGTACCCTGTGCTGGAAGAACTATCTGCCTTTGAGCAAACGCTAAGAGACACCGACGCTACTCGTGCTGCTGGTCCTCATTTTGACCGTCTAAGCTCGCGACACGGTGCGCGTAGACCTCGCAACTGGGACACAGAAGCATGGAGAGGTGTTCTTCATGCAGCACAGTGGTCGCCACGGGGTACGCACGGAACGACACACGATATTCTTGAGAATATGTTTCGTCCTTGGAGCAGTACCTGTCGTGTGACACTCGTCAGTTCTGAAGGCGAAGGAAAATCTCAGATACAGTTTCATTCTCACATTGGTAAGGCTGGTATGGGCGACTTCGTTACAGATGTAACAACTACTCCCGACTCTACGTCTTTTCCGGGGGATACGTTTACTTGTAAGCATCTACAGCGTCTCGTTCGTATTTGGTACATATCCAAAGAAGACATCAAAGACGCCTCTTCTAGTAACCCTTTGCAGCAATCTCTTTCGCCTCTTGGACAAAGTGTTCCATACACTCAAGACGTTGCTGGAAATAAGACGTATGACCCACTCCACACTGTGGACATGCTACCTTGGAGAACAGGGCTATTCTATACGGTAGGTCCGGCGTTTGGTGTCGATGGTCTTACAAGCTCTACAACAGTAGACCTGTGTCCTGTGGATACGAGTTACTGGGAAGGGGCTAACTGGACAAACAAACAGAAGGTGTATCAACCGGACTCTGCTGGGGTCGTTGACGGGTTCAACATAGCCTTCGCACAGTTCTTGTCCTTTCGTTACAGAGAACCTAGTCCCGGACCTTTGTCTTTACCCGGCAAGGAGGCGGGTCAGACAATATACACCACACAATGCGGCGATGCCTGCGAAATACAGATAGATACAGACGTGGAAGCGTTCAACGTGCCTAACGCCTACCTAATGGATCCAGGCGGCAAGGACAAGGCGGAATATCTTCCGCACCCTCCTCCGTATGGTCCTCACATTATGGACCCTCTGAACATAGACAACGAGAATCCTTCCCCTCCTCCAAATGGAGATCCTTTCGGAACAGGCCCTCACCCTTTGTATTTTGAACCGGAAGCTGGTGCTGCCTCGGAGACCCTTACTGCCCTCATTGACCCATATCTAGCGGCAGGCGTGCGTTCCCCTGTCAGGTTGGTGATATGGTGCGACGACGAAGCTATCGAAGGTGTCGGGAGTTACGAAGGAAAATGACAAGAGAAGAAACAGCAGAACTACAGCGGTCTTTGTTGGCTTTGGGCTATTCGCTACCTCGCTACGGGGCTGACGGGTGTATGGGCGGTGAGACAATCAGCGCAATCCAGGAATGGGCGGGATGTGCTGGTATTATCCTTTCCGGCTTAGACACAGGGGACATTCCTCCTGAGGTAATCACGGCTATTCTGGCAGAGCATTCAGAGCTAGTAGAGAACAACCCTCTTAGCCCTTCCGCTTTAGTTCACGACGTTCGCGAAGACAGTTTCAAGGGTAATGAACACGGGAGAAACCCGATAGAGCGTATAGACACTATCTGTCTTCATCAAATGGCCGTAAAGGACAGCGACTCCATAGGCTGGGAGAGGTGGCGTAAGCTGGCTATCCATTGGGTTGTAACGTGTGGCGACAACGCTGCTGCCTACCTTCTGCACGATATGGACGTAAAGGTCTGGCACGGGCACGGATGGAACAGCCGATCTGTCGGCTTTGAGTTTGAAGGCTACTTCTCGGGAATAGGTACGGAAGAACGCTATTTCTGGAAGCCTAAGAGCCGTCCTAACCGAAAACCTATGGTTCCTACCAACAAACAGCTACAAGCAGGCTGTGACGCCGTAAAGGCTACGGTAGAGATGATTGAACGAATGGGCGGTTCTATCAAGTACATAGGAGCGCACAGACAAAGTTACGGAATGAAGTCTTCAGATCCTGGAGAACTTATCTGGAAAGGTGTAGCTCTTCCTATGATGGAAGAGCTAGGTCTTGAACAGGCTCCTACTTTGGGACACAAGAAGTATCCAGGAAAGCCCATTCCTGAGGCCTGGGACGCCCGTAACACGGGAGTCAAATACTAATGCAGGGCTGGAGGCAATGACTGACTCTCTTATATCCCAGCTTTTCGACTTCGGGGCATTGGGTATCTTTGCTGGATTCCTAATATGGCAGCACCTTGGGATGCAGAGAAGGATGGATAGACTAATGGTCGAGTTCCAGTCTGAGGTTAGGCGTTTCCAGACAGAGCTAAAAACTATCGAGGAGAACTTCGATAAACGGGTAGAGAGTATCAGAGGAAAGTACGAGGTGGTTTTATCCAACTACCGAAAAGAACATAACGAAGAAAGAGAGAGACTTGTGGCTAAGGTTTCGGAACTACAGCAGGCGGCTATTGCTCGTGAACGCGAGTCTCTTTTGAACTTCAAAGCGAGAGACTAGGAGTGCCGCTACATGGAACCCACGATAATGCAGGTGCTAGGCCAGACAGCCGGTACGTTAGTGACGATCTTTACGGCGGTTTGGTGGTTGTCCACACGGCTAGAAAGAATGCGTCTTCAGCTAGAAAACCATTCCAAGCTAATGGAACAACGGTTTACCGTCTTAGAGAAGGAAATGGGGGACTTCCGACGGGCTCTTGATGATGCCCGCGAAGGCCGAACAGAGATATGGAAGGAGGTCAACAGCCTCCGTGAACGACTTGCAGGGGCAGAAGCCCGCGCACAAAGAAGAGGAGACCTCAAGAAATGAGTACAGTAATCAGCAAGAGTATTTCAAACAACACCCCAGAAGCGGACCTACCGACTATCGAACAGACGATTGTCGTGCAGCCTACTAAAGAAGTTCCGGGAGAGGTTGTCGCAGACCTTTCGCAGCCACTACCTACATGGAACACCATCTTGCTGCTCGTTGCAGTAACAGCGGTGGCAACATGGGCGTTGGTTCAGATCGCTAAATCGCTCTTTCAAGGATGGATGGATTCCAAGAAGGGAGAAGATGGAAAGAAGCCCTGGTGGTGGGCAGGTGGTCTTCGGGTACTTGCTCTCGTGGCTGGAGCGGGGATTGGTACAGTTCTGTACGGGGCACTTGGGGGGACCGGCGACGGTTGGCCTTGGGGTACTGTTATTGGAGCAGGTGCGGGTTCTTTGGCTTCTATTGTCGTCATGGTAGTGAAAAAACGAATCAGAGCACTCGGGGAGTCCAAATGACGTGGCTTGCTGTAAAGGCAACAGCAACAAAGGCATGGTCTTGGTTACGTGCCGTTCCTTCTTGGGTTTACGCAATGCTTGGCTGGTTCGTTGCATATCTCTTCTGGAACCTCTCTAGGGCTTGGAAAAACAGAGCCGAAGTGCAGGCCAAGCAAGGCGGTGCGCGTGCCAAGCTAATCGAGGATGTGGTCAAGATAGAGGCTACTCGTAGATCGCGCATAACGAAAGCAGAAGAGACACACGCGGCCAAGCAGGAAGTAATCAAGAAGAAAGAGGAAGCTATAGACGCCTCCTCAGACGATCTCTCTTCGTTGGCCGATGTGATCAACGAATCATTCAAAAAGGAGGACTAGCATGTCGGCATTCTGGAAAGCGTTGCTACTCGGACTATCGCGATGAGGAGTCTGGTCGCCACACTCGTGCTTCTTGTGTTCCTACCTACTGCTGTGCTTGCGGAGACCCCTCCCGAATGCACCAAAGCGGTTCCTTTGCGCTTTGATCAAAAAGTATCCTGCCTTCAAGGGGTTCTTTTCCCACCTCAGTGGGCCGTTCAGTGTGTAAAGTGCAGAGATGTGGCTCTACCAAGCTGTCAAAACGAGATGTCGCTTCTGAGGGAGAAGTGCGAGATCGACGTGTCTGCTCTATCCGGTAGGCTAAACGCTCTACAGGTATTCAGTGACAAACAATCGGAGTTGCTCAAAGACTCTCTTCGCAGCGCACCTAGTTGGTACGAGAGTCCTTATTTCTGGGGTGTTGTCGGTTTTGTTGCCGGTACAGGTTTGACCATTGCTGTCATTTATGCGGTAGATACACGGTAGTTTACAGGGGAGGGGTACATGCACTGTCCACAATGCGGCGGCGATGCGCGGGTGTTAGATAGTCGTTCAGCAGACAACGACAATCCGCGATATCAATGGCTTCTTGAAAGAGGGCACAAAGTATATGGCTGGTGGTCCCCTCATGACTTCCGGCTTCGTAAACGCCGCTGTGGGGCATCTGACTGCTCTCACTGCTTCATTACCATCGAGGTAGGTCTCCAAGACCTTGACGGGGCCTTTACGGACGTTAGAGAGACTACTGTGAAGGTTCTGTTTGGTAGTGTTTCTACCGTTCACGGGGCCATACACAAATAAAAGCCCTCTTCCACAGACCCAATGAACGCTCGAAAAAAACTGTGAAAGAGGGCAACCACAAAGCAGGTTCGTGTCTTTGCGGTTATCTATTCTTCGGGGATTAGCCAGACAAAAAGCGTGTTTTTCAGTCGTTTGTCTGCGCCCTTCCTCCAGTAAACCCAACAGTAGTCGGCGGAGTCTACCTTTCCTGAGTCAAGGAATGATGGTCGTCGGCTTAGAACGGCGATAGCGGCGGGAGGATTCTTCCTCCAAAACTCGTATCTCTTGATGCTTGCGAGAAAGCCAAGACGTAACAGCACTACCGCACTCTTTGCCTCCGTGACGGCTTTCTCTACCCACTTCTCTGCGTCCCCGTAGGGGGGATTCATAAGGACGTGCTCTCCCTTGAAGTCTTGTCGGAGACCATCCGCCTCTTCTATGTTATACCCGGCTTTGACTCCTGCTTTCACAAGGTTTGGCTGGATCTCGTATCCTCGTCCAGCAGGTCCAGGGAACGCGGCAATAAGGGCTCCATCTCCCGCACATGGGTCTAGTGTCGGTCTAGGCAGGGTTAGTGCCTTGTAGAGGCTATCTACACACCACTTCGGTGTTCTGTAGAAGTCCTTCTTGCTTCTCTTTGCTCCTCGGTGCGTGCTGCTCATGTCTGGTCTCTCCTAAAATAAAAGTAAAGTGGTGAACTGATAACCTCCTGAAGATATAGACAGAGGTTACCAGTTCACCTTGCCAAGATTCCGCTTGGCGCGTCCGGTTCGATCCACTTGGGTAATCTTTACGGGGAATACCTGGAACAACCGGAAATGTGATTGCTATTCGTCCTGCTCTACGTCTGCCAGAATACCCATATTGTCCTGTATTGCGGCATTCAAGCCCATGATCAAACAGAAAGCGTCGGACGGGCTACCGTCCTCTGTGACTACTTGAAAACTAAGATGTCTCGACCAACCATGTCCAAAGTGCTCCATGTGTTGGACTGCCCAAGGGCTCGTTGGTTTCTCCTCTCCTGGATCTGCCGATGGTCCAAACTTATCCTCGAACACTTTCTCTATGTGTGCTGCATTGGCGAGTGCTTGAGCCTCGCTGTCTCTGGTGCAGATCACGGGACCGAGGGACCAAGACTTGAACAGTGGTAGTTTCCCCGAATACGAGAAGTTAGGAGGTGCCAAAAGGGCTTCCGCCTTCAACAGGTCCAGTTCCTCCACGTCTACAAGTTCCATGTATTCTTCTGCTGTCATAACTTCTTCCTATGCTACTTGGTGACCTTCCGTCTGGCGGCGGCGGCTAGTTGGGGTTTCTTCTTCCAGTTCTGGCCTCGTCGGCTCTTTCTGTGTCTACGCGATACCTTCTTGTCATCACGAACCTGTCCGATGCGTCGGATAGTAGCCTTCAGATCGAAAGCTGGAAACGCTCGCTCAAGTTCAAAGAAGTCGTCTACGGTCAAAGCGACGGCTCCTCTTCGGAGTTCCACAAGTTGTCTTTCCGTGACTCCCATGACGGAAGCGACATTCTCGCTGCCGTATTCTATGGTTAGGTCGTGCAGATCCATTCTCTTCTCCTATACCTTTGTCCGACATGCTGGAGATTCTGTAGGCGAAAACCTACAGATGTTCTGTAGGGTTGTCAATATGTTGTTTCTTCGGGCTCTATGGGCTCGTCTACGTCGGACTGGCTGTATCCCGTTAGTATCTCCGGGCGAAAGCCTGACAGTCTCTCTTTCCGGCACTTAGGGCAGACACGCGCCAAGGGTATCCCTTGGGCGTCGTTCTCCCACCAACTGTTTTCTCCAGAGCCACAAGAACATGGTCTCATTTTGACCCCCTGCGAACAGAGGCCTTGGGCCACTCCGACAAATCGCTGGTATCCGCCCATTGCCGAATGGTTCCTCCATCTCGGGCGTCGTACCACTTGAGCAACGCTCGATCTCCGGTAGCGTTGAACTGAACAAGCCTAACCAGTTTGCTGTAAAACAGCACCGTAGTGTTGATCTTGAGGCGGTTCATTAGTTGACCTCCAGTTCAGCTTTACAACGGGTGCAAATGATAGCGGTCCAACCATTTAGAGCGACCGTGTGAACCTGCCCGCACTGCGGACAGGTCACGGAAGCAATGGTCACACCGGCTACCTCTCGGTGTTCGGTAATCTTTGCTTTGAGGCGGTTCATTAGTTGACCTCCCGTGCTGCGATCTCTCGTTCTTCTTGAACTCTCCCGATGATCGCGTTGACTTGCTCTAGGAGGCGTTCTCGGTTGCCTTTGATTCCCAGCATGTTGCGGGCCATGGTAGTAGCGGCGGGCAGGTGGCGGCTAAACTTGATGCCGTGTGCCTGTAGCTCAAGGGCCTGCTTCAGGCTGATAAGTTGCATCATGCCGATAGCCTCTCCGGTAAGTACCGTACACCCTGTGGTACTAACGTGGATGCCTGCTTCTACTTTCGCGCCGTCTAGGTTCTTCAGATTGTTCATGTCGTTGTCCTTGTTCAAGTTGTTGTCGTTGTCTACATTCAGAAAGGTAGTCGATTACAGTTTACCTGTCAACCTCCTTTTTAGAGGGGCCAGTTGTCCGGTGTCCATTGCCTTCTTTAACCACATAGTGGCGAGCATCGTAGCGTGCTCGTCTGGTAGGTAAGCGGCTCCGGGCATAACACGGTCCACATAGGGCTTGTCTCCCCAGAGAAAGGACGGCGGGTTAGGCATATCCCAAGACAAGCCAGAACACTCTAGCGTCTGCTTAGGAAGATACTGTACCGTCATATCTACCACCTCCCCCGTCAAAGGGTTCGCGCTCCAACAGTGCATTTCTGGCATGACGTACTCAAAGCCCGATTCCGTCTCTGCCTCTCCAAGAACACCCTCGGTCGCTCGTATAACGTCCGGGTGGGTGCTGTCCCACTCATAACCGAAGTGGGTGTTCTCTACGTCCTCCAGTCCGTGCATCGGGCGGCGTTGCCAGAAGGCTGATCCGGCTTGCGGTACCAATCGGATGCCTCGCATGTGTGCAGCAGCGCACACAAACACCATCCAGTAGAGGCAGGCGGCATGTTCGGGGCCTCCTGGCTGCATGTACTTGGAAAACATCTTCTTAGCGTCACGAATGATCTTTCTCTTTGTTGTTCGGTCTCTCATTACATTTCTCCTATTTGTTGCTCATGGCCTTGAGACAGCGCGTACACGTCACAAGCCCAGCATTAGTGGTGCTGTGGGCTACCTCGTAGGGGAACTTCATCCAGTTGCAGCCGATGCGCTTGCGTTTTGGCGTCTCGTAGACCATGTGGACGCACTTCTTCTTGCCGTGAGGGATTCCCCAAGAAGGGTTTTCCTTGTGGTGCGCGATAGCGGCCACAACGGCCTTCCGTTGGGTCTTGAGGTTAGCGATTGATGTCGTGATGCTCTTGACGACTTCAAGACGCCGCGCCTCGTAAGAAGGGAGGGTTACGTGCGGCTCGTATATGTAGCGGTCGGGGAGAGGTTCGCAGGTGACTTGCGGCGGATTGGTGTCGTCTGCATCGACATTAACGGCTCGGACAAGCGTGCCCTCAAAACCGCGAGGAATGTCCGTATTGAAGTCGATGCAGGACTGTAGGCGTCCATATTTGCCGAACGTGCGTTGGATGCGCTCGGTAGAGACGCCTTGAGCAGAGAGGAACTCCTCTATTATTTCCTGGCGAATACGCTCCCACCTGTTACGGGACAGTTGCAGGGTATGGGTCCAGGCGTACACGTCGGCTCCTTTCTCGTGTGCTACAAGCTCCTCCTCTAGCCGGACCAAGGTCTCGTCCATACGTGCGATGATAATGAGGCCAGACAGGTCGGTCTCCTCAAGCGGGCGGGTACCCCAGCCCCAGCACTCCCCCCACTGCCAACCGTTGCCGTAGGAGCCTGCTCGTCGTCCGGTCTCTTTCCATCCGTGGCGTACAAGAGATCCGTCTTTGCGGACGTTGAAAGTCTTGAGGCAGCAGGCACAGGTTCCACGTCGGGTCGGGTCGAGGGCCTTGCGGGTGTAGGTAGCAGTCATTTCGGAAGTCATCGTTGCCGTCCTTGTTGGTGTCGCGTTGTCCATATTCAGGAAGGTATTCGATTACAGATTACCTGTCAACAATAAAAAACACCTCAAAAACTTGATAAACCCTAAAACCGTGCCATTCTCCTATGTAACAACCTCGCCATGTAGCGAATAAGGAGATTACCAATGACCTCAGAAAAACGACAAAATACTGCTGTAAACAATCCATCTCGTAGAGAATGCGTGCTCTCTTACGTCGGAAAAGCGGCCTTTATGACTCACTGGTTTGCAGCCTACGCGGCTAAGTTCGGGCCTTCCGCTACTCTTGGCGATGTCCGTCTGTGGCTCCGGGAGAAGCGGGGACCGGCTCGTCTTCGTTAGTAGGGTCGGGCGTGGGGTCGATGTTGTCCGGTAGGTTCAATGTCATTCCCCACTGTCCCCACCTTCTTACCTCCGACAACCTCAGTTGTGCAGGCTGTCCCATGTGTTCCGTCAAGTAGACTAAAGTCTCCTCGAATGTGTCGAAGACTGGTATCTGTTGGTTGTCGGTTGCTTCTACCAGTCTTTCTGGTATCTCGTCGCACTCGAACACAGCGCATACGTTGGAAGCATGTTCCGTGACAAACTTCATCGTAAGAACGGGCGGGTTTGTCCGGGTCATAGAGTTGCGGCAATACAGTACGACTAACACTGGATCTTTCATTGGACCCCTGTCGGTGAGTTGCACCATCCAAGCATTAGGGTCTCTGTCGATACAAGTGTGGCCTCTGCTCTGTCTAGGTGGGCTATCAAGTTGTCGTGGTGTTCGGCTCTTTGTGTTGCACTCGCTCCATTCAGTAACACCAGAAGACGGATAGCCCCTCCCATACACAGAGAAGCGTCCATAGAAAGCGTATCAACCATCGTCACCAGTTGTTCTGTCGAGTCCATGTCCGTTGTTCGGCTCAAGACTGTGTTCATTCCAGCCATCGTTGTGCAATGGATGTCTCGTAGGGCTGCTGCTAGATAGCAAGCTGCGTCTGCTGCGTGAACCGGCGATTCCTCAGTCTCTTCTTTCATCCGGTTGGCTGCTTGTTTCGCTTTCCTTACCGCTTCCTTTAGTTCTTGCATCTAGCTCCTCTTTGGCTCCTCTTAGTTCGGATATCAACCAATCCAGGTACCCTTCGCTCTTAGCGTCCGGTTTGCCCTTGGCTTCCTGTAGTTCCGCTATCGCCTTGTCGATGTCTTCAGGCCTCACTGCTTGGTTCCCACAACACGAGTTTCCCGTCTACATAAACAGGTTCGGCCTCTTTGTACCACCTATTCATAAGGTGGGCCTCTGCTTGAACGGGGATGTTGGGGAGATACCGTTTCATCTGTTCCACCATCACGGTAGAGAGTCTCTCTGCTGCTTCTGCTGCTTTGTCTGCTTTGGCCTCAAGGATGATCTCGTCGTGGACAAAGATAACAGGCCTAGTCCCGTACAGGGCAGAGTCTGGGTCTGTGTAGCTTTCCCGTACCACCTCAACTAAAGCGGCCTTCGCTCCGTCCGCTGTCAGTCCTTGGAAGTAGGTGTTGCATGCGCTCGTGAAGTGTACGTTACCCCTCAGACGGTTAGAGACCCACTGTTTGACGGTGTAGCTTCCTCCGTTCTGGTTACACCTCTCCCCGATGTCTCGAAAGTATCTGCTCATTTCTGGGTATCTGTTCAACCATAAGGTTTTCAAGTCCTTGGCTTCTGCAATGGTTAGCCCTACACCATAGGTGTCCTTAGCAAAGCTACAGAAAGACTCTGGACCAAGACCTCCCGGAAAACCAAACGAACATGCCTTAGCAAGCTGCCTCGCCTCCTTCAGTTCCTTGTCTCCTGCCTTGTAGCGTGTCACAGCCTGTTCGTAGTCGATGCCAAGGATTGCGGAAGCCATTTCTAGGTGAAGTTCTCTGCCTGCCTGAAGAGCCTCCGCCATGGCAGAAGCTCCGTACATAAAGAGAAGAACTTGGGCCAAAGAGCAAAGCTCTGCAATGTGGTAGTCCGCACAGACATATACGTGCCCCTCTCTTGGTACGAAGGCCTCTCGAACTCCCCCGTAGCGCGGCTGATTCTGCACGTTCGGCTTGCTTGCGCTCGTCCTGCCGCTGTCTACAAGGCTATACCGTGCGTTGATCGGTCTGTCTGTTCCTGATCTCAGGATAGGTATGTAGGTAGACAGTAGTTTCTGTTCAGCACTAATCGCTGCGAGTAGCTGAAGATCTGGGTTGTTGCTACCTTCCAGGACAGCAGTAGAAGTCCCCACGGACCCTTTCGCTGTCTTTGGTGGGTTGCCACCATACGCCAGTGTGATAAGCTCCCTGACCCTCTTCAAGTCCTTTGTACCGTTTGCACGGTATATCCCGGCTCTCTGTAGTTTCACAAGTGTGTTGCTTACACGTTGTCGTAGAGACACCTCCAAAGAGTCCACCGCCTTAGAGTCCGTGCGTATCCCCCACGCGCTTATAAGGTGTAGCGCATAGTCCGCGATACATTGGGCGTCGATGTCTGGCAAGTCGGCACAGCCTCCAAACATGCTGTCTCCCATTAGGCTCTTGTAGACTCTCCACGTATATACAGCATCTAAAAGTGCGTAGTTGTAGGCTGCTTCCGGGTACTCGTGTACGCTCAATCCATCAAGTTCGTGGTATCGAAGTCTCCACACGTCTTCTCCGTGCTTGCCCTCCACCGTTTCTTTCAGGTGCTCTTCTACCAAGTGCGCGAGGCTGTACTTCGGCCTCTTCCCTGTGTGATCTCCTTTAGTCCATCCTAGCGCGATGTTTCGGAGTATCTGGATGATTCGGGTGCATCGGATACGGCCTGCTCGATACTCGTTCCAGACAAGAGAATGGTCTACGCCTGCGTTGACAAAGACAGCGATGTCGAAAGCCACGTTGTGGCCTACTATCGTTACGTCCGGGTCTTCTAGTAGCTTTGTGAAGTGCTCCACTGCCGCACCTCCTGCTACGAGTACACGGCTACCGCCTACTACCCCTTCGGCAAAGCTGGCGCATACGAGTTTAGGTGCCAAGCGTCCGGGCTCGATTAGATAGGTCTCTGTGTCGAATGCTACGATTCGCATGTCTGTTCTCCTTGTCCTTGTTCTTGTCGAAAGGTGTGGGCCTCTCACCCACTCGGGCGTTGTTCGTCGCGTGTGTTCGACGGCTACGCCTAGCCGTCAACAATCTCAGTCGTCTGCGACCGCGCTCCAGTCTACCTTGGTGAAGTCCTTACCGGCTTTGGTCTTCACTGTGTAGGCGTCCGCGATCACCACTACCCCGTTGGCTGGTTGGTTGGCACCAACCAGTTCCTCCATGACCTCCTGAGTAATGTCTCCGCCTGTGGCTCCCGGCGTAAGGGACTGCGCGAATGCGCTAATGTTTCCCAAGGCGGAAGCCTGCTGCATGTCAACAAGCCAGTCCACACGGCTACCCGGCGTGAACTCGGTGTTGTCGGTGTTGGTCTCGTGGACCTTGAACTCTGCGGCGAAGTAGCTGCGGCCTGCCTGTTTGGTTGAAGTAAAGGCCTTTAGTTGTGTGACCTCTAGTTTCCAACGTCCAGGAACGATGTACCGTCCGCCTTTGTAAGATTCTGCGTCTTTAATACCTGCGAAAATGCTCATTATTTCAGTCTCCTTGTTCTTGAGCTAGTTCTTGTTACAGAGAGTAGGGCGTAGCCAAGGATGTCCTGCCAAGGGCTTTCGTCCATAGCATCTACCTTCCCCTCTGCGTTAGCGATTCGGACCAGTTTATCCAGTACCCGAATCATTGCAAGTGCATCCTGATAGGCCCCATTAGGAATCCCATCAGGATACAAGATGGAGACAATCTCACCTACCTTGGTGAAACTGTCTCCGTACACATTGCGTTTCTCCGTCACTAGAAGCGCAATCTGTTCGGCGGCTTCTAGCAGTTCGCTATCAGCCTTTGTTCGTGGTTCGTTCATATTAGACTTCTCTCGTTGCATAAAGCAGTTTCTGTCTGTTGCCGCTGGTTCCCTGGATGTATCGTGCATCCCTGTCGGCTTTGTTCATTGCATCGATGAAGGATTCTGTGTGTACGAAGACGCTACAATGTACTTCGTCCGCCTTCTGGCCTAGTCGATGCAATCGACCAAGTAGCTGCTCCCAAGTCTTACCACTCGATGGTGGGGAGATCACCAGTTGGTTAGACCATGCTTGCAGGTTCTTCCCTACCCCGTGCGCGTTGATACTCATACCGCAAGTCTCTGCGACTCTGGGCATTTCTGCCCCTGCTCCATAGACCGGCATATACTTAGACAAAGCCGATCCAACGGCCTTCGTGTCATACCACAAGATAACGGGCTCTGTCTGCTTCTCTGCCCACTCTACGGCCTCTTTGATCAAATAGTCGTCCAACCATATCGCTAGTGTGGGCGGTGCCTTCTTGTGCTTCTGGGAGACCCAATCGGCGTAGGCACTGTGTATGCCGAAACGAGGCTGACCGCTTTCGTACTCTCGTTTGATTCGGTTGAAGACTAATAGCGGGCTGTCGTACCCTTCAACGGCGTTGTTGTTCAGTTCGGCTCTAATGTATCGGTGCCACCTTCGTCTAGCCTGTAGCCACACTGTGTCCGGCTCTCCTGACCAATCCCATATGTAGTAGAACCCTTGGCTTATATGCCTTGCTACTCTCCACATAGCTGCATCGTCCTCTATCGGCTCGCCTGCTGGGTCTTCGTCCCTTTCAGATAGGACAGAAAGGGCGTTGTCCACTATTTCCGGTAGTCTCGGCTGTAGCGTGTACAGGTTCAAAGAACACTGCACAGAAGTGTCCCCCGTAGCTACTACGCCTTCCGCGTTCAGTAGTCTGTCTCGGAAGGCGTCCCGGATGATCTGGCGACGTTCTCTATAGGTGTAGCTTCCGGGCTCTGGCCGTACTCCATCGGTCACCTTCTCGTAGTAGTTCCAAAGCGGGTATGTAAGCCTCCAATGGTTTTGGTCCGGTCTACCATCTACGTCGATACACTCGCACCATGCCTCTAGGTGGTACCTGTCTCGTGGAAGCGGGGCCTTCTCTCTCAAGGCTAGGTCTGCCAAGTGTGAAAAGTCCTTGAGGCTCTTAGATGTCATGGTTCCGCTTAGGGCCACGAACCGCACCTCTGGGTTCTCTTGGAAGAATCGAATGATGCGCTTCGTTCGTGCTGCCTCTTTGCGTTTTATCCTGTGGGCCTCGTCTGCGACAATCAGGACACGCGAAGGGTCTAGGTCTTTGATCAAACGAGGTAGAAGGTCTGTGTTCTTCGGCTGCGATAGCTGTGCATAGGAATAGATTCGGAGTTCTGGTAGTCGCCAGTGCTTTGCCATTACGGCATGCTGCTGCCAAAGCTGACCCACGGTAGACGCGGGTGCGAGAATGATGGTCAGTTGCGTGTTCATTACCGTACCGGCTAAGAGTGCCACCAACGTCTTCCCGTGACCTACTCCAATAGGTGCCAACAATCCCCGGCAGTCTCTAAGCTCTTGGAGTGCTTGAGACTGTATCTGTCTGAGTCGCATAGTCCCGGAAGGGGTTCGTAGCTCTTGAGTGAGGTCTGTACCCCACTCAAGAGTACGACGAGGAAGGGAGATCGCCCGGAGAGTCTCTGTTCTGTCAGAGCCCTTCTTTTTGGGGGTAGCCTTTAGACGGGCTAGGAAAGACTCCCCGCTCTCCGGGCGATCTCCGACAACGGCGTTAGCCTGTTGCCGGTCTCTATGCTTTCGCAGCTTGTCTAGTAAGTCCACAAGTTCCCCCAAAGGTTGCGCTAGATAGCGTCCGCTACAGTGCCCACGTCCACACCAGAAAGCACCTCTACGGGTAGGTTCTGTACGAGTGTGTGGAAGTAGTCGTGTACGTTGGTCTGTCGTTTCATACGTTGACCGGCAGGGCCAATCTTCACGGCTTCGGTAAAGCAGTTGTAAAGGCTCCACATATTACGCGAACGAAAAGCGGAATGACGTGGCGTTGTCCAATCGTTCGCGGCCACTGTCATTTGCTGCTTCTCTAGGACAACCTCCCAGTGCTGGGTATCTCCTGGCTTCCAGGTTTCCCCTGTGTGGTGTCGAGGTCGGCGTGTGTCGTCCACAAGGTTGCCTCCATTCGTAGCGTGACCAAGGATTCGCCAGCCGTCTTCTAGTGTACATGGCACAGCCTTCAGTACCTCGATGTCCTTGACTGTGTTTGCGTACCATTTCGGGAGTTGAAGAAGAGAATCCTCTAGCAGTTGGCACCAGTCCTCCCATACGTTCTTTGTGTTCTTACGAATGAACGTGAAGCTATCGCCGGAAAACATTAGGTTGTCGCACACGGATACCGCTAGTCCTCCTGCTGTGGCGGGTGCGATTGATTTGTTGTAGCTTTGACGTGCTCCCAGTGCTGGTCCATGTTCGTTGTTTGGTCCTTTCAGGCTATACACGGTGAACAGTTGCTTGTCCTTCTGTGACAACGAATACTCTGCTTTGTGGATCTTGTAGTCTCCTAGATGCTTCTCGATACCTTCCTCTATGGAGTCGATTATCTTTTCGTAGGGGATAGGTTTGTAGGTGTCTGTGGACGGGTCCGGCTGGACCGCGCACACTTGGTCTCTACTCACACGGCTTCCACGTTCTACCATTAGCTTGCTCATGTTTCTTCTCCTTAGCTGATTCGCTCAATGACGTGATCGTACATAGGTAGGATCACCTCAAGAACCGCGTCTGTGTTGGGGTTTCGTCGGTCTGCTACAAGTACAGAAGGAAGCTCTAGCCCTTGCCGTATGGCGTTCGCTAGTACGGCTGCTACCCGTTTCCCACCTTCGTTGTACTGGATGAGGGCGTAGTGTGGGAGTTGTGCATCCTGTGCTACTTCTTCCTGTATTGGTGCAAGGATCCGGTCCAGGTAGAACACCTCTGTGTTCTTTCCGTTCCCGTACCTTCGAGGGTGACAACCGATAAACAGGGCTCGCATTGCTGCCGGGTCTCCTACACGTAGAGCCTCGTTCTCTGTCTCAAGCTCTTCGATTCTCGATAGAAGGGCGTTGACGTGTGGATCGCTGTCTTCGTAGGAGAGTTCTACATTGTCGGGCGCGGTGGTTGACGTGGCATCGATGGCATGCACAGACACTGTGTCTGTCTCCATGTCTACCTCTACCACTCCTTCCGTCACTTCTGGGAGTTCAGAAGGAAAGACGGCCTGTGCATACTGCTCCACCATCTCTATGAGTCCCGCCTTCTTCGCTCCCTTTGCTGTCTTCTTGTCGAAGGTTCCATCGGGTGCGTGCATGAAGAAAAGGGTTTCAGCTAGTGCTACCAGTTCGTTCTTCTTGAACTTCTTCCAGTTGTCAGAAGATAGCGTCTTCTTCAGGGCCTCTGGACTGAGGGCCTCAACGATGGCTTCCAGCTTTTCCCGTGCTGCTTGTTCGGCATTGTAGGACTCTTCCACTTCTTCGGTTACCTCAACGGCTGAAACAGGTTGCTGCTCTACTGTTTCCGGCTCTGGGTCGGGTACCTCGTCTTCCGGTGCTCCGTCCGGCGGGTTGATAGCCTGCACTGCTGTTTGCGGCTTCGCTTGCGCGGGTGGCGTCTTTGTGGGGTTTGTGGCTTTTGCTGCCTTTAGTCGGTCTATGAGATTCATTGTCGGCTTCTCCTTGTTCTTGTCTGTATTCCTAAAGAGCGATGAGATAGCACCGAAAGACTTTTCTCCCAGTGCCGCACAATCAGCGCGATGCGGGCAACCACCATAGTCTCCACACGCGCTAATGTTTGGTTTGACGTTCTTCACGTCTGTCTTGATGGCATCTTTCGCCATGTCGTTCGTTGTTCGTATGATCCCGGCTAGTCCCTTGGCTAGGTCGTCCTCTGATAGCTCCACCTCTACCTCTCTTGCCTTGGGTGCTCCCTTAGTGCAGGCGTACAGGTGGCGGAATGTAACAGGTACAGCCTGGAACAGGTTGGCTGCTGCTATGCTGCCGTAGATAACGGCTTGTTCGTCCCCGCGCAGTTCTTCGGCTGTCTTTGCGTACCTGAACGAGGATGTCGTCTTGTAGTCCGTCACACGTCGTGCTTCTGTCTCTACCAAGTCGATGAAGCCAACGATGGGGACGGCTAGATCCTCGTGGTAGTACCGAAAACTTCTCTCTACGTCCGCGTTCGGGATGTCTTCAGGTTTCGGGATGTACTCAAGAAGAGGCGCAACGATAGGGTTGACTGTCGCGGCTTCTCCTTTGGCGTATGCCTCAAGCTCTGCATGCAGTTCCGATCCTAACTGTGCGGCAGGGCCTGGGGGATCTTGTTTGCCTAGTATCTTCTGCCAGTACCATTTGCGGGCACAGCGTCGGTAGGTCTTTATCTGTGAAGCACTCGTGTGCTGCCATTTACTCATGGTAGCTTTCCGTGGACTCGACGGGTCCAGTGACTATCGCTCTCGGTCCAAGAGGTCCGTCGTCTTTGAAGGTCTCGTACATATCGGCAACAGAGGAGGCCATGTCCTTGCGTACCTCTTTCATCTTGCCTGCTTCCTCAAACAGGCTGACGATGCCGTCAATGGCCACCTCCTTGCCTGCGTCCCTAATGATCGCCCGGATCATTGTTAGATCTTCTGGGAAGGCCGCAAGGGTTGCATCAAGGGTTGAAGACACACAACCCCTTATCGCCTTATCTACGGCCTTCATACAACGGTCTGCTGTTGCTTGTTCTGCGTCTGTCAACTTCACTGTTCTCCTCCTATATATCCAGTTGTTCCGCTAGAAGCGGAGTCAATCCAACGTGTCCACACTGCGTGCATCCGTCAGATAGGTGTTTGGTTGCTGTGGTCAGTCTCTCTCTAACGCCTTCCATCTCGATGGAGAGGTCTCGGGTATTCTCTTGGCAGTCGTCCAAGTCCTCTTTGATGGTCTCTAACTGTGCTGCCAACTTCTCTGTTTCGGTAAGCTGGTCGCCTTCCGCGTCCTCAAGCTCTTTAGCCCGAAACAACATATCATCCAGCTTGTAAACAAGCGGCTGGTTACCGTCGCTCGCTGCTGTGCTCTTCATGGTCTCCAGTGCTTTGGATAGGTCTTTTCCGTATAAGCTCATGTGTCCTCCTATAATGAAAACTTGGTTAGGTCTGCGTCCATCGGGAAGGCCTTGTTCTCGAACTCCGGGTGGTGCTCCCACCAATACAGAACGTCTTCTTCGTCGGTGATAGGCTCTAGCCAGATATCCACTCGGAATGTGGTGCCGTCGTTCCATAGCGATACATGCGCGTCTCTCTGCATGCTGCCGTGCTTGTGCGGGGCCACTTTCTTGATGCTCTTGATAAACTCAGAACTCCACTTGATAGCGGCTTTTTTCTGAAGAAAAATACGGTACGTCGTCTCCTTCAGCATGCCGTCACCATGGGGGGAGGGGTCGTGTACAATCTCTAAAAGATACAGACGTTTAGGTGCTTTTTTCGTTGTCGTTTTCATAAGTCGTTTTCCTTGCCCAAGTCGTCGCATAATACTGATTACCCGCAAAAGAGCAAGCGTATTCAATCGCTGAGATATGGGTTGTACTACGGGAAGAAATAAAATGTCAAGCTGTACTTGACACTTTATTTCTATCGGTGCTAGTTGTCGATCTCTCATATAGGAGGCATCGGATGACACTCAAGAAGTGGATGGAGAAGACTGGCACAAGCGCGGCAACTATTGCTGCTTGCGTCGGTGTTTCCCGTCAAGTGATCTACGCTTGGACAGAAGGCGAGTACCTGCCTACCGTCCGCCACCTTACAAAACTACACGATCTCACTGACGGTTTAGTTAGCCTCAGTGACTTTCGTCACGTCATACGGCGGGAAAAGGAGGCGGCTAATGGGTAGTGTTACGGTTCTTCGGAACCACTATATAAAAGGATACGGCGGGGGTTCTCTTGAGAAGACAGAGATGAGTCCTACGGTTCCTCTGCTGGACGCTCTTAGTGCGACCTATGATGATGATGCTGCTCTGTGTTGTTACCACCTTGAAGACAAGGAAGGTAACACGCTGGAGCACTGTCCACGGCTCAACAAAGGGCCTTGGTTAGATGAGGGCGGGTGGTCTGAGGATCTCGGTGCTTTCGTCCGATTCGATGCGGTGGTGTTGGATGTTGATGGTCCAGATCATGCCGCTCCTGACGATTGGCGAGAAGAGCAGAAAGAACGATTCGACAACCTACCTTCTTCGGATGTCTTGGGTTGGTACGACACACGCGGTGGGTATCGGCTTGTTTGGTCCCTGGCTGAGTCTGTGTCTCCTTCTGACTTCAACGCGCTCGTGCGCGGGCTGAGAGTAGAGGCCAACAAGGTTGGTATCTATACAGATGCAGAGGCGGAAGGGTGGAACCATTGCTACCGTCTGCCCTTCGTTGTGCGAGATGGTGAAAGGCTACAGTTCGACTCGGACCTTAGTTGGTTGGAAGATGGACACCTTGAGGATGTGTCATCTATCGTTGCGGCGGCTCCTTCTTCCATGTTCTCGGGTATCGACCGGGTACAGGCTCCTCTTAGTATAGAAGAGAAGATTACAGAAGCTCGTAACGTCACACTCACTCGATTGGCTGGTAAACTCAGACGTTCGGGTATGAACGAGAACGAGATATCTTCCGCTCTTGTGACCGTGAACCAAGGACGGTGTGATCCTCCTCTTCCAGATGAGGAAGTAGTACAGATTGCCCGCTCTGTTTGTCGGTACGATCCTGCGCCAAAGGCAGAGAAGGAGGGTACAGACGACACAGACGAAGAGACCCCGGCGTTCGACGGGCCACGCTTTACGCTGGGGTCTGAAGTCGAGATAGCTCAACACGTCGGTGATGAGATGGAGAGGCTAGGAACCTCTATGATCTATGACCGTTCCACGTTGTGGGCCTACAAAGACAAGCGGGGCCTGTGGGAGATAGTCCACGAGGAAGCACTACACCAGATCACGGTCTCCTACGATGGGGAGATGGTCATGGGGGGACGGGACCGCAACGGTAACCCTAAACTAATGCCTCTGAAGGTCTCCAATGTATTGACTGAGAGTGTGGCCAAACTAATCTACAAACAGAGGGTTCATCGTGGGTGGTTGGACGGCTCGGTTGACGGTATCCTCTTCCGTAATCACTTCATACGGGTAGACGGGGAAGGCATCCACAAAGAAGAGTTCGACCCGGAACACAGACAGACAACAGGGCTACCGTTCGAGTTCATAGAGAATGCAAAGCCTGTGAAGTTCTTGCAGATGTTGCGGGACTGCTGGCGAGATGAGCCCGATGTAGAGGACCGGATACAACTACTCCGAGAGTGGGTAGGGGCTGCTCTGTGCAACCGTGCTCCTCTTTATGCCAAGGGCTTGATCCTTGTCGGTGGTGGTGCCAACGGTAAGAGCACTATTCAGTCTATTGTCACGGCGTTGTTCCCGGTTGACTCGGTGACTGCTGTGGCTCCTCAAGACTTCGACAACGAGTATAGAAGGGCCATGCTGTCTAATACCCGGCTCAACGTCGTGGCAGAGTTGCCAGAGGCTGACATTCTCGCGAGTGAAGCCGTGAAGGCCATGATCTCCGGTGACCAAGTAGTCGCTCGTGAGATCCGGCAGTCTCCTTTTGCCTACTACCCGAAAGCTGCTCACCTATTCAGCGCGAACAGTCTCCCCGGTGTGCGCGATATGAGTAAAGGCTTCTGGCGGCGGTGGTGTGTCCTGGACTTCAAACGAGAGTTCGCAGAACACGAACAGGACAGACACCTAGCCAAGCGTATCGTCTGTGAGGAACTATCGCGAATAGCTTCTTGGGCTATCCAAGGCTGCTATGAGTTGGCGGTACGAGGTCACTACACTACACCACTGAGTTCAGACAAAGCGGTGAAAGAATGGAGGCGTGCTGCTGACCAGATCGCCGGGTTCGTCGATGCGCGGTGTGGTGAGTATGACGATGTAGGAGTAACGGCAACACAGCTTTACAACACCTACATTCAATGGGCCACAAGTACAGGACACAGACAGATGTCACAGGTCAACTTCGGTAAGAGGTTGGCAGGGCTTGGAGTGGAGAAGAAGAGGGGGAAGAACGGGTTCATCTACAAAACCTCCCTAAAGCCTCATCTATCCGCTGTAGCGGCTGGGGGTGAATAGTATGCGCTCCTATCCCGCTACAGCGGAAGTACAGGAAACTTGTAAGAAGGTGTATGAGAGGTGTACCGTAGTGTACCCTACTATACACCCTCTAAACGCCCAAAAACATTGGAGAAAAATAGAGGAGTGTATAGTTCGTACCTTTATGCTCGTTGTTCTATACGCGCCTGCCCGTGTGCCGGTAGTCTTTGGGGGAGAAGGTACGAACCATACACCTAGCAATGTAAGGTATCGGTTTTCTTGCGCTTTCGCGGTGTACGGTATATTTATAGGTGTAGTGTAATCATACTACAGGTTACAGGAGATGCGTAAATGCGACCGACAGAACTACAAGAGCAGATAGCTATTACCAGATCTCTGAAGCGTTCGGGTATCTGTTTTGCTGCTGTTCCCAACGGTGGGAAGCGTGATCGTCGAGAGGCTATTTCTCTTAGGAGTAGCGGTGTTCAGAGAGGCGTCCCGGACCTTCTAATCTTTGATCCTCCTCCTGCCCTTCCTGGGAAGGTTGGTACGGCGTTGGAGATGAAGCGAGAAGGTGGGCGGATGTCTAACGTCACAAAGGAACAGGTTGTGTGGTTGGACCGGCTAGAGGCTCGTGGTTGGGTCTCCTTGGTTGGGTTCGGCGCGGATGACGCGACACACAAACTACAAGCGTTAGGATATGAGGTGAAAATATGAGTGGTTTCTTTATCTGTGCTCTTGCTCTGGTTGAGTTGTTCAACCCGGCAAACTCTCCCGGCTACAACGCAAAGTTGGCTAGGGGGTACGAGGCTAGGTTGATGACGTGTATGGAGATAGTGGACGAGGCTGCGAAGGCAGATGTCCCTATCTCTTTGGCTGTCTCTGTTGGTTACGAGGAATCAAAGTTCTCCGATGGAGCTAAGAGTTCGGCGGGTGCTTTGGGTGCTATGCAGGTTCTTCCTCAGTTCCATTGTCCCAACAAACGAAGGAAGGGCTGCAACCTTACTCGTGCGGGTGTGGGTGCTTTGAAGAAGTACCTGAAGAAGTACAAGGGGGATTGGTACGAGGCCTCGTGCCACTACAACGGTGGCAACCATTGCGGCAAACAGGCCAGACGATATGGTAGGCGGGTGGAGCGTCGAGCAAAGAGGCTAGACACAATGATGGGAGGAGTTCGCACCTTCTTCTTTTCAGTGTACGAGGACTCTGGTTGTGGAGAAGACGAGAGGGAGAGTTCTGTGGTTCTAGGGGATACAGAGACTTGGTACTCGTTGTATGTACAGGATGCGTGTGCTCGCTGTCCTAAGTGTTGTGTGAAGGTGAAAGAAGAGAAGCCACGGACTCGAAAGCGTATCGTGCAGCCTCCTCCTCCTTCCGATGGGTGTAGTAAATACTTGGCAGGAACTCCCCTGTGGAATGATTGCAAGGCTAGTAGAGGAGAGTGATGATGGTTAGGGCAGCGAAGAAGAACAAGAGTAAGAAGAAGAGAACAGACACAAACATTGTCCGTGCTCTGAAGCGTCGTTCATATAAACGAGAGTGCTCGTGTGTTGGATGTAAGGCAGGGATAGCGTGTGGATGGAAGCAGGGACTACTGCTTGATGAGCACAGCCCCTCAGAGTTGAAGCTAAGACTAGAGGGGAGGCAACTACCTGACGGGTCTCCTGTCTTTGTCTTTGTAGAGATGGAGAAGGACGCACGATTCAAGGAAGGGGCTCGGGTGGTTATGAGTGCGTTAGCTAGTCACATGGCTATCGTTGTTGCTGACTTCCGAGGAAGAGTAACCAGTGTCCTGGGTCCAGTAGAACAGGCAGAGAATGTTGTGGACCAGTTGAAAATAGATCCTCTTGACCTTGAGCAACCCCTTAGAGATGTGGAGTAGATTATTTGGCCGCTCACTAAATGATTTAGCTTGATGCGGTTGTGTATTTACAGATGCCTTGTTATTTGAGAGGACTAAATGGTACAACCTTGTACAACTACAGGACTTTTCTCCTGTGCAGTAGGATAAGATGGGTTGTCATTTGATTTCTCTAGCGTTTTATAAAGTACCAAAAACCTGTCCAGCGACGGGTCGCGCCTCGTACACGTATGCGCGAGGGGGTGAGTGTGGATAAGTCTAGTCCGTTACTGAGTGGTTTGGTTATTCCCGAACGTCTACCTCGTGGGAGGTCAGAGGCTACGGCTATCGAGCCATGGATCGAGCTAGTCGAAGCTCTCATGGCTAGGGGAGTCTCTACACCTAGCCAGATGCGTGGTGTGTTGGGTGTAGGGTACAAGACTGCCGAACGGTGGATGAATACGATAAAAGAGAAGTGGTCTGCCGGACTAGCAGACAACCGGGTAAACCTCCGTAGAGAGAGGCTCTATAGAGAGGCCGATAGCGTAGCAGAGGTGGCTTGGATGGATGCGATGCAGGCTGAGACCGTCCAGGAACGTACAATGAGCCTGAAGGTGGTCCTAGAGGCCAATAAGAGGAAGGCTAGTCTGTGTGGCCTGGACAAGATGGAGATCAAGTTGGAAAGCAACGTAAAGCAGCAAGTAAGCGTTGACGTTGTGGCCAGTGTAGAGACCAGTTTCGGGCTTGCTCCGGGGGCCTTAGAGAAGATAGGCAGAGATGCCGCGCTGCTGCTGTCCGCGCCTCCAGTGGTTGAGGCTGAAGTAGAAGATGTTGAATCAATCATAGAGAGTACGAGTGAAGATGCGTGAACAGGTGTTTGACGGGTTTGGCGACCCCTATGCAGACAACATAGATCAGCCAATAGTGAAGGAGGAGAGCGTGGTAGATAGACACATGACGGCTTGGCGAGTTCCAAAGGGCGAACCTCGTCTGAGAGCTAGAAGGCGGGCTAGAGAAAATGAGAAAGCGCAGAAAGCGGCTTATCCTTGCGGTGATAGTGGTATTGGCGATTCTGGTCCTTCAGATGGTCGTAACGCAGAGGCTTGCGAGTTACTGAAGGCCCTACTAATGGAGAGAGGGCTGTCCAAGGAAGAAGCA
>Ga0098040_1000051_pt1 | contig 64446 bp, 51 predicted proteins | sample 7_EtaG_FD_75065 | JGI IMG/M metagenome (GOLD analysis project Ga0098040, IMG submission 75065) | Marine viral communities from the Subarctic Pacific Ocean - 7_ETSP_OMZ_AT15161 metaG | ecosystem: Environmental > Aquatic > Marine > Oceanic | place: Pacific Ocean | collected 2015-01-08
GACAGTATGGTACAATACTAGACTTTTTTAAAGAAACCAAGGGCTGTAGATATGATTGGGTTGGAATGTTGTTTTCACAGTTTCTACCATTTCGTATCAAAAGAAAAAACAAATGGTACTGTAGTGAATGGATTGCTTATGCTTTAAGAGTCTCCGGATTTTTTAACTGGCAAGCAATCAAGTTATACGACCAGTGTGATTTGTCACCTGGGGTATTGCACGAATTAATAATGAAACAAAAAAGGAAAAATAATGAAAACTTGGAAGACTAAGGCAATATACAATTACTACGAAGATGCATCACAAATTAAAAACCTCTTGTTAGAAAACGATGATAGTGGGCTATTAGAGGTTAAGATTCGTCGTTGTGGTCCCGGCGGTAATAAATTTAAAATTAAGACATATTATCCCGAGCCCACCAAAAAGGAAATTAAAAATGAAAAAGAAACAAACACATAAGCCAAAAACACACGTAATAACAAACGAGCCAGATGATATAACGCTTGAATTGGCAAAAACAATGGCTGAGATTAAAGAAGACTATGATCTTCCTACTGAGGAAGTTGCTAAAACAGTTTCTACAAAAAACAACAGTCGTTTTCGTAATATATTTAAAAAACTACTTGACTCTTAAGTCATAGACAGTTATAATTAAGCATGCTTCAAGAAATTGAAACAACACATAAGCCCAAACAGCCACTAGTTACAAGTATGGGCTTAAACTATAAAACCATGGTTAGGTGTACTGCCGCCAAATTTTTAGCATTTGAATTGCCCGAAGATGCCGCACAATGTATGTATGATACAATTGAAGATTCTATGACAACGGAAGTTCAGTGGGATGACAGAAGAAAATTCTGGGAAGATGTTATTAAAGAAATGACAGAAATTGCCCCTAGCTTTTCAGCACAAGTTGCAAAACTATATTTCAAACTAGTCGTCAAGACTTATGGGATGCCTAAGCCCTGATAGCTCAGTTGGATAGAGCATCGGCCTTCTAAGCCGAGGGTCGTAGGTTCGAATCCTACTCAGGGTACCATATGAGATAAAAATGATTACAAAAATAACAAATGATAATTTCTTAAGAATTATAAATGGTGAGATTAATAAGAATCTAACATTTGTGATTAAGTTCTATACAAACAGTTGCCCTAAGTGTAAAGAGTTGAGCCCGTCGTACAAGAACGTTGCTTCTGATTACGAAACGGATGAATTTTTGTTTTGCATTTACAACTCAGCAGACGCGGACGACAAATGTCGCGACAGGTATAAGAATATTGGTGTCCAAGGGGTGCCTAGTTTGCTGATGGTTAAGACAGGAACTAAGCCACCTAAAATGCTTCTCTTGGGTGCAAAAAAGAAACCACACCCGCGGTCCTACTATAATATAGTCGATATAGAGAGCTTCGTGCAAAATGGACCAAAACACATGTCACAAATGAAAATGGAGAAAAAATGACATCACCTTATGATACCGTCGTCGTTAGCGGCGGCTTTGATCCAATACACGTTGGTCACGTAAGAATGATCATTGACGCAGCAAGGCATGGAAATGTAATTGTTGTTGCAAATAGCGATGCTTGGCTCATGAGAAAGAAAGGATATATTTTTATGCCTTTCGAAGAACGCTCAGAAATCCTTGCATCTATCAAGGGTGTGTTGCGTGTTGAATCAGTTGATGACACTGATGGAACAGTGTGTGAAGCCCTCCGGAGAATCAAGCCGACCCACTTTGCAAACGGCGGCGATAGAAAACAAACCAACACTCCTGAAATGGATGTCTGTAAAGAACTGGAAATTAATTTGCTGTGGAATGTCGGAGGGGGCAAAATTCAAAGCTCTTCCGATCTTGTTAAAGCAGCTAAACATAAAAATAAAAATTGGACAGGTGATTACGTCCCCGGCGACGTGTGGCATATTTCTGGAAACGACTAACCCTAATTGGCTTCGTGGTGGAATGGTATACACGGCAGACTCAAAATCTGCTGCTTTTTAAGCTTGTGGGTTCGAATCCCACCGAAGCTACCATATTAAAATGATCGTAACATCAATTAATTACAACCCTTACCTTTATCAACCCGCCGTATTGACTATATCCCAGGTGGCAATGCAATTTAACATAGGTGTCGAGTTAGTCCGCAAATGGACTGAAAATGGATTAATTCCGCATATTAGGTTGACAAATGGAGAATATCGTTATAAGATTAAAGAAGTAAGAGATGCATTTCTGAAAAACAATCTTAAGGACGGTCGATGATCAATGCGGGAGTAGCTCAGTTGGTAGAGCACCACGTTGCCAACGTGGAAGTCGCGGGTTCAAGTCCCGTCTCCCGCTCCATTGGGAAACTGGCCAAATGGTTAAGGCAACGGACTCTTAATCCGTCGATTCTGGGTTCGATCCCCAGGTTTCCCACCATTTTAACATAGGAGAGAAAATGTTATCATTCGGAGTGTATGAAAAAAACACAAAAACAAATCAAGAACAGTTTTTAGAATCAATTAATGCGCCAAATATCGCTGTTGCACGAAAATTGTTTATTGATCAATATAATTGGAAACCTCGCAAAAATGTAAAGCTTATTCTTAAGACCCCTATAGGCATTTAAGGAAACGGGCCCTTAGCTCAGTTGGTCAGAGCACCCGGCTCATAACCGGAGGGTCGTAGGTTCAAGTCCTACAGGGCCCACCATTTTAAAAAATACAATACTACTTATAACCACAGTGGCAGTAAATTGAAAAGAGAAGAGACAAGAAGGCAACGTTATGACGCAAAAAAGAAAACGGCTAAAACGTTTCCTATCAGTATTGCCACAATTAATTTTAAACATGATGGTAACATCGGTTATCTCATTAGGTCTGCTGCTTGTTTTGGCGCAGATCGGGTCCATGTTATAGGAGCGCTCCCGAAAAGAAAGATTCTCAATCCACTTTCTGGCAGTTTGGTCGATTATATTGATATTGACCAACATGACGATCCATCGATGTTCATAGAATATGCGAAAAATAACAATATAAAATTGATTTCTGCAGAATTGTGTGAAGGTGCAGAATCGATTGAAACTTATAATTTCGATTTCACTCAGCCGGTTTGTATCGTGGTTGGTCATGAAGAAACGGGTATACCAGCCGAGATTTTAAAAAATAGTGATAAAATCTATATTCCAATGCCTGGGGTTGGATATTGCTTGAACACTTCTCAGGCAGCTAATGTTCTTTTGTATGAGGCGACTACGCAATATCAAAATAGTGGAATTAAAAGTTATTATTTAAATGATGGCAAAATTGAAATGCACACTGGAATTGAGATGTGGAATCAGGCTGGCATGTATAATATACCTTAAGGAGAAAACATGAACTCTAATGATTTATGGCAAGACCATATTGATGGATTAACAAAACAAGTTGCTTATTTGCTACGGAAAGTAGGCGATTTAGAGGGTAGGTTGGATTATTATGAAGAAGTATTTGTCACGTTGCTGGCAGCGCTTAAAAGCGGTGGTATCATTGTTGATGATGAAGAAGGTCAACATTCTATGCCACAATAGTGGCGCCCCGCTGTATCGTCGGGAGCATATAAATAACAGTACGAGGCCGCCAGATCGTTACGTGGGCGGGGGTTTCCGGAATTCCTTGGACGCAAAAAACCGGTTTAGCCATCCTAGCTCAGTTGGTCAGAGCAGTTGCTTTGTAAGCATCAGGTCTTCGGTTCGAATCCGAAAGATGGCTCCATTAATGGGAAGTCGCACTATTTAATAAAGCAGAGATAAAAATGGCTAAAAAGATATATGTTCTCGATACTAGCGTTTATTTAACCGATTCTAAAGCTATTAATTGCTATGGGTACAATGATATTGTTATTCCGTTGAAAGTATTAGAAGAGATAGATAAACATAAAAAACGACAAGATACTGTCGGAGTTAACGCAAGAAACGTCATAAGAACACTGGACACCCTCCGCGAGCGCGGATCTCTTAAAAAGGGGGTAAGGCTAGCCAAGGGAAAAGGGGTTGTATCTGTTAGGGGCGTTGAGACGGTTGATTTTGACGTATTCCCAGCAGATCTGGACCTTACTCTACCAGATCATGTTATTATTGCTACAGCGTTAACTGTCAAAGAACAAAGTAATAAAAAGACAATATTAGTATCACGCGATATTAATATGAGAGTTATAAGCGATGCCATTGGGATAGCTACAGAAGATTTTACAGCTTCTCCTGCCATTAAAAACACAAATAGCTTATACAGTGGTTTTGCAACCATTTTAGTAGATGATGAGTTCATCGATCAGTTTTATGAAAATGAAAAAGTGTTCCTTGACGAGAAGCGTCCCAAGCTATATCCAAATCAATATGTAATGCTCGTGTCAAGTTCTAACGAGAAGAAGACCGCTTTAGCAAGATTCATAAATTATGAGAGTCCACTTTTAAATGTCCTTAACCACAAGAAGGGGCTCTGGGGAGTGAAGGCTCGTAATAAGGAACAGGCATTTGCGTTGGATCTGCTGACGAATCCGGATATTCCCGTTGTCTCGTTGATTGGAAAAGCCGGCTCTGGAAAGACGCTTTGTGCCATCGCTGCAGGACTAGCCCAGGTAATGCCGGCAGATCAAGGAAAGGAAGCGCTATATAAGCGCTTAATCGTCTCCAGACCGGTCCAGCCGCTTGGGAAGGACATAGGCTTCCTCCCGGGCTCCCTAGAAGAGAAGATGGCTCCATGGCTCGCTCCGGTCCAAGATAACCTACGTTATCTATTGGGCGATGATAAAGCGACATTGGAGATGTACACACAAAAAGGCGCAATTGAAATAGAAGCGCTGACATATATACGTGGAAGATCAATTGCAAACGCGTTTATGGTAATTGATGAAGCGCAAAACTTGACAATGCATGAGATAAAGACTATAATAACAAGAGTCGGAGAAGGAACAAAAGTAGTTTTAACCGGCGATATCGAGCAAATAGACAATGTTTATGTCGATGAGACATCAAATGGGCTAGTACATGCTGTCGAGAGATTTAAAACTTCGCCTTTGGCTGGGCATGTATCCCTTCAGAAAGGCGAAAGATCAAAAGTTGCGACGTTGGCAGCTAAAATATTATAAAAAACTTGACATCTGTTAACGAAGGTGTTATATTATAGAGTAAGAGGTAAAAGAATGAGTTCAGATACATATGAAAATAGGACAATTAGCCAAACAGTAGAAAAAGATACTCCAATGAAGGAGTGGTTGATTGATTATGTTGGCAAAGAAGTCGATCCCGAAAATGATGAAGTAACTGTTGAGATGATCGTGGATTCGATGGCAAAAGAGTTCCCAGAGTTTGTGTTGGCGCTGGCAGAAGAGAATTGGATCAGGGGCTATCAACAGGCACTACAAGATGTTACCGAGGGGGAGAAGCTTTACAACGAAGAGTTGGCCAAAAGTGACTCATCAGAAGATGAAGCTTAGAGCGCATGCTTGAATATGTAAGAGAATCTGTATCCATGGCAAAGCAGAATCAAAAAGAATTTCCGCTTGATGACGGGACAGTTGCATATGTTAAAGATCCGCTTCCTGATAATGTAAATTTGGAATCAGTTATTCAAAAAGTGGAGAAAGCTCTTCCGTCATGGGTAACTGATGAGATTGATGTGATTTATATTGGGCATTTTGATATCTTTGATGAGAGGAGTATTAATTCTCTTTACGCCGATGGTGCCATTTATATAACCAACGATCAAGACAATGAATTGGACATGGTTGATGACCTGATGCACGAAGCTGCTCACGCAATAGAAAGTCCGTATGGATCGATAATCTATGAAAGTGGCGAATTGGAGTCAGAGTTTTTGAACAAAAGAATGAAATTATTTCAATTACTAAAAGGGCAGGATTTTGAAATATCGAATGCTAGGCAGATGTTCTTAAATACTGAATATAGTCAAGAATTCGATAATTTTCTATATAAAGATGTTGGGTACGATTTACTTAATAATTTATTGATTGGTGTTTATTTGCGACCATATGCAGCGACATCTATAAATGAATATTTTGCAACTGGGTTTACCGAATATTATCTGGGAGATAAAGTTTATTTAAAAGAGACCTGTCCTAAATTGTATAACATATTAGACGAATTGGAGAATTTAGAAGAAAATGACTTATTATAATTGGAAAATTGAGAAAAACGATAAAAACAAAACTGTAAGGCTGTATTTAGAGCTAAAGTTGCGAGAACATTCGAATTCAGAACCGCTAGCTCCGAAAATCAAGGTAAACCTACAACAAGCGATCGCATATTTGCGCAAAAATGGCATTGAAGTTGGAAAAGTTGTGAAAAATGCAACTGTCGTCAACACATCTGAAGAAACTAGATCTGGATCTTGGATTTTTGAATTAAAAGCTTTAAAAACTCAGCCGGTCAAGACGCAGAAGACGCAGCAAAGAAAAAAGACCACTTCCCGGAAGAAAAAGCCGCCTCCCAGTGGCGCGCTTACGGACAATTAGAGAAAATATCAAAAAAAGAGGTGCAATTTGGCTCATATTTCCTTTTCTGAGCTTAAAAATTGGGTTTTTTGCCCGTTTTATCACAAATTAGTCAACATTAACAAACTAAAAGGCTTCCGAGGCAATGAATTTACTGCCTTTGGTACTGCTATGCACGAAGTTTGCGAAAAAACAGCCCTAAAACAGCTAAAAGAGTGCGATCAAGAGGAGTTTTTCATGAAAAAGTTCCTTGAAGAGTTGACCTCACTGCCAGATGACCTAGAATTGGACAAAAATCTCGTAAATTCAATGCGAGAACAGGGAAAAACGCTAATTCCAGACATATTTCCGGCTTTAGAGGACTATTTTGAGGACTATGAGGTGGTATCAACAGAGGAAAAGCTATATGAGCCCCTAGGTGACATCACCCCCGCAGTATACGACTTTAAGGGATTTATTGACCTTGTTGTGCGTACAAACGATGGAAAATACCATATTATTGACTGGAAAACGTGTTCTTGGGGCTGGGATTCCCGAAAAAGAGCCGAAAAGATGGTTACATACCAATTGACGTTATACAAACACTATTTTGCCAAGAAGCACGACATTGACCCATCAATGATCGAAACACACTTTGCCCTTTTGAAGCGAACGGCCAAAAAGAGCCGCGTTGAGATATTTCGCGTTACAAGCGGTCCAAGAAAAACCGAAAATGCTCTTAAACTACTATCAAAAGCAGTTTATAATATTATAAACAGCAAGCACCTTAAAAACAAGGTAGCTTGCAGCAAATGTGAATTCTATAAAACAGAACACTGCCCTTAAGGAGAAAAAATTGCAAGAATTACCAGATGTACTGGGCGCGCCGCCCACACCCTCAGCTAAAAAGAGAAAGATTTTAACAATCTCGGATCACCCACTTTCACCATCGGGAGTAGGCACGCAGACCAAATATTTCATCGAAGCTCTATTAAAAACTGGAAAGTATCAAGTAGTAAGCTTGGGTGGTGCGATATCGCATGCAAAATATGATCCTGTGAGAGTAGAACCCTATGAGAAGGATTGGGTTATTTATCCAGTCGATAATTATGGTACTCACGAGGTCATTAGATCGATTATGAGGACCGAAAAACCAGATATGCTCTGGTTTATGACTGATCCGAGATTTTATAGCTGGCTTTGGGAGATTGAAAATGAGGTTAGAGGCAACATCCCAATGGTCTATTATCATGTGTGGGACAATTACCCGTATCCACATTTTAATAAAAGGTTTTACGATTCAAATGATGTTGTAGTCAGCATTTCTAAACTAACGAACGATATTGTTGCAAATGTGTCCCCTGATGTTGATTTGTATCATATTCCACATGCTGTCGATCATGTTTTCAAGCCTATGTCCGAAGACGAGCTTGAAGACTTTAAAACACATGCGTCGGAAACTACTCCAAATTTTAGCTCCGACAAATTTAGTGTTTTTTGGAACAATAGAAATGCTAGAAGAAAGCAGAGTGGTACGCTTATTTGGTGGTTTAAAGAATTTCTAGATATTGTTGGTCACGATAAAGCATCTTTATACATGCACACTGATCCGAAAGATTTTAATGGGCAAGATTTGAATGCGATCATACACGAGCTTGGATTGACAAATGGGGAGGTGTTGATTTCAAACTCCAAGGTGCCGCCTGAATCATTAGCGATGATGTATAACTTCGCTGATTGCACTGTAAACATTTCTGATGCAGAAGGTTTTGGGTTAGCCACTCTTGAGTCACTATCATGTGGTACTCCGATTATTGTTAATATGACGGGCGGTCTGCAAGAACAGGTCACCGATGGTGAAGAGTATTTTGGCGTTGGCATCGAACCATCCTCTAAAGCTATTATAGGCTCGCAGGATGTACCATGGATTTATGAAGACAGGATCAGCAAGCAAGATTTTATTGATGCTTTGCTTAAGCTTTACAACATGGACAAGAAAGAAAGAGAAGAGTTGGGAATGAGAGGGCGACAACATGTTCTGAAGAACTACAGCTTCGAACAGTTTAACAGGTCCTGGGTTGAAGCAGTTGATGACATATTTGAGAAACACGGCTCTTGGGAAACGAGAAAGAATTATAAAAGCTGGCACTTATTGGAGGTAGCATGAAAAAGAAAATACTTGTATCTGGCCCGGGTCTAACAAGATCCGGATATGGCGAACAATGTCGCTTTGCACTCCGTGCCTTGCGCACATGCCAGGATAGATTTGATATTTATTTTAACCCCCTTAATTGGGGTAATACTAGTTGGATTGCAGACAATGACGAAGAGCGTCTGTGGATCGATTCACTGATTAGAAAGACTATGGGTTACAATCAGGCGAAAGGCAGATATGACTATTCTTTGCAGGTTACCATTCCTAACGAGTGGCAAAATATGGCAACGATCAATATTGGCTACACAGCCGGCATTGAGACTGATCGAGTCGCCCCGGGCTGGCTTCAAGTAGCAGATTCTATGAACAAAATCATTGTTGTGTCGAATCATTCGAAAAATGTATATGAAGGCACGTCATATAAGGCGCAAGAAGAGTCTACTGGGAGAATCGTTAATTTAAAATGTACTACACCAATTGAGGTTGTTAACTTTCCTGCCAGGAACACACAGCCGGTCGATATTGATTTGGACCTTTCTACTAAGTTTAACTTTCTTACTGTTGCTCAGTGGAGCCCACGCAAAAACCTTAAAAACACATTTAGATGGTTTGTTGAGGAATTCTTTGATCAGGACGTTGGCTTGGTTATAAAGGCAAACATGCAGAAGAACTGTTTGCTTGATAGAACAGTGATTCTCAGTAAAATAGAGGCAGCACTAGACAAGCCGGAATATAAAGACAGAAAGTGCAAAATTTATCTATTGCATGGAGATATGACTGACGAGGAAATGTCTGGATTATACCATCATCCTAAAATCAAGGCTTATGCAACACTAACACACGGCGAAGGTTTTGGTCTGCCGATATTTGAGGCAGTACAAGCGGGACTCCCAGTTATTGCTCCTGGCTGGAGTGGTCATTTGGATTTCTTGTCTGCTCCCAGCAGGGTTAATCGGTCTAGAAAGGGCAAAAGCAAGGATAAAAGTAAAATGCGCCCACATTTTGTTAATGTTGAATATGATCTCGCAGAAGTTCAAAAAAGAGCAGTTTGGGATGGTGTCATACAAGCTGATTCTAAATGGGCATATGCTCAGCAGGGTAGCTATAAGATGAATCTTAGAAAAGTTTACAAAGATTATAGCAAGTATGAATCAACTGCCAAAAAATTACAGAAATATGTGCTTAAAGAATATACAGAAGAAAAGATGTATAAAAAGTTCGTTGAAGCGATCTTGCCAGCCAGTGAAGTTGTTTCGGATGATGAAATTGAAAATCTTTTTGGAGCCCTGAATGATCTTCAGGAGGATGTTGGATGATCATCAGCTGTGCAGACGCTTTTGTTGAAAATTATGTCGGCGGCGCCGAGCTGACTACGGAAGCAATATTAAATTCTTCTTCCATGCCGATCGGCAGAATTCTTTCTCACGACTTGACTGTTGACATTTTGAAGCAGTTTGCTCACAGGTTTTGGATTTTTGGAAATATTGCTAATCTTTCTGAAGATGTGATACTTTATTGTGCAAAGAATATAAATTACTCTGTTATTGAGTATGATTATAAGTTTTGTAAATTTAGATCCATTGAGAAGCATGTTAGCATTGAGCACGAATGTGGTTGCGAGAACACTAGACATGGCAAAATCATGTCGATATTCTTTGCGCACGCCAAAAACGTTTGGTTTATGTCTCACAAACAGAGGCAAACATATATTAACAAATTTCCATTTTTAGACAACGGCCGCACAAAAGTTTTAAGTTCTCTTTTCAACAACAAAGTCCTTAACTATTTTGAGAATCTTGAGGAGAAAGAAAGAGATGATGTGTGGCTCATCCAAGATTCCCAGTCTTGGATCAAAGGCACTTCTGATGCCATTGAATATGCCAAGAAAAATGATCTTAATTATGAATTAATCAAGAATATGTCGCATCAACAGGTTTTGGAAAAGATGTCAAGATCAAAAGGGCTAATTTTCCTCCCAAGGGGCGGCGATACGTGCCCTAGACTTGTTATCGAGGCAAAGCTTTCTGGATGCGAACTAATCCTTAATGACTTTGTGCAACATAAGGACGAGGAGTGGTTTGCCGGCAGCAAAGAGGAGACGTTAAGATATCTCCACACTCGGGGAAAAGAGTTTTGGGACGAAACGTTTGTACAATCTGGTTTGCCACTCCCCACTATGTCAAAAAATCCGGAAAACAGCAACACTCATTTTAAGATCATTGTACCTACATTTAATGCTGAAAAGTGGGTGAAAACGTTGGTTAAAAGTATTAAGAGTCAGCAGTATGATAATTTTGAATGCTTTATCGGCGATGACATGTCAACTGATCGAACAATCAAGAATTTCAAAAAATATCTTGACGATGATGATAGATTTACAATCGTACAAAATACTGAAAAGAAATACGCCCTTAAAAACATTTATGACCTGATTGAATTATCTAATCCGGATCCCAATGATGTTGTTGTTATTCTAGATGGCGATGATTGGTTTACAACTGGGTATGTTTTATCTAGCCTAAATGATCACTACACATCGTCTGGTTGTCACATGACTTATGGAAGCTTTGTTGAGTGTCCTCTAGGCGAGATCGGAAAAGAAGCCAGCGAATACCCGCCAGAAGTGATTGGCAATAATACGTTTAGAGTTGATACGTGGCGCGCCTCACATTTAAAAACATTTAGATATGATCTATGGCAAAAAGTCAACGTTGATGATCTAAAAGATTCAACTGGCAATTTCTATGAGATGTCTTATGATCAAGCAATGATGCTGCCCATGTTAGAGATGGCGGGCGAAAAAGCGCGATATATTCCAGAAGCATTGTATGTTTATAATACAATCAACCCACTGGCTGTTAACAAGACTAGAGCAGAAAAACAACATAAACTAATGCTTGAAATCAGGAACAAAAAGCCATATAATAGATTAAGCTTATGAAACCTTATTTGTTTTTGCACATTCCCAAGACTGGTGGATCTTCTGTTGTACAATGTTTGCCCAATGGACGCTGCAGTCTTGATAAATTTTTTGTCGATAATAAAAAAAATGAAGATTTAGACAATTACGGCTATGGCGCTGCACGTCATCACTATACTTTGGAACAGATGGAGAAGATCGAAACCTTGCGTTCAAACCTGACGCCACAACTATATAAGTTTGTGTTTGTTAGAAACCCATGGGATAGGGTCGTATCTATTTTTCACGACTGGAAAGAGCAAAATGCACGCGACATATTTTTGCAACACCCAATCAGCGGTTTAACATACAAAAGCAGAGAGCCGCTTGGCGATGAAATGTTCTCACAATTTGTCTCTAACATATTAACACCTGTTATGGATCTAAATATAAAGGAATATAAGCCAAAAATAGTGTTTAAAGAAGGTACGGGGAACTACACGAATTTGCCCGGCGAATATATACAACCAATAGACAATTGTCCTTTTTACTACACCATTGCAAATGGACACTTTACACCGCAAATTAAGTATACTCATAATTCTTCAGGTGATCAAGTTGTAGATTTTATTGGAAAGTATGAAACACTGCAAGAAGATTATGATAAATTAAACGAGATTTGCGGTTGGAATTTCAAGTTTATGACACTGCCACATGCCAATAAGTCCCAGAGAGCAGAAAAAGACTATAGAAGGTACTATGAAGATGGGTCTGGTTTAGTAAAACACTTGGTTTCTGAAATATATCGAGAGGATATAGAGACTTATGGATATACATTTTGACAATGTGAACTTATCAAGCAACAATGGTCCAAATTCTTTCGCCGGAAAGTTGGCCAAATACATTGTTGCAAGTGGCAATTCTCTAACGTCCTTGCAGGATGCCGATGTTTCACTGACGTTCATTGAAACACACAGGCTTTGGTTTTCGAAAAAGCCATTTGCGCAAAGATTAGATGGTATATATTTCAATACACGACAAGATTATAGAACACAAAATTCCAATATTAAGAAGACGCATGACCGAGCTAGCGGGGTTGTATATCAGACACAGTTCAACAAAGAGTTGATAACCAGATACTTTGGAGAACACAAGAATAGTGTTATCATAAACAATGGAGCCGATCTGGAAACGATCAATTCGACCCAGCCGCTTAAATCCGAAGTATTTGACAAATATGACAAAGTGTGGTGTTGCGCCTCTAATTGGCGCCCACACAAAAGACTGAACGACAATATTGAGTATTTTTTACAACATGCTGGCGCCAATGATCTGATGTTAGTTGGGGGAGATGTATCTGATTTAAATGTAATCAGAGACCAAAGGGTCAAGTATCTTGGAAGTCTACAACAAAATCAATTATTTTCTATCTACAAAGCGTGTGACAATTTCATTCATTTAGCTTGGCTAGATCACTGTCCAAACGTTGTTGTTGATGCCCGAGCCTGCGGATGTAAAATTATATGTTCTTCTGCCGGGGGCACTAAAGAGATAGCTGGAAAAGATGCTATAATAGTTGAAGAAGAAGAGTGGAATTTCGAGCCAGTTGATTTATATTCGCCACCAAAGCTTGACTTTTCTGCCAAAGTGGTTAATAATAGTAATAGTGAATTAGATATGAAGATGGTGTCGAAACAATATGAGAAATTTTTGGAGAACTTATTATGAAAACAATTAAAGACTTGCTAAACGATAAAGAAAAGCTCAGCTTGATCTGTGGAGCTAGTAATGCCATGATTGCCAAACTAGCAGAAAATGCTGGATTTGATGGCGTATGGCTTTCAAGTTTTGAAATGCACGCGTGGAATAGATTACCAGATGCATCGATCTTGAACGTAGCAGATTATGCTGACGCGGTAAGCAAAATCGCTGACAGAATTGATGTGCCTATTCTAGTTGATGCCGACGAGGGTGGACCAAGCTCTATCAATACGATTCGAATGGCTAGAGAATACAGCAAGGCAGGCGCATGGGGCATGTGTATTGAAGACAATCCTTCACCTAAGAGGTGTTCATTTTACGGCATGAAGAAAGAGCTTGAAAAACCCGAGATCATGACCGGAAAGATCAGAGCAGCAGTCGAAAAGAATAGTAAAGAGGGTTTCGCAGTCGTGGCACGAACCGAGGCACTTATCCAGGGTCGCGGTCATGAGGTTGCGCTAGAAAGAGCAAGGATGTATACGGATGCTGGTTGTGACGCCTTTTTGATCCACAACAAGAACAGCACCCCTGAAGAGGTCTTGGAGTTTGCAGAGCGATATCATGCTGCGGGTCTGACCACTCCATTAGTGTGTGTCCCCACAACATACAATCAGGTGACTACACAGCAGTTAGGCGATGCTGGCTTCAGTTTGGCCATTTATGCAAACTATTCTGTCCGCGCTACTGTTAGAGTATTGCAGCAAATGTTTGGCGAAATTATTGATGGAGGGTCATTATCTTCTGGCAATAGCCATGTTGAGCCAATGTCGACAATATTTGATCTTATCTGGGTCAATGAATTGGTGGAGAATCAGAAGAGATATGGATCTTAGTTTATTTGAGCGTGTTGTCAACATGGGGTATACCTTTTTTACCGGTGTGCCCGATAGTGCCTTAAAAGAGTTTCAAAATGATATAATCAGACATGAGTCTGAGTTTAAGCATATAATTGCAACGCATGAGTCTCAAGCGGTAGCTTTGGCGTTTGGCGCAGAAGTAGCCGGCAGAAAAGCGTGTGTTTATTTGCAAAACTCAGGGCTGGGTAACATTATTAATCCAATCACCAGTTTGTGTATGCCGTTTGGCGTTGAGCCGCTCCTTATTATTGGACACAGGCACACTCTGTCTCAGCATAAGATAATGGGCGAAATCGATGACGACATGATGAAATTGATCGGATATGAGAATTATATGATCATTCGTGGGGAAAATAATGTTAAGTAGAGAAGAAGCGCTCAAGACAATATTTGATTTGCACGGAGAAGATGCAATTTATGTGACAAACACCGGATATATGTCCAGGGCTGTGTATGCAATGTATCCAGACAATGACAATATCCTCTATATGCAAGGAAGTATGGGGCTTTCGCCCTGTATAGCCCTTGGGGTGGCTTTGAACAGCTTTAAGACAGTGGTAGCCCTAGTCGGCGACGGATCGCTCCTGATGCATCTGGGAGCCACTCACACACTAAGAGATGAAGCTCCAAGCAATCTTTTTGTTTATGTGCTCGATAACAGATCACACGAATCAGTCGGAGGCTATAGATGTGCTCCTTTAGAAGAAGAATATCCCGGTATTACTAAAATTTTTAGTATTACAAAGGGAGATAAGAAAGATAGAGTTGGTATTGACTGCAAGACTAACTTACAACAGATTAAAGAGAGGTTAAAACACAAATATGAGTAAACTATTATTAAACCCGGGTCCAACAAATACTAGGTTTCTAACAAAAGTTGCGCAGTGGATTGGCACTGACACTTGCCATAGGACGGACGAATTCTACCAGTCCTTGCGCGATACGAAGAAAATGTTGCTTCAGCTCATGAGTTATAAAGCCGAAAAGCTTTTCCATGTAGCATTGTTCGGTGGAACCGGCACCACTGCCATGGAAGCGATGATTTCATCACTAATCTCTTGCGATGGGCAAACAACACTGATTAATGCTGGAAAGTATGGCGTGCGTGCCATGCAGATGATGAATATATATGGAATTCCATATAAAGAGGTGATATCCTCCAATATTGATGATTTAAAATATGATGCTTATGCCAAGCGTGTTTATTTTGTAGAGAATGAGACCTCAACTGGAGAAAAATACGATTTGCAAAAGATGAGAGAGGTATATCCCAATGCACAGTTTTTCATCGACGCGACCGCGGCCTTTGGCGCCAGTAACTACAAAAAGCATTTAGATTGTATTGATGCGTTATCTTTTTGTAGCAATAAGTGTTTACAATCCACTCCGGGAGTTTCTGTAGTAATTTTTAAGAAAGATCTTGACATTGTACCTAAAACGTGTTATATGAATCTAGAGGCTTATATAAAAGACGAGATGCCATTTACAATGCCTGTGCAGTCTATTTCTGCATTGAGATACACTTTGCACAACACTTTTGGCAATGAATCGACCTTTAACTCTAGGAGAAATCGTATAATATCTGATGTATCAAAGTTTGGAATTGTATGTTTAAATAAACACCCATGCAATGCTATAATTGGATTTAGACACCCAACAAAGACCTATGAGCAGCTAAGACAGCAATTACTAGAAAAAGATATAGTAATATATTCAGGTATCGATGGGATTGAAAATAGCTTTAGAATTTCTACCATAAGTGTTGATTTTGATAGAAAATATTCAAAACTTTTAAGAGCGCTTAAAAACACAATTTAACAATGAAGAAGATATATGTCAAACGACCAATGAAAAAGATATATGTCGATATAGTTGGCGACCTTTTTCACTTAGGTCATGTGAATTTGTTTAAAAAAGCAAGAGCATTGGGAGACTATCTGATTGTTGGTGTACATTCTGATGAGGATGTTGAGTCTTATAAAAGAAAGCCGGTACTATCATTAGAAGAAAGGAGCAAAGTGATAAGATCTTGCAAATATGTTGATGAAGTTGTTACCGCAGCCCCGCTGGTTGTAACAGTGGACTTCTTGCACGAATATGATATATCTTATGTTGTGCATGGCGACGATGTTAATGAAGAAGTTAAGAGGCAGCATAAGATACCGTATGAGCTTGGAATGGTAAAGTACGTTCCATACACCGAGGGGATATCAACCACTGAAATAATCGAGAGGATAAAAAATGGTAATTATTAGTGCAACTGGCGGATCCGGATCTAGTTTTGTGGCAGATGAATTTAAAAAGCATTATTGGAATGTTTGCTTGCGACCCGATGGCGGTCACCAAAAGGCAACACACACCCCGGCACAAATATTTCTTGAAAGGACCAGACCCTTTTATACATCTTGGGCAAAAGACAAGAACACTCAAAAAGAAATGTTTGATCAAGCTTACGAGAATCTTAAGTCTTTGCAGTGGCCAAACCTCATGTTGTTATGTATGACTTGGGGTGGTCTAGGTTATTTAAATGATATAGATGAGAAGACCATATTTTTAGTCAGGGATCCGGTGTTTGCTTTTAATTCATATTCCGGCGGCGGTTGGAGAAAAGAAGGCGGCGCCCGCCGAATTAAATATGTTGGCGCCACTGGTCCCAATGACATGAAGTGGATTAATCTGTGGTTAAATGATTTTGCTTTCTGGCTTAATGGTGCAAAAAACGCACTAAAAGCGCACAACGAAGGAAAGGGACACATTGTAAGGTATCATAATTTTCGAGAAGATTGGGCTAAGATACCGGATGTTCCGCCAATTCATGCGAATTTTAATTCGAAAGATAACCCAGACAAGCTGCAAGGGTTCCTAACGAGTGAAACGATTGAGATTATAAGAAGCCAAACAGCTGAAGTTTGGGATGCCATCTGTGAGGTTGACTGATGACAACAAAAAATAATCAATTTTTAGGACGATTAAATAAGTCTTTAGGCGACAATGAGCTTAGAGATTATTTAGCTGGCAAAAAAGAAACATCAAAGTCTCGGAACACACATAATCAAGATTATAAAATATTTGACTTAAAAAATACTGTAGATAATCCAAAAGTTTTGTTGATTGGACCTTGTATTACCATCCCCAAGTACATGCAAAAGCGTTGCATCCCACCGCTAGGGCTAAGTTATGTTGCAGCTTCTCTAGAACATGAAAACATTGATGTATCTATAATCGATTGTTGTGTTGAGGGGTGGGATACAGAGCGTCATAACGGAAATCTTGTAACATATGGTCTTCCACCATCTGAAATAGAACAGCGGCTTGAAGAAGAACAATACGATATTGTTGGTGTTTCGGTGCTGTTCTCGACTGACTTGCCTAATTTATATGAGATAACTTCAACCGTTAAAAGAGTTTTACCGAATTCGACCATCGTGGTCGGCGGACTGCATCCAACAATCTATCCGATGGAAATTTTCGAATTAGACTTAGACTTTAACGATGATAGGACCATCGATTTTATTATAAGAGGCGAAGGTGAACATAGATTTGTTGATTTTATCAATGATTACTCTCAAGGTAAAGTCAATGCAAAGGCTGATGGATTAGTTGGCTTTGTTGATGACGTGTTTTTCATTAACCCCCAAGTTGACACAATTCAGAATATCGATGATCTTCCATTTCCTGCGTTTCATATGTTGCCAATGGAGAAGTATTTCGAAATTAATATACCTTTCTCTCCAGTACCGCAAGGCGAACGCGTGATTCCAATGTTAACGACCCGAGGCTGTCCAATTGGTTGTAGTTTCTGTGCTAATACTCACACATGGAAGAGACACAGAAAAAGATCAGTAGAGAGTGTTGTTAGCGAGATCAGACATATGAAGGAGAAGTTTAATATTGATGAAATTCAATTTGCTGATGATAATTTGACATACGATATGAAACATTCTATAGAAAAATTTAAGGCGATCAAGGATGAGGATATTCTTTGGTGCACACCCAACGGAACCATGATCAATAAGTTAACACCAGAGCTTGTTGAGGCTATGGCAGAGTCTGGCTTATACCAGATCACTTTATCAATGGATAGTGCGAATGCCCGCACTTTAAAAGAGTTGCACCACAAGCCCGTTAATTTAAACAGCATCCCCGGTCTTATTGAGAAATGTAAAGAATATGGTGTATTTACCCATGGAACATTGGTTGTTGGCATGCCTGGAGAAACAATTGAAGAAATAAAAGAGGGGTTTGACTATGTAAAAAGTGATTTACATTTTACTAGTGTTTCTGCTTTTATCGCAGCTGCAATTCCTGGTTCTGAGTTGTATCATGAAATGCTCGATCAGGGAAGAATCACTAGAGAGCAGGCTAGGCAGATTGACACAACAAAGTCTAAAATTAATATAAATATTGATTCCAACGAATTGGAAAAAGAAATCGAAAACTTTCAGTCAGACTTTATGAACATTGCTAAAAAAAGAGATCCAGAAGAGTATATGAGAAAGTATAAAAAATTGATTGATTCAGGACGCTGGGATGAAACTCAGTGCGGAGGAAAACTTACATGAATAAAGTATTAGCAAGATTGTATAGCGATTTAACTGAAAAGGAATGGTATGAAGTTAGATACGAACAGGGATTTATTACAAAAAAACCGCCTTTTAATTTAAAAGGAAGAAAAAGAAATCTTTTAGATGTTAAAGAGGTCTTAGATAAAGTAGGATTAAAATTTTGGCTAACCAATGGAACGTCTTTGGCTGCGTACCGAGAAAGAGATTGGATTCCATGGGATGATGATGTCGACTTAGACGTGATGATGGAAGATTATATGCAAGTAAGAGCAGAATTAAGAGAGAGATTCATAGATGAGGGGTTCATTGTTAGGGATCGTCATCCAAACAATGCCGTATTAGCTAAAATGGCATTGTTTAGAGATGGTGAAAAAACAGCACTTCGTCCGCTATATTTAGACTCTAATCACAAGCATGGGGACAAATATCGATTCCGAAGAGATTATAAATATCCGCGCAAGTTCTATGAAACTCCCGGTACAATTGAATTCATGGGCGAGACGTTCAATATTCCATCCCCTGTAGAGGAGTGGTTGACGTATGTGTATCGCGATTGGAAGACTCCGGTTGATGAGGAGATCGAAAGCGTATACAGCACATCTGATATTAGGAGGTAGCATTTTATGAGAAGAATAAATAAAATTATGGACGCATCCTTTAAGGAAAGAGAGCAGAGATATAAATTAAGATACCTTTGCAGAGACTCTCTAGTGATATCTTATCCCAAATGTGGAAGAACTTGGGTGAGAATGATTTTAGCGAAACTTCTTGTCAACATGGGATACTCAAATCAAGATAGAGAGACTATATTGGCAATGCACCAAAGTCCTGAAAATATACTAGAAAGATTTACATCTGATGTAAGGGTAATATTCTTATATAGAAATATTGGCGATGTTGCAATGTCGTTTTGGTGGGAAACGTTTTTCAGCGACAGATTAAACATGGGCACCACAGGGTCCCCATCGCGATTTTTGAAACACGACCCGCACGGTCTCCGAGGAATTTCTCGATTTTATAATATATGGTTCGATGCGCTAAGTCATGGAAGATTTAAGAACCATATGTTTTTAAGATACGAGGATTTGCATGCTGATACATTTTCAGAGATGAAAAAGGTTGTTGATTTTCTTGGGATCACACATATGACCGGTCCAAATCAAGAAGATTTGGGTCCATCATTGATTTATAAATATCTTGAAGATGCAATTGAATATTCAAAGTTTGAAAATATGAAAAGAATTGAAAAGCAGAATAATGAACAAAATCTATTAAAACACTACAAAGGCAATTTTGGAGATTTTGGAATTAAAAATGCATCGTCGTTTATGGTACAAGAGTTTAAAGCAGAGCCAGATTTAGTTGCGTATCTAAAATCTAGAAATTTAGAAAAATATATTGCCATGAATAGTCGATGGGAAGACGACCCAGGTCGACTAAGAAGAGGTGAGATAAATGGATATCTTCGAGATTTAGATAAAGAAGATATTGATTTTATTAAAAAAATAGAAAGTTTAATTCGGTGGCCGGATAAAAAATGATATTAAGAACAAATACAGATGGATTTAAGTGGATTGTGGATGTCGCAGACGGTGGCATAGGACGACAGATTTATGCATCCAGCACACCGGGAAAGAAACACTCTTTCGCCAGAGAGAATATGTTCATGACCTTGTTGGACGAAACTATAAAGCCTGGAATGACCTGTATTGACGTTGGCGCAAACATCGGTTATGCAACGTTATTTATGACACGCAATGTGGGCGATTCTGGAACAGTATATGCAATTGAGCCAGATCCGCATAATGCAAAATTTTTATTAGCCAATCTTAAAGAAAATGAGTACAACTGTGAGGTTAATAGGTGTTTGATATCTGATTATGATGGTCAATCAGATTTTTGGATTGCACGTCATCCAAACCTAAACAGCGTAAAGAAAACAAAGCACAGCATTAGAAAAGAGACAATTAAGTGTCTTAGTTTGAACACATTTTGTTCAACAAGAAAATATCCTAATTTTTTAAAGATGGATCTTGAGGGGCACGAGGTTAGTGTTTTTGAAGGTGGTTATAAATATTTTAAAAATAATGATGGAGAAACGCACTTTTTATTAGAAGTCCACCCACAGTATTACGATTACCATAATGACTTTGCTACAACGTTGAAAAAGTATGAGCAAATTGGATTTAAAGTAAAATATGTTGTTGCAACACCAGTTCCTGACCCAGAGCCCTTAAAAAGTAGAGGATATTCGCCTATAATAAGGATACCATCTGATGGTTTTACAAGAAGCCTGTATCAGATCGAAAACAATGACGATGCTATATTTTTGGCATGCAATTTACATGATACAGTGCCAGGAAAGAAAGTGATACGAAGCATAATGGTTTCGAGAGAGTAAAACATGAAAGAAAAAATGAGACACATTACTAAAGAAGAATACCCAGACGTTCAGTTTGAAGTCGATGAAGCCGGCAATGAAACCGGTGCTTGGCTTGATCAGTTTGGAAATACAATTCGACCATGGCAAGAGATAATTAAAAATGCCGCCGGCGGATTTCCGCCCCCTGGTCGCTGGGTGGCTATAGATTGTGGTGCAAATGTTGGCTTGCTGACACAAGCTTTCATGAAAGAGGGTGGCTTAGTTTATGCTTTTGAGCCAAATGCCGCCGCTTATGAGTACTTACATCAGCGCGCTGTAGGCGTGTCCTCAGTAAGATGTTATAACAAAGCAGTTTCAGACAAAAACGGAACTATGAAGCTTTACATGCATAGGAAACTAGAAGGTGAAAAGTATGTGCACCACAACGAATCTGAGGAGATATTTCTTAAGCATGTCAATTATTCTCAAGGCTGTTCTTTAAAAGGTGATAAAAGAAATGTTAATGAAAATCACTATCAAGAAGTAGAGTGTGTCAGGTTGTGTGATTTCATTAGAGCCCTGCAAGCAAACGATGAAGTTCCACCTATTTTCATTTTAAAGATTGATGTCGAGGGTGCCGAGGTTGATCTACTGAGAGATCTGTTAGATACAGGAATTGCAGAGGAAATTCCATTTATACTTGTTGAGACGCACGATCAAAAGGTGCCTTCAATTGCCGAGGAGATGGCTGTAATTCGTAAGCGCATCGATGAAGGTAGAGAGCATGGAAAATACCACAATATATTTTTAAATTGGGCATAAAATGGCAAGATGTTTAGTAACGGGGCACAAAGGCTATATTGGCTCCAGATTATATAAAAGATTAGAAGAACTGGGACACAAAGTCCAAGGCATTGATTTGCTTGACGAAGAGTGGAGAGGTCAAGCTGGCTATGGCAAAGACATTATAACAATGTTGGCTGAAGGTAACGATGGGTTGTTTCATCCGCATTGGTTTAATTTCAAACCTGAATATGTCTTTCACATGGCATGTTGGCCCAGGGTGGGATATAGCGTAGAAAACCCCGTCAAAACAGCTAGAAACAATATTCTCGCTGGGTCCGTCACGTTGAACTTTGCTAGAAAAGTAGGCGCAAAACGAGTGATATATTCTAGTTCTTCATCAGTTGTTGGCAATGGCAATGGACCAGCAAGTCCTTATGCATTACAGAAGTATACGACAGAACTAGAATGCAGGATGTATCCTGAACTCTATGGAATGGACACAGTGTCGTTGAGGTACTTTAATGTCTATTCTCACGATCAACAAGCTTCTGGTCCATATGCGACAGCGGTCTGTAATTGGATGAAGGCTGTCAGAGGAAACGTTAATCCATTTATTACCGGCGATGGCGAACAGCGAAGAGACATGATCAATGTTGAGGACGTTGTAGCAGCTAACATTTTTGCAATGGAACATGAAGAATCTTTTAATGGCCAGCACTTTGATGTTGGGACTGGCCAAAATATTTCTTTGAATGAAATAAAAGAATTAGTTTTAAAATGCCACCCAGGTGTAATATTTGATTATGTCGCCCCCCGCCCCGGGGATGTGTTATTAACAAGAGGAGCCACCGAGCCTTTGAAGAAGCTTGGATGGACCGCTAGTATTGGAATTGAAGAGGGCATTGAAGATTGTTTTAGGAGATTAGTAAATGAATAATGTTGGAATTATTGGTCAAGGTTTTGTTGGTACCGCAATTAAGGAAGGTGTGCAACATGCGCTGGCTGTAGATACTTATGATAAATTTAAATCAGAACTTTCAACTTGCAACAGTGTTGAAGAATTGTGTAAGAAAGCAAAGATTATATTCGTTTGCTTGCCGACACCGATGAGGACTGACGGATCTTGTGACTTGTCAATTGTAGAATCCACAGTTGAAGAAATTAACAAGTACTCAAATTTTCATATTGCAGTCATCAAGTCTACAATTCCGCCAGGAACAACAGAGAGGTTAAACAAAACATTTAAAAATGTAAGTGTTGTATTCAGCCCAGAATTTTTAACTGAGGCTAATTTTCTTGATGATTTTAAGAATCAAAATCGTATAATTATCGGTGGTCCACGTCCTGCAACGACAATTGTAAAAAACATGTTTAGAAAAGTGTTTCAAGAGGTGACTATCATCAAGACCGGATCCAACACAGCCGAGACCGTAAAGTATTTTACTAATTGCTTTTTGGCAACAAAAGTTAGTTTTGCCAACGAGATGAAGCAGATCTGTGATGAGGTTAATGTTGATTACGATAAGGTCGTGGAATATGGACTATACGACAAGAGGATTGGAAGGACACACTTATCAACGCCAGGACCGGATGGAAGAAGTGGTTTCGGCGGGTCCTGTTTTCCAAAAGACCTCAATGCCCTAATACATGTTGCTAAAGACAATGGCGTCGAGCCGACTGTCTTGCAAGCAGTGTGGGAGAAAAACTTAGAAGTTCGCCCAGAGAGAGACTGGGAAAAATTAAAAGGAAGAGCCGTATCAAAGGAGAATTAAAATGGCAACAACAAATAAAGAAATGTTTTTAACTGATCAAGCCCTAGGCGCAGTTATGGTGGCTTTGCAAAAAAGCCTTTTTGAGCAATCGGATATTGTTCCGATGTTGAAGGGATTTAAATTTCATTTATCGGAGGATGGTCTTACAGTCTTGAACCCACCTATTTGGAAGATATCAGCAGATAACACTGCTGAAACTGAAGCGGAAAATGCCTAAATATTTTTACCGCTGCAAGAGGAAAGAGTGTTTACACGCTTTTACCACATACCATTCAATGAAGGAGTTATTATCTTATTGTCCCAAATGTGATGAGGAAGACGCTCTAATTAGGGTGCCAAGATTGGGATACATACTCTATAAAACTCAAGAGGAAAAGATCGCTCGCCGCAAAGAAAGAGAAGAGGCGCGCCACCCCGCGGGATCTGTTGTCAACGAACACATCGATGAGAATAGGGAAATCCTAAGAGAAGAGAAGCGAAGATTAAAAAAAGATATAGACCCTGTAGCTCTTTATGAGGATGTAGAGGTATATGAACCGTGAGTGCACAACTTGTCTTGATAGTACTGCTTTCTGTGTCTGTGCTTATTAATATCATCTTTTTCTGGTATACGCGTAATATTTTAGCAAAGTTGCTGTTTGTGTCAGAGAATATATCCGATTTGATGGAAATGACTAACCGTTTCGTCAATCATGTAGATGAAATACATAAGATGGAGATGTTTTATGGTGATGAAACCTTGGGGCACTTAATAGAACATTCTCAAGATCTGGCCCAGCAGTTTGAAATTTTTGAACAAACCCTTATGCTTATCGAAGGAGACGAAGAACTTGACATCGAAACCAACATCGAAGCCGATCAGACGCCGGCGTAGACGATCCACTCGTCACTATTTTACACAAGTGCATGAAGATGCAATTGTCGAATATTCTAACACTACTGATTATAGAACCCGTGAGAGACTGTATACAACGTACATCCAACCGGCTTTTAATGAAATGGTTGATAAAATTGTATACACATATAAGTTTACAAATCTTCCCAACATTGATGAGCTAAAAGATGAATGTAAGATATGGTTGACAACCATACTTGACAAATACGATAAAAATAAGGGCTCTAAAGCCTTTTCTTATTTTAGCGTAATTACAAAAAATTGGTTTATTCACAAGGTTAAGAAAAATCAAAAACAAATGAGAAGAGAGGTGGATATTTCTGAAATCTCTAGTGAGCTAGAAATCAAGTACCTTGTCACTTATAATGATTATTACGAAAAGCGGACAAATAATGAATTTTGGGAAGAATTATGGCTTGAGATAAACTCTTGGGATTCTGATTCTTTAAAAGAAAATGAAAAAAAGGTCTATGAAGCAATTAAGATATTGTTATCTAGCCCCGAAGATATAGAAATTTTTAACAAAAAAGCTATTTATCTATACATTCGTGAAATAACCGGCTTGAACACAAAGCAAATTGTTAATAATTTGAATAAAATGCGAAGGAAATATCGCACCTTTAAAGACAAATGGAATGAGGGAGATTTATGAAAAAAGACCTTGATATATTATTTGATGAAGCTCTGCAGAACATTCGTGATGACAGGCAGATAGCAAGAGAGTTGCTGAACGATACGGCTAACTTAATAGCTAATCAGCCAGATGATAGCAAATACCTTGGACCAATCGCTGCCAAGCATGTAGAGACTTTGCAAAGATCCAACGAGCAGTTGGTAAAGCTTATTTCAATTAAGCATAAAGAGGTTTCTAAATCTAATACTCTCTCTGATCAGGATAAGCAGAATTTATTCGATATTATTAAAGAGGGTGGCGTGTAAATATGTCTTGGAACAGCGATCGCCGTCCAAGACTAGGGCATTTAAACCCTATAGAGGGCGCTTTTGAACAGACAATGCCCGGCGGCGACATCAGCGACAAAGGGCAACTACTGCAAAGAATGTTTGAGAACGTTCGCCGCGGTCAAGAACTTAACGTCTTTAGAGGTACACAAAGATATAAAGCGATTGTTTTAACGTCGCCTAAACTGATTCAAAAGAAAGAAGCCGCATCCGAAGCCGAGGATGATCTGAATACAAACCATTATGTATTCAGAGCCAGAATACCAGAGATCCACACCTCTATCCCAGATCCAACATGTTTCGATGCGGATGATCGCAAATCTAAAAGATTTGTATTGATGCATCCAAAATTTATTTCTGTTCAGTCCTCCGAGCATGGCGACGAAGCCGGCGTTGAAATCTTAGATATTGTCTGGGTAGATTTCTCTAAAGGCGCCGCAGGATCCCGTGGAATTGCTGGTCACTATCTGGGACCATCTCAGGAGGCGAAATATCATGAATTCGGAGAATGTAAAGAACGGGGTACGATGGACGGTCGTCCCGGCGGCGCCGGCGCATGCGGGGGCAACCCAGGAGAATGTGACGGTGGCGGCAGCGGTGGCTCTGCCGGATCTTATGAAGCCGGCACCGAAGGTGGCATCCCTTCTGCTACTCCTGGCGGCTCACAGTACGATCCACGCGCCGATGCCGATGCCCAAAGCGGACCTTGCGGAGAACTCTGGTACGAGGATACTTACGGACTAGGCGTTGGTAATTCACAAGTTAGTCAGTGTTGTTGTGGGCAGGTTCGCTACCAAGGAACGGATAATGGAAATCATATGTGCTCAGACGTTCGTGGTTGTCATATGGTGACTTATAAGTCTCTCGATCGCCGCGTAAATGGCATGCGCCCAGGAAGCCCGCATGGTAAATTAAATTGTAGTACCGGACCATATCACAAATACCCGGCAGATCCAAGCTCATTGGATGAAAGATTCCAGCCGCTATGGGCTGCCTTTGTAGCCGAAGTCATCCGCCAGACCGGTGTTAGAAAGTTCTCGTATACTTCTGTCAGACGCTCAGCAAAACACCAGTGGGTTTTGTACGTTGGGGATCAAGGAATGCGTCGATCCGGTATATACATACCAAGTGCCCCATGCAATGGTAGTGGAGGTCGTTTATTTGGACATGCTCTTGGGATGGCATGTGATGGTAAGTGGCGCTACAAAGCAGGTTCATTAAATCCTGGCTGGTCATCGGACTACAATACGCTGGCTCAAGAAATAGAAGATACGATAGCTGTTAACTTTGGTATCAAATGGCAAGGCACCGGCGACGTTCCACATTGGGAGTGCCGGTACGTTTGGCTAGATGCTGATGGTGTAACTGGGGTACTCCCGGGACAGGGTACTAAGACATCAGTGAGCAGCTTAAGGTCGACAAGTTTGTATTCGGAAATATGTACAAATTATTATTATGGCTTATTTGGAAATAATGCTTGTCAGTGGCATGAGGAATTTTATGACCTCCCCCTAGATGAACTTGGAGCAGCCTGCCCAAACGCAGAAATAGATTGTTTGGCTAATTATTGTATATCTGTGGGGGGAGATCCCAGTACTTTTCATCCAAGCGTAGTATACACCGCCGCGCCGGTGCCTATGAGTCCAAATACTTCGGCTTGGGACACCCAAGGTCCGGTCGCTGCAGATGCTGGGAACACGTCGGATCTTGGACCGAATCCATCGGGTCCAAATGAATCATCCGATGGCGACTATTATGCCGCCGAATGATGGGATTATTAGGAATTAAAATGAAGGTTATAAATAAATGAACAATTGGGGAACAGAAAATCAAGTTTCTTTTGAAGGGTTCGTAACCAAGAAACAGGACATACTTAATGACACTGCAAAGATGCCTATGCGCTGGAAGGAATCTCACGGGCTTGGTATAGCAAATACATGGCTTGATGAGCCGGTACCGAAATTCCCATGGAATAAAGAGGGAGGGGTCAGATACATTGTAGGAAAAAACAATACAATGATCGAGCTTGGAAGAGACATGCCGAACAGTCACTGGAGCGGTCATGGTGGTTCCGGACACACGCGCGCCGGCAGCATTGACCTAGTTTGCGGTCGACAGGCACCGAACATGAAAGAAACTGCTATGGTTGGTAAAAACTTTACTGACGATTCTGCCCGGGTCTATATAGCTCAAAAAACAGATATTGATACAAACTTTGGTGTTGACCCGGGACAGATCGGAATGGTTGCAAATCGCTCTGGAGTTGGGATTAAGGCAGACGCGGTTCGTGTAATTTCTAGAGATGGCGGAATTAAGTTAATTACTGGAAACGCACAAAATACTAGAGCCAGAAGCCGCACAGGTGCCGGCGAGGGAAGTCCGCTTTTACAAGCGCTCGATTCCGTATTTGGCGAGAGAAACTCCGTTGGAGGTTTCGGCATGTCTCCTGCCCCGGGCATTGAGCTTATAGCTGGAAACAATTCTGAGTCTCAAACTACCGGCTTCATTGGTCGCATGATCGGCGGCGATGATACAATTGAAACCTTGCAACCCGTGATAATGGGGGACAACTTAGTCGAAGCTTTAAAAGATTTAGTGGAGATTATAGACGAGCTAAGTGGCACCGTTCATACTCTCGCCTCAGCCCAGAGAAAGTTTAATACCCAGGTAGTCCTCCATACCCATATCCCCAGAGCCGAGGTACCTTCTCTACAGCTAATCGGCGCCGCATTTCCAATGTATGTTAGGTATCTCAACCTTTTCCGAAAGGGTTTAAGTCATAAAGTCGGCATGGCATTATGGAAAATGAACTATACATTTCCACTAGCTACAAGATATATATGCAGTGAGAATGTTAGGACAACTTAGGTAAAAAAGAATGGCAGATACATCCGATACAACATTTAGAGAATTTCAAGCAGCAACAATAATAAGCGAAGACGGGTCTGAGCTTGATATTTCATTGGAGTGTGTTGATATAGACTCTGGGCCCGATATCGAAGAAATATGTCCAAGTTGTAATCCCAATCCAAATGCTCTGGAACCTAATTGGAAGCTAGTGACTCCAATGAAGGTTGCCTTTTCTAGTACGATAGACGGCTCAGTCGAGCCGGAACAGCATGGTACTCCCTATTTAAATGAGAAAACATGCGAATATTCAATTGTTGTTAGGACGCACTACGAAACAGCGATCGAAGCTTTAAATGAAACGGGTGAAGACAGCGTTCTTGACGCAATTAATAATGGCGAACTCAACCGAGCACATTATATAATACCAGCAATCCGCGCTCTACTGCGCTATTATGGTAAGATGGAGACTGACACTGTATACGATTCAGATGGATCGGTTATTAATGTCGGAACAGTTGACGCTTTAGAATATGTAACAAAGGCGGTTGACTTTCATGTTGGGCTGAGACCGTTCCTCAAGATGACTGTATTGATAACAGTTCCGGCATTAAACTTTGATCAAATAGAAGACGCCCCAGTTGGTCCTTCGGCGACTGCTACGTCAATGGTTAAATATGAGCTTAAAAAATTAAGAGGCTACGGCAGGAGAGTGTCTAGAGTTTTTCCGGTATATCAAAGATATTTGTCTTTTTACGAAAAAGAATATTCAGGCGGGCTATTTTTTGAAACCGGTGTCAAGCTAGTTTTAAGTTCCCACCACACAAGTGTCGGTATAGGCAAGTCTGCAGCTGCAGCCGAAGGGTCCGACTTGAATGAAAGGACTTTCTTGAGAGAGGCGATCACTTTAATCTTTGATTATATATATTCGCGTGGATACAAGACAAGAGGCGGTGTCGGTTTTGGGAGAAAAGTTGCAACATCTGTAGAAATTGGGTTTGAAGAGAGCTATTCTGCATTAAAATACATTAAAGTCATTCAAGAAGGGTGCGAAGAAACTCCTGAGACTTTTTCTGGTGATCAGATAAGGTCTTTGACCGAGAGGGGCTGTTTTCAACGCCCGACTACGCTAGGTTATCTGGCGCGCCTTGAACAGATGAATACGGATCTTTTGGCGAGAGTTCCGAAAGAGTGGCTAACTTTTGTAAAAGAATACACGTATCCTGCCGTTAGCGTTAATTATGGCACCACTCTGCCCGGCGCCCTTGAGGAAGACAGTTTAGCGGCGTGCATCTCAGACAATTTAAATCTAGATGAGTTTTTAGAAGCACAGCTTAAAGGGTTTATTAGTTTACCACAAGTAATATTGTCGAAATTCTCAACAAAGCTTTGCAGAAAAATCGAAGAGAATATTGATGCCGCGTCTGAAACCGGGATTGATCAAACAACTTCGCAGGCAGAAGCGGCTGGGTACGACGACACGGCGCCGCTAGGTTCTGCTAGCAATCCTGTCCCGGACTTGAACTTGAGCCCCAAGCCCGAAGATGTTTTTGGCTTTCCGCTGTGGGGTGGCAACCAAGAGTCTAGAAGAGAATCGCAAATACATTTTGTAAATTCGGCAGTAGAAGCGTCTATAGCAGAGTTTTTCAAAGATGATAACATTCTTGAGGAGTTGCCTGAAATACTGAAAGCGATCGGCGATGCAGGCGGTGTAGAAGAAAAGCTCAAAAAACTTAAAAGTGAGTTTTTGGGTAAAATTAAAGCATGCGGCATGTATGCTTTGTTGTTGAGGGCGATACAATGTTTGACGGGCGGGCTTTCACTCGAAGTATCCTTGATGACCATTATCGAATCAGCGTTGAGGGCTATGGACATTCATAACCTGCATAAATTGTTTATTGGGCTTCCAATGAATGTACAGATAGAGCTTGAGGAAAGGGTTAAAGAAAAACTAGCCGAAGCGCTCGGAGAGGCATTCACCCCAGAAGAAGGTTTCGAAGGCGGGCTGTTTTCCTCACGTCAATATACTGCAACAGCAGACGAGCCATATTATTATACGATTGAGACCCCGGAATACACCACTTCTCAAGCCATATTAACTAGCGAAAATGTTGCTAGCGACCCTCTTTTGCTTGACTTGGATGCCGGCATTTCTTCGATGGTTTATGTCCATGGTGTGTCCGGTGCTCTGGTAGATGTTAGTAACTATGAATCTTTACGCGGGTTTGTCGAGCTAACAGATCAATATGTAAGCTATAAGGATGCTCAGGCACAAAATAATGGATCCTTTATATCGCAGGTTGCGAATCATAGTGAGCTAACTCAAGTGTCTAACTTAGGTGGGGAAGATGTTTTCGGACAAGTCACAAGCGATATTGGAAAAGAGTTGCTGGCCGCCGAGAGCGCTACGCCCCCAACTAGTAAAAGAAGAACGCTAGCGCCTTCCAGAGAGGGCGGAGCATATCTTGCAGCCGCCGGCGACACGATTCCCGGGGTTATTATAACAACATATATTGATACAATATTGGATTATTATCTTGAGGTAGATGGGTTTGAGGGGCTGTTGGCGTCGTTAAACGCCCTTCCTGGCGCAGAAGTCGTTTTTAGAATTTTAGAACAGCTTGACTGCTCTGTGCCACCCTTATTCGATCCGAGCATACCAGATTTCTTAAAATCGATTGATTTTGCAGTTTGCAGATCTCAGAAAAAAATACAAATACCGAAGTTCCAAAATCCGATGGTTTGGCTGAAGGGCTTAGATCCCCTTTCTCTAATCAAAGAGGCAATTACAGAAGCAATTACTGAATTAATATGGAAACTAATATTTGCCTTAGTTGCAAAAATCTTAGAAGCTATAATGAATGCGCTATGTAAAGCATTAGAAATTGTTGGACAAATAGTCAAAGAGGCTGTGACAGGGGGCGAAGTAAATCTTCGAAGCATCATACGAGAGGCGATATGCGGTCCCGAAGCGATGGACGAGGATATTGATCAAACTATCGCTGATATTTTTAATTCCATTGGTGGCGGCGCCTCTCCAAATAATACTGACTCAATTAACAGTTTAGTTGAAGACGTTTCAAATGCGCTAGCGAAAGAGGAAATGGTTGACCTTCTTAAATGCCGACCAAACGATAATGCTAGAAGAGTTGTAAGTGAAATAATCGAGACACGACATCCAGACTTCGCTCCAATGTATAGTTCACACAGCAAGGTTGGGAACTTATTTTGTGCTATCGGGAGTTTGATGCCAATAGAGTATTTACACTTGCTTGATAGAACGGACGATACCCCGCTAGCGCCCCCAGGCGAATGTAGTCCAAAGGAATATTTTGATGAATCTAGGTGTGCGATACTAGTAGGCAAGGGCGAAGATCCAAGGTTCTGTAAAGAGTTGTTGAACAAGGAAGATCAGCAGGCGATAGATGACTTATCTGATCTCTCAGGTGTCATGCAGAAAGGCGTGGGAGCGTACATTGCAGAAAACTTGCCAGATATAATGGGCATGCCGTGTGATGTTGAGGCTGGTCGTGCAATAATTAAAGCAGTTCCGGATGAATTGCAAGTAATAAATAACGATATCGTACAAAAAATGTTTGAAATAGCCCTCCTTATGTTGACAGAAGATCTTTCCGGAAACAGGGGTATGTTGTCTTATATTTTGAGCGATACTGTAGGGCACACCTATGCAAAGCATGTTAGAAAAGAAGAGCGCGATTGGGCAATAATGGCCGGATATGTTGATGACTGGAGCGCCTCCGGAGTTGACTCTGACGCGAATGGTGAGCAAGATGGCGAGATTGATCATTGGGCGCGCTTCGAACGAGGGTACTTGCCAAAGACAGTTGCGATATGGCTAGCACACCAGATTCTCCAGCAGCTTGATGAAGAATTGTGGCTGACAAGCGACATCACGACTACTGCAGAGGAAACTGTTTCGTATACAATGCCAGAGGTCATGCTCGCTACAGGCGGACTCATCACTGGCGAGACCATTTCAGTGACAATACCCGAGAAACAAAACCCACATTTAAGATTAACTTTTAAAGACAACGACGATGGTCGAGCCTCGGGCGCCGCAGAAAAAGAATATATTTTTGCTGGTAAAGACGTTGAATATGATTATGGTTTTTACTTGGACTATTTTCAATCGATTGTTGCGATTCGTTCCGGCATAGAAATGGGAACAAACCCTGGCGCCGTCGAAAATGCAGTTATTACAGATGACATTAGCAGAATTCGAATTCTCGAAATTACACCGGCAATCGAAATGCAAGATAGATATTCCACCCTTCACGGTGGAAATGTACTGTGTGATTTTAATGTTACCAGCAGCATGGATTCAGAAACTGTGGCATTGAAGGCTACGTTCGATTTGGGCGAAGATGCCACTGTGGGCTCTTTGGATGGGTCTCCAAATGCATCGACTGGACTTACAAAAACACCTCAGAGCGAAATATTCCAACAATACTTGTCGAAAGTGTTAGATTCTGTCGGTGTTCAGGTGGCGGCGCCCACTGCTCGTGATGTCGATTACAAAAATGTTACTCAAAACACAATTAAAAGATTTATGCAGTTTGTAGCAATTGATCCAACCAATGAGCAGAATGGCATAACCCCCGCATTCTTTTATGGTAGTCCGGACGAGGACGAAGTATCTGACATAGACATGGTTTATGTAAATCCTGGCGCCAAAGTATATGCTCCCGACGAGCCCGTTTCTACAATTAATCCGGATGACCTATACTCACTAGAAGAAGAATTGCAAATTGTGGGTCGCAGCGCCACAGATCCCGGCGATGGAACTTCCAGAGTTCATTTCTTGGACCCGGCGAAATACGGCGGAAGATATAGTAATCCGCCGATCTATATTGGACCTCCTAGAAAATCCGGCTGGATGGCTTTCGCGGAAGCAGTGGCGCCACAATTGACCTCCTGCCCAGACCAAGAGTTTGATGACGGTGGACGACTTCTTAACTATAATGATATAGTCGACAGGGTTAACTGGTTGTTACAAAATACACCAGAGGACGAAAGGTTATCTATGAATCCGGATTGTGTGCTTGAAGTACCGTATGCTAGAATTATGGATTCTTCTGCCATAGCCGGCTCCGAAGGGGCGGTTTTGGCTACGATAAGAACTTATCTTATCGAGACTATGGTAAAAGGCATGGCAACTTTTAGTAAATTTATGGTTAGCGAAGAGGTCTTTGGTGAAGCTTTTGTGCAATATATTATTAGTAACATGGAAAAAGATATAAGAGAGAATGGAAAGAGATTCGGTCCACTAAAAGATGATGGCTACTGGTATGCATTTTTAGAACAATCAGTTCAGATTGTAGCACGAATGATAGAAAGTGGCGATCTGGAGGTTGAAAACGATTCTCTGGAACTACGCACACTAACTGCACTCAATGATATGCAAGATGCATATATATATCCAATGCGCGATGAACACAAGCTTAAAACTTCATCCGGATTGTTGGGCAACCAAGCCTTTGTGACCGCAGCGCTTATTGCTGGTGGAATATTGGCACCCGGTCTCGCGCTAGGCACTGTGGGTACATTAATTTCCGGTGGTCTTACAGGTGCCGCCATGTCTAGGGCTGTAACTAAGTATATGGTTGAAAATGGATATGTGGACGATGTGCCGCTGTGGTACGCTGATCGATTGGAGATTGGGTACAAAGTAACGCTAAAGGCGTACAGAGAAGCCAAAAAACTATTATATGTTAAAAGAACCGAAGACAAAGCAAAAGTATTGTTGGGGCGCTTAATATTGACACAGTTGGATGCAGTTGGTGCAAGCTTTAGAGACAAGCTCCTTGTTTATGAGCCCAAGTTATCGCCAAATATATATGATTTAGGAAAACACTTTCTTGGCAGTAGCAAGATGTGCTACGGCAGCACATTAAGGGTTGATATGTACGATTTTGACGATCCAGACCCCATCACCGGCTTGTATTCTGATGAATTTTATGCAGCATCATATAATGGCGCTGGAGATGCTTTGAACGTCGCTGCTTGGGCCGGTACCGTTGGCTCTGGGCGTTCCGGCGGACGCACCAATCCTTTAGACGGGATCCCATTGTCACAAATATCTACCACTGAGTTTGCACCCGGCAGCTCAGAAATTGCTGAAGCTTATAATCCTCCAAAGATAGCATATGATAATGATGTTATACAAACTAGAGTTGATTTACAGGTTGCGCAATCAAATCTTGATGAAACTGAAGCTTTATATGACCCAGCGAAAACAGATTCAGATAGATTAGAAATGGAAGCAGAGATGATGTATAACGCTTATTTAGTAGAAAAAGATATATATACTGCTTGTCTTTCCGCTGGAGGCAGCACATCAGAGTGTTCAGGGCTTCAGCCAGCAGTAGATGCTGCATATGAAGAATATCTTATTACAAACGCTGATTATGAAACTGCATCAGAATTAACTGAACAATACGCTGGATTAATTGAACAATATCAAGCAGAAATTGACGAATTAAGTTCAATTTCGCTTGTTGCGAATGACGTAAATTGTCCTGTTGGGGGGTATAAATTTAGCGAAGGAGAGTTTATTGTAGAAAAATATATTTATGTGGAAGACAAGATTGAAGCCGATGGCAACGCCGGCAACCCTCGCGCGATGGCATTTTCCTGGCTTCCAAGTGAACTGACTGATCGATCAGATTATCTTCGCGGCGTTGTCAATCTTGAGGAGTTTGAAGCATACTTACTAGGCGGCGAGGATGAGACATCGGGCACTTCACCGAATGATATTCCTGATGTCAATTATGGCTTTGGTCTTCTCGGCGGCGATAGTCCGATAATTGATCCTGAAAATTTGATATCTACTTATTTTGGTGATTTGGAGTACACATACGATGAGAGCGACACTGAACAGGCTTCACCTACAGGAATCAAAGGTTCGACCGGTTTGCGCTATGGTTTGAGGGTTTCCTTCATCCCCAGCGATAGTCTTGCTAGTCAAATTGAGGCAGCTATTGCTGATGAAACAACTTTGAAATCCTATGCCCAACATCATAAAGCTTTTTATCTAGAGACGCCTACTGCATATACTGCGGATGGGACAGAGGTCAATCACGCCGACGACGAAGGTGCTGACGGCGACATCGCCGCAGGTAAAAACGCGAAATATCTAATACCAGTGGCAGTGGCGGAAATTGATGTTCTTGACGGGCCGATCGGAGAGTTCTCTATTGATAATTATGATATGGCATGTTTAGCTGACAAATTGGTTAATACTGCCGAATTTAAGCTGTTCTTTAAGTATATATTTCCATTAGATAAGTTCCTTTCTATTATTGGCATTTACAACGCTGAAGCATTTTTCCCTTCGATTGGACAGCACACTGAAAACTATAAACAACGAGACTATGGCTTTTTTGAAATCGAAGAGCCGGGCGAACTCGATCCGAGAACGGTCGGAGAATGGAGCAGCATAGAAAATAGAACTGGTCTTGTTTTTCAAAGTGATTGGGATAGGTGGGACAGAAAAACCTTCGAAAAATCAAAGAAGACCATGAGAGACATGTTTTTGGCATTTTACAATATGCGTGATTTTACCTATGATGAGAAGAAAGACCGGATGAATTTGATTGAAGCATTACAGCAGATGGGCATGGGCGGTCTCGGTCGCGAAAGGCTCAAATGGTGGACAAGGAGAAGAAACGTTACTTCTCCGTTTAGTGCTTCTGGAGAAGAGTGTGAGATCTGGCAATTAATTTAAAATAAAAACAATTAATTGACCTAATTATTAGTTGAGGAGAATGGTATTTATGCCTGAATACGGAATTGCACCGGCGCTACCTATGTCTATTTCCAGCCGCGGCGGAATAAATTCAAACAAAACATCAAAAGCGAATACTCGCCAACAGTTAAGGATGTTATTTTTAACTAGCCCGGGCGAAAGAGTCATGAATGCTGATTACGGAATAGGCATCAGAAGATACCTTTTTGAACCACAATCTATTACGTCGGTAGTCAAAGAAAGGATTACCAAACAAGTGAGCAAATACATACCACATATTACTTTGACATCTTTGGAGTTAGTGACCGTTCATGAACAAATGGGAATACTTGTTGCCTATAGCTCCGCTGGCTCTGGCGGTGATAGTTTGGTGATTAGCTCTAATCGAATTTAAGCGAGGAAGACACATGCCTGCACGCAGCCGCCCTTTTATATATCGTTTCGGACAACGAACTACTAATTTGATCAACTATACAAGTAGGGATTATAATTCAATACGAAATGACTTAACTGTATACGCTAGGACTTATTATACCAACACTCTACGAGATTTTACTGAGAACTCTTTTGGTGCCTTATTACTTGATTCGGTCGCATATATCGGTGATCAGCTTTCATTTTATTTAGATTACAACGTTAACGAGGCTTTTCTAGATACTGCTAGCCAAAAAAATAATATAATTAGATTAGCTAAAAACTCTGGATACAAATACAAAGGAAGAGGATCTGCTTATGGAACTGTTGCATTGTATGTCATTGTACCGTCAAATAACAGCGGAACTGGACCAGACCCCAACTATCTAAAATTTACGATAAAAAGAGGTACCAGATTTAGGGCCCGCGGTGCCGGCTCATCTTATCTTTTAATGGATAACGTTCGTTTTGATAGAGCGTATAGTGATGCTGTTGTAGCAAGAGTTGATGAGTCCACCGGTGTGCCAACGGCTTTTGCTTTAAAGAGTTATGGACGCGTCGTATCTGGAAGACTAGCAATAAAGACCATTAGAGTCAGAGATTATGAGAAATTTAGAAAACTATCTTTCCGATCCTCCGGTCTTGCTGAAATATTGTCTGTGCACGACGATGAGGGCAACCGATATTATGAGGTCGACTATCTAACTCAAAATGTGATATTCCAAGAGGTAACAAACCCAAATTCAAATGAAGACAGCATCTCATCGATAATGAAACCAGTTACGGTACCAAGAAGGTTTACTCTGGAGAGAAGAAATGCGGAGGTGATTCTTCAGTTTGGTTACGGCGGTGGTCCAGAACGTGGACGCGTCTCCGTAGCAGATCCTAGATCGATATTGTTGGATATTTATGGAAAAGATTATATTAGTGATGTTTCGTTTGACCCATCTCGACTTCTGGGGACTGATAAATTCGGTTTAGCGCCACAGAACACAAACCTTCATATAAAATATAGAACTCAAGATCCGGCTTCGGCAAATGCCTCTCCCGGCATAGTACGAACGATAGCAGAACTTGAAGTAGAATTTGATGACCCAACACTGTTGAACAGAAATACCATGATGGAGGTTAAAAGCTCCATAGAGGTTTTTAATGATTCTGCTATTATGGGCGATGTATCGGGAATCACGGCGGAAGAGGTAAGACACCGCGCTCTCGGAGCATTTCCGACACAAAATAGAGCCGTTACAAGGCAAGATTATGAATCAATCGCATATGGCATGCATCCGAAATTCGGACGAATCAAAAGGTGTGCCATATACCAAGATCCAAATTCTCTAAAAAGAAATTTGAATATGTATGTTTTGGCAGCTGATGATCGTGGTTATTTTACGACAGCTAATGATACTTTAAAAAGAAATTTAAAAACTTGGCTAATGCAGTATAAAATGATAAACGATACCATCGATATTCTTGATGGAAAAGTTGTTAACTTTGGAATTACCTTTAAAGTAAAAATAATGCCAGGGTCGGACCGGTCCTCAGCTATGACTAGAGTTTACAACAGGTTACGGAGCCACTTCTCAAGAGTATATCATTTTGGAGAACATATGAGCATATCATCTGTATATAAGATAATCAATACAACTCCCGGGGTTATGGATTGCTTAAGAGTTGATGTAGTACAAAAAGCCGGCGCTCCATATTCTACTATAAAATTTGATTTTGAGAGAAATATCTCTGCCGATGGCACTTACCTATCGGTTCCTAAAAATGTCGTTCTAGAACTTAGATATCCCAAGGCTGATATACGAGGGAGCGCAGTTTAATGGCCATTAAAAGATACGTTGCAACAAAAGACAACACGATAACAAATGCTTATATGTTCAACTTGGTCACCCGCGCCACAGGCTCAAATATGGGTGCGTCCGATATTGTTGAGGTTTTCTCCATCTATGGACAAGCTTCTAGTTCGACACCCGCTAATTACGGATATTCATCAGAAGTAGCAAGAATTTTAATGGAATTTCAGGTCACTGGCTCAGAGTCTATAAAGACGGATCGTGATAATGGAGTGTTACCAGCTAGCGGAAACGTATCTTTTTATTTAAGGCTGTTCAATGCAAGACATTCTCAAACAACGCCTACAAATTACCAACTAGCTGTTGAGCCATTGGATGCGTTTTGGCAAGAAGGTCCAGGCTTAGACATGGATGGCTACACAGACACTGTTCACGGTAACAGGGGGTCAACATGGGTTGACGCCAACAATGAACCGACAGCTGCCACAGCAACAGTTACTGTTGCGAATGAAGGTTGGGTTGAAGCTGGCGACACTATTACCTTGACTGCCACTGATGGAACGGAGGTTGTGTGTACTATGCACGCTACCACCACCACTTCAACAGCCCAAACTACCGCGGTACAAGCTGCTCGAAATGGCGCCAGTACTTCTGCTGTTGCATCGGAGATTGCTACGGCTATAAATTATAGCTCGTATTTTTCTGCGACGGCTGCTTCCAACGTAGTGACCATAACGCAAGCGACAGCTGGTCTGGCGGGGAATACAACCGTTACTATCGTTGAGGGTGGCGCAACGGGATTTAGTAAAACCAATTTTACCGGCGGCGACGGAGCATGGTCATCGCAAGGCGGCGATGTATTGGATGATGATGGCATATCTAGCTTGTTTCCCAAACAAAAATTTAAAAATGGAATCGAGGATTTAGAAGTTGATATAACAGCACTAGTTGAATATTGGCTAGCCGGTACTCAAAATAATTATGGCATTCGAATTAAATTAGATGGCTCATATGAGGCGTATGCCACAGGAAACACCAGCGGATCTCAAAAATCATATTTTACAAAAAGATTCTTTGGCAGAAATACTGAATACTTTTTTAAGCGCCCTGTAATTGAGGCTAGATGGGAGTCTGCAAGAAGGGATGACAGAGGTAATTTCTACTATAGCAGTTCTCTCGCCACAAGAAAAGATAACCTAAACACTCTCTATTTTTATAATTATGTTCGCGGTCAATTGAAAAATATCCCCGGTCTTGATAGCACTGGAAAGATGTATGTTAGTTTGTATTCGGGATCCGAGAATAATAGTCGCCCAATGCCTGGAAGCGAAGCTTTGACGCTTTCTATTGATACTGTATATGCGGGTGTTGATAAAATGGTGGTCACAGGTGGCTTGCTCCCCGGGAAGACTGGTATTTATAGCGCGAGCCTCGCGATTACAGCAGCTGTCACCGGAACAACAGTTGTAGGTCCGTGTACAAAGCTTTTCGATGTCTGGCACAATGGGTCAGGCAGTGCCCAATCTGGATATCTGCAATTTCATACTGGAACTATTCGGCCAAAGACTCTTAATGCATCCCACTACAACCCAGATTATAAATATATTTCGAGATTGAGAAATTTGAGACCGGTTTATTCCAACAACGAAACCGCTAGATTTAGACTTTATGCAAGAGAGAAGGACTGGTGCCCAACTATTTATAATAAAGCTACGAGAGATGTAGAATCTACGTTGATTGATAGTGCATCTTATAAAATCACTAGAGTGATCGATGGACTAGAGGTAATAGCGCATGACACTGGCAGCACCAACGACGCTGCAACACAGTTATCTTTTGATGTGTCGGGAAATTATTTTGACCTAGACATGTCAATGCTTGAGGCTGGATTTTCATATGAAATAGGACTGGCTTACTACAATGGTTCGATAGGTTCATGGGTCGATCAATCAGAGAAATTTAAATTTAGAGTTGAGCAGGATGAAAAATGAGTATCAAAGATCTATTTGATAAGCGCATCGAAAAACACAAAAAGTTCTCGACATCACTAGAGGATCAAAGCGCTTTTACAGAAGTCGAATCCGAAGGTAACTTCGTTCTCTCTAAGGCTGAAATGGGGCAGTTCGAAGCCCCGCTCAATTTAAAATACGCCGGCGCCAGTTATGCTAGATATGGTTCCGCAGAAAAATATTTTATCGACTCATATAATAGGGTTCTTAGAGAGTATCCATATGATGGATCCAGGGCGGAGATACAGCGATATCGCCTAGATTCTAGTCCTATGGATAATTTCGTGTTTGATTTTGAATATCCTAGGACCACTGGATTCGTTAAATTTTCTGCCGGCACATGGGGAACAAGGACTGCTGTTTCAGATGGTTATGGCGCCCCTGGCACTGGCTCGCTGGAATATATTAAAGTTGTTGGTGGACCACACAGTAATTCTTCTGGCTTCGGCGGCAATTATAGTGGTGGGAATAGCTCGCTTACGATCCAAGAAACATTTTCTGGCTCGAACTGGGTCCAGGGACCAAAAACAAATCAGCCAAATGTTTATAAACATATTTTTCAACACCCATCTGGAAGAAAGGGTACAAGAGAGGGCAACCTAAGAACGGATTTAGACAATGGCGTAACAGTTGAGTTTTGGCTAAGAAAAGAAGGTATTGACACCGCAAAGACAAGCAGAGAGGTAATCTTTGACTTGTGGAATGGCGAGGCTCTAGCTTCAGCAACGGCAACCATAACCGCTTTGAGCAAAACTGCTGGCGAAGCCAATACTAGAAGGCTGTTGATAACGGACGTTGAGGGAAATTCTGTAAATTTCCTTGTCGATAATAGTATTTCTACTTCGACTGCCACAAATATAGCTTTCGGAAATGCGAATAGCAATGCAACACAGTTTGCAACAAATATTGCCGCAGCAGTCAACGCAGCGAATACGGCTGGAACTTTAAATATCACAGCCACGTCATCAGATGAAACGGTAACGCTATCAATGGTTACAAAGGGTCAACTTGGCAACGAAGTCGCAGATTTGTCGGGCACTGCAGTAACAGATAGTATTGTGACAATTGTAGGTCAGTTTTCCGGTGGTATTCCAACTGGTTATGGTCGATTCACTTTAGAGTATAATGCGACTGCTAGTGCATCTCCCTTGCGACTTACTTTGCTATCTGGTACCACCGGTATTAGCGACAAGGCGCTTGGCTCATCGCTTACGATAGCCAACACTACAGGCACTCTGTCCAACGCGCCTGCGCCATGGAAGCATTACGCCGTTTCAGTACAAAACTCAGGATCGAACAGTTCAGCAACGGCTACTATAACTGCTCTCAGCAAGACTGCTGGCGAAGCTAACACTAGAAGACTATTAATAACGGATGTTCATGGTAGTTCTGTAAACTTTCTTATTGACAATAGTATTTCCACTTCGACTGCTACAAGCATAGCCTTTGGAAATGCGAATAGCAATGCAACACAATTTGCTGAAAACATTGCTATAGCAGTTAATGCAGCAAATACCGCCGGCACCTTAAGGGTCACGGCTACGTCATCAGATGAAACAGTAACGTTATCAATGGTTAAGCAAGGTTCGGCATCCGGTACAGCAGATCTGCAGGGAACGGCCGTAGATGACAGTGTTCTAACCATTGCCGGGCAGTGGACAGGCGGACGTTGGGATGGTCTGGTATTAAAACTATATGTTGATGGACAACTAGACGAAACGCAAGAATTAGTCAGTAAAAATATGAATGAAATTACTGGCGCAATGATCGGCTACCTAGGCGCATTAAGATCTCCACCTAGTTACACATCTGCTTCGTGGGATATGAGGGGTTGGGGTAAGCTTTCTGCTTCGATTGATGAGTTTAGGTTTTGGAAGGTAGCCAGGACTCACAGAGACATAGGAAGAAATTGGTGGACCCAGGTAGCTGGAGGAACAAACACGGATGTTTCAAATACGGAACTTGGTGTTTATTATAAGTTTAATGAAGGGGTTACATTAACTTCATCGATCGATAGCACAGTTTTAGATTATTCGGGAAGGGTGTCGAACGGTTCATGGCACGGATATACTGGATCCGTTGGAGCAAGAAATACCGGATCTGCTATGACTTCAGCGTCTTTCTATAGAAAGCCGAGCGATCGCTGGGGCCCCGAGAAAGAAGATCCAATTCTGTATTCTTTTCACAATACTGTACAAGACAGGTTGACCGCTTTAAGACTCACAGGATCTTTATATGATGAGACAAACAGTGCCGCGTTAATAAACACAATCCCTGCTTGGATTATAGATCAAGATGGTGAGCAAAATAGCGGCAAAAATTTAAATACTACGCTAAGAAACACCTTGCAGTTGATGGCTGCGTATTTCGATAAATTGTGGTGGCAGATAAGCGCGTTTAACGAAGTCGCAATGCCAGATTATCAGAAGAATACCGAAAAGCCGTTCATTTGGCACCAACAAAGAGTGGCAAGCAGAGGTATGGCTGCACCCCAGTTATTTATCGACGCTGAAATAATTGAAAAAATTTATGCAAGAGATGAAGAGCGTGCCTTCGATGAAAATTTAGTAGATCTTAAAAACCTAATTTATCAGAATATATATAACAATTTAACTTATATCTATAAATCAAAAGGAAATGAAAAGGCGATAAGGAATTTAGTGCACTGTTTTGGCATTGATGATGATTTGATCAAACTTAACATGTATGCCGATAACGTCACATATAAATTAGAAGATAACTATCGTGCTAAAGCAATCACTAAGAATTATGTCGATTTTAACCACACGGACCGCACTAGGGGAACGGTTTATCAATATTTAAGCTCGTCTAACTCAAATACAGTTTCCTATATTTCTGGTAGCGACCACACTGGAGTATATCCAGATCTGGAAGACTATTTGGGCGCCACGGTTGAGTGTGAGGTATTATTCCCGTTCCAGCACGAAGAAAGCGCTTTTGTGACCGGAGCATATTATGAAAGAAGTTTCCTCACTTCTTCTCTGTTTGGGATGCATACTGCGATACCAAATTCAGATCAAACAAATACTGACACATCATGGGCCAACGCCGTAGGTTCGATTGGCACCACCGATTATGCCAACTTTCAGGTTTACGCTGTAAGAGTCTTGAAAGAGTCGCCAAATGTTGAATTTCATTTGACTTCTTCTGGGATGCCCGGGCTAGCAATTAAATTAACTAGCTCTTTTTATACAAACGTATATGACAATAATAAATGGAATTTCTCAGTAAGAGTCAAGCCATCTAAGTATCCACTTTCTGATGGTGTCTCAGGTAGTGCCCTTGATGATTTAGCGTATGATGTGCATTTTAAAGGCGTCAATACAATATTAGATCACGTTGAAAACGAGTTCGAAGTTTCAACCTCGGTAAGCAATACAATCGGTAAAAGGTTTATGCGCGCCAATAAGAGACTTTATGTTGGCGCCGTGCATACTAACTTCACAGCATCAGCCACAGACGTGCAGACAGATGTTAAAATATCCTCTTTAAGATATTGGACAAAATATCTAGATAATGACACGCTGCTGAACCACGCCATATATCCAAATTCTGTTGGCATAAAGCGACCTATGGAGACCGCGTACTTACTGCAGCAGTCTCTCACTGGCACGTATATACCAAATATTGATACTTTAGCTTTAAATTGGGATTTTGGAAGTGTAACCGGTTCCGGTGACGCTAGTTCCGAATTGGTCGCAGATGCAAAATTCACCGTACAAGATGTTTCTTCTGGTTCAACCTCACTAAGCACCGGCCGATACGACTGGTTGGGTAAGATTGTAAACCAGCAGCACAGTGGTCGCGGTGACTTCTTTTTGGGCAATAAAAGTTATGTTGTCGATAAGCAATATATACACGCAGCAGAACAGTTGTTGCCAGAATATGTCGCTAGTTCTGATATGATTCAGAATGTGACTCAAATAGACGACAGTCTCTTTACCAGAGAGTCTAGAATTATTAATCACTTCTTCTCGATTGAGAAGAGCATGTACCAGACAATTTCTCAAGAAATGGTAAAAATGTTCTCTAGCATTGTTGATTTTAATAATGTGGTTGGGCAGCCTGTAGATCGATATCGACCAGAATATAAGCTGCTTGGCAAATATAGACAAAGGTTTTTTGAAAATGTTCGCAACACTCCTAGTCTTGATAGATATGTAGATTTTTACAAATGGATCGATGAAGCACTGTCGATAATGATAATGGAATTGATACCAGCGTCTGCAAATACTTCAGATGGTGTCATGACCATGGTCGAGGATCATCTGTTTGAGCGAAATAAATATTGGACTAAATTTCCAACGTTGGAGATGAAAGAGACTGATCCTAACGCCCACCTGTTTGGAATCACGGAGCATCTGTATAATTGGAAATATGGACACCCACGCCCACCAGAGCATAATTATGCGATCGCAGAGTTAACTGCTCAGAGAATCATGCCTGTACACGTCGGGCTTGGAAGAACTCTTGTGGTTGCGGATGTGGCTGGTAATTCCGTAACATTTACTATTGACAACAGTATTAGTACTTCAACTGCTACAAATATAGCTTTTTCCGGCGCCGGAATGGACGCAACAAAGTTTGCTGAAAATATTACGGCTGCAATTAATGCAGCGAATACAGCTGGAACTTTAAATGTCACAGCCACTCAAGATGGCACCAAAATACACTTAAAACAGGACGCCATAGAATTAAATGGCGGCTTACCTAGTAGTATTTCTGGTCAAGCAATTAGCCGACAAAGCAATATTCTACCAATCGCCATAAAAGTAGAGAGGGATTGGAATAGAAATGCTAAATTTCAACGCAATAGCGGACTTTGGTGGCAGCACCGCGCAGAGAGAACTGTTCACCCGCTAACATCAAAGAACTCTACAATTGATGATCATAAAGAAAAATATAAGCGAGAAGTGATCAGTCACGTTTCCGCGTCTGGGCCAACTCTTTATTCTGTAAAGGATGGTCAGGTCTATAGGGGCTCAACTTATGCGCTAAGAAGATTTCCAAAGATTTATAGAGAAAAAGTTGATGAGATGCGCCAACTAAAGGGCGGCGTCAATTTTCACAAAAATAAAAAAATTGATTTCGTAAATATTGCAACGTTGCCAATTGGACCTTTGCATAAGCCAACCCTTGGTGCTGGTCTGCCATTAAACGTATTGTTGACTTTTGAGAGCGAAGAGTCAAAATTGAAAGACTTGCAAGACATATACGCGCCTTATGATTATCACAATCCATTCACTAAAAAGAAGAGAAGTTTTGGCGTTTTCCATGGTAGAGACTGGGAGCAGGGCGGATCCTATTCTAATGTAAAATCTGAGGTAGCACTCCCATGTAATATTGTCAGTTCATCAATGAAGTATGGACAGTTACGTGATTATAATAGACTTACTTATAACCGGTTTGTCACTGGCGCCACCATTACAAACTTACACAATGATGTGTATGGAGAAGATAAAGAAAAGCCGCTACAGGGACCATTTACCGAGACTTGGGTCGGTGGCCACCAGTCGCGACATATTTGGTTAAACGAAAGAAGACCATTTGGCACATCAGCGACGTATGACATATCAAAAAATGGACTGGATAGCGTTTATACACGCCCTGAAAATTGGTTCATACTTTTTGGAGATGCATCAGATGATCCTCCTGCCGGGTTGATCGAATCAGCCGGAAACCACGGCGCCATGGCTTTTGTCGGACCAGACTATCCATACCCGTCGACGACCAACTGGTATCGAAGGACCAACCCTAAAGCTAGATTCTATCGCAAGAACGGTGTGGGGATTAAGCGCCCAGTAAATATCAGTAATATTCTTATGACCGCATCTTTTGGTACTCCCCTGGATTCATTCACACTGATTTCCTTGGAGCGCCCATCTCCAGGCGGGACAGTCGGCGGCAATTATGAGCACAACTATCAAGTCGTCCAAAGTGTTGGTAGGTCCTCAAACAATTTGTGGCTGAAGCTCCATGAAAGCGCCGCTGTTCCATCAAGAGTAAATGATGCCAATGTAAATGATAATTCGCTGCATGCGACAACCAATATTCATGGATTGTTTGCCTTGGCGACTGGGAGTGGAGTTAATTCAATTCAAGCGCCTTTGACTGGGGGTTTCGGAGTCGGGCACAAGAATCGTTTTTATAATTATGCGGAATCAAATATGCAAATCGTCTCGCAAAGACGCGGGACCAATTCGACAAATGCAAAAAATAAAACAATATTTGTAAATAAATTTAGCGCCCCCGGCAGCTTCGAAGTAATGTCTGAAGGATATTTGGATATTCATGCTGGAGAATATTCTCCATATAATGCAATGCCATTCCGGAATCTAACGGTCCGCGGCAGTGGATCTGGTATGGAAAACTCTCTTAGGATGAATAACCATCTAACTGGTGCCAGAGCATCTAGGGATGGATTGGATACTTGGTGGAGAAGACACAGCGCAAAATTTGGTGCTGATCCAATTCATGCAAAGTCATTTATCAATGGCGCCAATCTTGGCTACTTGGATGTACCAACTTATTTTAGACAGTTTCATAGAAATAGTCGTAACAGGGTTGAAATCACTGAGGATTCAGGACACCGTTCAGCAATGCTCGCCCGCGTCGGTACGGGGGATAAGAAAAGATACGATAATGCATGGGTGCGACACACTATTCCACAAAATGAGGTAAATTATTCGTGGATAACCCAATCGATAAAAACCGGCAATACAGTTTATGGATACACTTCATATGATGGCAGAACAACTTCAAGCTATCCAATATTAGACAATCAGATAACCTCTAGTGATCTTCGTTGCGGAACGGCATCGGCCGGCACGCTTCGGGGTATAAAGGTTCATCAAGACTTCGTGGGCTTGAATACACTCACAAGAGATCATGTGACCGGTGCTTACGACGGCGGCATACAAGCTACCGCATTGATTATAGTAAATGCAACCAGCCCAACAGACGGTGAGACATTGACTGTAGAGGATGGATCTGGAAACACACCAGTCACATTTACATTTGCTAACAATGTCGATGCCGCAGACGGTACCGCAACAGTAATTGGAGTTCAAGATGTTTCTGATTTGACTGGTCTAACGACAGCGGTCAGCCGTTCAATCGAGCAAGCAATCTTAGGCGGAACTTTGGATATGAGAATAGGCGCAGCAGTTTCACCGAGAATTGTTTTGGAGCAAAATACTGCTGGTACTGCAGGCAATACAATTATCACGGGCTCAGCTGTGTTTACCGGAGAAATTAAGCCACTTAGCTTCCAAGGAGGTACCCAACCTCAAAGCAACATTCTCGGCATGCCGCTGGTTAATACGGAGCGCCGCGACCGTGGAGCGCTACTTAGACACAGAAATACCAAATTTGCAACAGTCGGCATAGCCCATGCAGGCGAAGGGCACACTGCAAGCCCAGCAGACACTTTTAACGCATTGATGCTTCATAGAAATGGACCATACGGACATCCAACGTTTAAGCAAATAAGAAACCACCAACATGCGATAGTTCGATTCCACAATAAAAATAAATATGATCGCGATGTTATGTATCGTGCTTCTGGTACAATATTTACAACGGTTGATGGGCGTCCAAATTCAATTACTTATCAATATACGGATGCAGACGGTCACTTGACGACTAACACATTTCTAGAGGCTCGTGGTGATTTGCAAGTATTTGATAACACTATGTTTCCAAGTAGCAAAGACAAGCCGCTACTTTGGACCTTAAAATCCCAAACCGGGCAAGCATCATGGTCAGACCGTTATTCAATGAAAGCTGCATTTGGTAATGATCTTATGATGTTTTCTAACGAAGACATTAATAATATTTATGTAGATCAAATTGGTAATCGCTGTACAACCAACTTGTATGAAGATATGTATGGTCTCTATGTCCGCAAGCCCTTTGAGCGCTTTCCCCCTGATAATTCGCTTTTGTCACTAGTCTACAGTGAAGAGATATATCCCTCAAATGTTAATATGTATACGACCCGGGTCCGACACAGAATTGATTATCACAACGCTTTTTGGAGAACAGGTAGAGCCGATAGGGTCACTCTTGGTACTAAACAAAGAAACTCAATGGGCAACAGGGCATCACAAAGTTGTTGGCCACTAGACCCATATGACGACTTTGCAACACGCACAACTTGGTTATCTGCATTCCCGTCCATCGATGCAGAAAGCGCAGGAGAACTGCAGAATAATTACACCTTTGTCCACAATATAGTCGGCACCGATCTGTTATTGGCGACAACTGCTTCTTGCAGGCTAAATTATCCAATGATGATGCGCTCATCACAATCTGTAGTTACAATTACGGGCATACCAATTGCAGAAACTTCTTCAACCACTGCTACTATAAATCGTTGGAAGGGCGATGTTGGAAAAATAAATCGCTCAGTTGCGATTATAGACGGTGGTTATTCGGAGTGGCAAGCCGGCGAATTGGCTGGATATGTTGACACACAAGAAGTGGTGCTTGGTAGTGGGACCGACTTGGCTGCGATTACCGCCTCATTGGGCAAATCTGGTGTGCTTGAAACTAGCGATATTGACATATTTGTATCCGCAGCTTCTGAGCCATGGTACGGTAGAACAAGAGGTCCCATTAACGAGAATGAGTATTATGATGACTTTAATCAAGATTTAAGAGCTAAGTTTAAGGATTACTCAATTGTCCCAGAGTTTAGAATAAGCGATCATATAGATTTTTATATGAACAGAAAAGATGGCAATTTTAGAGCACAAAATAATAAGTATTTTGATATCAAGGGTCAGAAGTCTGTTCGTCCAAAAGTACCACAAAACAGTTCCCAGTCACAGTTCTATAAGATTTATTCAAATTCAGACTTTATGAAGCATTTTTGTAAGATTAAGGGCGATCACGACGAGATTGCAGACGCCAATGCGATCAAGCTTGTGTGTAAAGCTGCAATAAAACTTGTACCTTATAAGGGATTCTATCCGGCGCAGAGAATACAAGATATAGCAAATGCATTTTCTGGCGCTTTCGGTGACCAAGTGAAGTACAAAGGTATCGCGACTGCCGATGATGGTGGAAAACCTTTCGTTAGCAGCGGTAAAGTCAATACTCGATCTGCATTCAGAAGTGTGTTGATGCCGTTTTTCTCGCCAGGAATTATGTTGAACTCTATTAAGGCGGGTATGGCAGTTGATTGGCCAATGATGGTTCACGGAGACCGGCTCTTCAAAAAAGAATATGTCCCAGCCTCGCACACTGGCGCCGGCGAGTGGATGTTAACAATGGCAAGTGGTGCTGTTGGACCCTATGCAAGACTATCTGCCTCTGACAACACTGTTAATTTGTGCGCATGGGATATAAGAGTGCCATTTGAGGCTTTGTTGGATCCTGAAGACTATGTGCAGGGTACGCAATTTCTTGATCACGTTCCGCACAAGAGCGCTTCATATTATGGTGCCGGCGTTACTGCTTCGTGCGCATTCGCCGGCGGTGATACCTACAAGATGATGACCGAAAACTTTTTAGCAGAAACTGTGAGTTTCTGGCTTAGAGACGGCAAATTGACCGAAATCGAATCTGAACCAGAGGCTTCTCTAAATTTGAACCTTACTAGTGGTAGTTTGTACGGCGCCCGGGTTTCTATGTATCGAAGCATGTCCAAGCCCCGGTCAGCCAGGGATTGGTCAGCGGATAAGATCGGAGCGCAAACCTTCAGCGGATCCGCACTCAAAGCCGGCTTGCCTCAAGATCCAAAAAATCAGGATGGTTTGTATGAGACCATGACGATAAGTTCCGATGCATTCGGTTGGGGTCCAGCCGTTTCTGGACGTGGTGGCGGTAATGATCACGGCTCTCTCGCTAAGGCAACAGCCGCTTCGTATTCTGGTGCCTTGGATAGCCTTGAGGGATATAATGGAGCTTTTCAGCCACCGTATTATTTTGGCGAAGCCTGGGCAGATATTATTTTTAGAGCACCAGAAACTAAAGCATATACGATAGCTGAAATTCAAGAGAAAGCATATATCAAATATTGGAGAGTTGACCCGGGTCCTGCAAATCATGGTATTGGTGCTGCCAGCGATAGCGGCGATCCATATTCAGGTAGACAATACGTGCCAAATAATGGAAATCCGTATGCATTTTATGCTGGCAACAATATTAATGAAAACGTAATGCAGCTTTCAGCATCTGCAAATCTTCTTAACTTGAAGTCTGAGCTTGTGGTAAGCTCGACAGAAGGATCTTTCGGTGATGTACAACAGAGTTTTGGATCTATTACAAGAACCAAGTCAAGTGTTTGGTCGATACAAATGAAGTGGGAAACACCACACTTAAACTTTGGGCACAAAACAATTAGACCTGTTGATTCTGACCATGGTTTGACAATTCCAGTAATACTTTCTGAGTCTGTGCCGCGCGGCATCTGGAGGCAGTTTGGCTTGATTCCGCGCAATAGAGAAGGAATATACATGGATATTAATGATATTCCACAGTCCTGGCTAGAGAACAATTGGTATGTCCAGTCGGGCAGCAACCCGTATACCAGAGGAGCAAAGAAAGGCGCAGACGGTATAAATCCAGTTCTTTTCGCCTCAACCGGTCGCAGTCTCGTTGGCAAAGACAACCCCATGAAATCTTTGGTAGATTTGCTAGGATTCGATACAAGAGAGAAGAAGCTGGGTCAAATAAAAGAAAAGAAGACCGTAAGAGAGGCGGTCGTGGCAGTGCCCTTTGTTGAATGCGAGGGAACCAGAAAGTTCTTCGAAATTGATAGAAGGACGATAGACCTATCAATGGGTATAACAAGCACTGATCCAATTCAAGATGCTGACATCATTCCGGGAGATTCAGTAACGGAAATGGTGTCCAAGATGAATAGATATATATTTCCGCCCAACATGGACTTTCTTAAGTATGCGGATATAACTCCCTTTGCTATGTACATTTTTGAGTTTGAATATGAGTTCGACCAAGATGATCTATCATATTTGTGGCAAAATCTAGCCCCAGTCCGGACCGGAAACTATAAGGCTTTTAAAGCTTCTGAAGCATCAGTATCTCACAAGTTGTTAAATAACGAATTGATGGGATTGTCTCGAAAAGAGACAGGAAAAAGCCTTCAAGACAAGGTACAGTGGATGGTCTTCAAGGTCAAGCAGCGCGCCCTGACTGATTATTCTGCTCTTTCATCAGATGGTCGAATCCAGACTGAAACCGAGAGCACGGTTGTAATGGGGCAATATGGCTATGGCGCCGGCGCCGGCAGCGCTGCCGAAGGCGGCGCCCAAGCACAAACGCTTGAATATCAAGTCCCAGTCCGCGATAATCGAACCGATTATAGTTATAATTGGCCTTATGACTTCTTCTCGTTTGTTGAATTAGTTAAAATAGAATCGCAAGTTTTGTTTGGTGGACAGGCAAACACAATCGCCGGTACAACCGGTGGATCGACTGGCGGAGGTGGTCGAGCCGGCACCTTTAATGACGCTACTCAGGGACTACAAACAGGTCAGGTCACTCGCGCATCACGCCGCGGCACAAACTTGTCTGGGTATTCTTTTGGCACAACTAATCGAACTGCAATGAATCTTTTAAAATGAAGGGGGATCTATAGGTTATGACGTTTTTTAATAAAAAAGAAGAAGTTATATATTTTAAATTGACACCACATGGAAGACATCTCCTTTCAATGGGGAAATTTAAGCCAAAATTTTATTCTTTTTTCGATGATAATATTCTCTATGCGCCAGAATACGCAGACTTTGAACAAAAGCAAAACGATATTGAAACAAGAATACAAGAAAACACACCATATGATCACGCACAGCATATATACAGCAGTGTTGAAAGAAATTTAAATGAGCTTGAGTATGACTGCAGCAATGCACAGTATACTATTAAGCGCCAACAGCACATTGCTGATAAACATTATTCGCTATCTATGCCAATTGGTACGACCGATGTCAGTTCATTGTATGCTCCCGCTTGGCAGACAATCTTTCTTCGTTCAGAATTATCAAGTTCTGTTGAATATATAACTGGCTCTTTTGCAACATCAAAGATTCCTCAATTGGACGTTAAGGTGCCATATGAAGTTGTGGTTGTTAATGGCGGAAAAGAGCATCGAGAATGGGCGCCCAACAATAAAACATATACTATTACAGAACCCTTCGAGGACGGCACCAGTATCGCTATCGAAGGAGATTATATTATGCTAGATATTTTGGAAAACAACACTGACTTTCTTAAAGAAAATTTTACCATAGAGGTTTTTGAGGTCCAAAAGGAAGAGACTTCTGGATCTGCTTATACCCCGGGTCTTCCTGACCCCAGACATAGGGAGAAGCTTATACCACTTAGTTTTATGAAGAGGCATCAAGAGATTAGAGATGGGTTTTTGTTAGACGCGTCTGAAATAGAGCGCACCGTAAACCCTATTTTGAATCTAGATGAGACATGTGTTGAGCACTATTTTGATATCAGATCAGACAACCAAATATCGCCAGTTGAAATATGTAATTCTCTTCACGTTTTAGAGCGCAAGAATATTTATCTAGATATCGGGATCAATCCAGTGGCTGATTGTCCGGATCAACAATCTGCTGGAGACTTTCAAACAACTTATGGCACCGATATTACAGAAGAAGATGCTGACCAATGTTAATTATGGGAGAATACTATTTAGTATAGGTATCAAACAATGACAGTAATTTTACCGACAGTTGATTCATTAGCAGAAAAATGTCTACCATGTCCGACAGCCGTATTTAAAATAGTTAAATGCAGAAGAAGTTCGAAAATATTAGACAAGAAATCTGGTTGTGGATATAAGGGCACCGCAGACGTTGGAACTGCGGAAACTGATCCTTATGTAGATCATACTCCCACTCTTGATAAGTGGGGCAATACAAAATGGGCTAGCACTCCTGTTAAGGGCACCCACGCTCTATCGGAAGCGCTTAAGCATAGCTTTTCCCCATGGGGCTCTCGTTCCGGTCCCGCCGGTCCCACTGTGATCGACGGCAGTACCACAATGTCGCCCGGCATGGAGTCTGGCTATGGCTTGGGGCCTACGAAGGCGCCAGAAAGCGCAGATCGCACTGAAGATCAGCTATTGATGGATGTTGTTGTTTGTCTATATGATCGTATTGATCCCCATGGTATGACCGCTTGGTTCAAAAATGAGACACTAACAAGATTTATGAAATTATATGTCGTACAATGTATAAATCCCGGCTTGTCTAAAGAAATGGTTAATGGCGCATTTAATGATATGGTCAAAAACGGACTTGTAAGGCACAAGGCTTTAGAAGTCAAGCATATAACTTTGGACAAGCAAGCCGACCTGACAAAATATGAACCAATGATTGATCCAGTTACCGGCGAAAAGGCATATAGAATTGAGTATACATTTACTTTTGCTTTGCGTAGTGCCGATGTCGATCATCTAAGTTATTTTGCTGGATGTTTCTTTGACGGCTCTGAGGTCATGTCCGAATACGGCTTAGACTCTTGTACGATGATAGACTCTATGGTTTGTAGGACATCATACATCAATGTTTTTCACAATGGCATTAAGAACGAGGATAAGAGAATAAGATGTGGAAAGGAAACAGAGAAGTTAATACCGCCTGTGACCGACACAAGAGAAGATGAAACTGAAGAAAAGTTGCTTTGCAAATTGCCATATTTTTCTGGCTTATGTATATCTAGAGACTGTAAGAACAATTGCAATTTTGTTTTCGGTGTCGATTATATGAGAGTTATCAGAGAGAAATCTTATTACGGGCACTTGCTTGCCACTCCATGGGTAGATATTATTAATGAATTATTGAGTGGCACATCGATACATAACATGTCGATATTCAGAATCGATTCTGAAAAAGTAGCTGCTAGCGAAACTGCTTCAAAAATATTATGTGAAGGTGAATCGATTAAGTTGATTCCTGGGTTGGGGTTGAACGTCGGTACCACAGAAGCAGAAAGCGCGCACCATGTTGTACACAATACGAGGAAACGGTTTCCAATTGGTGGGGTAAATACTACATCTATTCTTACTGCTGGTCGCAGAGTGATAGATACGGAACTTGTCGATACCCCAAAAGTTGTAATAGGGACAATGCGAGAAGTTTCCATTTATTATGCATCGGACCTATCGATACCACTGGCTTTTAGGCATTTTAATATCGCAGATCTTGAGATTGCACTATCAAACGGTCGAGGAGTGTATCAATATGGTCTTACTCTACAAATTGCGGACAATATTCACAAATATCTGTTAAGAAAGTTAAAAACATTGCGAAAGATGGTAGAAGTGCTTAAAGGGTATTATGCAGAAGCTGTAAAACACTGCAACTACAACAGTTACACAGAATCATTTTATCAACATTTCATCGAACTAATGCTCGATGAACCAGACCGACCCACCGCAGCAGAAAACAGCCTCTTATTACAGCCACCGGGCGCCAAACGATGGAATGATCCAATCGCAGCATTCGTCGATATTGCTAAAATATTTTTCTTTAGAGAATATCCCACTCTTGCTGAAATTAAAGAATTGATTAATAACTTGCTGCATAAGCTAAATCCATTTACTGCATCTCCGGATTCTATTTTAGAAGTTGTAAGGATGTTTGACGAGGCACTGACGACACTTTACGCCACGGTAAAGGAAGATACCAGCAGCCAAGGAGCCGCCTATACTGGACCGACTGCTTTTACAGAATTTTCTGGAACAGCTTATGGACCTACCGCCTTTCCAGGCACGCATTCTGCCTTAACATCCGCAGAGATTAAAAATAAGAATTTGATTGAACTAGATCACCTTTTTGGTGAAAAGTTTATTACAAACGTACTTAATAATGCCGGATTTGATTATTTGGGTTGCGATATATCAGAAACGGGTGATATTAGCGATGATTTTATTATATTTAATGAGGACATGCACAAATTTGAAGAGCCCTCCCCTCCCGGTGGGATCACCCGAGGTCCTGCAGGCGGGCCACTTCGTCCAATACTTGATCAGATGGATCCGGTATATATACCGGGATTGGGTCCACATGACTAGTGCTAACAGGAGCATATAATGGCAAATGGTATCAAAATAGTATACGGCGCCAAGTCTAATGGTCGCAAGAACGGGTCTGGCAAGAATTCCGGATCGCGGAGCCGTCGAAGAGGAAGGTCACGCTCCGGTTCGAACAATTCAGCCGGTCGCAAAGGCTCGAACGATCGAAAGCAGTCGTCAAAGCCACAACGTAGCTCCAAGCCAAGACCTACAAATCTAAAGAGACAGAAGACAGATGCCAAAAAGCAATTGTCCGGTCCAGGCGTACCAATGATAACTTTAGAGCAGCTCAAGACTAGGGTGCTCCAAGAGACTAATAAAGTCTCTCAATTTAAAGCCGGCTTGGGTTATGATGCGAACGACTCCGCCGGCAACAATCTTACGATGACTCCCAATAAGATAATGTTAGGCGAAGAAATATACGATATGGAGAATGCTAACGAGCTATTAAACCAAAGAAGGATGACAAAACTTTTATCTCAGATGTCAACTATTGCAAAAGAAGGAAGAGGTTCGATCCAGCCCGTGGCAAACTATGGCACTTCTGGCACATCCGAAAAAGATAAATCAGCATATGCACCTACCATGGAAAATAACGCCCCCATTGTTTCAAGATTGAGCGAGATGAACGTTACCTTTGTGCCTAGAATTAAATCAAATTCCGCCAATGGCACTAATGATATGAATTTTTCTGGCAACATACTTGATGAATTCCCAGAAGACAGAGCCTCTGATATAGAATGTATAATCAATCACTTTATCGACCCCCGCGAACATTTAGGTAAAAAGACGCACTTCATTCGAGAAGACCTCTTAACCGACGATCAAACAAGAAGTGAGTGCGGGAATTGTACTATAGATGCCCTAGACGCTATAGCAGACATTGATTTGTCTTCTTTGAATAAGTTGGTTATGGGAGGACAGGCTGTAAAGCAGGTTAACAGCCTTCTGTCTGGCGAGAAATTAACCGGTCGCAATGTCGCGACAACCAATCGCATGCTCACTGCTGGCGCCGACACCGGCGACTTGATGGAAAACATATTTGAGGAAGAAGCCGAGGTGCCATTTCAACTCGAAGGTTTTGGGTCGCGATCAGTTGCACCGTCCCAGACTTGGGCAAACGTGGGACCATCTTTATCAGTATACATGCACTTTATTCAGTATATCGATATTTTCACTGGATACCAAGTCGCAAGAAATGGAAAGAAATTAATGAAGTCTTCTATATTTCAGCCTCTGACACAAGAGCTTATGGCTGATCTGGAGACTGCAGCCATGCCAGTGTTGTGCAGATTTAGACCTTTCCACGTTAAGACACAAGAAGAATTAGATGCCAGACCAACCGCGGCAGAAAATAGTTTAATGCTTACGCTTTCGGATGGCACAGATGCTATGCCAGTATTTAATTCTTGTTTTTTAATAGCCCCGGGCGAATTATCAGATTATGCATCTATAATTAATCCTTCTGTTCTGGTAGACTTATACACCGAAGGTTGTGATTATTATTTCTTAGATAATTCCGATTCCCCGGTAGATTATCAGGGATATTATCACGTACATTACGATGGCACGATAATGAGTGAAGCTACACATAACCCAAATATTAATCATAATATATTATATGCATATGCATATGCTGGCGATGAAACGCCAGGGGCCGTGTTTGCAGAGGATGTTGGGTGCCCACCTAAAGTTATGCACAATACCGAGCCCACACAACACGGCTCCGGAGACTCAACAGATACTAGATCAATGGTGCGATCTTTGAATAATGATCTTGAAACTTATCACAAAAGTGGTGGTATTTTGGCAAATAATGTCATTACTAGGAATATAAATTAAAATGTCAGCTGGAAAACTTTTAAAAATTATAGACAGCGAGCTAGCAAGAATTACTACTACTCCTAACGAAGATGTTGGTCGGGTAGCAGATAATTTTAGACATTTTACCAAGAGATATTATCACAATCTTATTGAAAAACGGACAAGGGGGGAAATAGTTGTCGTTAAAAGCGGGAAAAGATTGGTATATGGTAATAATCCCCCAACGAATGTGCGCGCACCTCATCGAAAGCCATCGCCAGAGCAGATAGAGGACCTTTCAGAAGATGGAAGAATTAGATACACTAACTCCCGGGTCTCAGAGATACATTTTTCAGAAGCCACAGAGAGATGCACGCCAAAGCTTTATGAAAGAGTGCAGTCGGTCAGAATGGTCGGCGATGCATCTTTTTTCAAAGGAGACGAATATTGGAAGTATTTTATTCTAGGATCCGCCGGATACGGCGAACGGGATATACCCGTAGGCACGGCTCCTCCTGCACCAAGTTACGGTCCGGATATCTCTGGCGAAATTAAGATGAGCCCAGGCGCCCTTCGATGGTCTGCCCGCAGCGCCCAAACAGTTGAAGGCGGTGCGTATACTTATGCACCCGATGGCGCCACATATGATTCAAGTTCCGGCATGCTCCGGTGGGACGCCCGCGGCGACCAGACTGTCGATTCTGCTGGCGCCTATAGTGTGCCGGCATATCGCGGCGAAGTCTCGGATGACCCGCCCCAAGGGTCTTATAGTGGATACCAGTCCGGACGCTATTCGAAATTTACAGATCATCTTGATACGAACTTGGGAGAACATACAGTGTACGAGGGCGCCGCCTACGACGCGCCAGGGACACAACAGAGTAGTTATGAAGCAGGAACTGGTATAACGACAGGACCGCCTGTTGTAAAGATGGGCGAAGTTTACTATGATCACTGTTTTTCACTGACGCTCCCACACTCAGATAGAGAGGTAAGTCTATTGCACGGTAGTGTTGGATCTGTTCGCGGAAACATTGATTATGAATATAACTTTTTACAAGAAGAATATGAGAGCACTATTAATAATAAAAATGTAAGCGAACTAATATTACCAAATATTTACACTCTCATGTCTGCATTTGATCAAGACAACGACATTTCGATGAATGAATATATCAAAAGACATGTTACTTTGAATAACAATCTGCCGCTACCCATTTATAAAAAAATGCGCATGAGTAAGTTTTCTGGTGAAAAGTTCACCGGCAATTGTACTTCGGTCACACCACCTTCTGGAATGAGTATCGATTATTACAGGATTTGGTCCAATTTGGGTATTCGCAGGTATCTCGAAGACACCATCCGCAACAATGCAACTTTGGAGGCCCGATACGCAAATATATTAATACCGGAAAAGAATATTGATATTATCAATACATACAACAACAATAAAGAATTGTTTCCCATGTATACTGATATATCTTTTACTACGGACAGTGCTACACAAATTGCTGAAGCCTTTTCAAATTTAAATCTTAATTGCTCACTCATGAAAGGAATGTATGAGCTTTTGACCAAGCCCAACACCAAGGAGAGTGTGAATGCAGGCTCCGATGCCGAAGGCGAGGAAATGCCAGAAGAGACTGCATTCACTTGGGTACCCGGCGGCGCACGGTTTGGTCCATTTACTCCGGATGGATCTACAAAAGTTTATGTCCCAGGCATCGGAATGGTCGACGCCCAGACAGTCGATTCCGCCGGCGAGGTTTCAGATGACCCGCCCCAAGGGTCTTATAGTGGATACCAGTCCGGACGCTATTCGAAATTTACAGATTATCTTGGCACCAACCTAGGACCGCAGTCCGCCGACGACGCTGCAGCCTTTCGTGCTCCACAAGAGCCTCAGCCGGTAGAGGTCGAGGGCGATGATCCGTGCTTGCCACCTTCTGGTATGCGTCTTTATAGGAGGACTTGGACGACACAATCGGATATTCCCATAGCAGCAGATAATTCAACAGCATGCGATCCAAAGATGAGAATTAGATCGACTATAAAAAATAGCTCATACAGAATGATGGACCTTAACCAGTGGTTGAACTTTTTCCATGCTGATATGGCTCGACCATTTGGTCACTCTGGTCTCTATTTCGGATTCAGGCAAAAGGGTATGGATATAGCGCAAAACCCAACCACCGAATATGAAAAGAATTTTCTTATGACAATCTTGAAGAGCAAAATTCAAACAATTGTTGCCAATAATATGAGAAGTTATGATGATATTTTCGATGGCGATATGGCTTATTCGGAAACTTTGATGTATCGTGTTTCTAAATACAGGGGGAACGAGACTACGCCAATTCAAAATTATTGGATCTCCAATTCTAATAAAACAGATGTGTTGAGGTTTATCGATACTCAAGTTAAGTATGACAAGGAATATCGGTACACTGTTTTTGCATATCAGGTCGTTTTGGGAACGAAATATGCATATAACAATTTAGCGATCAGCAAAACTCTAACTGAAGATCCCAAAGTTTGTGTTGAACTATATGATGCCGTTACTGGCGAGCCAGTCCCCGAGCGTGTACCCTTCGATAATAAGAGGCACCCAATAACTAAAGTTGCGAAGATGATCCCGGTGCTCAAGAAGCATAGATATTTGGCAGAGTTTGATGTTGTTGTTAGACCTTCGGTCAAGATAGTCGAGATACCTTATATGAAATTTGCTTCTCGTATTGTTGACTCCCCCCCTATGCCGCCACAAATCAATATTGTGCCTTATTATAACGTGGTGGACAAGATTAACATTTTCATGAACAATGGTGTTGGCGAGCAAAAAATGGAATCAATTTTTATCGATCGTTCGGAAATGGAACATATGTTTAAATACAGAAAAGCAAAAGGTCTCATCGACGGCGAATTGGTCACATACAGCGCCGACGACAGACCAACTAGTTTTATAGTATACAGGACTACGACCAAACCAAGTTCGTATGCCGATTTTCGCAATAAGATCCATAGGCGGGTATCGACAAATGGAAAATCGATTGATATGCACACTCAACACTTAGGCGATGGTCCAACAAAGGGGGACTTTTCGTCAATTGCTTTCAATGACAAGATATTGCCTAATAGAAAATATTATTATACCTTTAAATCTGAAGATTTTCATGGTAACCTTAGTAATCCTTCTGCTGTTTACGAAGTTGAGATAGTCGAAGAGAGGGGTGCCTCATATTTTTTGATGCAGGCGGTCAATTTTGAAACTATTGAACCGAAACAGCCAACAATTACAGGTAAAAGATTATTGGAAATAATTCCAAATATTAACCAAAGACTAATTAATGAAGAAGCTTCTGGTTTTGAAGAAGTTACGAGCGCGAAAGATCTAAGGAACAAGGTAGCTTTAGGATTAAATAAGTCTCCCGTGTGGGGTAAACTATTTAAGTTCCGTTTGACATCAACAAAGACAGGCAGAAAACTTGATTTAAATGTTAGATTTATAACAAGAGACAGGCGAACAGGTTCTGATTTTGAATGTTAATGGCATTATTTTAATTACATAACTATTTATAAACAAGGAGTAAATATGGCGTTTTTAGACAACTCTGGCGATATAATTTTAGACGCAGTTTTAACAGATACAGGAAGATTTAGATTAGCTAAAGGTGACGGAAGTTTTAAGATTTCGAAATTTGCATTATGCGATGACGAAGTTGACTATGGATTGTACAAAAAGAATCATGCTAGCGGATCCGCATACTATGATTTACAGATTTTGCAGACCCCGGTTTTTGAAGCTTTTACGAACAATACCTCTTTAATGAAGAGTTTCTTGATTTCAATATCAAGAACTAATTTATTGTATTTGCCCGTTATTAAGCAAAACAATATTATTGCCTCGAATGTTCAAGAGCACACTAGCGGCTATTACGTCGTGGCTGTTGATAGTACCACGGAAACACAACTGGCAACTCAAGGTGCTAGCAATCTTGTACAGAATGGCATTATGTTTGGCGAGAACGTTTCAAAGGGCACCATGGTTAGAGCCGATCAGGGAATTGACAATACCGCAGTGCCGGCAACCTTAACACTAGACCCTGATCTCAGAGAAACCCAGTACATTGTACAGCTTGATCATCGTTTGGGAACCTTGGTTAATCCGGACACAAATGCGCCGGCTATTCCATCTTTTATTGATGATGACTTTATTGCCTCTTATTACTTTAGCCTGGGAACTGACACTGGACACATCCAGACCATCAACGACACTACAAGCACAGGTATGGTCATTGCTGGATCCAGGGGCTCGTATTTCAAAGCTAAAATTCAAGCTTCATTGGAACTCAACACCTCTACCTACTTGTTTACGCAATTAGGCGGCCAGACTACAATTGCCGGTAAAGATAATGCTACAAAGACAATTAATAAAATCGACACCACTTTAAGAGTACAGGGTGCGACCACCGGATATGTTTTAGACTTGCCCGTAAGATTTGCAAAATATGTATCAGGATAATTAAAAATAGGATTTTAATATGGCAACAACATACAAAGGAATCAGCGCTGCTGATCGAGTCTCAACAAGGACACTACTACACGAAGCGATCCCACTCACGGGAGCTTTGGTCTCTGGAACATACACCGTTTCTCCGAATACTGAAGAAAACATCAAGAACTATTCTCATGGCATGTTTCAGGACGTATTTGATTATCCGTATCTAAGCTCTTCTGCAAATCATGTGTTTAGCATGACAGTTGGGTATGCTCCTGATTCTGCTTTGTCTGGGACTGACAACGTTCAGAACGCAAAGAAGATCAATATCTATAATCAGATGGCTCAGACTTTGATGGGTCACAGTCTTAGTGGCACAATTTTAAGATTTTCTAGAGATGGTAAGGTAATTGGCGGAAGCCGTAATATGAAAGAGTGTATCTTTATGAACTTCTCCAGACTTTTGGTCAAGGATGAGATCAAGAAGGGTTCTTTTACGCTAAAGCTTGGTGTTAATCCTTATTACCTTAAGCCCTTCAGGGGCAGCATTATTAAAATCCAAGACACAAATGCGCAAAACGATTACCGTGTGAACTCACCAGCGGGCGAGTATGGTATTCTATACATGACCAACGATAATGGTACGCAAGGATACGATGATAGTGACAATGATAATGATCAAGTCGGTTTGTTATTCTATCAAGCAGGTGTCGCTGTCGTGACTTCTTCAGTTTTTCAAGTGGTGCAGACTGCAGGCGGCGTGTTGACCTCTAGTGTTTATATGTCAAATAAGTCCTCCTCTGCATTTATCGATACTGGAAAGAACAACACGCTTAATACTGATATTAATGGTATTATGACTGGATCTGCCATCTCTGGCGCTTGTAGCGAGATTAGGCATAGACTTTATGATGTTTCGTTTAACAACACTACTGAGCTAAATTCAACAGTTTATTTCTGCAGAATTAATCACAACGATTTTAACTATAGTTCCAATCCGACATATCTGTCTGATAGCAAGATTGTTGTGAAAAACAATTCAATTGACGCCCCCGTTGCATATATCACCGGCGTAGGTTTATATTCTCCAGACAACGAGCTTATGGCGGTTGCTAAATTGTCAGAGCCACTTAAAAAGGATCCAACAAACGAGCTTACTCTTCGTGTTAGATTAGATTATTAAGGAGAACTGCCATGGCTCTTCATGAATTCGGGCCTAATGATGTCTTTTATAATCAATTAAAAGCCCACCCAGACGTTCAATTCTTTATATATGACGGGAAGATTTATTATCAAAATAAATCCGCAATAAGTGGCGCCTTTGTCAACAATGAATTGCACATTCCGACTGGACATGTTAGTTTATATGAGTTAAACGTTGACAGAGACTTTGATAAGCACACATGGGACCCCGACATCGATGCAGATGGCGATGGCTTCAATGAAGGCGCCGGCGTCATGGCTAAGGTGCTTCCTTTCATAACAAAGCAGGGTACTCGCGGCGGCTTCAAGACCGTATCCACTACAACATATGATAGCCAATTCAACTATGGCGATATTATGACTGGTAGTTATCCGATGTCTGCCAGCATACAAAGAAAGTTTTATGCTGAAAATTCATCAAGAAAGCACGTTAACGCTCTTCAGAACACTTTAGATCATTATAAGCCTCTAAGTCGTCACTATGCTTACTCGTCAAGCTTCGGAAACAAGGCTAGCCAATCAGTAAACCTAATAAGCATTCCTTCTATATTTTATGGATCCTCGATCAAGAAAGGGTCGGTAAAGTTAAAATATTATATCACTGGAACATTGGTTGGTCAGCTTCATGATATAAACAGAAATGGTGAACTGATTCAAGTTGCACCGACAGGCAGCACAGGATCGGGTTCGGTCGCTGGAGTGGTTCTGTATAATGAAGGTTTTCTTGTATTGACCGGCGGCGCCCCACAGTTTGCACTTGAGCCGGCTGGGGTTACCAGGGACTATGTTAATAATTTATCGGATCTAAAAGCATCCTCTTGGATTTATTATGGATTTGGAGCCCTCGATGGCACCACACAGACTGCAACTCTAGCTTCCGCTAGCTTTAAACTAGAATTTAAAGGCACCACCTATATTCCAACAATGACATTATTTGCCCATGCTCATCGAGGAGAATTGAACTGGTCTAATAATCCGACATATGTTGTAAAAGATTCATGCCCTACGCCTCCCACGATGACTAGTTCGTTTAGCTTTCACGAGGCGAATGCATTAAAAATAAAGAATACGATCTCGTCGTCATATTTAACGCCCACGGCTAGCTTCGAACATCAAACATTTATTTCTAAAATCGCAATTTATGATGAGCAGAAGAATCTAATTGGTATTGCATCTGTAGCTGAGCCGGTAAAGAAGACGGCAAACAAAAGCTACACCTTTAAGTTAAAAATGGATTTTTAATGATATTGGGATTAGATGTGTCAACCAGTATTACTGGCGCGACATTGTTAGATGATGAGGGAAAGATCGTCTTCAACGAGGCATGGGATACAAGAAAATATAAAGACTTTTTTGATAAAGCAGAATTCATAAAGGAAAGAATAAAGCATGTTTATGGCAATTTTGGCAATCACCATAGTAATGTTCACGATGTCGGCATTGGGCATATTTTTATCGAGCAATCGCTCCAATCTTTTAGAAGCGGCTTTTCTTCGGCAAAAACACTTTCTACATTATCGCGGTTCAATGGGGTCGTTTCCTGGATATGTTTCAACTATTTCAGAA
>Ga0098040_1000055_pt1 | contig 62673 bp, 64 predicted proteins | sample 7_EtaG_FD_75065 | JGI IMG/M metagenome (GOLD analysis project Ga0098040, IMG submission 75065) | Marine viral communities from the Subarctic Pacific Ocean - 7_ETSP_OMZ_AT15161 metaG | ecosystem: Environmental > Aquatic > Marine > Oceanic | place: Pacific Ocean | collected 2015-01-08
AAAAGTCTGCTGTTAAAGGAATAACATCATGTTGAAAACATATAATATATTTACAATTAGGTCTATTTTTATTTATCCAATCTATAAGAGTTTGTGTGGCCATTTGCACTCCAGTAGATTTATTTTCTAAAAAAACAATATTATGTTGATTACAAATAGATTTACCTTTTTGCAATTCTTGACTACAAGAACCGTCGTCGACATTTATAAATTCAAACCCGTCGAAATTTATATGTTTAAGAACTTCTCCTTGTAACATATCGTAATTATTCCTAGAAGAAACGTATATAATTATATTATCTTTCATAAAAACTTTTTAATATTATTTAACATGATTTTAGTCGAATTAAAATCAATTCCTCCTTCAATTGTATTTTTAATAAAATCATGTTTTGTTTCATAATTATCTATATATGTTATTATATCATCTGTTAAATTAAAAACTCCATCATAATCATGAAATGCTCCAATTTGTCCAGAATTTTTAATAATAACAGTAGGTATGCCTAATTGTATTGATTTAAATGTTAATGTAGATGGCGCAGATATTACAAATTTACTTTCTGCTACTAGTTTATTATCATTAATTGTATCTACTATAATTTTATATTTTAATGTTTTTGGTAATATAGAACGTAAATATTTAACATTACGATTATAATCTAATTCGTCTGCCCTACTTTTTAATTTAATTGCAATTGGTAAATTATATATATTTTGTAATTTTTTTAAATTAAGTTCTTTTATAAATTTGTCATTAAATACTATAGGAAATGGGCTTTTGCGATTTCCTAAAAAATTTACAATAATTAATATATGTTTTTTCTCTAAATTTTGATATAGTTTTAATATATCATTTGATGGAATTCCACCTAAAAGACAATGATCATATAATTTTTCTGTTTTTCCAAAAACAAAACATTTGTCAAATGATATTTTATGTGATTTTTTTACGTGCCATGTTTTATCTAAATTCCAATTACCATGACTACATGCAATCAATGGACATGATTTTAATAAATAAATGTCCATTAAATTAGTTTTTTGAGAATCGCGATTATCATCACTTATTATTAAATCATATTTTTTAAAATTAATTTTTTTAATCGATCTATTTCCATTATATTTATTATCAAAATAATGTAAGTATGTTTTATCGAAATAGTTTCGTAAATCATAGTCTCCTACCCATCTATGTCTAGTAGAATCCATTTGATATACTTTTAATAAATCAAGTTTATAATCTTTAGATAAAAAAGGAATTATAGGATATATTCGTTCACCTGTTCGATATTGGGATGTTATAAATAATATTCGTTTCATTTGTGATTCTTTATATCAAAATACTGATTGTGTCTAATATCATCATGAATATACTCAAAATCAAAATTATTTTTCCAAGCTGAATAATTAAAACTAAGTTGGTCTCTTTTAGAACCATATTTAATTTCAGTCCACCAATCTTCCATTACTTTGATTACTGATGTATTATTATGCGCACGGTATAATATACCACTTGACAGTAAACCATTGTCTTTCGGATACCCTTTACTAAGATATCGGTTCATTTGTTCTTTGATAATATATGGATTATCCTTAAATTGTTTTCCGGGGACTTGGCCTAATGCAAATATTGCATTTGCTTCTTCATATATACAATTTCTTTTATCATAACATTTGGTATGATCATATACTTTCATCTTTATAGGTGTAATTTGTTCTAAGAACTCGCCAACTATTTGAAAGTTACCATCTTGCCAAATAGAATAATCATATTCAGGAAACCATCGATGAGGTAATATTTTATATTTTCTAGCAGTTCTCGTATTATCTTCATATAAAGGGAATATTTTACGAATTTCCCATATTTTGCTTTTAATATCTCTATCAGTAAAACATACAAAATCAACGCCAGGTGGTTTTACAAGTGGTTCGTTGAGAATATCATATCCTCCAATAATTGCTGTATATACTACTATTTTCATAAATATATTTCACTTTTTATATAATTAGATCCTAATTTTCCACGTGGAATAGTATATGTAGGAGCATAGTTTGCAATAGTATCATTAACACCAGTTTGATTTCCAATATTAAATTTAGCTAACGATTTAATAAATAATTGAATTCGTATATTAATATATCTCATATCTAATGCTTTTTGGAAATTAAAACAATTATCTTGTTTAGATGTCCAATAAAACATAGGTAAATTATATTCATCTAATTTTTGTTGTATTAATTCTTGATTTTCATTATTATATCGATTGGAAATCAATAATGTACCAAATTCTCCTTTGCAATGATCATTAATTATATTTTTTGCAAATTGTTTTTCTTTTTCTGTCCAATATATTTCAGGTTCGATATCTTCAAAGTTATCAAATTGCCAAAAACGTAATATTTGTTCTAATAATGGCATATCTTCATCTCCATTATATATTCGATAATGATCGTTAAATATATCTCCATCAAATGAATCTATAAATCCATCAACATATGGATTATTATCAAAAATAGTATGAACTACTTGAAATGGATCATTCCACGAAGACCAATTATTTTCTAAATGTGCAAACATTTGTCTTAATAATTTTAGACTTGGAATCCATACTTTACAATTAGGATATTTTTCTTTTAATTTACGAGGCATTGCTGAAATAATACCCCAATCACCTAAACCAAAACATGTACGTAAAATTATAAAATTTTCTTGTTGTAAATATTCATCTGGAATGTATGATGGAGATGAAGTAGGAAATCCTAATTGAGTAACGTCGCCGGCATTAAAAAGTTGATTATTATATGTTCTCCAAAATAGTGGCATATTATTGTAATGTATTATAATAGTTATTTTGCTGTTCTTGTCTTGTAATAGTTTTTTCGTGTATTAAACACCATTCTTTATCTGTAGGTAAATGTGATATAGTTTTATAACCTTCTAATACTTCATGTACCTTATTTTTCCATTGTATTTTGCTGTTATTTTTATATATTCTCCATTGATAGTCCGGAAAATTTACCCAGCCATGTTCGTTTACTCGCCATCCCCATTTATCAATATGTTGTTGAGTAAGTCCCTCTACCGTATTAATTCTTGGAACTAATAATACATCTACATCATTTTGTTGTAGAACTTGTGGTAAAATTTTAAAAATATATTCATTAGGTAATTCGTCTGCATCAATTTGATAAATGTAATCTCCTTTACACATATCCGTTAATCGATTTTTCATATTAGCAAAATGACCATCAAAAGAATAAAAAAACCAATTAAATTCGTCATTTATTGAATTTTCTTTTAAAAAAGCTTCTACTGATTCTGATCCATTTTTACTATCAAATAATACTATTACTTCATCATTAATTTGTTTATTCGCGACTAAATATGGTATTAAACGTTGGATTTCTGTTAATTCAGTACATACCGTAACAGCGTAACTTATTTTCATATTTTATGCTTTTTGTAAATTAGGTAATTTTAATTTTGGTAATTCATTTGTTGATTTTAACTTTGGTAATTCTAATTTTACTTGTTGCGGAATATCTGATACATTTTGTTGAATCATATTAATAATATCTTCATATGATTTAGATATATGTTGTTTAGTAAAATTAGATCTAACAAAATATCTTTGCCGTTTTGCTAATTCAGACCATTTTTTATAATTTTTTAAAATGTCTTCAAACATTTTACTAGCATATTTATAATCTACAGAAAACCATTTTGCGCCTTTAATAAGAAATTTATCTCTAGCAGATTTATGAATTGGGGTTAATTGACCTGGTAAGGCACATATAAAATCTTTTTTGAGAAAATCAACCTGTCCGGAATAATGTGGAGCGAGTATTGGTTTTCCTATAGAGCTAAATTCTAATAAAGGCCGGCCAAACCCTTCTGATTTTGTAAATGAAACCATTGCTTTAATTTTAGGGTGATTATATAATGCATTCATTTCGCGCGTAGTTAAATCTCCATGTAATAAATATACTGACGGTAATTTATTATTTACAAATAATTTAGATATTTCGTTAATACGATTTTCTATATCTAATCTATCTGATACAGAATATGTAGCTCCGCTAGTTTTTAATATTAAAGCTGGGGTATTGTTTTTATTTTTATATGTATTAAAAAAGCAATGTAATAACCCAGAAAGATTTTTTCTATCTTCTCCTAAATATCCTTTTAACCAATGTCCTACACATAAAAACGCTTTAGACTCTTTTACTTGTTGATCGATAACTGAGATATTTGTTGTTACATTTTTATTATCATATAATGTATCATCAAAATATTCAGAAATAACTTGTATATTTGTTGTTATTGGTTTATTATGTTGTTTTGCTGTATCTTCAAATACTTTCTTCGTAAAATTACTAGGAACAATAGTTATTTGCATTTTATTTATATTATCAATCCATTCAGGAGGACAAATATCTCCTTCAGTGCCAGCCGTAACGCCGATATTATATTTGCCGACGGGTTGAAATTCATTGGGTACTGTAATTTGTACCCAAATATCTGGTTGTGATGTTAGTGGTAAAGGAATTATCTGGGCTTGCCACTCGGTTGGTATAGGATATGTAAATGGTGTATGTCCCCATGGCATGGATAATAATTTAATGTTCCAATCATTTGGTTTTTTATCAAAAAAATTACTAATAACTTCTCGAGCGTGATGGCCATAGCCACTTTGTGTAGCAACTGGTGATGATATGATTACTGTTCGCATACTATTCCTAAATTTTTATATTTTTTTGGTGTTACTTTATTTAATGTATATCTTAATTTTGGTTGTTTTGGTACTTCAAATAAATAATTAATCATTTCGATCATTTTATTTCCCATTTGTTGTCCGGTTAATCCATTTTCTAAACAAAATGATCTTCCAGCAGCGCCACAATCTTTTCTAACATCGGGTGGTGTTTCCCACCATTGCATAATAGCATTAGCTACATCTTCAAATTTGACTCTATCATCAAAAATATATGGTGTAGCTGGAGATCCTTGTAATGATCTATTGCTAGGAAAAACAGGAGCCACCCAACGGCCATGTGTTTTATAGTTGCCTCGGTGATTTGTTGCGAAATCACCTGTAAATTGTAGCCATTTTCCATTTTCATCTAAAAAGCCGCATTGATCTTGTAATCCGCCAGTTACATTATTAATAATTGGAGTTTCAGATAATAATGCTTCTGTACTACTGAGTCCCCATCCTTCATTTGATGCTATATTAATAACGACATCTGCTACATTATACATTGCGTTTAATTCAGGTGCGGATAATTTTGATTCAGAAAATAATATTTTACAATTTGGTGCTAATATGTCTCCGATCGCTCTTAAATCTGTTCCATTGCTATCTACAACAACAGTATGCATTAATAATGCTACTCTAGATTGATCTTCTTTTGGTAATTTATCAACAAATGTTTTAAATGATAATATTACATCTCCTGGTTGTTTTCTTCTTATATTTCGATTATTCCAAAATACAATAAAATCTACATTATTTTTTAATTTAATCTCTTTATGTAATTTTTTATATAATTCATCAGAATCATCTAATGGTTTAAATATATTATGATTTAATCCATGAGGAACATATCCAGTAATTGTAGTATCTGAATATTTAAATTGATCTAATTTATTATCTTTATCATAATTTATAACATTAAATCCATTTTGAGTTAAAACTTCCCGGTGGATGTTATCAGACTGACTACTTATACCCATAATAAGATCACAACTTGCATAAAATGGAGCATTCCACATTGGATATGGGAGATCATCCCATATAGAATAATAAATAATAGGTATTCCGTATGTTGTTTTAATTTCATGTTCTATTTGATATAGCCACGTCCAATATCTAGGATCAGTAAAATGAAAAATAGCATCTGGTTTTTCTTGTGTCAGTAATGCAAATAATATATTTCTATCTCCATAACCAGACCACGGAATAATTTTTACTGATGCATCGTGTATTCCGGATTCTTTTGCGAATTCTGTAGATACGTCTACCCCTTTAGCATGATCCGGATGTTTAAGTGCTGCTCCTAATTGAACCCAATCATATTCTTTTACTGTATTTAAAATTATTTCTTTACTAATAGTACCTATTCCAGATGGCAATCTTAAATCATCTGAAAGTAATAAAATTTTTTTCTTTTTAATTTTAGGAGTAGTGGAGTCTATTTTTTTTAATTTTGGCAATTTTATTTCCATTGTAACCTTTTACTTTTATAACTTTTATATAAATATTATTAACCTAAAATAACTACTGGTTTTTTTAGTTTATTTATGTTAGTATATGCTGTTTTTAATACAGGATCTAATTTTTCTTCGTTAGTCATAATAATCATGTAATCACAATTTTGTGCTAATAATTTCATTCTATGATGTAATTGACTGAAATGATATTGTTTTCCGTAATATGATTTGGGCATGGCTGAATATAAATTATATCCTGAAAATGATGGATTATATTCTTGATATTTCAATCCAAATTCTAATGTATATTTTCTAACCATACTATTGGCACCTTCTTTTCCTCCTGCTCCTAATACAGTAACATCATCACCGAAACGATGTTTAAGTTCTGTTAAAGTTTTTTGAACTTTTCTTCGATTTTGCCAATTTGTATTTCCTAGTACCGCTACTTGTTTCATTCTCGTATTCTCTCCTGTTTTGGACAATTAACTTCATCTGTTTTAAATGGGCACCATTTGCAATGTTTATTACCTTTGCCGGCAATTGCTAAATAGTTAGCGGAGGTATTTTTATTTCCGTCTTCATCAAAACAATTTGATATAAATGCATCTATACTTTTTTGAACTTTTCTTTGAGTAACAGTACCAGCTGCTGGTCTGTGAATTTGTATACGTTTTTGTGGAAACATTGAATTTTCAATTAATTTTCTTTTAACTATAAAAAATTCAACATCTATTTTTTCTTTAGGTATTCCAAATTGTTTAGAAAAATAATTTTTATATGCAACTAATTGTGCTGATTTTATATTATCCGCTTTTTGCCATTTATTCCAACCCATTCGGCTAGTTTTTATATCATATATAGTTATACTATTAGTTGGAATATGTCTAACAACTAAATCTATAAATCCATACCAATATACAGACGAATTTTCTTCAGAAGCTTGAGAACATAATTCAACTTCGATTCCAACTAATTCATAATTTTTAGTAGAAAAATATTGAGCTCGTTTCTTTTTAAACCAATCTAATATAGCAATACCATCTTCTAAATATTCAGTTAATTCGTCAGGATTAGAAAAATGTTCTCCATTATTTTTTTCTACAGATTCAGTATATTCTTTTCTTAAATTATTAATTAACATCGTAGATAAATCTAATTTATCTGCTTGTTTAACTGAGTCTGTATATAATATGGTTAAATAGTCTTGAAGTGTTTCATGAAATGCAGTACCAAAACTTAAATTAATGCCATAATTAAATGGAGCTAATCCGTCTATATATGATAATTTCCATTGTTTAGGACATTTTTCATACATTGACCATTGTGAGTATGATATACGTCTAGGTACTTGTGTTGCATCCCTTAAGGATAACTTATAAATTGGATTAATATAATTGCCGCTTTTCATTATTTATATAATAATAAATTTTACAATAATATCCAATTATTTTATACCTTTTAATAATCGTTTTTTATCTGTTAATGAATATCCATATAATGTTAAAATATATTCACATTTTTCTTTGTTCATTAATCCAATATATTCAGTAGCTTCAGATTGACTTATTTGATAATGCTCTGCTAATTGTTTAACTAACTCTTTATTGTATTTATCTGCAGCTTTCCCTTTTATATATTTTGCAAAGCTTTTAGATTGAGGTAACATATCATGATATAATCGATAAGTGTCTTTTGGAGACAACGTGCCTATAGTAAAATGTTGAAATGCATTGATTATTTCAACTAATTCTTGTCTCATTGATAGCCATCTATTAACGATGAATGGAGAAAATTTCTTTTGGTCTATATCAGAATATTTATTCCAATCTTTCTTTTTATGGGTTATCCCAGCAATAAAATCAAATATAGTTGCAGGTTTTTTTGACATATTATAATTTATATTTTTGTATATATTTTTCCTTTAAACGTTTGCCCATTCCAATTTCTAATATAATTGCATTTTCGGGTATTCCAATTATTTTCTTTTGGTTAAGTATATCATCTATACATTTATTCCGGAAAGTTTTAATTTTTGTTCTAGCATTAGACCTATTAGATGTTTTAAAAACTATACTTACTAAATCTTTATGTATTTTCATTTATCATTTGATTTAATATCGTCTTCTTTTTCTTGTTCAACTGGTCTAAATTCTTCTGGTATAAAGCCACAATCATCGCAACGAAATGTAGGTATTGGTATTACCGAGTCTTGTGCTTCACCTGTTAATAATTTAGAAACTTTATTAATTGCTAAAACTTGTCGAAAGTATACACCTCCACAATTATCGCATGTTATCGGCTTCATATCCGACGGTTTGATTTTTGGGTTTAAGTCCATCATAATTTATATCTCATTTAAAAGTTTAACAAACATGGCCATGGCATTTATTTCATGATCAACTACCATGGCATCTTGGTATTGAGCTTCAGCTATAATTAGTATAACCGGAGCAATATGTCCTATAGCAAATTCATCTAAATTATCAAATAAAAATCTATATAGTGCAGTAAAATCTCTAACTTTACTATCAGCTATTTTTTGTCTTATTTTAGTAAATGATTGCTTTTTATTTTTTTCATTTTTTAATATATCTAATACCTCTGTCATATAATTAGCTTGTGCGACACTATTTTTGTCTAAAACTAATTTATTTTTTACAACGTGGCTTTGTGCAGAATTAATTGCACGACGAATATCTGGATAACTGGAATTAATAATTACAGCAATATCTTTAACATCAAATTCAACTTCATTGTCAGTTAATACTGTTACTAACCTCTGTGCTACATCTGTTTTATTAGGAGGAGTAATAGCAAATGTCTGACATCTGGATTGTATTGGATCTATAATTTTTTCAACGTAATTACATGTTAATATAAATCTTGTAGTTTTGCTATATGTTTCCATTAAATTACGTAATGCAGCTTGTGCATTAGGTGTTAGATAATCTGCTTCATCTAATATGATTATTTTCCATCGTTTAAATCCAACAGTTGAAGCATATCTTTTTATCTTATCTCTAACGGCGTCTACTGAGTTTTCATCTGATGCATTTATATACATTATATCAGCGTCTACTGAATTTGCAATAATTTTAGATAAAGTAGTTTTTCCTGTTCCTGCAGGACCGTAAAATAATAAATGAGGAACGTCTCCGTTTTCAATAAAAATTTTAACTTTATCAATAATATGCTCATTACCAATATAGCCATCTAATGTATCTGGGCGAAATGATTCTACCCATAATGTATTTTCTTTTGTTGCAAACATAATTAATTTTGTAATTGAACTAACCAATAATTTGAATCAAAATCATTTCCCGTAAAATCTATACGAGCTAATCCATCTGGCGAAATATACATTTTACCAGAGTCTCCTTTATTTGCTACAAGAACTTCTTTAAGTTTATCTGCAGAAAAACATATTGGTTCCATTTCATTAGTCCCTCCATCAATTTCAAAAGAAATATTATCTGAATTAATCGTTGAATAATTAATGATGAATTTAATTTTTCCTTGTTGCACTTGCACTGCAAAATTATTAGCATCTGGTAAAGCATTTTTTGCTTTTATAAATTTAGATGTAAATTCATCATTTAAATCAATTGTAACTTGATATTCAGGTTCTGCATTAATAGCAGGAACTCCAGGTATTACTGTTGTATCTGCTAACATAAATGTTGCTTTAGTGGTACCTTCTGATATTTTCATTGCATAATTTTTACCTGCAGCTTCTTGAACATCGATATTTAAATTTTCACCTACAGCTGATAACATTTTTATTAATGCGCCGGTGTGATTAATTCCTAATTCTCCATTCATGAACGGATCTGTTTTCCATTTTACTTTACCAACTACTGTTTGATCAGCGTCTATTAAATCACAACAAACTGTGTCTGTGTTATTTTTAAGAACAACTGCTTCACAATTTCCAGCAAGATAATATCTGTTGATAAAAGATTGTAATTTACTTTTTTCCATTTGTTACTTTTTATAATTTAAAAAATTCGTTAAACTTATTTGCGTCTGTAGTAGAAATACTATCTCCTCCAAACTTTTTATATGTCTTTTTATATGTTGCGTATACATTTAATGCATTATCTGGATCTGCAAACATTTCATGTAATGATAAAATTACATTGAATAATTGAGTGGGTATTGCAGTTTCTAATAATTCTACATGACTATCAACCATTTGATTGATTTCTTCTGCTATTTTTACATATAGATGAGTATTATGTATAACCATTCTAGGCATACCTTCTTGAGAATATCTATCTAACCCTGTTGATGTCTGTCCTCCCAAATAATCATATGTAAAATCTTTACATGCCGGGCAATCTAAACTACAAGGAACATGTTTAGTTTTATCTATAGTTACACTTTCTTTTCCTTGTTTAATATGAGTTTTTCTACGATATTCTGCATTTTTAGGAAAATATAATTCTGTAAATGTTTGGGTCTTATGATTTCCAGAATGTAAATATGTTCCAAATACTGGATATTGTCCTGGAGAAGATGAATCTGTTGATAATTGTACTCGTCCATTTGTATATTCATTTAATAACTTCTGTAATGTCGATAATATATAAAAGTCTGATATTTTACTTATTCCTAATAAATGAATAAATTGTACATGTTTCTTTTCAAATTCTCTTTCTTTTAACATTAATGCAACAACATACATAAAGTCTACTAATTTTTTAGGACCTCCAATACACCAGCCATTAAAATCAAAATCTTTAAATTTATGATACCATTCATGATATTCTTCACTATATGTACCTTGAATAACATTTAAAAATTTAGTTTTTCCACTTTGATGTTTTTCAAACCATTTAAAATTATCAAAACTAATGTTCATAGAATCATTAAATCTATTTTCATATGTAGCTCTAGGTGGTATATCTAAATTAGCTGCTACATCTGAGTTAGCTTCAAGCCAATGAAATATTTTTTCTCGTATTGTAGTATCCCATTTTAAAGCACCAGTTGCTATTTGAAATCCGCCACTATCTCCAAATACAAATACATCATCTTCTAATCCTATTTGTTGCCGGAAATCCATTTTTTTATAATGATGACCTGCTGTAATTAAAAAATAAGGATGTCTCCAATCTGCAGGATATTCTGAAGAAAAGAATCTTGTTGTAGTTCCGTCTTCAAATTTAGTATTCTTTTTAAAAGCAGATACCATTGATCCTGCAGATAACGAAGGAAAATATATAAAATTTTTATCCATTACTCTATAATTTCCCATTGACTTTTTGGATTTTCTATTTTTTGTATATTATTTAATATAAAAGTAACTATTTCTGCTACATCTTTTTTTAGATATCCTTTTTTATCTAATTTATTTGCTAAACCAATTAATGGTGTTTCGATAGTATTTTTTATTTCTTCGATTCCTTGTTGATTAATTTTCATAATTATTCCTTATTTTTTATTTAAAAGTCGTTTACAATATTCTGATTCATGCCATATATTTATTTCATGATCAATTCCATTTGTTACTATATGACCTTCCATTTGTCGTCCTAAATCACTTAAATATGTTATATTATAAGCTGGGTCTGTTTTTGTCATAACTTCTCGTAATCTAATAACTGCTGAATTAACATTAAATGCAGTATATAATCGATCAGGTGGTATAAATTCTGGAAATGATCTAAAATTTGGATATACTAAATCACAACCAAATGTCGTTGCTTCTAACACCGTCCAAGAAACATAATCTTGAAGAGCACAATTAAATTGTATTCTGGCACTTGCTAATTCAGTATAATATTCTTCTTTAGTAAGATTATTTAATAATTTAAATCTAGGTTGTCTTTGAGCTAATTCTTCCATTGCATCTATAACTCCAGGCATCATTGATTTAAATTCTTTACCGGATGTAGTGACGTGCCATTCTGCAGAAGGTAATTTTTTTAAAAATTGTTCTGCAACTGACAACATAAAAAATGGATTCTTTTCTTTGTCTAATCTGCTAGAATATATAACATTACATGGTTTCCTTTCCGGTAATATATCTTTTAATTTAGCTTCTGTTAATTCTTTATGTATTGGTAATGACACTACGTGAATTGGAGCTTCAAAACCAGCTTGTCTTAATTGTTCTTTGTGTATAGTGCTACCAACAAATATACCGGTCATTCTTTTATCGAGTCCTAATTCAAATCCTCTCATCCAATGTCTCATAGGGTATGTAAAATCATATTCATCTACACTTTGTGCGTGAAGCATTGCATATATTTCAATTGAAATACCGTATAAATCTAATGCATATAATATAGACTCAATTCCAGGATGCCAATAATCTTGCAAAAATATAACATCGCCATTTTTAACCATATCTTTATTAAGCATATCCAGAAAATTGCTACATTGACTCATAGCAAACTTTCCTCTACCTACTGCATCTAATACAGCTCCTACTTTAATTTGCTGATCAGGGTCAAACTCCCCCTCCACATCTATAAATTTAATTTTACCAGCATCAACATAAGGTTGAAATGTAGCTGGCATCCATTCTTTAGATAACTGATAAGTATATCTTGCCTTTAATGGCTCTAATCCAAAATAAAATATGTTTTTCATCTTTCTACTATTGCACCATTTTCCCAATCTTCCCATACTTCAACTTTGTATAAGTAACCAGGATTATTATTTAATAACCACTCTCCAATATCCTCACAACTCATTCGACCAAACTTTAATATATTACCACCAAAATTTGTTCTTAATTGTTTTTTTATTCTTCTTTGCATTAAAATAAATTCTTCATCTCTATCTGTGTGACTTACTGAAGCATAACAACGAAATCCAAATTGATGTCGATGATTGTCAGATAAAAATGCTACTTCTGGAAATTCTTCTTTAGCTTCTGGCCAGCAATGAAATCCTTCTATGCTAAATGATACTACTACTGAATATTTCATGATTGTTCGTCAAATTTATAATTGTCAGGATTCATTTCCATCATATTACATTTCATGATTTGATGAACACGATACCAACCAGCATCTATACTTAATGTATCGGTATCTTTTAGTTTTTGTAATGCATTATCTTGTATACGGTATATAATATGACATCTATTAACCAAGTCAGGTGGTAGCTCATCTAAGGTATGCTTATCCGCTTCAATTGTAACTACATTATTAGTTGAATCTAATATATGTCTTATAGTTTCTAATTCTGGTATCATGTCATAATCAGATAAAAATATTTTATTCATATATTCAATAGTAAAATAATAATGAGGATAATCTGTAAATGTAACATCTAAATCTTGATCTTCATTCAATGAACGAACAAACCATGTCATCATATCAGAATAACGGCCTTCTACTTCTCTACCTCGCCATTGATTCTTACCGTACATATATTTTTATTTTTAATATAATAATTTTATTATTAATTTCCAAAGGAAAAGAATTTATTTACTGAATTATTTTCTGGAAATTTACCCCAATTCATTGCAGTATAAAAATCATCTAATTTATTTTGTAACTCTCGTTGAAATGTTTTATTTCGATCTACATATGTTTCTACAAAATCAACTATTTGTTTAGGATCTTCATAACCCCGTAATGCTATTGTATCAAACCCAAAAGGATTATTTTTAAGATAAATCCATTTAATCTTTTCTCCATTAAAAATAGGATCTATATCTTTAATATTATATTTATGCAATAAGTCATTATAATTTATTGCAGATTTTACATGTGCAGGTGTTCCTAATAGATACCCCGTAAATGGTTTTCTGTTTTTAGTATATTTTGATATAGCTTTTACACCAGAATTTTTCATTACATTTACAACAGGTGATGTTTGTATTTGTTTTTTAAAATCATGAATCATATCCGTAGTAGCAGTTTTTCCATTTTGTTTAAGAATATGCCATAATGTTTCTTTCATTATCTTTTTAAAATCTGTAGGGAAAGACGATCTAACTACATCTAATCCTTTTATATCAATTTTATTAGTTGGCTTACCTTCTTTAAAAATAACCCACTGAGCATATCTTTTCTTTGCAATCCATACCCCAGACTTTGCAACATATTCTTGTTTAATTTGCCAACGATGAGTTTTAGTATTATGAAATACATCTGCATATTTATCATACATTATATTTACATGTTTTTGTATTTCATTTGCAACTTCATTAGTCTTTTCAATCATGAATTGTTCGTCAGTTTCATCATAATTAGGATATCGTTTTTCTATTAAAGGTAAACTAGATACAAATGTTGAATCAGTATCTGTATAAAATGAAAATTCTGCTTTATGACCAGTAGGATTAATAAAATGATCTTTGCCTACCTCTTTTGCATAATATGCATTAATTACTTTTGCTGAAAATTTAATTACGCTTTGGCCTGTTGCTGTAATGGCTCCGGCATTATCTAAATCATGAAATCTAAATGTTTTTAATCCTAATACTCCATAAAACGAATTAAGTAGTACTTTTTGTGTAAGTTGCATTGCATCATAAAATTTATATTTTTCAGATCCAACTTCATGATTATCTCTTTCTGTTTTAAATTCAACCCGCTCATCAAACCACTTTTCTAATATAGTAGGAAGAAATCCTTTTTTGGTAGTCTGGTATACAGCTCCATTTGTTGCTATTGTATAATTATTTTCTTGTAACCATTGTTTAATATCAGGAATATCATCATATCCCATTTTAACTGCAACAGGTTCTTTATTTAAAAGACAATGTTCATCCCAATTATTAATAACTCCTATTTTAGTTTCTGGAGATATATTTAAACTCATAATAATACTAGGATATAGAGAAGTTAAATCTAAATCATATATCCATTTATATAATCCAGGAATAGGAGGCATAACATATGCTCCAGCTAATGCGTCTTGTTTTTCTTCTTGTACAAATCTAAATTGTTTATTTGGAGCAACTAATCCGTTTCTTTTTAAATCTACTACTGCTGCACCATCTAAATATTTAGATGCATAATATACATCTTCATATGGAACATGTCCTTTATGACATATAGTTCTAGCTAAATTTAATAATTGTAACTTTTCATCCATTTCATAAACCAAATCAACATCTGTCATGTTATATTCAATAAACTTGTGAATATCAGTTTCAAATAATTCATTTAAATCGCCATCATATTCAATTTTACCTTTGCCTAATTCTTGTTTACCAACTGTGTCTAATCGATAATTAGGAAGTTCTGTGTATGTAAAGTTTTTATATAATTTTATATAATCTAAACTTGATACTCCAAAGATTTTATATTGCTCTCGGTGTTTATTCCAATGAACAATTCCTGCAGGAGATAGTTTTTTTATTGCTTGAGCTCCTAATATTTTTTTAATTCTATTAAGCAGATATGGAATATCAAATCCATCTGTATTCCACCCGGTTATAACAGTAGGAGAAATTTCACTAAAATAATTAATAAATTTAGTTAATAGATTGGCTTCATTATCAAAAACTTCAACCGTATAATTATCTCCATGTATCTTATTTTCTGATAATCGATTATCTTCATCTAATACTAATACTTTTCGATCTTTTCCTAATTTATCATGATATGCTATCGAAGTTATTTTATTTCTAGCTTCGGTGGGCGTGGAATATCCATTTTCATCTCTTTCAACTTCTATATCAAAAAAGAAATCTCGATGTCCTGTAGATACTAAATCAGACTCATGGTATAAATCAATAAGTGTACGAACTTCTTCATTTAAATCAGATTCATATGCATTTGGATTATCTTTATGATTGCCAGTAACACGTTTTAATTTTGTGCCATCTAATGATTGATATTTACCAGAAACATGAGGAACATATGCATAAGGTTTAAAATTAAACTTTTGATAACCTAACTCATCATCCCATACGTGTATAGTATTAGACTTTTTATCATAACCAATTGCTTGATACATATTATTTTTATATTAAACTGATACTAATGCTATTTCTGATTCTCGTACTAAAAGATATGTTTTTCCATCTAAGATTACATTCTTTCCATCATGATTTTCATTTTTATGTATCATGATACTATCACCTACTTTTACGGTCATTGGAATTCTATCCCCTGTTGCTGTAAATAAACCAGGTCCGATAGATGCTACGTTAGCAGTAATATATCCTGTTTTATTATCCATTAAAATAATTCCACTTTTTGTTTTTTCTTTAATTTCGTCTAATTCTAATAGAACTAAATCTCCAATTGGTTTCATTTTCATTGTAACTCCTTTTATTTATTAAACTCCTCGTTCTGTATTAAATGCTATGATATGATCTCGTCCTGTCATATTATATCCTTCTTCGGCACACATATAGAATACTATTGGATACATTAATATTAATTGTTTCCTTGTATCTCCTGCTGGCATTACAAATGTTTTATGTTTTGGAATATTCATCTTGACTCTAAAATCTTCTATTTCTTTTAAATTTGATACAGTACCATTCCATACAGGTTTATAGTGGTAGTCGTGGTGGTATTTTAAAGTTTGATCAATCGCTTCGTAATTCAATCTCAATCGATTATGTGTTTTAATCATTTTTTCGTCAACCACTTTACCAGTTGGCGTCTTAGCATCCAAAACGGGAATACTATTACTAAACTTAGGACTGAGACTAATAAGATTAATAGGATAATCAGTAGGTAAAAAATGTGAACCTTCAGTCTCAATAGTGATAAAAATTTCTCTTTCATTTGCAAAATGTGTTAATTCATTAACTAATGCTGGATGTATGGTTGGTGATCCTCCAGTTAACATCATCTCTTTAATATGAGGGTTTTCATCATATATTTTAATAATATCATTAAAATTAAATGTTCCTTTTTCTGGATGAATAGAAGTATACCAACTATCACACCAACCACCTTCACCAAAATAACATCGATGGGTACATCCGGTTGTTCTAACTGCTATAGTAGGCCGGCCTAATCTACTGCCTTCGGATTGAACACATCTGTATACTTCTAATACTGGTAATGTCTTATTATAATCTGTTATTCGTTTCAATTGTTTCATAGTTAAAAAGGAAGTTCATCATCAAAATCTATTGTTAGTTGGGTATCATCTGCTTTTTTGGATATGGCATCTTTCAATAAAAATATTTCATTTTCTAATGCTTCTACCCGTTTACATAAAATTTTTAATTCTTTTATTTCTGGAGAATTTTGTCTAACTATTGCAGATAAAGGTTCTGCTGGTTTGGCTTTAAAATATTCTTCAAGAAACATTCTTGGATATGTAATTACTCCTTCGTAATTTGCATTATAATCTTTAGGTAATTCACGATATCCTGTTTTTATTTTATGTTCTTGTGAATATCTATATACATCTTTTCCGTGATCACTCTTTCTGCCTAAATATTCATATAATGATAAGTATTCTTCTGACATTGTTTTTTGTTTTTAATAATATTATAAATAATTTTTATATTTCCAATTGAAGTTGTAGTAACCCAATAATTATAGTACTCCGCCATTTTCTCTTCCATTTACAAAACCAATTATTTTTTCTGGTTCTTTTTTGTTAATTTCATAATATACTGATGAATTTTTTTCGTTCTCAAAACATTCTACTTTTACGACTTTACATCTTCCAGCATCTGTTTTAGATAGAACTTCATTAAATTTATCATAAACTAATTTAGCACAACTCTCTGCTCCCATTTTATCTAAAAAATGAACTTTACATAAACCCATTTGAGCCATTTGTTCGAATATATCTCGATATGGATCATTTGATTGGATTAATGTTGTATGGTCCCACATATCATTCATCCATGATTTTAAACCATTTCCCTTTGGTGCATCTTTAAATCCACCATAATCAACTATCCAATTCATATCATCTAATCCATCATTTTCATCAAATGGCGTATTAGACTCAAACCACACTTTAAATTTTAAAGCATATCCATGTAGTAACTGACAATGTGAATGTTGTGCTTTCCATTGTCTTATTGCAATTGAATAATTATCAAATATTTTAGTTGATTGAAATTTACCCATTATAATAACCTTTTATAAATTCATAAAACTCTGCTCTAGTAGCAGTATCATCTTTAAATGCTCCTGTTAGTTTAGAAGTTTTCATAGATGCTCCTCCATGTTTAACTCCTCTACACTGAACGCAATTATGAGTAGCTTCAATCATAACTGCTACTCCTTTATTATCATTAATAATAGTATTTATAGAATTATGAATAGCAACTGTTAATTGTTCTTGTATTGCTCCTCTTCTTGCAAAATGCTCTACTAATCTATTTAATTTACTTAATCCAATTACTTTACTATCTTTGCCTGGTATATATGCTACATGAACTTTACCCATAATAGTTTGATGATGATGTGAACACATCGATGTTAATGGAATACCTCCTTCAAAAACCATGCCGTCATAACCATCACTAGGAAATGCGGTAATATCTGGAGCTTTATCATATCTACCAGCCCATAGATCATTAACATATGCTTTTGCTACACGGTTGGGTGTATTATTTGAATTAGGATCATTTTCCCAATCAACACCTAATGCAGTTAAAAATTCTCCATAATAATAAGCTGCAGCTTCAATAATAGAATTTTTTTCTTCTTGAGATAAATTACTATCAGATCCTTTAATTATTTGTTTATTTTCTAATTGTTTAGATATTCCATTAGCAAACCCAGCTTTTACTAATTCTAAATTTTTTCTTTGTGTCTTTGTCATAACTAATTATATTATAATAAACTTTAATTTATTTTCAAAGTTTTTTTAGATGATTTTATTATTGTTTTAATATATAATTGGTATATCCAATCATTATTTAAATTTTTCATTTAATGCCTTATGTTATTTCACAACTACCACCAGCACACGCTAATTCACCAGTTAAATCAGTATTGTCATCTGTTTCTACTATTTTTGATAAATCTACTTCTGTTAATGCTGTTAACATTTCTTTATATATTTCTTCTGTGCAATCTTCAAATGGAGCTTGTACATATGTTCCACCATTAAATGGTAATACAGACAATCCATTATAATGTTCTCTATTTTTCCACATCCATTCTCCAGCTAATTCCCAATCTTCTGTTTTTAATGAAATAGTTGCCGAAACATTATGAGTATTAGAACCTGTTCTGTGTCCTGATTTTACCCATTCATTTGCAATTAATTTTATTCTTTCTAATAATTGAAATGGAGACTCTGTTCTTAATATAGCACCCTTTGGAGCTTTTTGTGGAATAGATATTACCGCAGTATCATGTGGCCTAAAATATTCATCTTCTATTAAAACTGGATGATTTTGTTTAAGATAATTATATATCGTTTCATTTTTTCCGACTCTAATTCTTCTAATATAAAAATCATTATGCCATGCATGGATTCCAGATGAGGTTCCTAATGCTAACGAAGTAGTTCCTGCAGGTTTAACTGTAGTGCATCTTGCTGCTTTTCTAATTCCTATCAGTTTTGCTACTCTGCTATTTTCTCGCTTTACTACATCTGCTGCTTTTTGCATATCATATCCTAATACAGCTCCAGAACCAATACCGGTCATCGATACTCCTATTAAAGCATCCTTTTCTGTTGTTTCTCTCCAAATTTCTCGTAAATAATGAAAATTAGTATATCCTGCTTGAAGTGTACCGATAAATGCAGCTGCTTTAACTCTTTTATTAAATTCATCTTGTGAATCAATATCAGATGCATTTACTTCACATAAATTACAAAATTGATAAGGCCTCAATGCAATTTCACAACAAGGATTAGTTCCCCAATCTTTATCATTATTAAAATATATTCCAGGTTCTCCAGCTCCAGATAATTCAACACGTTTCCACAATTCCATAAAGAATTTTTTAGTAATTTTATGTCTCATTAATACAGCTGAATTATTTGCTCGGCCTCTTTGTGGATTAGTTTCCCACCAGTTACCCGATTTGCAAGATATCATTTCTCCGTCGTCGGCACTAAATAAACTTATTAATGCAGCTCTTCTTATTCCTCCGGCTAATACTGCATCTGCAATATAACAAATAATATCATGTGTTTCTAATGTAGTTAAACATTCCCCATCTCCTTTTTCTTCAAGTATTCCAGCAATTTTAAGAATGCATTCTTTTAATGGTTGAGGGCCTGGAGCTTTTCCTCCGGATGTTACTAATTGTGCTCCTTTGGGTCTTATATCAGAAAAATCAAAATCAATCCTACTTCCTCCACCATTCATATATGATTTCATAAGTACTTTTACTGCATCAGCCCAACCTTCAATTGAATCTCCAACTAAGAATCGTTTTTTTCTTTTTGGGTATGGCTTTCTAATAGGAGGTAATTTTGCTACATGATGTTTTTGCACTGAATATCCTACACCAGTGCCTCCTAATAATAAAAACATTGTTTCACTAAATGAGTCGATATGATCAATTGGTAGATATGCACAATTATATACTCTATTAGGAGATATTTCAATTGGTTTACCACCAAATTGTAAACTTCTCATTGACGGTAAAACTTTTTTATCATAAACAAATTTATATACTTCATTAATTTCATCTTTCAATTTAGGATATGTTTTGAGATGCATTTTTTTGTTTCGAGTTACTAATTCTTCCCATGTTTCCCTCCTATTTAATTCTGGTATATATTTTGCATACTTCATATATACTGTTATGTCTGATAAAATTTTGTTTGAAATATTCATTTATGACTCCTTTAATATTTTTAGATAAAAAATGGCCCGGAGTTTTTTCGCAGGCCTTCTATTATATATATGTTAATTATCCTAAACTTCCGCCAAGATCTTTAAATTTTTGTGCTAAATTTTTCTTAATCATAGACTCACCCGTTTTCATTATTTGGGTCGTTTGCTTACCTTGTGTTGTTTGTGGCTCGAAGAATTGAAATTGTCCATTATTTGTGTTAATTTTACTAGGCAATGTAATACCATCCGGGCCGAATCTATTTTTTATTACATGGCCCCGACCAGTGCCAGAGAGCTTATCTTCAACTTTTCTTGAAAGTGACATTAAAAAGTCAGAAACCATTACTTTTCCATATGATGCTGCAATCTTATCTGCTTCAATAATATCATCTTCTAAACTAGATCTTCCTGCTTGTGATGCAGTCCAAACTGGTATTTCATATTCACCAGCCATGCCCCTAAGATCTTCATATAACTCTTCTAATGCTTCATGTTTATCTTTTTTATTATTTACTTTCAATAAATCTGCATAATCTACAATAACTAGATCCGGGGTTTTTCCTAACATTGCACTTTTTTCAATATGAGCTTTTATTCCCATTACACCAGTAGATTTTGTTGGATAATATTTTATTACTAATTCTCCTGAAATAGTTTTCATTTTTTCTTCTATATCTTCTTGATAATTTTTTAGATTTTGTGCTGGTATTCCTGTTAATACTGAATCATATCTTTGTCCTACATAATTCTGATTAAGTTCTAATGTATAATGAATTACTGTTTTGCCGGCTTTGACTGCATGAGCTCCTATATTAATAAGCAACCATGATTTACCAATGCCGGCCGGTGCCATTACTACTCCTAATTCCCCAGGAGCTAAACCACCATCCATTAAATCATCAATAACATCCCAACCGGTTGTGATTGTATGTCGGGCTGCTTCATTATATCGAATATCTACTTGATCTTTATATTCTAACCCAACATCTGTGTCGGCGCCGGCTTTCATAGCCGAATCGATATTAGATTTAATTTCATCATAGTTACCCATTTTTAATAAAGCAACTGATTCCATTATAGCTCGTTTAATTTCTTGATTTTTACAAAAATTAAGTATTTCTGCTTTTACAAAAGACAAATCTTCCGAATCCATATACCGGAATACATCTTTTAATTGTTCTAATATTGCAGTTTTAAAAACATCATTATCAATTTCTGTTATTTTTACTTTTAAAACGTCTTTAGTAGGTGGTGTTTTATATTCTCGAAAATGAGCTAATGAAGTTTCTAATAGCCAACTATTAGCATCGGATTCAAAATATTCTGGTTGGATTATATCTGCTATTTGTTGTAGAAATAATCTATCAGTAAATAATGCAGCTATAACTTTAACTTGGAACCCCCAACCATACTCACTTAACTTATCCGTCATGTAAAAATTATATTAAAAATATATTATAAATCAAAATTAATGTGTCTGTTTTGCAAATGCACTCAATGAAAGCCAGGTATTAGTTAACCAATCTGGTAAATTTTTCATTACACTCCACATTTTATCTTCATAGAATAATCTTTGAAATTCTTTTCTATCAAGCATTGGCACAGGTTGTGCCATTATCCCTCTAATTTTAGAACTAGTTGCTGCAGGAATATTTAATAATTTTATATTCATTAAACGATAATTTTGTTCTATCGTATCAAAGTTATCTAGTATTTTTTGATATGTTTTAGATTCATTTAAACTAGATTTGCTTTTCTCTTGTAATTCGTCTAATGTATAACATTTGTCTGCAGAAAGTTCTGGTAAATGTTTTTGTATCGTTTTTGGACCGATTCCAGATACACCTGGTATATTATCAGACTTATCTCCTGTAAATGATCTATATAATACCATATTATTAGGATGTATATTAAATTCGTCTAATACCATTTGGGTATCATACATTTTCTTTTTAATAGGAGACCAGACTTGAATTTTATCATCAATTAATTGATAAAAATCTCTATCGGTTGATACTATAGTAATCTTTTTACTTTTATCATGATATTGATCTGCAATATATGCAATAGTATCATCTGCTTCAATACCATCCATAGCTAAAAATGTAACTGGTAAACAATCTAAATATGAAACTAATCTGCTAAATTGAAACCGCATTGCTACTTGTTCATCTTCTATTGTAGTAAAATGATGATCATGTCTTCGTAACTTTGTTTTATTGGCTCGATTTGCTTTATAATCTTTATAAATAGTTTTTCTTCGAGCAGAACCTCTTTGTCCGTCAAATGCTATAACACATCTAGATGGTTTAAAATCTCTAACTGTTTTTCCTATAGAATATAAAAATCCAGTTATACCACCTATATGGTCACCATCTTCATTATATGCTGGGGTTGCTCCGAAGCTACGAATGAAAGTGTTAAGTCCGTCAAAGATAATTATATGATCATCTGGTGCTGACGGACCTAAACTCTTTTCGTTTTGTAACTCATTGAATAGTTGTTGGAATCTATTCTTCATTTATAACATTTTCGTCAATTACTACATCATCTATACCTCCATCGATGCCGGCTTGATATTTGAAAATATAAGCATCACATATACGTTGATATAATCTTTGTTTTGTTTCTGGAATATTAATTACTTTTTCTAGAAAGTCTTTTGATTGAAATTTTATTTCAGAAAAAACTTCTCCAGTTAATGGATCTACATCTTCAAGCGTATACCATGCACCTGATTGTTTTACTATATCAAATGTTTTCATAACAGACAACCAACCACCATAATTATCAATACCGCTATCATAATAAATTTCATAATTTATTTTTCTATGCGGAGGACCCATACGATTTTTTACTACTTGCACACTTGTTTTATTACCAACCACTTGTTCGACTTTATTAACTTTAGCTTTGATTTGGCCTAGGTTTTTTAAACGAAGTCTAACTGATGCATGGAATGGAATTGCTTTGCCACCTGCTGTCGTCCAAGGGTCACCAAATGATACACCCATTTTTGTACGAAGTTGATTAGTAAATATAAGACAAATTCGTTCTCTTGCAATCCAATTGGTAACTTTACGCATTGCTTTAGAAAGGATAATAGATTTGGAAGTTGCATATCCATCTTTATCATATTCCATTGACATCTCAATTTTTGTAGATGCCCCCATAATAGAATCGACTACTATAGTTACTAATCTATCTTTATCAGATTTTCTAACACCTTCAACGATAGTTTCAATAGTTTCAAATATTTCTTCTACTGTTTCTAATGGAACATATAACATTTTTTTGAGATCTACTCCAATAGCAGTTAGAAACTCAGAACTAGTTGCAGACTCTGTGTCTATATAAACAGCTAGGCCTCCTTTTTTCTGAGTTTCTGCTAATGTATGTGCAGCTAATAAAGATTTACCAGAAGCTTCAAGACCAGTAATTTCTGTAATTCTTCCTACTGGAAATCCTCCCATGGGTTTATTTGAAATTGCTAGATCTAGCATGGAACATCCAGAAGATATCCATTCATGAACATTTGTAGGAGCATCTAAATCTCCATCCAAAAAATAAGCTGTCTTAAGAGCTTGTCCTTTAAATTGTTTGTTAATGCTTTCTGCTAACACTGTAGCTAAGCCGTCCTCGACTTCCTGTTTACTTTTAGCTTTCGCCATAATACTCCTTATGAATTAAATAAATCGTCAAATGCAGCCGATACGTCTGCTTTCTTTTCTGTTACCGGTTCATTTTTAGAATCGGTTGTTGTGGTAGCTTTTTTTTCTGTTGTGGTTACATCAGAATCAGCACCATCTGGATTCATCCATTCTTTAAGAGTAGTCTCAAGTTCTTCGTAAGTTGGTTCTGGAAATATATCAGTTATTTTAGCCTGATTCATAATTTTCTTTGCAACGTCTTTATCTTCTGTTGCTGCAGATGTATTTGGCTTAACACGAATAGAAGTTTTAGGATATCCTCCACCCTCTGCTGGTGTAAATTCTACATCTATATCACGACCATTCATTAAGTCTGTAATATCGCCATAATCTGGATCAGAAATAATAGATAATAATTCTGCATAAATGGTTTTACCAAACCCCCAGAATTTTGGTCCTTCTGATTCTTTACCTCTAACAATAACCGGGACATATGTCCTCATTTTCGGCTCGATTTTTCTTCCCATTAGCCATTCGTCTTTATCTCCAGTTTTCTTAAGTTTTTCTGCAAACTCTACTACTGGATCTGCGTTACCAAAAGTGATAGGCGAAAGCATACTACGCTTTGCTATATCATAATGGAAATACATTTCTAAAAATGGGTTTTCTTTGCGATGCACGTAAGGTACAATTCGAACTCTTTGCTTGCCTGGTTCAGGTTTCCAAAGATTGTTTCTCTTTTCGTCGGTTTTGTTTAATTGGTTAAGTTTTGCCTTGATGGCGTTTAAATCTAAACTCATAGTTTATTCCTTTAATTGTTTATTTATTTATTTATTAATTATATTATAGATATTTAAATCTTTAATTCAAAGTTTATTAGTTAATTTTTTTATATAAATATAGTTTAAAATGATATTCTTGTAAAATATTTTAATGCAACAATTTTATATCCTGGGTTGGCAGTTAATATAAAAGAATTTTCATATTTGGGCCAATATAATTGAAAACTTTTGTCTAACACCCCATTATTTTGTTCTATGATTATTTCATTTAGAGCATTAACGGTATATAGAGTATTTGTTTCTTTTTTTCTATGTATCGATATTGTATTTTTACCTCTGAAGCCGGTATCTTCTGCATTATATGTGCAATATAATTCATGTTGTTTATTTGCATTTTCAAATACAAATATCCGGTTTTCTGGTATAGTAAAGTTTTGTTTGATATATTCTATTACGATATCAAGATTATTTCGATGTGCAAATGTGCACAATAGTTGTGTTTTCAAATCTACTACCTTTGTTCTATAATCTTTATACCGCCTTGACTGATGCCGGCGAATTTAAAATCAGATAATACTTTAATCCCGTCTGGTCTAAATAATATAAATGGAATTTCGTCGCCTATTATATCATTTACGGAGTTTTGTAAATCTACTGTTAATTGTTGTGGGTTTCGTATATATTCTAATCTACGTAATCTAGTAATTATTTGATCTATACCAGCAGTACCTATTACTTTAACATTTAATGTTTCTATATCTTCATAAACATCAGTGGATGGTACGTCGACTGCTAAACTAACTGGTTTTTGATTAGGGCCACGTAAAATCATCATATCATATGATTCTTTGGTTGATGTAGCTATAGAAGCTAATGAATCATATGCTTTTATAAATGCTGGTAAATCTTTACTTTTATTAAATTCGCCAGTTGGTATAAAATCAAATCTAGTTCGTCCATCACTACTAGGCTTATTTAAATAATTAATAAAATCTTTTACGCCTTTATTATCAGGTTGATTTATCCAATCTATTCCATTATCTGTTTCTAACAATTGTTTCATTAATTCTAATGTAGGAAGTATTTGTGTTCTCCACCAATTTTGTTTTGTAATTACTCCTTTTACTCCTAAACGAATTGCAGATGATTTTGATGTTCTATAATCCTTTACTTCAAATTTTGTTTTGCCGGCATATGGACCTTCTTTTTCTGACGCACTAGGCGGAACTGTTAAATCATAACTCTCTCCTCCTCCACTTACTTTAGCGCCCCGAATTAATGCTGATAAATAAATTTCTCCTCTTCCTAACCCTTTTGGCTCCAATTGTACTAATTTTGCTGCTACTCCTTCATCAAACTTTAAATTATCTAATGCATCTATAGACGTTTCTGTATATAACAATTTAGAAAATTCTATCATTTCTGATTCAGTTATATTATCAAAAAATCGTTGTAATGCTTCTATTGACGCGCCTTTTGGTAATAATTCTAAAAATTGATTAAAATCATTTTGTTTTCCGGCGGCGTTTATAATTTCAATAAATTCCGGATGTAAATTAAAATCTCCTTGATGTATTCTAGCTGGAGCTTGTTCTGAATTTGGGTCTAACTCATTATCTGGTTTAGCTTCTGTTATTCCTTTTGATTGATTAACAATAGTATTAATAACTGGTCGTTCAAAATCAGTCAGTTCTGTTAATACATCTCGCAACACTTCATAATCTGAATCTGTTTTGGGATATCCTGAATCTAAACGATACGTCCATTCAGTTAAAATTTTATGCATATCTGTCATAACAATATAGTTTTCATTTTACTATAAATATTTCCTACTTTACATTTAACCGGGAAATTTCCAGATTCTAACGAATTTTTAATATCAGGAAGCACGTATTTAGCTTCTGATATAGGAACATCAAATAAAATAGAGTCATATGTATATAATATCATACACGTTTTACGACCGATTAATATGTCTTGAACTTTATCTAATTTTTGCACAGATACTTCTGTTTCTACTGCCTGTAAATAATAATTAAATAATTTATTTGCAGTCATATTTTTTAAAAAGTCTGAACTAAGACGTCTTTTTAATATTGGGGTTTCTATATACTTTTGCCGCTTCCATTTATCCCACAATTCATATATCATCGAATTTACTTGTTTAAAAAATGGAATTGATAAAAATTCTTTGTCTATATTACCATATAATAGTCTAAATGTTATTTGTTTGCTTTTTTCATATTGTTCTTTAGTTAATGTTTCTACACCAAAATAAAATTTACCAAAATATTCATGTATAGATCCATGTGGTAATTTATATCCTATTAATCTTGCAATAAGCCGTACATGATATGCATCAAAATCCATTTCAACTAAAGCACCATCTTTAAATCTGCTACAAAATGCATCTCTAGTGCCATCTGTTTTGTTCATTGCTGCAAAATTAAAGCCTCTGAAAGCATTTGACGGTCTTCCTGTTGCTGTATGATAATGATATTGAGAATAAACATAATCATTATTTATTAATTCAGGCAATTTAAACGAATTTGTTACTTTTAATCCATTTTGTTCTATATCAGCAAATACTTTAGGATATATGCTATTGAATTGTTTATATGAATCTGATAATTTTGAGTTTATTATCATTGGCCATGCATATTTTCTTATCTTTTGACACATAGACAAATGTTGTTGCATTGGAACTATACCATTTACTTGTGGTAAATTAGAATGTCTGCGCCAATAAAATTCATGAGCTGGTGTGGGATAATGTGATTCTTCATATGACTCTCCATAGGTGTACCACCACAATGTTTTTACATCCCATACAGCATCATTTCCACCTATTTGTAGCCATTTCTTTTTGTCATGAACAAAGATGTCTTTTAGTTGGAGAAAGTCGTGTATATACTTGCGAAAGCCCCTTACTTGCTCTGTATGATGTATTGGAATTATAACTTCTATATCATTTTCTGAATATATGTATATTGCGGATAAATTTGATGTAGATACATGGTGTTGAGAATTACAGAATATAGGTACTAATAAAGTTTTTTTATTTTGTATATCTTGCAATATTGCAGTAACTTCTTCGTTATGATCCAGTATCATATATTAATAATAAGAAAAAAAAGTTAAATAGCCGAATCATTTATATCAGGCGGAACTATAATTAAACGTTCTAATAGAATATTATTATTTATAGTTTGGTCATCAGCTGATTCTTTTAATGCGTTATTTTTAATAGGAATTTTTATTTTAGGTTTTAATTTTTTATATTCTATTGAATTCGCTTCGAGTTTAATAAAGGATTCTAATTTTTTTGATTTTCCTGTAATATATATTTTGCCAGTATATGCTTGACCATTTGATTGTATATTGTAAAATCCTTTATATTCTATATTTTTTAACATAAATTGCTTGCCAAAACTATATAAGTTTTTATAATTTTTACTTGTCGTTGTATATAAATCGTTTAACATAATTTTATTATTATTTTATTTAGCTAATTTTTGGTCGCATTTGTGCTTGTATTTGAGTAGTCCATTCGCCATCAGTTGACACACTGTGTTGTATACCTTTGATAAAAAATACTGTATTTTTTCTATAATTACTAGGCAATATATCAAAATCCAATACATCTCCAATTCTAAAACCAGTAATACCATCGATTGTAAATGAGCAATCCCACGTAAATATAGGTGATGTTATTTCTAATGCTGATTTTGGATTGTCAGCTGGATATTGTATATATCGTTTCAATGCTTTAGTTAATGCATCTCGATTTCCAGAATTAGATTCTCTTCCAAATTTAATTTTTGATTTAATTAAGTTTTTCATATGTTTGATATGATTATCTTTATATTCTTTATTAAGTTTTTCTAAAAATTTAGAATTTCCACTACTTTGCATTAAATATAAAAATGGAGCAAAATCTTTTGAATCTAAATTATCTGCACTTCCCATCAATGCATATGAATAATTTGACAAAGAAGCTGGCATTTTTGAAGATAAACTAAAATCTCTAACTATTGTTCCAATTTTTGTTCCTTCTGGGGTTTTGTCTAAATTAGGTGATTTTAATATATCAGTTGATAATTTATTTGTTAATCGAGCGGTCATCGGAACTATATATGGAACTACTGCATTTTTTTCTATAGCAGTACCAGAAAAATTTGCATCATAAAATAATAATTTATTTTGAAATATTCTATCTGGGTGGGTTACTAATTTCATTAAAACTGCCCCAGCTGTAGCATCGTTAATTAAATTACTAATACTTTCTAAAAATTGATTAACTGAAAATTCTAATGCAGATTTATCAACCATTGATGTAAATATATTATCAATTTCTTGTAAGTTTATAAATATTCTACTCGGACATCCAACTGAAGATTTAATTCCGGTTTCATTTTCTACAGTATCAAAAAAGCCTGGAAAATGATGTGGAGTATTTCCATTCGTTCCTAGTATATCTTTCATATAAATTGTAGATCCATATTTTTCAGTTGTCCCTCGTTTGTCATCTGCTGGTAATAATAATACTTTTTCAGGATGTATTGAAACTAAATTAGGTAAATAATTACTAAAACACATTTTATCAGAACAAATTACACCAGCATCATCAGATCGGTCTTTAGTTTTTGAAATAATATTATCATTTAAAAATTGAATTAGGGTTCCTAATGTTATATATCGAGACCATGAAGCAATCGATGTATCAGATGGATCTGGTGTTGGTTCTCCTTGAAGAAACCACTGATCTGTAAATTTAAGAGTTGTTTTATTTTCTTCATTTATTGTTTCTTCATAATTGGTAGGACATAATCTAAATGCAAATGAAAATTGTTGCAACTGTTCTTGTTGTTTAATTGTATAATCTTCTAACAAAATATCGTTTGTAAATCCAGTTGCATAAAATGTTAATGATTGATATGGATCATTTTGAGGAATAGAACTTATTGTTTTATATTCTATTGGCTGTATTGACATTGGATTAATAGCAAATTTTGGTCTGGTATCAGCCATTCCCCCTGGAGGTCCTTTATATGTTAGATCTTGGTCTGTTTGTGTAACACTACCAGAAGCAAATGATGTTATAATATTTTCAAAAATTCCTTTTGCTTGTTTATTTATATCGTCTGGTACATTTGGTAGGACTCCTCTATTTTTAGTATTAAAATGGGCTGGTATTTCTTCATCTGGTATATCAGGAACATTATATAATTCTTCATCTGAGATGTTTATTAAATATTGAATTGTTTGATATGTATTAACTATATCTATAAACTCAATTAATTTATGGTGAAATTGATAACTAGACATACGTTTTCGAGATACCGTATTCAGTAATTCAAGTGTGCGTAATCCTTTTTCAAATTGTTGTTGTTTTAATTTTTGTTTTGATGTTTCATTTGCAACATTTTCTAATAATGTAGACGTTAAACTAGGTATTATTTTTTGTGCTATTGATAATGATGATTCTAAATTTTCAGTAGGAGCTCCTTTAGATTTAGCTTCAAATAGTTTTTTCTTTATATTAGCTATTTTGCTTTGTAATTTTTTTAATTTTTTTGCTCGTTTTTCTTGTCGTGCTTGTTTTTTCTTTTGTTTTTCTAATTGTTTTAATGTTTGTTTGTTCCGGTCTTCTTTTTCTTTTTCTAATTTGTTAAAAAAATCTTTTTCATACGTTCCTTCTGATGTATCGCGTAATGACTCTATTTCATCTTCATCATAATATGTATCTGTTTGTTCATCATAATATATAGTTTCTTCATCAATCTCTTCAATGATATCAATATCTTCGTCTTCGAATTCATCTTCTCCTGGAAATTCCGTTGGGAGCGTGTTAATGGGAGTACTCGAATTATATTCAGGATCATCAGAAACATTGTTTTGTATCATACTAATATCTGTATGAGTATTTGATATACCTCTTAATTTTAATGTTAACTGACCGGAGAAATCTGATTGTATACTTAAATCAAAATTAATAATTAATCCGGAGAATTCAAATACATTTAATTTACTTAATTCTTGTAGTTTTTGTTGTACTTGTTCATCTTTTAAACCTGTTAATTTTTTTAATTCAGTAGCAGTTGCTGTCATCGTTTCACTTAAACGTAATTCGGTTATAACAGCTTCATCTGGATATACAAATTTAATAACACAAAATCTGCCTGGGCGCATTAATATACTTTCGATTGAATCTAAGTCTCGTTGCATATTTGGAATTGATATTGTAATATCTGCAGAATTTAATAATTTCTGTGCATGATCTCCGATAGTTACAGAAGCATTAACGATATATGGTGGTATTCTTTGTTGAACATTACCTCTACGATAATTACCATATAAAGCTTCCTTGCCAGGCGTTGTAAATTTTTCTCCTTCGAATTCTGTTGTTATAGGATCTCCTTCGACCCACTCTATGGTACTAGCTGGTTTAAATATCTGAGCTGAAGGGCCTGCAGTTTCAGATAAAAATCCATTTTTTCCTGTCGGCTGATACTCTTCCCGCCTTACAGAATCCCCTCCTAGATTTAATATCTGTCTTGTTGTTTCATCTTTTCCAGCAAATGATTTTAATTCAACATTTGCTATTTTACCAACCATATAATTGATATCTCTAGTTGTTCTTCTATAACCAGCTACTGCACGAGCATCTAGTTCTTGTTGCAAATTAGAATCTAATTCTGAATAAAATAAATTACCTTTTGTTGCCATTTTATCTTGTTTTATTTATATTTTCAATTTCATCTAATATTCGGTCTTTATTTGGTATTCGTATAATAGTGTTTCTTGGCACTATCAATGTGCCTTTTCCTAATTTATTTACTGTTGCAATAATCCACCACAATGTTGGATCTCCATAAAAATCATTTGCTATTTTATCTAAACGCTCTGGAGTTGAAGTTTGTATCACGGTGTCCGTGCTATTAGGGGATGCTGATATAAGTATGCTGTGTAGTTTACGAATACCTTGTTTATTTTTTACAATTGTTGCTATGTCATACCGTTTCATTATTGTCCTTTAGCTTTTTTGAATTCGTCAGTTTCTCTAAGTTTAGTTTCTAATATTCCACCGCTACCATGACCTTTTTTATTTAGATCTTTAAAAATACCACTTTGTTTTGCATCATCTAGCCAATCTTTTTCTGTATTAGATGGGGTTATATTTCCATGTTTATCAGTACCTGTTTTTCTTTGCATATTTGCATCATAAGTATGTTTATCACCTAATGAGTAGAATGCTCCACCTTTCTCTGGTAATTCATTTGTGATTATATCTAATCCAATAGAAACTGATATTTTATGTGGAACTTGTTTCATTTCCGGGTCTTCTTCTAAATTTATTTCCCATGTAGTGTCACCATCCATTAATGTATAACTTAATGAATTAATTATAGCTGGAGTTGAAACGAATAAATCTCCAATTGTTACTCTTAGCCATGGTGCTATTAATGAAATTGAATTATTTTTATATTCAGGAGCTGTATATCCAGCTAGATAATTTAATTTTCGATATATAAATTTCATTTCATCTCTAGATGTTGCATATACAGTGAAACTTAAATCGACGCTTCTACCATATCCACTATAATGATAATTGCTGTCAGCACGACCGATCATATTAATTGGCATCCATGATGGCGAAAATGTGTCTGATAAACTAGTCATTGTTGCTCTAAAAACTAATATATCATCTTTTGCAGTTTTATTTCCTACATGTGCCTTGGGTCCGGTGAAAAAGAATTTAATAAAATCTTTAGTTGTGCCATATGGATTTGCTCCTAAGAATTTTGTTGCTTTCTGGATTTTTGTATTTTGTTTACTAAGCCATTTTCCAACTCCTCCTTCAGCATCTCCAAATAATTCTTTTTGCGGAAGCCATCTATATATTTGATGATGATTTCTTTTCCCGTAATCTATAACATTAACTTTATCTCCCCGGAATGGTTGTAGTTTATTAGCTATATTTCTAGCTTTATCCATAAATGATGAGCCTTTCCACGTAGTACTCTGGCCGGCCATTGTTTTTAAGGTAAAATCATTTCTTAGCGCTGGTGCACCTTGAGTTCCTAAACCATAATAACTGTCTACATTATATAAACTATACACTCCAGTAGTGGCTGATGCACCGGCTAATACTCCAGCTTTAACACTACCTCTTAAAGAAGCACTTAATCCGTCTACACGCGTTCCCATAATATTAGGAGCTTTTCCCATTTTTGTCCAGAATTTTTCTTCTCCAAGTAATGATATTTTCCTAGTTCTAAAATCTGGATATGGTACCGGCATTAAATTAAAAGGCCTATTATTTAAATTTACAAAAGGAGCGGTAGCGAATATACTTTGATTCTTACCAACACCGGCGGCAGCTACATCTATAAATGCATTTACTCCAGGAACTCCTAATGCAGCAGCTGACATTTTTCCTCCGATAGATAGAAGTCCGCCACCAATATTTCCCCAATCAATTCCAGAATCTTTATTATATGGAACTTTTTGATTGGTATTCAAAAACATATAATTTGGATGTCTATCTCTATAGCTATTTATTTTCATAATATTATCCTATGCTCTTCCTGATTGCATTTGAAATGGTGTATCTACAGTTACTTTTATTTGGCTCATGGCAGCTGCTAATAAAGCATAATCTATTGGTGCGCCTTGAACCGTAACTGGGATTGATTTTCCGTCTGGTAATGGTACTACTGCTTCTATTCCATGTAATGTTGCAGGATATCCCGTTGTTGGTCCTGATGCTATTCCTCCCTTTGCCCGTTCTATAACGTTTTTTACATTAACATTGCCTCCCTCAGCGACTGGTATTGTCATGTTCGGGATTGATGCACCTTGAATTCCTTTAACAATTGATGCCGGAAATTTACTGGTGAAAAAATCTTTAAGGTCTGTCATGACAGCTGTTGCTAAAGTTGATGTACCTCCAAATCCTTCTACGAAATCGGTTAATGCCTTATACAAAGGTGCCTTTTGGTTATCCAATAGCGATTTCACAAGATTTAATTGTACATTCCCTAAATCTGTCATTACATTGGCTGCTTGTAATGATTGACCGAAAAATCCTTTTGCATCAGTAACTTGAGTATGAAAATTCGCTGTATATCCTTCCATTGTAGCTCTTGCATCTTCTAATCTTTTTGTAAATCCTTCGTCGTCCCCTCCATAAGCAGCTGAGCTGACTATCCCTGCAGTTAATGTTTTATCAATATTTTGTAGATATACTTCAGACATAGTCATTTTATCTTTTTCTGATGTTTCTATCTCTTTTATATACTCTTCTAAGGCTGTTTTCTTTTTACCGTGTGTTTTTGATAATTCGGATTTCAGTTCTTTGGCACTTTTTCCGAATAAATTTCCTAAGCCTGATTTTTCAAGCATTTTAAATCTTGCTACTTGTTCTGCTACATCGTTTGCACTTTGATTGGTAAGTTTTGCAAATGATTCCATATTAAACACTGATCCGTCTAAAACATGAACTTGTGATTTAAGCATTTTATGATATACATCGGCGGCTTCTGCAGATTTACCTTGCATGGTATACTGATTCATTTGAGATATTAAATTTTCGCCATTTTGGTCAACAAGTCTTTGGCCGGAAATTAATTGATAGTCTATTTCATTTCCAACGGATTCTTCTATATTTAAAAAGCCTTTGGCTGTTTTATGTAATGCGTCCATGGACATGCCCAAAGACTTCATCTTTAGCACTGCTAATCCAATTTGATTAGGATATCTTGAAAATGTGTTTAATGTGGCCAATCCTGTTTTTGCAATTTCTTGTCCTATAAGATTTGATGCATTTTCAAAACCGGTTTTCTCTGATATAATCTCATTGAGTTCATATTGCAACATCATTTGTTTCTCCAGAGTAGGGATTACTTCTCCTTCATCATTTAGTTTTTGTAAACTCGAATAAAATAATTGATTTTTACTTGCTTGTTCTCCGGTTAATCTAATATTTCTTTGTAATATCTTTTGGCCTCGGATTAATTTTTTATCAAACTCAGAAACTGACGTTGTTGATTTTAAAAACCCACCTTGAAGTTTTTTTACTGCTAAAAAATATTTTTCAGTTTCTTGTCTACCGGTTTTTAATGTTGCAGAATATATATCTAATTGTTTTCCTAATGTCCCGGCTTCTTTATATGTTAAATTAAAAGCTTTTTGAAGCTTTGTATTTCTCTCTTCCATTTTACCAAGCATTTCAACATTTGTTTTATATACGTTTGCTAATTGTTCTGCTTGACCAATGGTTTTTTGAACGCCGACTAATATCTTAGAGTTAGCCGTTTCGTAACCGGACATTGCAGTTATAAGTTTTTTATATTCCTCTACTGCTGCAGTTGCACCTGGCTTGGTACCGGTTTTGGCCCCTGTATTTTTCTTCTTATGGGACTTTCCTCCTTGGCCATGTCTAGGTAACGACCTTAAATAAGAATATAATAATTTGTTTGTATGCTTCATATAATAATAAATATTATACTTTATTTTTTCTGAGTCGGTCCGCGGTTGATAGTTTTAGCAGGACGAGATGCTTTTTTATTTTGTTGGTTGATAGCATCGTGTTTTTTATTAACTTGTTCTATCCAAAATTTTCTAAGAAAAATTGGCATATGATATATAGTATCCCAATCCCATCGACCTTCACCAAACCAAATTAAATTGAATATATGTTCATGAAGAATTTTTCGATCAGATGGTTTAAAACCAAAAAAAGTCTGCTTTAAGAGGAAACCCGGCAGTGAAGGTGCTCCCATCTTCACCTTCAAAATCTGCTTCTAATATTACGCCTGGAGAATTATTAATAATATATTGTCTAAATTGTTTTGCTTGTTTAGATAAAAATTCATAACGAATAAAATGTTTAATACTTTCTTCATCTCTTTTATCTCTTACTTGTGTGATAATATTTAATAAAAACATACTAACAGTTTCATTTTCATTTGGAATAGTTTTTTTGATAAAAGAAAATTTTATAGTTAAATCAGTAGTTACTTGATATGAAAATTCACCATTATCATCTGAGTTTAAATTAAATGGTTTGTATTTTATTTTTGTTAAATCTACTGATCGTTCTAAATCTTTATTTGTTACTGGATCTGTTACCATTACCGGATAATCAGCTCCATATGCAAGTATTCTGGCTTGAATAACCAAACCATCTTTGTCTGTGTCTGATATATCATTTATATTAATACCTGGTGTTGTTATTATGCTTTCTAATAATTTATCTAACATAATTCCTTGTTGTATATATGATTTATTAGTTAATATATCTTCGTCATATGCTGTCATATAACGCATTTCTATAGTTCCAGATGCTAATGGATGATCTTTTGGATATATTTTACCTTCAGATGACAATTTTACAATTTCACTAGGTAATGAACTTTTTTGTGATGTATCATATTCTTGTTTTGCTAATTCAACAATATTGTCTTTGCTTAAACGATCGGTAACTCGTGCCATATATTTCCTTTTATAACTTTTTTTATATAAATATCATGAACATAAAAAATGGGAGCTTTTGACTCCCATTACTATAATATTATTATTAATATTTTAAAAACTTAATAATGCCCAATCATATCGAAGAGTTAATTCAATTGAAACGACTTCTTCTGAACTCCAATCTAAAGAACCAAAATTGGCACTAGTAATAAATGCACCTTTTAATTGCCATTCTTCAACAACTTCACCTAACGGACTTAATTGTTTTAATAAAATATCTTTTTTATAAAAATCCGAATATCCATCTCTTCCAGTTGCTGATTCGTGATGAGCTCGTATCCATTGCATTACGGCTTGTGCACCTGATGGAACAATTGCATCATAAACTGTTATTGATAAACTACTCCATTTCGATTTACCTTTAATATATCTTTGGATATTTATATGATCTAATGTAATTTCGCCGTTTTCTATACTAGGTTTCGCTGCAGTTTTTATTAAAAATGCTGGTATAGCTGCTCCATTTGTATCAATGATTGACATTACAAATTGATGTCCTTTTTTTGGCTCCCAAGTAAACGCATTATCGAAAAAATCATTTTCATTGCCATTAACATAATCAGTAACACCTGTTAAATCTCCCGTCAATGTATGATTAGTGTTGGTTTGTGCTGCTAATGCAGAATTATTTGGATCAAATGGGTTAAACTGATCATTAGCCATAATATTTTCCTTTTTTTATATAAATATATACAACATTAAAAAATTATCACTATTCTGGGAATGTTGCACCCGTTGGTTCTATACTAAAGTCTAACACAATAAATTCAGCCGTACGTGTTGGTTGTAATGCTATTTTACCATATAATACATTTTCGCCCTGGAATTCTGTCGGAACATCTACATTATCCATTATTACCATAAATGCATTTAAACCTTGTTGTGATTTTACTTGTTGCAAATATGGATTAACAATTGATATAAATCGTTCTCTGGTTACTGAATCGTTTTGATCAAATACTATATATTTAGATACACTTGTAATATATTTTTTAACTGTTATTAATAATCGTCTTACGTTAACTCTAGTTAATGCATTATTAGGACCTGCTTGAGAATCTTGAAGTGTTTTTTGTCCCCATATACAAACCCCATCGTTAGGGAAATTTGCTATAGGATTAATTCTTACATTATATAAATCATCGCGATTTTGTTGTGTAAGCGTAGTACTAGTTCCTGCTGCTTGTAATCCTCCCCGATTTAAACCAGCTGGTGCATACCATGGAGCTGCAATTGCATCGTTAAATGAAATTGCGCCGGCTACACCTATAGACGGAGGAACAAATTCTAATCTATTACTCTGATTGGCAATTTGAATCCATGGCCAATATACTGCAGTATAATTATTATTATACTTTTTATCATTCATATGAGTAATAACATCAGCCACAGTAGATTGTCTTTTTCCCTCTCCGCTATCGCCGTCTATATGAATATCCATTACATAAAATACATCTTGCCTAGTTTGTGCCATATTCATGGCCGAGAATGTTACATTAGAATGATAATAATCAATAATACCAGGTGTATATAACATATTAATATCATAAAAATCTAGATCAGATAATGTGTTTATAGCTTTGGTATATGTATTAGTTCCAGTTGATGTTGCTGTACTACAATCAAAACCAAATGTGTTAGTTGTTGTAATATATTGTCCGTAATATTTCTTTAAATTTGGTTTTGCTCCATCATATCCTTCTTGGAATGGTATTATAAATCTTCTAGTAGAAAGTTTAACCTTATTTGAAAATATTGATCCTGTTAATGCATTTTCTAATGATCCGGTGTATTTACCTGCTATGGTTGGGAAATTTGCTGAAATAGATTGTTCAACATCTCCTAAATAAAAATCAGCATTACTACCAGTGCTTTCACCTGTCGATGGAATTGGAGCTAAATAATTTAAGTTATTAACTTTTGTATAATCAAATCCATGATATATTCGACCTGAATATCCAGATGACCCATTTTGTGTAGTTATATTTGTAACTGGTGCCAAGTTTACTGTAGTAGTACCAGTACCATGTGGTGAAGTTACATCTTGAATTGGAGATTTTAATGCTTTATACCCAAATGGTATTTTTGATATGAATGTACTTAATCCATTTTTGATACCTTCTGCAACTTCTATACGAATATATTGTGAATTATTTTTATCGGTACCGTTTGTCTGTATATTTTCATTAGTATCAAATTCTATATATTGAGTACCAATTCGTTTTTCAATATAATCAGGAGAATTTGGATTAAAAGTTACATTTCTAAATGTTTCTATTATTTCTGGATCTTCATCAGTATCATCGGAATTAAATGGTGTAGTTTTAAAATATGATGATTTAACTTTTCGTACAACTACGGTAAATGTACCATAATTTAATGGATCTGATGTTTCTGATCCTTGTCTTATATCTCTAATTCCTATTTTAGTTTCATAATTAACAGCTGTTCCATGTGATAATGTATGAAATCTAAATAAATTATCTACTCCTCCACTTGAATCTTTTTGTGAAGTAATCCAAGGCGTGCTAGCATATTTATAATCATCTGTATTTGTATATGATGCAGTAACCATTGACATACTTACTCCAGACATCTGATTAAATAATGTAGTAGCAGTTGGATGTTTACATAATTGATATATTGGATATTTATTGCTTTTTGGATCACTTCCAAAAACATTTTCTAAATCTTTAGAAGGAATTCCAGTATTAATAGTACCACTAATTGCTGTAAGTGATTTAAAATCACCAGAAAATCCTATTGCGTTATCAGAGGCTGCAGTATATCCTGGCTCTGAGCCGTGGCCGTCTAATGTTAACGCAAAACTTCCACTTCCTGCATCTTGTATTGACGAAGATGCCCATAAATTAGCTTCATTAGTAACAGGACGCGTTGGGTGAAATACATGCGTTACATATTCCACAGAGCCAGATTTGGCTACTAAATGAATCAATCCACCACCAGATAAAGTATATCCATCTTCATATAATAAACGTGTTACCGTTATATTGTCGCCATTGGATAAATGTCTACGAACTAATTCTGGGACATAGCTATCTTTAAGATCTCCACTTCCAAATATTCTTTTATATTCAGCAATTGATGATATTTTTGTTGGTACTAATGCTGGGCCTTTCTCTGTAGGTCCTATAACTGCAGGTCCAGGAACTTGTGGAATAGCTCCTAAATTTCGTGTGTTGTCTATTTCTCTAGTAAATACTCCTGGCGAGTTTAATGACATTTTTTACTCCTATATATTTCTTTATTTATAAATATAATGTAACTAGTTCAAAAATTACATTGATGTAAATGTTCCATCATTTATATTAATTTGCCCATCGCCATATTTTTCTTTTAGCTTAGACAGTAATTCTTGTTCTTGTTTTCTTAAATTTTCAAATTCATTTAAATAATGCAATTTTTCTTGTTTTAAAATATGTTGTTCTGTAGTAATATTTCCTAATGCATTATAATTTTTTGCAAAGTTTTCTTGAATATTTTGTATTAAATTTAAATCTTCTTTATCTAATTTTTTAGTCATATTCCGTATTATTTATTTTAATAATAAAAAATTAAATATAAATATCCAAGATTTTATTGAGATATATTTCCACCTAATTCATTTGTAATATTAGTGCTAGGTGCATTATTTGATGATCCATTGGTTATTTCTACTTTCCATATAACTTTTTTAACAGAATGTCGCTTTTTTATAGTTTCTTTATTTACTTCATGTTGTGATAATAATGTTCCTTTAACAGTTAACGGAATTGTTGCTCTAACTAACCGATCTTCTCCTATAGTATTAACAGTTTCAAAACTAACAGAGCCTAATATAGATTCAAATTGGTTCCGGCCTTCTCCCCACGAATATCGATTATGAGGTAATAATTGATCTATTAAATCATTTAATTGTGTAGTAAAATCACACCATATTAACATTTCATATTCTACATCAACATATTTTGGAATATCAACAATATATATTTTATTAGATTTAACTGGTTGATTAAATGGATTAGGAAATAATGTATCTTGATATCGATTACGTTTATTATAGTTACCTTTATATATAAAATAATTTGAATCTGGAGTGTTATTTACATCTAATCCTTTATGAGATTCTCGCTCTACTGCAGAATTTCTTTTTAACATAATAAGTGGAGATTGAAGTTTTCCTTTTTCGTCTCTAGTATATCCTAATCTTTGTACATTATCCCACTTTTCTCCATTTGAAAATATCACCGGGACAATAGAAATATTTTTGTTAACTGTTACTTGAGGCCGGATTTTGTGTTCGATATACCATTTTATTGCATAATCAATATCATATAACGTACGTTGTGGAGTTCGTATTACATCATCATCACGCCTTCCGTGGTCTTTGCGATCATGGATTGGATCATTTCTATATCCTTCTGTTCGAATTGGATTAGGTTTATTTGTTTTTCTATCGATATTTTTACGATTCATCCGTGCCATTAAAATCCTTTATATGATGGTGATTTTGTATTGCCTCCGAATCGTAGATCTTTAATTGCTTGCGGTGTTTGTCTAGTTACATGAGCATTACATACAACAGAAACACTATATCCATGTTCAGATCCGTTTGGCCAAGTGTCTGGATTTTTACCGGTGAAATATTGATTTGCGTCTACATTATCTAATTCATAATATTCATTATCCCAAGATACTATATCTCCTACTTCTGGATAAAAATCAGCTTTTTCTAATAAATCTCTAGATATTGAAAATGTAGCTGTTCTTGTATAACTATATCCATAATCATCCATTCCAGCAGTTTTATCCTCTTTTGTAACTACACATGGAATTAATATAGAATCATAATATGACTTATTTTCCGATTCTCCATATATATTCGCATTACTTTGTTCTATTATAAGTTTATAAAATTCAATTTCAGTATCAATTATAGAATTAATCAGTTCGGAATTTATGGCAGCTACAAATCTTGCGTCTCGTTTACCTCCAAACAGTGCCATATTTTATCCTTATCCAACATATAAACGAAGTGGAATTTTAGCCATCATTTCATTTATTTGTGTTGCTTCTGTATTTTGTCTAGTTAACATTTGTTCTTTTGTCATTTTCTCTAAAAATTCTCGTAATTGAGTTATTAATGCGTCTTTTTCACTTTGTCCTTGTGATACTAAGTCGCTGCCATTAAGTGTTACTTCTCCATTTGGAATGGGTACTGATGAATATTTACTACGAATATATCCTAGCATTTCTTTTGCAATAGCAGATCCATATCTAATAATCCATGCCCTACCCATATCGTTAATTGTACTATATTTTTGATATGTATATGGTATATTTGACGCGTCTGATATAGCTCCTTTTGTTAATGCTGTGTTGCCGAATAAAACTGCGTCATTAGCTTTATCTTCTTCAAGCATAAATTCAAACCATACATTTTTAAAAAATGGTTCCATATTAGATCCAGAAGTAGTAGGAACTGGATACAATCGTATATCATCTCCATGTATATCAAATGTATAATGTGATTTTCTTATTCTATCATTAAATTCTATAGTTTGTATTCTTAATAAGTCTGCGTGTAATGGCATTAACATAAAATTAACAGATGGTGAAAACCCACCGAAATCAAATGCATCTAATAATTGTTGTGAACCTAAACCAGTTCCAACAAATGGATCAAAATATCTTATAATAGCTGGGGGCGCATTATGTAATACGCGCCTAACTTCTATTCCGTTAGAAGTTGATAATGTAGTTCCTAATGCAGTTTCAGCTGCAGCTTTTAAATTATATGTTTGTTGTCCGGGTTTAACATCAATTGATGCAGAATACCATTTTGTATATCCACCTGAATCAGCTTCAGTACCATATGCTTTTGATAATTTTGTTATATATCCAAACGAATTTCCAACAACAGCTCCAGTAAAACCAGAATTATCCATAAAACTAGATCCAGTTTGGATTCCAATAGTATTTACTAAATTATTAACAATATTAACTTGGTTAACCTGATTAGAATATTCAATTACAGCTGCTTCGAATGCAGTATAAAAATTTACATCTTCTAATTCGACATCCATAACTGGATATCCAACGTGTTGTGCTGCGAATTTAGCAAATTTATCTGCGTGTTCTTGAAATACGGTATCATTATCAAAAAAGCCAAATGGAGTCTGTCCAACAGAAAATGATGAACTTCCGGGCCATATTGGTTTATTTTCGCTGTAATCCATAGATATACCTTATTTTAATATAAATATCAAGTATGTTAGAATAATTTGGTAAGAGTGCTTTCTAAAAGAGTCATGTCTTTTAGAGTTTCAATTTTTCCTATGCATAATTTACGTACAGCAAAAAATGATTGTCGAGCAGGATATTGTGTCATAAGTTTTATTGTTACTAATTCGTGTTCTTTGCCTAAATCTTTTTCTATATGAACCATTAATACTAATCGTATTGCTCGAATTCGGTCTAATACATCTACTAATCTGCCAGTATATCGTATACGAACTTGCATTGAATATTTACTTCTTGAAACTGCCATAATACTATTTATATATAAATATATTTAATTAAAATTTGTCTAAAAACAAATTATTTTTATTATGATTCTTTTTTCTTAAAGATTTTTTCTAAACCTGATATACCGAAACTTCCTAATGTGATTATTACAAAAGAATTATAAATAAATTCATTAATAACTAAATCTTTTCCTGTATATCCTGTTATTATGTCTACTATTATTACAATAACCATTACTGCAAATGAAAAGAATCCTATTACAGATTTTTCATTGACATCATTTTTGTCTTTAAATATATTTCGAAATGACATTTGATATTCCTTTTTTTTTATATAAATATCAAAATAAATCAGTAAAAAAAGGGTGAATTAAAAAATCCACCCTAATATTATTATTATATTAAAAATTAAATACTATAGAGTATTCAATCCTTTAACATATACTTTACCATAAAATTCTGGTCTAACAACTTTCTTAGCATATCTAGTCATAACACCCTTTCTTGGAGTGAAGTTAATTGGATCGTATACTAATGGAGTCATTATTAATGGAACATATGGAGAATAAACTGCTCCACACTCAAGGAATTGACTTCCTCTAAAGCCCATCAATATGACGTTCTCTTTCATGTATGGATTTTTATATACAGTGTATCTATTATTAATTGCACCAATTTTCTGAACGCCGGCTGCGAATTCTAATTTAGTTCCATCTGTGTCTGCTGCAAATCCTGGAATAGATTCTAGGATAGTTGCTACTGACGGAGATGTTACTAAGAAATTTGCACCACCACGTAAAGTTTTTTGGTGAATTTTATTTGATACCTTTTGCAGTTTAGTACCTAATGTTTGGAACCATCCACCTTGAGTATTATAATATCCACCTGTTGTCGCAGTTGTTTGATCAAATACACTAGTAGCTGTATTATAAACTTCATTGTTCACTGCTGACCAATACTCAGTAGTAGGTGCCGAAGAAATCAACATATCAAGAATTTCTAAATCAATTTCCATTGATACATATTCAGATAACATCGAAGTTAATTCTGCTTCAGCGTCAATTGAATGATAAGCATTAAGATCTTGAGCGAACTCAGGCGTCCATACTGCTTTCAATTTACGTGTTTTAGCAACAATTGCTTCCGATTGCATTTCTAAATTCAATTCTGGAATGTCGATATCTGTACCATCATTAACACCAGCTGCTCCAGATCCTGAAGTAGCTCCTTTGAATGCATCCGTCTCTTCAAAGTCACCTCTAGTTACATCAGTTGGTTGTTTGTGATATTTTACTGTCCATGTTGCGGATGGAGTTCCTGCGATAGAAGAAGAGAATGTACCAGATTGTTTAATTACGAAGTCAATTTCGTAAGGGTTAGTTCCACCAAGTTTTGTATATGCTGGATATAATGTATCAACATATGATGATGAACTAGGTACAAATGCTCTAACACCTTTTGGATCATAACCTGATAATGATGCAGTTGGTACGTGTAGAATTTTGAAATTAGTTTTAAAATTAGCTAAATCTGTTAAGTCACTATCAAAGTTAACTGATGCTGACGTAATAGATGATGTAGTAGCAGTTGCATTAGATACAGTTACATCATTAACTGAATATCCAAATCTACCTGCTCCATAAAGACCACCTGATGGATCGCTACTTGTATTAGTAACACCAAACATTGAATCTGCTGATTCAGAAGATCCAAATGGATGATCATCAGTTGATACTGGATCTGTTTGATCTGCAGTAAATCCTGCTTGAGAAGTACCATATTTAAAATCTAAATAGAATACTAGTCCTGATGGAAGATTCATTGGTTGTACTGATACAAACTCTTTTGCAGCAAATTCTGCAAAGATTCTTCTTACTAATGGAAGTGCAACACCTGACCATTCTTCTGATCCATTTGCTGTACCTGTTTGTGAAGCTTCTTTTACCAATTGTCTTGCTTGGTTTTCAAGAAGCTGAGCCATTCCTGCTCTTTCTGTCTCAGATCTGAGACCTTCTAAAAGTCCAGTCTTTTCCCATTTATTAACATGCGCTAGCGCTTGTTTTCTTTGAGATCCGTCCGGGCTTTGTAATAAGTTACTTAAACTCATTTTTTTATCCTTTTTTTTTAATTAAATTAATCCTGCTAATTTTTTCCAACGATTTGCATGTTCAAATCCTTCAGATAAAATTTGCGTGTTTTCCTTAAACTTCTTAGACGGAGCCGTTGACGTACTAGGTCGAGACGCATAAGATTCTTTTACAACACGTTTTTTAGTTGGCCTTGTAAAGCTTTCTGCTAATGTTGTGAATACTAATTTTGTTTCTCTAGTAGTTGTAGCTCTATCAAAGTTTTCAATTACTTTCATTTTTTGCGATTCTGATAACTCAAAATTGCGGAATAACTTGTTGGTGTAAAGAAGTTTTGCGTTTAAAAGATTGACTTCATTAATAACTGATTTTAAATGATGAATAGTTTTATATGATTCTTCTAAAGATTGTAAAGCTTCATTTAATTCAGCTCCATTTGAGTCTATAGATTCAGCTCCAATTTGTGCTTCTTCTACTACTTCTTCCTCTTCTACATCCATTTCTTCATCTAGAATTTCATTGATAATATCATCAATTGATTCGGAATATACTTCTTCATCTTCTTCATACATAGAACCTTCGTCTACTGGTTCATCTTCTAGATCCAATTCCATATCACCTTCTAATTCAGCAATAATTTCATCTAAACCTAAATCGCCTTCTTCTTCAAATTCTGCGTCTGCTTCTTCATCTGACATTTCTGCTTCTGGTTCTGCTTCTGGTTCCATTTCGCCTCCTGGGGCTTCTTTCGACATGATATCACCATAGAAATCCATTTCGCCATCTGCGTCGGTATCTAATTCTATATCACCTACATCTGTACCCATTTCGTCTCCAGCATCCTCCATGTCATCCATTCCACCTTCTACATCACCCATATCATCCATTTCTGCTTCTGGTTCTGCTTCTAATTCTTCCTCATCTCCGAGTTCTTCAGATAATTTAGCTGATAGCATATTTTGGATTCTAGGAGCAAATGCTTCTTGTAACGCAATCTTTGCATTAGCTAATGCAGTTTCTTTAACCGCTTTAGCATCCGCAATTGCTTCTTTTAGCAAATCTGATTTTGCCATAGTTTTTCTCCTTAAATTTTTTTTTTTGGAAATAAGATTATTTAAAAATCTTAATAAGAATAAATAATTTTTTATAAACACTATATAATGATGGATAGTGTATTCTACAATAAATATAAGCAAGTTGAAAAAAACAGTAAAAAACCCAATAAATTAATATTGGGTGCAATTTAATTAAAAATAATAAAATAAATTAATATAAATTATTATTTAAATCTTTTATTTGTTGTATATATTTAGCTCGAGATATTTGTTTTCTTCGTTTATTGCTTGGTTTAGTAAATGTTTGATTATCTTTAAAATTATCTAAAATTTTTGATTCTTTTATTTTTCTTTTAAAAGTTCTCATTGCAAAGCTTAAATCTCGATTAACTACTGATACTGCATTTCCGTTACCGGCCACAATTGTTTTGTGTTGTTTCTGACGTTTATTCATATAACTTATATTTTTAATTTTCTTTTTGGTATAATTGGTTTTGGTTTTTTATTTTTAACATTAAATCTAAAATGTTTTAATTCTGGTTTTTGAGCGAAATATCCTTGGATTTTTTGTGATTCATCTCCTGGGTCATCTCCTAGTCTAAAATAAAAATATCCAATTTTCCCAGATTTGCTAATTGTATGATTTATAATAGTAAATCCTTTTCCTTCAGTCCATTGTCGAATTTCTGCAGCAGTTGTTTGTGCTTCTGCAGGATCATTAATAATATATTCAACTCCGCCTCTATAATCAGAAAGATTATTTATGAGCTGTGCTTCTTCTATATCTTGCATTTCATTTAATTTTTTATATCCGAAATAATCTTGATACATTTTTTTGAATATATTCATTGTATTACCTTATAATATATATTTTTTTTCATTAAACCAAATTAATGAACTTCATAATATTTTTGTATTCCTTGTGCAATGTCTTCAAATGCTGCTGTTAATCTTCGTTCGTGAATCATAACCTCGTTTGCAGATTTTGAAAATTGTTTTAATGCTTCATTGATTACTTTAAAATGTCTACTCGAATTAACGTTATCAACTAAATCATCAGATTCTTCTGTTACTAACCGGTTTGCAGTTTCTACTACCTTAGTAAGATTTTCGACAACTTCTTGCAATTTACCAGTACCATATACTGATTCTCCCATTTGTGAAAATCCTTTTAATGCTTCACGAAAAGCCATTTTTTCTTCTGTTGTTAATGGTGCTTTTTGTTCTGAGAATCCTATTTCTTTTTGTTCTCGTACTAAGTCTTGTATTATTTGCAATTTACTTTTCATTTTAATATCCTACATTTTCCATCTTCACATAATATTGAAGTTATAATTTCGTTTACTTTATTATATTTATTTGTCATTATACGTTTTACCGATTCATTCATTGTTCCTGGTTTCATAAATGCACCTTGTGTTGATGGATTTGAAACAAAGTCCCAACAAATTAATTCGAAATCTTCTTGTACTTCTACCACACCTTCATTCCTTAATTCCTTAACCGATCCCAATCCCCTCGAACTAATACCTAAAATTATTCCAGCTTTAAATAAAGATTTTAAAATATTTCCAGATGGAGTATCTAATATTTGTACTGTTCCATTTAAATCATCTCCATTCCACCATACTTTTAAAACATTATGTGATACATTATTTAAATTAACTACAGAAGACTCTGGATGGTCTAATTCACCTAAGGCTCTGTGTTGATCTATATATTCTTTTTTATATTTTTCGCATTCTCTTAGTAAAATATGTTTTGGATAAACTCTACCATTTTGATTTTTGGCTCCGGCTCTTTGTAATACCCCTTGTACAATAAATCCTCCAGGGACTCCATATTTAGCTCCATTAGATTCATTTAATGAACCAATTGGTTTAAATTGCATATGGTCCATAATTAATTGTTTTGACATATTACTCCCCTATTGCTCTTACTCGTTCTGCTATTTTAATTAATTTTTCTGAAATTTTATTAAGTGCATTTTCTGTTCTTGGTCCATAATTATCTCTTGACATACCAGACTCTGTTTTTAATTTATTAGTATGATTAACTAATATTTCAATCTCTTTTAATTTTTTTGAAACTTCTTGAATGGTACGTTTAACTTTATTTTCCGGAGTCATTTTTTTATCGCCTCTAGAAAATTGTCGATATGATTCAATTAATCGTTCATATTTACGATCCATTGCTTCATGAACTTTGCTATATCCACCTTGTGTTATAGTATCTTCATCAGCAGGTGAAAATGCATGTTTCATTTTAGGTGGGCCAGCGCCTCCATCTAATCCACCTGTTACACTCATCTCGTCGATTTCTTTTAGTTCAAACTCTTCATGAGTCATTCCTGGATGGTCTCGTTTACAATTATGGTCATCTTTTCCTTCAACATTAACTTCTTTTTCTGGATCATCTATCAACTGTTGGATTTGTGGATTTGATAAGTCATCTTTAGAAACATTAACTACTTCTTCTAATTCAACAAATTTATCTTCTATTTCTCGTAAAAATGATTTCATGAATGTACCTGTTTTAATTCGTTAATTAAATCCATATACCGTAATAATGATAAAACATGGGATTCTTTAATTATTTTTTTGTTCTCAACAGAACATAACATTTCAGATAATTTTTTTATTTTTATTTTAGTAACTTTATCTGTAGTTTTAGTAGAATGTTTTTTTAATTCATTTTTAATTGTTGGAATTATTTTTCCTATATACTGTTTAAATGATTGCGTATCATTTACACTTGTAATATATTGTGATAATAATCCTTTTTGTTGTTCTGATAATATACCATATTTTTTATTAAATTTGTCAACTAATAAATTATATGATAATAATCTCATATCTTCTGATTGGTTTGAATATGTTTCTAATAATTCATTTTTATTTAAAATAGTTTTATTAGATGGCATTCCATGTTCAGCAATTATTGTTTTACAATCCATTATCTGTTTCGGATTTTTTGATTCGGAATGTTCAAAAAGCATATATATCGAAGCTAATATTTTATAATTATTAATACGTGTTTTAGATATATTTTCAAACACAAAATTTTCAGAAATTTCTTTTACTAAATTATATCGTTGTCGTTTTAAAACACTTTGATTTAATTTTTCGTGTGCTTTTTTTACTTGACGTATAAAATCTAATGCATACGCTTCTGATTTATATTGTTCTTTTATTAAATTATTATAAAGTTGTAATTCTTTTGCTAATTCGGTATTTTTACCAAAATATTTTTTGATTATATCAATAGTCAATGACTTATCTGACGTCATCGTTTCTGATGTAAGTTTTCTCACTAATAATTCAAATAGAATACCTGTATTTCTATATTTTGAATGTTTTAATTTTTTCATATCATACCGATAGTTTATAATAAATATATTTAAAAAATTTATTCTAGTATATTATCCTCATCTAAAATTGTTCCGCGGTCATTTTTTTCTTCTGGATTCTTTAAAGATTCTGTAATTATGTTGGGAGTTTTACTATATTTATTTTTTAATGATTTTAATAAATTATTATTTTCAGTGGTAAATGACATTTTTCTTTTACGGGATATTGGTTCAAAAGCTGTTTTTTGATTATCTGCATCAAATGCTTGTTTCATTGTTTTTTGTCCTGTCGAATCCCAACCGAAGGCATTATCATGTTGTCCGTATTTAATACCTTCTTTCGGCCGACCGCCTTCGTCTTTATCTTCGACTTCGTCTGACGACATATGTATCGTTGCTAAATCATGGGGGGTACCATATGAGACTCCGGTAAGTGCAGGATCATTTCCTTCTTGTTCTATTTGTGTTTGTCGGAATCTTAATTTAAGATCTTCAATAACATTAATTCTTTCTTGTAACCACTGTTCTTCTGACATATTAAATATGTATTCGTAAATGTATTTATCTGAAACTAATTTACTATCTTTCATTGTATTAGCTAATGTTATTTTTTCATTCATTAGCGCTACTTTTTGTTGATCATAAATTATAGATGGGGATGTTAATTCTAATTCAAATCCAACTAAATCCTCCCCTTCAAATCCTTGTGCATATAAATGAACTATAGCTATTTTAGTTAATTCTGAAACCATTATTTTTTGTAAACGTTCTATTGTCCTAGCAAATCTAATATCCATTGATGCTAAAGTAGTTTTTCCTTCTACGCCTTCATCAAACCCCAAAAATGGCTTTGGAATTTTCAAAGCAGCCATCATTTTATGTTTAACATAATCAATATCTTCTATACCAGTAAATGTCATTCCAGGTAATGTGTCTATAGACGTTGAACTTTGGCCGCCCCTAACAGGTAAATAATAATCTTCCAACATATTATTAATATTAAATTTAAGATTATAATTTCCAGTTGCTGCGTCAATATGAGGAATTTTTTTCATTTTATTGATAACTTGTTCCATATATGTATCAACTTCATTAGGAGGAATATTACCAATATCAATTTTAAAAATACGTTTTTCAGGAGCTCTCATTATACGATGAATTAACATTGCATCTTCAAGCATCATTAATTTTTGAAATTCTTTTCGGGCTCCTTCTAACATACTTCTACCATATGGTAAAAAATTAGAATCAGATATCATACGAAAATGTGCCATTTCATATACATCATATCCAGCATGTGGACTAGAAGCATGGCGGAATTTTATATTATATTCGCCAGTTTCTTCATTATATTCTTCTGTACGTTCTACTTCATAACTCGAAAATGGCCGGGCGTTAACAATACCTAATTCTTCTGTTATATCTAATTTTAAAAAGAAATCTCCATATTTAGCCATATTTCTAATCCATGGCCACATATTGAATTCTACATTTAAAACATCATTAAATAAATTTTGGAGAATTTTTTGAATATTTGTTTTATTAGTTTTAATAGATAATACTTCTCCAAATTGATTAGCTAATGTTGATTCATCTGAATATATATCTAAAGCAGAGCTAATTATTGGATCTTTATCCATCATTTCATAATCAACATATAATTGTACACGATTTTGATTTGCATAATAATTTGAATCATAACCTCCATGGCCACCGGTTTTCCACCTATTTGAGCCATGTAATCTTGTATATCTGTCTGCTATTTTTGTTTGACTTATATTTCCTGAAGATTGTAATCTATTTGTATCAACAATCCGTACTTTATTTTTACCGTATGCTCGTACGATAACATTAGTACTAAATAAATTTCGTAAACGTTTTCTTAGTGACGCCATTATAATATGTTTATTTTTTTAATAAATATAACTAACTACAGAAGCCAGGTTAAATTTTCATCATCTGTTCCATTATTCCATTTCCAACCTGTATTGTCTGCATTTGGTTTTCCTGTATATATAACTGAATCTGATTTTTGCAAACGTGTAATCGCTCGTTTATTTAAATCAATTCCTTGTTGTCTTAATTTTAATGATGTATCCCGTAACCAAAGGCCTATTGCAAAACTCATTACTAAATCATCATTATATCCAATTTGTGCTTGAGCTTTGCCATTTAACCAAACAAACACAAATAATTCTTGTATTAATCTTTTACTGCGTATTAATGGAGTTTTCTCTCTCATATACATTTCTAAGGCAGATATCATTAATGGTCTTGTTCTGCTAGTAGTAGAAACTCCAGGTACCATTTTTGTTTTATCTTTTATATCATACCCTTTCTTAAGATGTACCTCTAAATCTACATATCCATCATCTTTATATGTGTAAAATAAATTTTCATAATTTCTATCTAATGCTGGTTGAATTGCTGCCCATCCGATATTTGCATTTTCAATTGCTAATAATGCATTATTCCATTCTGTTGCAACAGAAACAAGCATATTTCCAAAATCTTTTGGTGGGAGTTTTCCTTTGTATTCAGCAACTTGTTTTATAGATTCAATTTCTATAACATGGAATGTAGACCAATCAGCTCCATCTCCCCGGGCAACGTCTGCTACCACTACATAGTCTTGACTATAATCCGGATATTCCCATATCCAATAAGCATTGTCATACCCTCTTTTTTCAACAGGTTCGATACATTTATTTTCATATTCTTGTAAACATTTACCTTCTACAACAGTATGTCCGGAGGAAACAAAATCACAATCACATTCCTGTGCTGCCCCCCTTTCTCCTAATAATTGAGTTTGTCTTCTCCTCCATTCTTCATCTCTTTCTGGATGTACTGTCCAATGTAATTTTATATTATACCATTCTGTATTTGGATTAGTTTCTCCATCAACCCATGTTTTATGAAACCAATTTCCTATACCATTTGGGGTAGAAAGTACAATAGCCGATCCACCAGTTGATAATGTTGCTTGCGATGCTATCCATATTTCTTCTACATTACGAATAAAAGCTGCTTCATCAACAATTAATAATGATAAGGCTTCTGAACGAGCTCCTGTTGTTGCGGAAGAAACTGCTTTTATTTGTGATCCATTTCTGAATTTTAATGATAATTTATTGTCTGCTTCTATATTACCTTTTAGCCAACTCGGTAAATTGTCATGCATAATTCTAACTTTAGTCACTAAATTTTTAGCTACTTCTTGTGTAGTTGCAATTACCAATGTATTGAAATCTTCTTTAAATAACATACACCATAAAGCATAGCCGGCTGTAAGTGTTGAAATACCTAATTGTCTAGATTTTAAAATTACATTATAACGATTCTCTTTTAATTCAGATAAAGATGTTTCTTGAAAATTATATAAATTAAATTTTATTTTACCTCTTTTTGGGTGTTGTATATAACAATATTGTCTCATGAAAAATATAGGATCTGCAGCACATGTAGTGTACTGTTGTCGTATTAGATCTTTTATATTTGGTTTATTAGACATCTATTTTATAGCTTGTATGATAAATATACTAGTTACGGTTGTTGTTAATATTCCACCACTAAACCATAATAATTTACTATCATACCATTTTGGTTGCAGTCTTTTTTGACGTTCGACATATAAATTTATATTATTTTTTAATAATGTAATTTGTTGTTCTTTATATTCATGTTGTAATGAATCTAATTTAATTAAATGCTCTAAATCTTGAATTAATGATGATTGTTGTGATATTAATTGATTGTTAATTGAGTCTGTATAATGTAATGAATCTAACGTTTCAGAAATATCATGAATTTGTTCTTGAGTAAAACATGTATCTACTTGTGCAAATGAATAATTGCATATAATAAAAAATAATACGTAAATCAACCATTTCATTTTTTCTTTGTTTTAGATATAATATTTTTCTTTGCAGTTGCAGTGGACTTTTTCTTTGGCGGATGTTTTGCTGCTGGTTTTTTTAATTTTGATGATTTTGTTTTTTGAATTTGTTTCTTTTTAGCAACAATTTTCTTTTTAACTTCAGTTTTTTGGTCTTCTACTTGTTCAACTTTTCCTTGCAATTTTTCTACAGCTTTTTCATTTTCATTGATCTTTTTATCAATTTTTTTAACTGCTTTTCTTTTACGAATATTACCTAAAGTAATTATACTCAATACGAGTACAATAATACCTACTAGTATTTTCCAAGATTTTTTAAGAATCTTTGTTATTATTTTTATCATTTTGTATTTCTTTTAATTTATTATATGAAATTTTTTCCACATTGGAAAGTTTTTCTTCAATATTTTTTAAAAATTTATCTTTAAACTCATCAAATTGTTTTTGTACCGTTTCTTCAAATTCTTCTACAGACATTTTTGAATGCCATGTTTCTACATCTCCTTGTGAATTTTGTACGAATTTAGCACTTTGAGTATATGCTTCTTTTAATATTTTTATATCATCTTCTGCTCTTTTTAACCACGCTTCTGCATTATTTCGAATTCTATTTCGTTCATATTCTTCAAATTTACCTTCCTTTCTTAATTCATGTTCCATTTGTATTACACAATCAAAGCACATTCCATGTATTTTTTGCATTTTTTTATCTAGATGGGTTGGAACTTCGCATTTACAATCTTTGCGGCAATTAGGAAATGAATTTAAATATGATTGAATATCCTCTCTTATAGAATTTTTTGGTTTTTTTACCCGGAAGCCTTTTTTTTGTTCTATAGTATATAATGTGCCATTGATAGTTTCTTCCCATTTTTCCCCAACTTTTCGAATTTGATGTTTTTTTCCAGTATATAATCCTACTGAATTTTTTGTTTGAGTACGATGGGTACCTTCTATCATTTGTTTGATAGCTTTAATGTTTTGTAACTTTTTTGCCATGGTTTTAGTTTTCTTTATTTTTTTTATTTAATCTTCTTGTTTTAAATAAACTACGAACTAACATTTTTATAGCCATTTTCCAATCATTTGGATCGGCTTCTTCATATGCCATTGAAAATGCTTTAGATATAAATTGAACTTTATTTCTAACTCCTACTTTATCTTTGATAAATTGAGCCGTTTTTTCTTCTGGTGTTTTGATTATAGGCTCTGATGCAGTTTTTGTTGGTATTTCAGTTGCCGGTAATGTGGGTAGAGTTTCTGCTGCTGGTGTTGGAGCAACTGGTGCTATGGCGGCATCTGTTGGTGCCGGATCAACTGTTGGTGCCGGATCAACTGTTGGTGCAGTATCATCTGTTGGTGCAGTATCATCTGTTGGTGCCGTATCATCTGTTGGTGCCGTATCTAAGTCGGCTTCATCCTCTGCTGCAGTTTTGATAGCACCTTCTTCTTCTTCTTCTGCTTCTTTTATTTTTTGTTCTGATATAAGTTTTTTTAGTTTTCTACGAACATACTCTCGAACTAATCTTTCTTTTTGCTCTCTTGTAAGATTTTCTATTTTATCTTTTATTTCTTGTTTACTATCCTTTTCGTCTGCATCTTGAAGTTTAGCTCTTTCTTTTGCAGTATGTTTAGGATCATGATCGCCTTCTACTTTATAATATTTCGCAACGTGTTTATCTTTTGGAACCATATTATCTACATCATCAATAACTAATTTATCTGTTTTACGTAATACATTTGTTTGAGGTTTTCCAACAGAATTAGGATTCATCCCTCCATCTTTATCGTCAGCAGTATAATCTTTAAGATCTTTCCTCGCTTCTTGTTTTTGAGATTTCTTAAAATCTTTTGGTTCTTTATATTTACTTTTATGTTTTTCTGCTCTAGCCATTAGTTATTCCTATATATTTTATATAAATATTATCGTGCATACTTTAACGCTCCTACTACTTGATTTATAGGTGCAAATGCTCCTGTTAATTTATATGTTTTACCTTTGAATACAAATACAATTCCTTCTGTCGGAACTATTGCATCTACTCCACCAAGTTTTTCTATTTTTTTTAATTGATGTTCTAATTTATTAAGTGCGTCAATGTTATCTGCTGTTTGTAATTGTTCTATTGTTGAAGAAAAATCTTGTTTTAAATCTTGAACAGCTTTATCAGGATTAGCTGATAAAAAGTTTTGTGCATTTTTTAAAACTACTACACCTAATCTTAAAAATATACTTTCAAATGGTTCCATATTTTGTTTTTGATATGTCTTGAAATCATTTTTATCAAAATTATTTACCCAGGCTGAAAATTCTTCAGATTCAATATTTTTTAAAATATTTGTTATTCTAGGTGATTTAACATTAAAAGCCCAACGATATACTAAATTATTTAAAATATCATCTGTAATATTATATTGCATTGTGGTTGCTTGTTTTTCTATAACTTCTGCCCACCAGGCTTTATGATATTCTGTTACTAAGTCTGTTTCTTTTAATCCATAATGATTTCTTAATTGATCTATTTCATTAAAGAAAGCTTCTTGTTGATCTTCAAAATCTGTTATTCGTCCTAATTTAATTTGATGTGGAGGAATAAAAGAAAATGTTTTTTGTAAATGTGCATTAGCTTCTTGAACAACACTTTGTATGAGTTTACCGCCACTCATATCTGTTAATATTGCTTGTCCTGTTTCTAAATCAAATTCTACTAGATTATGAAATTGTAATACTGCTATTTCATATGTTATAGTATTTTTTGTTTCTGGGTATATAATTTCCATGTTAGCAAATACTTTACCATTTTTAAAAATACCGTTTAATTTTTTTTGATCAACACGACTAAATGCTTCTGCTAAATCTTCTGCAGATAATCCGAATGCTCTTGATACTGCTCCCCGACCGGCAAATTTATCTTGTATAACTTGTACTGACATCGGATTTTTAATTGTTCGTACGCCTCTTGCAAATCCAATCTGTCCGGCTTTAAAGGTTACGAATATGTTTTGTCCATCAGTTTTTTCGGTTACTGCTTCTTCAATATCTAATCTACCTTGCAATGCTCTAGACACCATTTCCTTCATATTATTAAAAGTTAATGAATGATCATCATATGGATGATTCATATGGCCTCCTGCGCCTCCTTCAGTTATTAATTGTTTTGATTCATTAATTTTTTTATTATTATATGTAGTTTTTGCATTAGCTCCAAAAATTGTTTTTTCAAAATCTTTAAAATCATATACAAATTCTCTTCCGTGATTCTTATCTAAAAATGCTCGAAGCTTATCTAGTTTCTTTTTGTGTTTTTTAGCTCCTTCATGCCCCATCGATCCTTCTAATATTTTATGAAATTCCGGTTGTAAATTTTTTATCCACCATTCTTTGGTTAGAACTGGTTTATTAGTTAATATTTCCCATGCATTGCTTATGATAGCTTCTAGTTGTTTTGGATATGATGCTTTAAATATACTATAATCATCATTGGCTAATGATTGTCTTACAGTTGAAGCACTTATTGGTTGTCCATTTTCGTATGCTAATGGATCTACATCTAAATTTAATTCTATAGCATCTACACCTTTGGCAATCATTCTACCTTCTTTATCTCCGGTGATTTTATACATATCTACATTTGGTACAAATGTTTTGGTTCTAACATAATCATCTCCTTTTGTAGAAGCTGCCATGGCATATCTACCTATCCATTGTTCTGGCAATTCAAATAAAAATTCATATGCTGCTTTGATAGGAGAATTAAATTCTGTGGGCCGTATTTCTATGTTAGGATTTTTATTTAATAGATTAAATAGCTCTATAGTTTTCTCTCTGGTGATGCCGGCTCTTGGTTTTGGGCTGCATAACATGATAACACGATCTACTTCTGGATGTGCTGCGTATCGATTGGCTAACTCTAAATGAGCTCCGGTTATTGGTTTGAATCCTCCTGGAAATAATACTGTTATGTCTTTCATTTTATATAAATATTAATCTAATTGTTTCCATGATCCATTTAGATAACAATATGCATGTTGATTAGCACCAGATCCGGAGACAACAAAAGTACCAGCAGCTGTTGATATTATAGATCCAGTTATTTCAGTTGGATGTACTGGGGGTAATGTTATACTAGCAACTGTGATTGGACCGGTATCTATACGAGATAATGCTACAATTTTCCAGTCAAATGTACTCTGAGCTAACACAATTCTAGTTCCTTGTGTTACTAGCATTGTATTTGGATATGTTACTCCATTAATGGTATATTCTTTAAATAACCCCGCATACATATCATCTGTAAAGATTTTACCGCCGGCACTCGATACACCAAAAACGGTGTCAAATAATATTTCTGCATCAGGGTGATTACTATCACTCGGTACTGCTGATATAAAAATTCCATGAATTGATGCAACTTCTATTATACATATAGCTCCATATTTTTGATAATTATTACCTGTTGTCCAATATGAATCATTGGGATGTAATCTTATATTTCCTATAGGATGATCATCTAAATCAGTACCAGCTTCGAGTCGTAAAAATGTAGATGGGCCGTTACTAGTTATTGATGAATCATAACTGCCAGTTAAATTTATCGCAACATATTCGCGAGATCCGTAAGCTGGTATTGTAGCATTGAATGTTGATAAAAGTGTATCATTACTGTTAACTGTCGAATTTCTAAATAAATACATATCTGCTAAATTAGTACCTCGAAATTCTCCACTAGATGCTATAACATCTCCGCTACTACTAACAAGAAAATTACTAGATGATATTTCTAATAATCCATTGCTTCCACTTAAATACGATGAACTAGGATGTCCTAAAAAGAATTTAGTAGTTCTTATATCTAATTCGTCATCAGATGTACTATATCTAAAATAACTTTCAGTGTTTGCATATAATTCTAATCCTACTCCGCTATATGCAACTCCTTTAGAAGTTTGTCCGGGCATTGCAGAGCCTGACCAAAGTAAAAATCCAGGAAACCCGGCATCAAATCCTTGATAACTCAATGATCTAATAAAACCAGAATTTGGATATCCGCTAATAGCAACACCAGTTTCTAAAGAGTCAGCTACATATAATGAGCCTGTCATTAAAGAATAATCGCCATCTATATAACGATTACCTCCTTGCCAATTTTTATTGTATATATATGATATTTGTTTACTACCAGCTCCGTCTGCATTATAATATTCTAATTTAAACGAAATTTGATTTCCTAATTTATGTGTAGTTTCTATAGGAGTTTTTATTCGTGTATAGTTAGGAGTATAACCAGAATCGTTATCTGATAAAATATGTACATCTGCAAGTTGCCAATCTCCAGATTCAACAACAAATATTAATTTACCTTTACCATTATTATCACTTTTAAAACTAAAACTTTTGTCATCTACTCGTTGACTGTTTCCTGATAATTTTAATTGTCCTACTTTTTTTCCTATATTAACTGGTAATTCTTGATTTAAAAAATCTGTTGAATTAAAGTTAAAAGCACTTCCAGATATATAAATTGATAATGTTGGATCTAAATTATTACTATTAGCACTTCTTGTTCCTATAGCATCTAAACGAACTTTATATGCAGAATCTTTTACAAAAATTCCCATATAATCGTCTTTTACTTGAAATGTATGCACGCTATTTGCATTAGCAATGTTTGTAGAGCTTTCTATTTTTGCTCCGCCGGATAATGAACTAGTATACCATACTAAAGAAGGAGCAGTTGTTGTAGTATTTCCGATATATGTATTAGCTTCCCAAAAATCAATTAAACTTTGTGAAGTAAATAAACCTATAGTTTCATCTGGAAATAAGGATGCTGTATTTTCTATAAGAATTTCTGTTTCTTCTATTTCAAAATCATTTACTAAGTCCCATGTGCCAACAGTACCTTTATTATTAGTAAAAACTTTGATTCTAGAAACATCTCCAGCAGCTGGATCTAAACCGCTTACTTGAATATATGCAAATGATTGTGAATTTTGAGTAGCAGTATATACTGGCGAAGCTTCATAATCTATAGTAAAGGCAGAATGATCAAATGCCCCATATGTATGAGGTGAAATACTTTGGCTACTAAATACCGTATATTCTGTATCTAATAAAGCCGAGCCAGTTGTTAATATTTTTTTTATCGTAGACACATACGCCGTGCTAGGCACCGTATATGTAGCCGCAGGCGTAGGATTTGATGGACTAGCAACTGTTAATGTGCCTCCTTTCATTTCTGATGTTAATTCTCCCCCTAATATTTCTATAGCTGGTTGATTATTTGATGAATAATATCTAACAGTGCCTGTATTATATGTAGGAAATTGTCCTGTTCCTGGATAACTTCGATCTAATTGTACTCCTACTATTTCTTCAACTGTAACACTAGGTGGTGTTTCAAATATTATTTCAGATATATTAGTAATATTAGGATTAACTGGAATTGTTCTACTCCATCTAACGTTAGCCTTTCCTTGCCAGTTAATTGGTGTAGGAGCTCCTTCGATTATTGCAGCTTCTGCTACTAATGTTATAGTACAATCTCCAGGCGATGTTTCTTCGTAAATGTATATTGCAATTGCTCTAGACTTATCTTCATCGATGAAGTCTACAATTTGATGATATATAGGATCTCCGTTATAATCTAAAACTTCTACCCCTAATACACCACCAGGTTTTAAATTTGTTGGATGTCCTCGAAGTTTAAATACATTTTTACCGGCTGTAAGTTTTGTGGGAAATTCTGTAATTTGAAAATATTCTGGAGATGTTAATGATGTATCTTCAAAATCAATTGGTATAAATTCTAAACCTTTATATACAGCTTCTTTACGTTCCATGGAATACTTTTTATATAAATATTATACATGATTTATTTGGCTATAATTATCAATTTTATTAACTTCAATTAAATTATCAACCATATCACGCATTGTATCTACATGAGAAATAATTATAGAAAAATCAAATTTAGTTCTAAAATATTCAAATAAATTAATAACAGCTGCTATATGTTCTTGATCTAAACTACCCCACCCTTCGTCAATAGCAATAAAATTAGGACGTGGTAATGCAGATACATTTATAAGTGCTATTCTGATAGCTAATGATGAAATAAATCGTTCCATACCAGATGTTAATTCTAATGGCCAATAATCTGTATCACTATATACAATATATCCATTAATATTTTTGCCGTCTGTTTCTAATACCATATTAAAATCTACAACTTGATTTAATACATTATTTATTTCTGCTTCTATTTTAGGGAGGGTTTTAGATATTAAGTCATATGGAATTCCATTACGTCGTATAGCACTTAAATAATATTCATATGCTTTATATTCTGTTTCTAATTGTTTATATATGTCTAATTGTTCTACAGCTGTATTTTTATTAGTTTTTGCTACTTCTGTTTCTCCATGTGTAGTTTTAATAGTTGTTTGAATTTTTTTAATTTTAATGGAAGCTTCTTCTATTATTTTTTTATATTCGGAAATTTGTTTATCAATTTGTTTATTATGTGCAATTGCTGATTGATTTTTTGTAAATAATTCTTGTCGATCTATTGTTGTTTCTAATTCAGATTCTTTTGTTTGCAAATCACTTTCTAATACTTGTTGACGAAGCTCTTCTTTTTCTACTTCACTTTGTTTTGATTCTATTAATCCTTTATTCACATGATATGCAGTTTGTTGTTCTAAATATGGTTCTAAATCTTCAACTATAGTGTCAATATCTAATTGATCAAATTGTAATTCTCGAAGTTTATCTTGATCTTCTTTTATTGTTTTTTCTGCTTCTAATGCATCTTGGACAAATACATTACTTGTGCAATATTCACATTTTGGATCATATTCATGTTCTTTAAGATGTGCAATCTTTTTTTGTTTATTTTGAACTAAATTCCATTGGTTTTTAGTTTGTTGATCTGTTTCTTTTTGTTTTTCTTGATATTCTTTTAATTTTTCTACATTTTTATTTATAAAATTAATATCAATATTATTATTAGTTTTTTGAATAGTTTTGATACTTTCATTTATTACAGAAATTTCCGATTCTACTATTTCAATATCTAATTGTAATTGTTCAATATCTGATATTAATTCAATTTCTAATTCGTTTAATTCTTCAATATCAGCTCCTTCATAAGTAGTCGGTTGTTTTTGTTCAATTAAATTAACTATTTGTTGTTGTGTTTTTTCTCTGTTAGTTTGATGTGTTTTTTCTTTAGTTTCTAAATTAGAGATATTTTGTTTATTTTTATTAATAACTTCTTCTGCTGTTGTTATTATAGTAGCAAAATCAGTTTTTTTATATTCTTTTAACTTGCCTGCTGTTTCTTTTATATCAGTTGAAGCTAATTGATATATTTGTTCAAATAATGTCATATCCATAAATTGAGATAATAAATCTTTTCTTTCACGTTGTGATTTTGTTATAAAATTATTATTATCATTTTGTAATGAAAATGCAGTTAATATGAAATCATCATAAGTGCCTAAATATCTACGTATATTTTTATTTGTTTCACTTCGCTCTTCTCCATTTAAATTTTCAGATTCTGTATAAAAATTTACATTAACTTTTACATGGCCGTGTTTTAATTTAATACCCTCCCTTTCTATTGTGTATATTTTTCCATTTAATTCAAAACAAAATTTAGCTTTAAATGTATTTTGTTTATTATTTAATACTTCTTTTGCTTTACTAGTTTTACTACATTTATCAAATATTGTATATGTTATTGCATCTAATAAAGAAGATTTACCAGATGTATTAGCAGCAAATAAACCACATACACTTTCTAAACATGTAAAGTCTACAACGTTTCCTTGACCATATGAAAACATATTGTCA